>Ga0187894_10000913_pt1 | contig 39300 bp, 42 predicted proteins | sample GBC1701081metaG_FD_136650 | JGI IMG/M metagenome (GOLD analysis project Ga0187894, IMG submission 136650) | White microbial mat communities from a lava cave in the Kipuka Kanohina Cave System on the Island of Hawaii, USA - GBC170108-1 metaG ... | reverse complement strand
TCGAACGCGAAAGTGAGGCGTAGCCTCGTGCAGCTTGGGTTGCCAAACGCAAAGGCAGAGCCTTTCCGCACATCAGGCGGCGAAGCCGCAGTATTACGGCATTCATTTTTCAAAGACCATTAGGCGGGACTCAAAACATTACATAATTTAGGTTACAGAGTACTCAGGTTGTCGAAAGCCTCTGATTCGGCAAAGTAAACTCTTTTTCACTCCGTAATTTTCTGTGTGATTTTATAAAACTCGTAAAGCCCTAATGCCGAACCGATAATAATTCCTATAACCATAAACAGCGGACTCTTTCCCGTCCATCGGTCAATCAACCAACCCACGCCTAAACAAATCGCCACAGTTGAAAACAATGCAAAGCCCGCCGCGTAAGCCAAGCCGCTTTTTTGTGTTTCTTCCACTTCTTCGTTCTGTTTTTTCTTCTCGTCTTCCATCAACTTTGTGTGTAAATTGATTGTGCAATTAAAGCCATAGCAAATCCGATTATTGTTAGCCCCAAACCCACATAATAAAGAGACTTTAATCCTTTACCGGTCAAGATATAGATGCAATAAATTGATAATCCGACACCAACAAATAATAAGGCGGCACATAAATAAAGAGGAATAGTCAATGCTTTATCGGGTTCTTGGATTAAACCGATTAAAAGTCCCCCACCAATCAAAAGGCAGAAAGACGCTACTATTACACTCACTAAAAAATTCAAAATGTCTTTGCCTTTTAATTTCAACATTACCAATTCTCGCGCCGCAAATAATTTTTTGGCACCTCGTACAAAAGCCCTTTACGTGAATGTCTGAGCGAATCGTGGATAAAGCAAACGTGAGTACACCAACACGCACGCCCCTCGTCAATCGCATTCAATTCCTGTTGTCTTTCTTGTTCAAGCCACAACGCGCTGAAATCAAAATCATAATCTTTCAAAGAGGCAAATTTATCTCTCAACTCACAGGCGCGAACGTCGCCATTATAATCAATGACAGCCGTGGTCTCGCCCGCAGTACACGGAAAGCCCCAATCCGTTGGCTTAATAAAGTTTTCATGTTGTGTACGGTAATGTGTAGTGATTGTCCCGACATAAGCGACATTTTTTATAAACCGTTTGCTCGCATCGTCGTCTGCAAACATCCTCTCACCGTATTTTTTTGTGAGTTTGGAAATATGCGAATACATCTTCGGTAAGATTTCATGCGGAACTTGTTTGATTGAATCTCCGACTTTTGTTTCACCGCGAATGATATTGAAATATTGCCCGTCGAGTTTGAAGTTTTTGAAAAGATAATCTGAAAGCTTTTCAATCTCGTTGTAATTGTCGGCACAAACAACCGTGTTCACATTAAGGCGAAAACGATGTGTGAACTTTTCTTTCAAAGGATAGAGTGATTCTATGCAATCTAGTGTTTTCTCCCAATTCCCTTTCACGCCGCGAATCTTGTCGTGTGTTTTTCCGTAACCGTCGAGCGCAATGTTCAAATACAAATCAAGATGCTCGTGATTTTCAAGGGCGTGATTTACGACTTCAAACGTGCGTTGCTTTACTAATCCGTTTGTCGGAATAATAACTCGCTCGACTTTATTGTTTTGAATAAAAGTATCAATGACTTTTGTAAGGTCACGACGCAGCATTGGTTCGCCGCCCGAAAGCCATAGGTCTGTAATCTGCGGCATTGTGAGCGAGACTTTTTCAATTTCCTCAAAAGTCATATCGCCCGGACGGTTGAGTTCTTCGTGATAAAAACAGGTTTCGCAAAAAGCATTACAGCGTGATGTAACAAACAAAATAACCGTACCAAGTTTCTTTTCGCGCTTGGTTGTGCGAATGAGTTGAACAAATTGAATAAGCTTATTTGGCATTAATATCTCAAACGACTTGTTCCTCAAGTTTATCCAATCGTTTTTCGTGATTTCTTAAACTAAGATTCATCTGGTACAAATCACCGCCGATTTCCCTGATTTGTTCTCTTAACCTGGCAGATTCTTTTTCAAGGCTACCGACGCGTGCTTCCAATCCATCAAACCTTTGATTCATCTCTAAACGAAGACCATCAATCTTTTCGTTTATCTCTAAACGAAGACCGTCAATCTTTTCGTTTATCTCTAAACGAAGACCGTCAATCTTTTCGTTCACTTCAACGCGAAGACCGTCAATCTTTTCGCTCATTTCCTGATGAAGATTATCAACCTTATCTTTTAATTCTCCACGAAATTCACCTATTTCAACAATCATCTGAGAAACCAGTTTGGTAAGTTCTTGTTCTTCTCTTTCGCTCATAATTATTTCTCCTGAATGCAGTCAGTTTTCTTTTGAGATGGCGACATAATGACAGTTTCCGTTGGCGATTTCAATTCATATTTAATCCCGCGCCAAACGATAAGTTGAGAAAAACCTGCGGCTATGCAGTTGTAAAGATAAAGCCCTGACCCAAGAAACCAGAGAATAATTTGAGGCAAAAATGAACGGCGTAATTCTGTTTTGTAATCTGTCAAAACAAGTGTGACGGCGTGCCATCTTACCCATGCTTTTCCGACGCCAAGCACAAACAACAAAAGAACAATCGCAAGCGGCAACACAAAAGATATTCCTATCAAAACCCGCACAATCACAAGAACTGTTCCGACATAGAAACTACCGACAAACAAGATGCTTCCAATCAACGCAGCTTTCCACAGATGCGGTGCATAGACGCGTGTAATTTTCATCTGTCGCGTAGTAAATTCCAGCAGTTCACTGAAACCGCAATCTTCAATCGAAGCAGTTAAACACCTTGGGGCGAAATGAATCGGCAAGCTTTTACTTTGCAGAGCGCGGGTCAAAGCAAAATCATCCGAAAGAGTTCCGCGCCATTGCTCTGTCATGTTTAATTTTTCAAAGGTTTTGCGGCGTATCGCAGTTGAACCACCCCAACAAAAGTTCTTCTTTGTGTTTGCTCCCAACTGTGAGGTGATAGAGGCATTCCACACTGAACGAAATTCGGAAACAAAATTACCTTTAGAAGAAAAGAACCAGCGATAGCCCGTGACTGCTCCGATTGATTCATCTTTCAAAGGCGCGACCAGATTTTTTAGCCACTTTTCGTTCGGTCTAGCGTCAGAATCAACAAATACAAAAACATCGCCCTTTGTGTGCTTGATGGCTTCCCTAAGGTTGTGAACTTTCTGTCCGCTCTCTTTTGCCTGTCCGGCAATGATGATTTTGGAATCTATATGCAAAAAATCTTTTTGTAATTCTTTGATAACAGCGATTGATTTGTCCGTTTCGCTATCGGTCACAAATACGATTTCATAACCTGGATAATCCTGAACAAATAACTTTATCAGGTTTTCTTTTAAGTCTTGGTCAAGCCCGCGACAAGGCGCGATAACGGAAACATAAGGGGTGAATTCAGACAAAGGTTTATCTAATTCGCTTTTAACATAACGCAAAAAACGCAGACCACCCCGCAATGATTCAATCCCAAGCCACAAGTTTATGATTGCAAAGAAATAGAAAACCAACATATCAAAGTAAGATAGCAATAACACAAATCAACATCTGAAACATCAAAACATAGACTGCTCTTTAATTTTCACTAGTGTTCAGTCAAGTTTCAATTGACTGAACACTAGACCGATTGGCACAATCATTGCACAATGAAATGCGTGATAGGTTACTTTTTTCCGTGTAACTTATTTAACCTTGTCCCAACTTCTCAAATATCACTTGTTTTCAATCATCAAGAAAAGAAAAGTGAAATCCATTTTACACAATGCGTTTCTTTTTAATTCAAGGATGAGTCAAATTGAAATATTCGGAATGTCAGAATGACTGCGTCAATTATTTTTCTTGACAAGGGTTTTGTAAAATTGCGAGACTTTCAAAGGCAATTGTTAACTGCCTGTCTCAAGCAGACAAATCAACCCTTTCAATGTCATCCGATTAAACTTTGACTGCGATTTTCTTCTGCTTCCCGATAATGTTTAGAAATATGATTTGAGTTGGCTCAGCTTAAAATTGGTCAGTTTTTGATTCTGACCGATTCGTTATTAATTTCAGTCTCATGATTCAAATGATTAACATCAATAAAAACTTAAAACAGGATATGCCGTCCAAGTTGAAAGAGTGGGCTAGGGAAGCGGGCGGTTTGGCTATAATTCTGTTTTTTGCCTATTCCGTCTTCTATATTTTATGGTCAAAGTTTTATTGGGGCGGCGAAGGTGGAATAAAACTTATCTCTCATTTGACCCAAATTTCTGCGAGCGTCTTAATATCAACTTTCGCTTTACGAATAGTAAGCCAAGAATACATAGACAGAAAAACAAGACAGGCTTGGTTGCTAATAACCATAGCATTCTTTTTACAATCCATCAGTGAGGTATCGCGTCTTTTATATGCCTATACTTTTGACCTTACACCTTTCGCATCGCCTGCCGATACTCCGTATCTTCTCTTCTATCCGATTTTATTGTGCGGGTTGATTTCGCTTCCCCATTCCAGGAAAACAAATGGAGAACGTATAAGAGATTGGCTGGATGCTTCAACAATTGTTGTGGGCGGCGGAATGGTTCTATGGTATTTCATCCTTAATCCGCTGGCATTAATTAAAGAGGACAGTTTCCGGCAAACCATAGCATATCTGGCGTATCCGTTGTGTTATTTAATGACGTTGTTATGTATCGCCACCATCCTTCTCAAACGTCAGGAAAAACATTATTCCGCAAAAGCACTTCTTTTAGCATTAACGCTTAGCTTTGTTGCCGACACAGCCTACTGCACCTCTTCCTTGCAAAGTACCTACTTACATGGCGGGTTTTTTGATGCTTTGCGACTTATTTCTTATTGGTTTTTCGCGTTCGGCGCACATTTGAAATATCTGGAAGAAAAAGAGCCTGTAACAACAGATGACCTTAAACAATCACAAAATGCCGCTAAACGAAAACTGAGTCTCTTACCTTACGTCTCAATAGTTTTCAGTTACTGTATTTTATTATTTGCAGCAAATAAGCGTTGGTCTGACACCGACAGAGTCATGCTTAATATATTGATAATTTGTGCGGTGATATTGACCACGCTTATTATCACACGCCAAATTTTAGATTTTTATTTTGATTTGCGATTGATTGGTGAGAATTCTCCGCAGCAAATCGAAGAGCGTTTTCGTTCGCTTGTACAAAATTCGTCGGATGTTATTGCAATCGTTTCTCCTGACGCAAAAATTCAGTACGTCAGCCCGTCGGTTGAGCGTGTCTTTGGATACCCGCCCGAAGATTTGCTGAACAAAAAACTTTTTGACTACCTACATCCTGAAGACAAAACAAAGATGAAATCTCTGCTGATTTTGTCTGCGACACAACCAAACTCCACAAATACAAATCAGTTGCGTTTTATTCACTCGAACGGGAATTGGTGTTATGTTGAAAACGTCTCAATAAACCTGCTGCACGATGCAAACATTAACGGCATTGTCATTACCATACGTGACATAACAACCAGAAAATACTTGGAAGACCAGCTGACGCAACAGGCTTTTCATGACCCCTTAACAAAACTTGCAAATCGTATTTTGTTAAAAGACAGAATCGAACACGCACTAAAACGTTCCAATCGTAAGTTAGATTCCGTAGTTGTTCTGTTTCTTGATTTAGATAATTTCAAAACGGTAAATGACAGCTTAGGTCATGCCGCAGGCGATTTATTGTTAATCGAGGTTGCAAAACGTCTGTGCGAATGCCTTCGCACGGAAGATACTGCGGCGCGTCTTGGCGGAGACGAATTTGCCGTTTTACTTGAAGACGTTGATGACATTGAAACAGCAGAGGTTGTAGCCCGACGAATTATAGAATCACTACAATCCGGTTTTTGCATTGGCGGCAAAGAAGTTTTCGTAAATACAAGCATCGGTATTACCACGAGTTTTAGCAATGACACTGCCGATGCGTTGCTAAGAACCGCAGACGTCGCAATGTACACGGCTAAAAGTAACGGCAAAGGGCATTACGAGGTTTTCACACCGAGTATGCACGATGAAGTAATGAACCGTTTGGAATTAGAAGCCGATTTGCGACGCGCTCTTGAACGCGAAGAATTCAAAGTTTTTTATCAACCCATCCTTGATATTCAAACAAACAGACTGTCGGGCATGGAAGCTTTAATCAGATGGGAACATCCCGAACGCGGTCTTGTTTCTCCTATCGGTTTTATTCAGTTGGCAGAAGAAATGGGGCTGATTGTTTCCATCGGTCGTTGGGTTTTATTTGAAGCCTGTAAGCAGATGAAAATATGGCAGGATAAATATCAAATGCCATTAAACATAACCGTCAATCTTTCGGGCAGACAATTTCAACAACACAATTTTGACCAAGAGGTCGCAGATGTTATCGCAAAAACAGACCTTCCGCCGGAAACGCTTGTCGTGGAAATTACAGAATCCGTTATGATTCAAAACACGGAAGAGACTTTGCGAAAACTTAATCGTCTGAAAACTCTTAATATAAACCTGGCGATTGATGATTTCGGTACGGGTTATTCAAGTTTGAGTTATCTGCAGCGCTTCCCGATTGATATTTTGAAAATTGATAAATCATTTATAGATATGATGGGAAGAGACCAGAACGACCTTGCCCTGGTGCGGGCAATCATTGCTCTAGGTCATACGCTGAAGCTCAAAACAGTGGCTGAAGGAATTGAAACCATACAACAAAAGGAAGTTCTGCAAATGCTCGGCTGCGAATACGGTCAAGGTTATCTCTTTTCAAAACCCATAAATGCAGAGGCAATTGATAGTCTATTAACTAAACAATTTGATAAGACGAAACCTTTTATAGTAAGTAGCGAAAGTTATACACAATCACTTCTTACTTAACAATCACTTTGCCAACATTTCTGCCAGTCTCAATATTGGTTGAGGATAAATCCCGATAATAATAACGCCCGTGAAAGCAACGCCCAGAGCAATCTTCAAAGCGAGTGATGAAATAAGCGGGGATTGGTTTTCTGTTCCACTCAAATACATTAAGCGAACAAAACGCATATAGTAATAGAACGAAACAACCGTATTGATTACCGCCCATACAGCCAAAACATAATACCAGTTTCGTCCGTCAGTCGCCCCGCGTTGAATCAATGAACCAAAAAGATAAAGCTTTCCTATGAACCCACCTGTTGCCGGTAGTCCGCCTGATGACAGCATGAAAACCGTCATCATCAAAGCCATAAAAGGGGCGCGAACTCCAAGCCCTGCAAAATCATCAACGTCTTCACCAATTGCACCCTTACTTTTCAAACTAATCACAACACCAAACGCGCCTATGTTCATCAGCACATAGACAAAGAGGTAAATTACCAAACCTTTGTAACCCCATTCGTTTGCAGCAATAATTCCCAATAGTAAATAGCCCGCGTTTGCTATCGAGGAATAGGCAAGAAGACGTTTTGAATTGTTTTGTGTGACTGCTCCCCAATTGCCAACGAGAATTGTAACAGCCGCTGTAATTCCCAATAGCGGCGACCAATCAACACGCATATCTGCCAATGCAATTAGTAACAACCGTGCAAACATTATGAAACTTGCGGCTTTTGAGGCAGTTGACAGAAAAGCTGTCACAGGAGTTGGTGCCCCTTCATATGCGTCAGGCGTCCACTGATGAAACGGAACGGCGGAAACTTTGAAGAACATTCCCGCAGCAAGAGAAATCATTCCCAACAACAAAAGCGGGCGAATCATTGAACCTGCAGCGATTGCGGGTGCGATTGCTTTTCCTATAGCTTCCAAATTTGTCGAACCCGCCACGCCGTAAAGAAGCGACATTCCGTAAAGCAATAACCCGGATGAAAACGCTCCCAATAAAAAGTATTTCATTGCGGCTTCGTTGCTTCGCTTATCGCGTTTGGTGAAAGCGACAAGGACGTAGAAGGTCAACGCCATTAATTCGAGGCTGATGTAAAGGACTATCAAATCAAACCCGCAAGCCATGAACATCATGCCAACCGCAGCAAACAAAATAAGGGCATAGTATTCAGCGCGTTGTTCGTTTTCGATGTCTAAAAATTTTACGGAAATTGCAATCGTCAACGCAGATGCAACCAGCAAAATCCCTTTGAATAAAACTGCCAGACCATCAATCCGAACCGTTCCGTAAAAAGCCGTGACGGGAAGCACGTTTGTCTGCCACAACAAAACCAGCGACACAATTGCAAACAGAACTACGCCGAGCGAAAACCACGCGGCAGTTTGTTTCTTTTCACGCGGAAGCAACACAGCCAGCACAAGTGCAACAGATGCACCGATTGTCAAAATTAACTCCGGCGCGATAAGCGTCAAATCGCTGAGTGAATAAAGTTTTGTTGTATTGGCTTGAAGAAACATTTCCTACTCGCTTGCCGCGAGCGCGTGTATTTCGCCCGCCTTCATCATTTAATGAATTTCATTGCTTTTCAGCATCAGGCGCAACATCCTTACTTTCTGTATTTGTTCTTACTTGTTTTACAACTGTCGCTACGTTCTTTTCTATGTATGACATGAAAGTTTTCGGGTAAATGCCAATCCACAATGCAAGCAGAACAAGCGGCAACATATAAGCCCATTCGCGTTTATTCAAATCTTTCAAATCTTTATTTTTATCGTTTTCAACTTCGCCAAAAAACATTCGTTGATAGAGCCAGAGAAAATATCCTGCGTTCAAAATTATTCCTACTGCGCCAATGATTGCCCACAAAGGTTTTGCTTCAAATGCGCCGCGCAGAGATAAAAATTCGGAAATGAACACCGCAAGCAAAGGAAGTCCTATCGCGGTCAGAACCATCATCAAAAAGACAAACGAGAATGACGGCAAAACGCTTCCCAAACCGCCGAACTCGTTTACAAGGCGTGTGTGTCTTCGTTCGTAAATTATCCCAACAAGCAGGAACAACGCGCCCGAATAAATTCCGTGAGTAATCATGTGCAATATCGCGCCATTCACTCCGTTAGGGTTTGCGGCAAAAAATCCAAGCATTAAAACGCCCATTGAAGAAACCGAAGCATATGCAACAAGTTTTTTGATGTCACCATCCTTTTTTACAACGAAATACATCGCTGCCAACGCACCGTAAATAATTCCAATCAATGCAAGGAAAATCATCACGCTACGAACGCCAAACGTGCCGAAAAACTTTTCGTCTAACGTAGCTTGCGGAAACATTGGAAGGTTGAAACGATAAAAACCGTAAGTTCCTAATTTCAATAAAAGTCCGGCAAGAATCACCGAACCGGCTGTCGGTGCTTCGACGTGAGCATCCGGTAACCAAGTGTGAAACGGAAACATTGGAACTTTAATCGCAAAACCGAGCGCGAATGCAAAAAACAAAACGACCTGTACATTGTAAGGAATTACAGAACCCAATGCCTGCAAATACATTATGTTGAATGTCCCTGTACCACCTTTTGCCAATGTGTGTGCAACGTCCAACAACGAACGTGCCTGTGTGCCACCCGTCGCAATGTTGTTTAAGGTGTCACCGCTGATTTGCCCCGCAAGGTTTACATCTTGAGTTAAGAAATAAATTTTGATGATGCCCAGAAGCATCACAACAGAGCCAAGCAATGTGTAAAGGAAAAACTTTATCGCTGCGTATAACCTTCTCTCGCCGCCCCAGATGCCTATCAGGAAATACATTGGCACAAGCGAGACCTCGAAAAATAAAAAGAACAGGAATAAATCCATCGCTGCGAATGTTCCGACAATTGTCGTCTGCATTATCAACAAAAGGGCGTAATACTCTTTCTCGCGTTTCTGTATATATTCCCAGGATGAAAGAGCGGAAATCAAACCCAGTAGAGTTGTGAGCAAAATTAAGAGTACGCTTACACCGTCAACACCCATTTGATAACGCGCACCGATGACCGGAATCCACTCTACATCTTCTATAAACTGCATTCCGCCAGCCGCTTTGTCATACCCCAAAAGCAAAAGCGACAACGCGAAACAAAACCCAAAAACACCGGTTGCAAATTTCTTTATCGCGTCTGTTTGCTCTTTCTTAAAGAACGCGAAAATGATTATCGCTCCAAGCGCAGGAAGCCAAGTTATTATTGAAAGTTTCATTGTCTTTTGTCCGCTGTCATCGGTCAGTAATCCGTTACACATTTAACAGACTAATCACCGATGACAATAGCTAGTGACCACCGACCAATGCTTTGAAAATATCCTTACCGAAAACTATTAAGACAGCTAACAAAACCCCGACGGTCATAAACAGCGCATAATTCGCCGTCAATCCCGTTTGTGCTTTGCGAATCACGGGCGAAGCAAGTTGTTCTATCAAATGAGCGATTGTATTCACCAAACCGTCAACAAAGTATTTGTCAGAACCGCCCGTCAAACGACTTGTTAATTTTGTTATAGAAGCCGCGCCATTTACCGCACCGTCAACAACCTTTGAATCAACACTGTAAACGCCCTTTGACAAGTCCATCGTTCGCCGTGTGAAAAGCAGACCGTACAATTCATCAATCCAATACTTGTTCAAACTTGTCCGATAAAGCGGCGCAAGTTTTTGCGAAAGAATGTCGGGAAGACGCGGATTCCTGGCATAAAAGAGATAAGCCAGACCGATACCGCCGCCCGCTACAAATAACGAAATCACCATAAACAAAATTTCCGTCATTGTGTGGCTCTCTTGATTCGTGATTAGTGATTGATGACTGGTGATTTCTTCGTCGGGGCTTGGAACTTTGGAATCTGAACTTGAGACTTGTGACTTGTGACTTGTGACTTCATCTGTCCAAACAACAGGCTCAAGCCAATTCACTATATTTACTTTGCCGCCAATATGATGACCGCCTGTTAAAGCCTTGCTGATGCCGACAAAACCTCCAATCGTAGCAAGCACTGCAAGCAAAACAAGCGGAATCCACATCAACGGCGGAGATTCGTGTGGAGTTGAGTGCTGAATGATGAGTGATGAGTGATGAGTATCGGCTTTTTGTTCTTCTGCAATTGTTTCTTCTGACTTTGGACTAAACCTTTCTTCACCGTGAAATGTGAGAATAAAAAGCCGCGTCATGTAAAAGGCTGTGCAGAAAGCCGCGATGATTGCCACCGCCCAGAGTAACCAACCAAACGGAATTTCATTTGTCGAAACTACACTCCAAAGAATTTCATCTTTTGACCAGAAACCGCTGAAAGGAATTATGCCGCAGATTGCCGCTGTGCCTATTAAGAAAGTCCAATAGGTTTTCGGCATATACTTTTTCAACCCGCCCATATTTCTGAGGTCTTGTTCACCGTGAAGCCCGTGAATCACAGACCCTGCGCCTAAGAACAACAATGCTTTGAAAAATGCGTGTGTCATTACATGAAAGATTGCGACAACGTAAGCACCTACGCCACACGCCAAAACCATAAAACCGAGTTGTGAGACGGTCGAATAAGCCAGAACTTTTTTAATGTCGTTTTGTGTAAGCGCAATCGTAGCGGCTAACAATGCGGTCAATGCGCCCACAAAGGCGATAACCAGCATCATTGTTTTCGAGTGTGAGAAAATCACGTTGCATCTTGCGAGCATATAAAGCCCTGCCGTCACCATCGTCGCCGCGTGAATCAATGCTGAAACGGGCGTAGGTCCTGCCATAGCATCGGGCAACCAAACAAAAAGAGGAATCTGCGCCGATTTGCCGACAGCACCGATAAACAAACCCAATGCTATCCAAGACAAAATACCGAACGAGCCTAAAACTTCGATTGGATAAGACGCAGCTTTTTCAAATACAGCCAGGTAATCCGCCGAACCAAACGTCGCTATAATTGCAAAAACTCCAAGGGCAAAACCGAAATCGCCAATTCGGTTTGTGATAAATGCCTTTCGCGCGGCTGAACCCGCTTCTTCTTTGTTGAAATAGTAACCAATCAGTAGATAAGAACAGAGACCTACGCCTTCCCAGCCTACGAACATCATTACAAAGTTCGCGCCCATGACAAGCACGAGCATCATAAACATAAACAAGCCCAAGTAAGCGAAGAAGCGATAAAACCCTTCGTCACCGTGCATATAACCGACGGCGAAAATAAAAATACAAAGACCAACACCCGTAATAATCAAAATGAAGATTGATGAGAGCGGGTCGAGTTGATATTTCCATTCGATGGTTAAGTTCTGAGTCCCGCCTTCAGGCGGCTTTGCTTTACTATCTCCAAGCGTTTGCTGAATCGCACCGCCCGGAATCCATTCGTAACTAAAACCCGTTATGTAAGGCGCGGGATGTCGTGAAACACCATATTCAATAACAACACCGACGCTCAAAACAAATGCCAATGCAACCGACCCGACAGCAATTGTCCCAATCATCTTTTCGCTAAATTGCAGACGCTTTCCCAACAGTCCATTTACGACTGCTCCAAGCAAAGGCAAAAGCGGAATTAGCCAGATGATGCTTCGCATAGTCTTAGGGTCAAATAGTCTTAGGGTCTTCGAGTCTGTAAGACTATTTGACTCGCCAGACTTTCCAGACTTGTTTTACCACTTCAACAAATCAATTTCGTCAATCCAAATCGTTTCGCGGTTTCTGTAAAGCGCGATGACAATTCCAAGTCCGATTGCGGCTTCTGCGGCGGCAACAACAATTACGAAAATCGAAAAGACCTGCCCGGCGACGGCGTTGACGTTTCCCGTTTCTTGCAGGTAACGCGAAAAGGCTATGAAATTTATGTTTGCCGCGTTCAGAATCAATTCGATGGACATGAAGATAACTATGATGTTGCGGCGTATGAGAACACCCGCGACACCGATTATGAAAAGCAGTGCGCCGACAATTAAAAATTTAGACAAATCGGGATTGAGCAAACCTTGCCTTATATTGCTTTCCTGGAAAAACAAAAGAGCAGTTGTCAGTAAAATGTTACTCATTATTTAGAAGACTTTTGCGTAAACGTCTGCAAGTCTAAGCCGACAGTTGACGGATGAAAGTTGAACAACCCTTCTCATGCCTTCAACCTTAGAATAAAGCCAGTTTCCCTCCGGTTGACGAAGATACTTTTCAACCAATGGCTTCTCTTGTGAAATCAAAACATACTCCTGCAACGATTCGATTTGCTGATAAGAAAGAAACTTGTTTCCTTTATCATAAACCGCTGTGCTGTCTGACAGAACTTCTACAATCAAAATCGGGTTCGTGTAAATATCTTTTCGTTTATCGTGAAACCTCACATCACCGCAAACAACCGAAACATCCGGATAATGAAAGCGACTTCGTGACGAACGAACTTTCATATCGCTTCCGTAAACTTTGCAAGGTTTTCCTTTTAATTGAAAAACCAACTCGGCAGATGCTTGTGTGGCAATAAGGTTATGTGCCTCTGACGCACCCGACATCGCAAATACAACACCATCGTAGTATTCGCTTTTGAACCTGCCTTTGCGTTCATGCTCCAAATACTCTTCTGTGCTTAAAAGATATTTCGGGTTCGCAACCATTCTTTAATTTTCCGATTCCGCTTCCTGTTTTGGCGTTCTTGCCAGCAAAACAGAACCGACTATTGCAACCAACAAAAGAACGCTCGCAATTTCAAACGGTAGGGAAGCAAACCGATAGAGACTTCCGCCAACCTCTTCCGTATTTTTAGAAATTTGCATCTTGTTGGTCGCCCCCGTGTTTACTTCTTTCTGTTCTGTTGCTTTTACGGATTTGTCTCTTTCACGAAGCCCCGTGACGCCGCGATTGATTGCAAAGACAAACGAAAAAGTTATCAATAAACAAAAGACTGTTGTTGCAATGACCTGTCGCTTACTGTTGAAAATTGCGCTGTTTCCGGCTTCTTCTTTTGAGATGTTTACAAGCATGATGACGAACAAAAATAAGACCATCACGCCGCCTATGTAAACAAGGATTTGTGCGCCTGCTATAAATTCCGCACCGAGCAAAATATAAAGAGCCGCAACAGAAATCAAACACGAAATCAGAAAGAGAGCACAGTGAACCGCGCTACGCGACAATATTGTCAGCAGAGCCGTAAAAAGTGTTGCAAACGCAAACACCCAAAAGAAAACTGATTCCCAACCCGTCAATATCATTGCCGATTTTCGATTTCCGATTGCCGATTGTTTGTCACCGAATCTTCAAATCGGAAATTACTTCTCATATTTCACAATCTCGCGCCCGTGTTCGAGCATTTCACGATTCCATACAAAACCTGCACGCGAATAGGTTGCCAATTCAAAATCCTGTGTTAGCTCCAAACAATATGTCGGGCAGGCTTCCTGACACAAAGCGCAGAACATACAGCGCGAAGTGTCAAAGATAAATTCATCCAAAACTTTTTTCTTTCTAGGTTTGCCCGCCGTGATGATTTCGATGTCCATTGCAATTACATCAATGCAGTCTTCCGGACAGGCTAACGCGCAAAGATTACACGCGATACAGAGCGTTTCGTTTGTTTCAGGGTCCATGTTCAAACGCGGCGCACCATGAAAACGCGGTGCCACATCGGGACGCTCTTTCGGATATTGTTCTGTGTAAATCCCTTTACCAGCAACAGCATCTCTATCAACAATCGCACCGATATTGAACTTAAACGTCAACGCCAATCCTTTCAACAAATCAATAAGAAAGAAGCGTTGCAGTTTTTCTTTGAACGTAGGTTTTGGAACTTGGACTTTCATAACCACTTCTCTTTACTTTCTTTTAGTACGCTCTTTTGCTCTGACAATTAACTTTTCCAGTTCAACAACCATTGGGTGTTTACCAATCCCTTTAAATACAAATGAAAGCGTCAAAGGTGGTGTAAAAATAACTTTTCTTCCAAAGGAAGATGGTTCTTTCAAATGAACGTGAATCACTGTATTAACAACATTACGTCCCCACCATGATTCGCTGATTTTTGAGATATTCATTAAGGGAACTGTTATTTTTCTCCAAACTCCTGTTATGTAAAGGGTGTTCTCGTCAGCAAACACATCTTTCAATTTCAATGAATGCAACAAACTAAAAATCAATGCGGAGGAAGCCACTAAGGTAAAAAAGCCAATCTTCTTTTGTGGCAAATCTCTTACTATGAGAAACAGCAATAACCCCGCACACACAAAGGCAAAAAGTTTGTATCCGATAGTTAGTCTTGAAGAGAATCGTTTTTTCATTTCAATTTACTTCGCACATCTTCGGACAGGTAAGACCTAAAAACAAAATCATTCGCTTTTTGATGGCTGTGACATTGAACACAACTCCCTGTTTTTTCCCGCTGTCGGATTTTACTCTTATCGCCTTCGATTACAAGAAATTCCCAATCGCCGTTTTCAGGATTAAAGCCTTTCTCGCGTTTTACCATTACGGTTAAAAGTTCAGGCTTATCTTTGTCTTTTTCTTCTTTATCTTTCTCCAAAATAAATGGAAGCTTTTCTCTGATAATGATAGTACCAACTGTATATGTCGGAGTTTTGGTTTTTATCATAGCCTCAACTCCTTTATCATTCACATAAACCTCACCATATGAAACGAATGTTGCTTCATGGTCTTCATCTTTCTTTTTATCAGCTTCGCCGAAGCCGCCGCGCAAATCTCAACTCATCAGGGACGAGTCAAATACTTCAATTCTCTTCGTATTTACACGCTTCCATGATTTGTAATTCGCCATCTCTTTTAGCAAAGGGTCTTCGTCAGCATTTGTTACACTGAACCGCGATGAAATCCCAACACTGCCTGTAATCGCCACAAAAAGCGCGATAACGAAAAGTTTTAATCTGTTCTTATTCATAATTCTTAACTCCATAATTTACCGGGAACGCAGGCATCCTGCCTGCCATAAGCGTGTAACGAAGCGCAAGCAAAGTGAAACGCGAAAAAGTTTCCTAAGACAAACACCAAATTATTGTGAAACATCTACTCGCGCTGTGCGCTCGTTGGCAGGCAGGATGCCTGCGTTCCCGGTAATAGCCTCTGCATTCCCGGGAACAAGTTTTATCTCTCTACGCTGTTTTCGCAGATTAAAATCGCTTGAGCGTTTGTTTATCTGCGATAACACACCGAGCGCGACAAACAGACCTATCCAGCCAAATGCTATAACAATTCCCTTGCCCGTTGTTGTTAGGTTCAAACCGCGTTCGAGCGATTCGATTGTTCTGATTCCTTTCCAGTTGTCCATTGCCTGAACAACGAAAATAGCAAACGCCGTCCAGATTATGTTTATCAGCGAAGCAGGTATGAGCCACTTCCAGCCAAGATCCATCAACTGATCATAACGATAACGCGGGAATGACCAGCGAAGCCAAAAATAGATGTAGAGAAGAACACTCAATTTCAAAACGAAAACCAACAAACTCACAATAATAAAGAGCGTTTCAGAACCGAGTTTTCCAACCGTCAGCCAATGAACGCCCGGAAACCACCAACCGCCCAAGAACAGCGTAACAGCGACAGCCGAAACAACAACCATCGCTGCATACTCAGCCATAAAAAAGAGCGACCAGCGCATTCCCGAATACTCTGTATGAAAACCTGCTACGAGTTCGGATTCCGCTTCGGGCAAATCAAACGGGGCGCGGTTGTTTTCTGCCACGCCGCTGATGAAAAAGATTACTAAAGCAAGCGGTTGATAAAAGACGAACCAGATATTGTCATCGTCTTGCGCCGTTGTGATTCCGGCAAGGCTCAACGAACGGGCAAACATCAACGCGCCTATGATGGACAATCCCATAACGACTTCGTAAGAAACCATCTGCGCTGACGAACGAAGCCCGCCAAGCAATGCGTACTTTGAATTTGACGCCCAACCGGCAAGAATCAAAGACAAAACCGAAACACTGGAAACACCAAGTAAAAACAGAATGGCTATGTTCAAATCCGTGATAATTCCCCACGAAGGCGCGTAAGGAATCACAACCAGAACAATAAACGTAGCCGTCACGGAAGCATATGGCGCAAAACGAAAGATATAAGGGTCTGCCTTTTCGGGCATTAAATCTTCTTTTGTCAAAAGCTTTATTGCATCTGCAAACGGTTGAGCAATCCCGTAAGGTCCAACACGCATCGGTCCAAGCCGCGCCTGCATAAACGCAGAAATTTTTCTTTCGGCATAAGTCGCGTAAAGAGCATAAACAGCAACGGCATTGACTACGACAAGGATTTGAATAAAAGGAAAGATGACATAGTTCACTACACCTTCGCTGAAAAAGCGAAGAAGCAAACTTTCAATAAAACTTGATGTGAACAGAGCAAACATAGTATGTCAATAATTAAATTAGAAATCTTTGAGAACTACGGCATTCAGGTTTGCCATACGCCGAAAGCCATCATCATTTGTAATGAACTGTACGCAACCAACATCAAGGGCTGTTGCAGTGTGAATAGCGTCTGGAGTTTTTAGATTGTAAATAGCCCTTATCTTTGCGGCTTCGCGCAAAATAGATGCGGATATGGGAACAAGAATAATATCCGTTTTGTACAAAAAATCTTCGTAGGCATCAGCCAAACCTTTATCACCGTTTTTCAAAGGGTGAACTAATACTTCTAACAAAGTGAGTTCACTCACAACAACTTCTATTTGTTTTCTTGCCGCTGCTTCCCATAAAGGCAATAGTAAGTCTTTATAATCAACATTTTCTTCCACGCTGTAGATAATTGGCGCAGTATCAACACAAACTAAACCCTTTGCCGGAATGGTTAACTTTCCCATGAATCTCTTTCTTCACGCAAATACTCGTCAATCTCTGCCGATGTTTTAAACAATCGGCTACGTGGCGTTTTCTCAAGCCAATCCAGCGCAGACATTTTTTCAGTTTTTTGCTCTTGCGCTGTTTGTTCCGTCAAGTTCTGCAAAATCATCGTTGCCAGTTTCAACCTTTCTTGATAGGGCAATTGACTTGCTACTTGATAAATTTCCTGTGCATTTTGCATATCAAAATCTCCTTTTGTTTCTCCTCAGAAAATGTACGACAGAATTGACGGACGAGGTCAGAACCGCCTGCGCCTACGGGCGGGTTTCTTCTTTGCCGCGCTTAAACCGCCCGTAGGCGCAGGCGGTTCTGACCCGTCATCACAACCTTGACTGAACACTAGTCTGTCGCATAGATGTTCGCGTGTTTCAGGGTGTACGACAGACTATACTCAACAAGGCAACAAAATTGGCTTTTGCAGAAACACGCACGCAGTAAGTGTGCCCCAACTTATGCCCTTACTGCGTACAGGCTTGCGGCATTTAACCCCAAACTTGCAGCCTTGCTCAGTATATCAGTCTGTCGTACATGAATGACTCCTTTCTACATTACTCTCACCTATCAATCTCGCCAAGAACAATATCGAGCGTCCCGATAATTGCGACGACATCACCAACCAGGTGACCTATGCACATTTGCCTTAGTGCCTGAAGATTTACAAATGAAGGCGGACGAACACGAACGCGCCAGGGTTGCTGCGTTCCATCAGAAACGAGATAACAACCTATTTCGCCTTTTGGCCCTTCGATTGAATGATAGAAATCCCCAACGGGCGGCTTTATCTGTCGAGGGACTTTTGCATTCACAGGTCCGTCGGGCAGATTATCAATCGCTTGCTGAATAATGCGGCGTGATTGGCGCAATTCTTCCATACGGACTAAATATCTATCGTAGGTGTCACCGTTTTCGCCGATGGGAATATCAAAATTTAATTCAGAGTATGCGGCGTAAGGTTTTGCTTTACGAACATCGTAGGCAACGCCCGAACCGCGAAGCGCGGGACCTGATAACCCGATTTCGATTGCGTCCTCTGCGCTGATGACGCCAACGCCAACTGTGCGCCCAAGCCAGATGCGGTTTTCCGAAAGCATCGTTTCGTATTCATCAATTCGTTTCGGAAAGTTGTTGGTAAATGTTCGCACGTCTTCTTCAAAGCCTTCGTAAGCGTCGTTGCCCGTTCCACCGATTCGCCATGCGTGACAGGTAAGGCGTGCGCCGAATTGACGTTCAAAGATTTTCAAGACCTCTTCGCGTTCACGCAAAGCCCACAGCAAAACAGTTATCGCACCAATATCAATTGCGTGTGTCGCAAACCAAAGAAGGTGTGAAGAGATACGATTGAGTTCGGTCAAAATTGTGCGTAGATAATGAGCGCGTCGAGGGACTTCCAACCCCATCATCCGTTCAACCGTCTCAACCCAAACCAAACCGTTTGATACAGCCGCAAGATAATCGAGCCTGTCCCAATAAGGGGCAATCATATTGTAAAAACGATTCTCGGCTATCTTCTCCATGCCGCGATGCAGATAGCCAATGTCACAATCGAGGTCAACAACCTTTTCACCGTCAAGCCGCAAAATCACACGCAGAACACCGTGAGTGCTCGGGTGTTGCGGTCCCATGTTAAGAATCGTTTCTGGACTGTCAAGCAGTGTTTCTTGATTTGTAGTGATTTCGATTTGCTTCATCGTTAAAAGCTTTGCGGCGGTGACGGCGGCGATTGAAAACTTGAACTCATTGTTTCCGTTCCGAGTTCTTTCAGTCTTCTGCAAGCACTGAAACCCATAAAAAGTTGATATAGAGCGTAAGCATGAATCAACAAGCTGATTATCGGTAATCCGCCAAAAAAAACAGCCAATAAAACAAGCAGCAATCCGTCGAGAAGATAAAGAACCATTCCCAACAAAATCGCCCAAGTCTGCTGTTTATTTCCAAGAAAACCGAACACGGCAAAAGCAGCCGTAGCTGTCAGACTCATTACAATCGGGATGAATTTCAAACCGCCTTCTAGTTCGCCCGCGATGGCATCGAATAATTGTGTAATTCCCAAGCCAAGACCAAATCCCCACTGCGAGCCTGTAAAAGAAATCAGTGTGTTGACTAAAGACAGAGCGGCTATCCAATAGAACCAGCTAACGCCCGAAGAGAGTTGTTGTTCTGCTTCTATGCGTTCGCCCATCGCATAATCGGGCGGAGTGTCGGGTTGACGTTCAATCATTTTATTATTCGCTTTGCTTCGGCAAGTAGCATCCGCTGATGCTTTTAGGCGTCAGAACCAAACCTATTTCCGAAGTTTCGTCCTTTCTTTGTTTGAGTTTATTAACAATCGTGTGTGCCGCGCTCATCTTGTTCCAGACGTTTCGCGGCTCGAATGTTTCGGTAATGATAAAGCCTGAATTTTCTGCCGCTTCAATCGAATCGAAAATGCGTGCGTTGTAATAGGCGGCAATCTCTTTTGGAGTCATGCTCGTTTGCCCGTTGAATTTTGTGAGCGCATTTTACACCCAAAGCGAAAAAGACAAAGAAAAAAATTAAACCATTGTTTATTTTGAAGTAAGCGAGGGTTGTAAATAGAACTGATTTGAGGTTATCAGGTTAGCTATTTATCAAAAGATGCGAATCGGGATTTCGTCAAAAGACGAAATAAAGTAGCCCTGTGTGTAAGCGCACAGGGCTTTACGCTGTTATTTGCTTCGCAGGTCGCAAAAATTGTCTGTGCAATTTCATTGGGTAAGATGGGAATGCAAAGGCGCATATATGACTCACGCATTTACATCACAAGATTTCAGGTTCACAGATTCAAGCAATAGTAAAAGTTGCCCGCCTGTTTTGTTAAGCATTATGGTTGTGCCGTGAAATCAATGTAATTGACATCTTCTGTCACAATCAAAACTTGCGTCGGCTGTGCAAATATAAACTGTTTCGAGGAAATCAAAATCACGACTGTTTGACCTACCGGCACATGGTCAAACCGGTAATGACCGAATGTTCGGGTCAAAATCACCCGAACCGCTCCGCTACCTTCAACCATGGTGACTTGAACATTTCTGATTCCGCGCCCGTCGGCGGTTGTAACTCGCCCGTTTATGCTCACACTTGCCGCTGTCGGCGACAGAACTTGGATTTGAAAAGTCTTTTGTGCGACATTCGGCGCAAGCAAACTGAACGAATTTGAATCCTGCACCTGCACCGTAAAGGTATAATTTCCCATCGCCATCGGCGTTCCCGTCAGCGTTCCGTTCTGTAGCAAATTCAAATTCGGCGGCAAGTTGCCGCTTACTAAACTGAATGTATAAACCCCGTTGCCGAGGTCAGCCGTTAAGGTCTGGTTGTAAGACACACTCACAAAACCGTTGGGCAAAACGGAAGGCGTAAGGATGACCAACCCGCGCTCGCTCGCGCCTCTGTCACAGGAGTTAGCACCGTCGAAATCGTTGTCAAACGGGCGAACCACGGCTTTCTGGTCGAAGTTGAAAGGTGTTGTGCCGCAATCGTTTATGCCGTTTGGTATTGAATCAATGACGGGGCTTGTTGTTGCAGGCAGATGATTCATCGTCACACCACCGTTTAGAGCAAGCGTGCCGAGTTGAGGGTCTGCGCCGACGATGTTGTTTGTTGTTGTACCGCTGATAAAACAGCCCGAAGTGTTACCTATCAAGTTGTAATCGCCTGAAACAAGATTGCCCGCGCAATCTTTTCCGCTTGTCATACCCGGCGTTTGGCGCAGATTGCCGGAGAGAATGCTGTTTTTGATGTTAATCGCTCCGCCCGTCCCCGAATTCCTGATGCCGCCACCGTCTCCGCCACTTGTTCCGCCGCTGTCTGCGGTGTTGTTTGTGATGGTCGAAAAATTGATGTTGACTGTGCTTATACCGCCGAACATATAAATCCCGCCGCCGCTTCCTCCTGCGCTGTTTCCGCTTACGGTGCTGTTGTTGATGTTGGTCGTTGAAGTATGCACAGCCTCTGTGAAAGTGGAGATTCCGCCGCTGGTGCTTGTTGCGTTGTTCCCGCTGACTGTCGAGTTATTCAGAGTCGTTACGGCACTTGATGTTGATGTTTGTGTTGTAGTCAGTATGCCGCCATGACCGCTGGCATTATTGTTAGCTACGGTGGTGTTATTCAACGTAAGGGTGCTGCCCTCGTTGTCAATGCCGCCTGCGATGCCCGTAAAACCGCTTATCCCAGCCGCAGTGTTGCCCGTGATATTGCCGTCGTTTATGGTTACGGTTGAAGTGTTGATGACTGCAACGCCGCCGCCGAAACTCAGCACCGCGCCTGAAGACATCGTGTTGTTTGTGATGTTACAGCGGTTCAAAGTGAAGTTCCCACCGTCAATTATTCGCAAACCTCCGCCCTTGTCACCGCCGCCCATGTTGCCGTTTATCGTGACGTTTGTCATCGTAACGTTAAACGCGCCTAAAGAAAAAAATGCCGCGCCGACTCCGCCATGTTTATTTCCGTTGGCAGTATTGCCAATGTTATTGTTGATTTTTGTATCTGTGATGTTAACGGTCGTCGCTACTGAGCTTGAGCCCGCAATTCGGATGCCTGCTCCGAAACTTCCGCCGTTTGCGCTTCTTCCGTTGCCGGTGTTGTTGTTGAACGAACTGTTTGTAATAGTAAGCGTTCCGCCGCCTTCATCACCAAAGCCAGCAGCGTGACCTATACCGTTACTGCTATTTACAGTTGAAGTTGAAATGTTGTTGGTGACTGAACTATTCGTGATGGTGACTGCTCCGCTTCCGGTGCTGTACATTCCACCACCGAAACAGGCAGCGTTCGATTGTTGGCAAAGATTATTTGTAACGCTTACTCCGTCTAGCGTGATTGTCCCTTCGTTGCGAACACCACCCGCACCCGCGCCGACTGTGCTGACGGCTTGATTGTCGCGGACAACAGAGTTCTTCAATGTTAAATTTCCAAAGTTGCGTATGCCGCCGCCGAAACCTGTAATTTTGCCGTTGCGGACTGTAAGATTTTCAATCGTAACAACCGCGCTTGACTGAATGTCGAAGACACGGTCGGTCGCCACATTCGGTGCGGCGTTGGCTTCGACAAAAGTAACGCCCGTGCCCGCGCCGGTGATGATGGTATTACCCGTTATATCGAAATCTCCGTTTGCGTTTGCGTCCTCGCCCGTTGACAAAATCAGCGTTGTGTAAGTTCCGGCGGGCAAATTGATTGTATCTGCGCCTGCCAGAGCGTTTGCTTCGCGGATTGCCGCCCGCAGAGTGCAGTTGCCCCCGGCATCGGCGCATATCCCGTTGCCAGGTGCGGCATCAACTGTATCCGATTGACTGTTGACATTAAAAGTCGCCGCAAAAAAAGTTTGTGTTGTCAAAAACACAAAGCCCACCAAAAAAGCAAGCCGAATTGAAAAACATAAGTCTTTTCTCATAATTTTTCTCTCACAGCACATTAAATTTTTACTATTCGCAACGGTTGTTTTTACAGCTCAAAATGCTGGCGCGGATAAAGCAAATAGAAGCGATAACTTAAAATTAAAATGACAATATTTTTTTCTCATAACGACATTACTTTTTCGCGTTCGGCGCAGATTGAGCAAACCAGTAGCAAGCCGTCGGGCAATTCCCTAAAATAAACTTTCCCATTTTCAATCCATTGGTAAATCTGCCGCGGTGAAGCGCAAATAATTTCTTCCGGCGGTAAAAGCATTGCTCGTTCTCCGCACGTCGCACACCAGCCGAAAATCATCCGTCGGCGATTGGCTGTAAGCCTTAATTCGCTTTTCTCAAGCGTGATTTCCATTGTTTTGGTTGTTCTTTTTGTTTTCACTTTTCTTGCCTGTTCGGTAAAACCCGGCTTATAGTTCGCGTAATAAAACAGACGTGAAACTTCTGTCAGGAAAGCGACTTAAAGTAATTAGGAGTTTCTAATTTTTTTCTAATTTTATGGACAAGCCCAGCAGATATTTCTATGAATTTGATGAGTTTCGGCTTGATCCGTCCGAGCGGCTTCTAATGTGTGATGGTGAGCCGGTGCATTTGCAAGCCAGAGCGTTTGACACGCTTCTCATGCTGGTTCAGAACAGCAGGCATCTTGTTCAGAAAGAAGATTTGCTCAAAACCGTCTGGACTGATTCGTTTGTCGAAGAAAATAATCTGACGCAAAACATCTATGCTCTGCGAAAAGCTCTAAACCGTGCGAACGGCAAAAACTACATTGAAACCATTCCGCGCCGCGGTTATCGTTTTACAGCAGAGGTACGGGAAGTTTTTGAGGAAACCGGACAGACGCTAATCGAAAACCGCTCGGTTTTGCGCGTCAAACTCGAAGAACAAATCGAAGAAGAAACAGCTATCGGGTATTTTAACTTTTCCCGAAAATCTCTTGCTGCGGTTTTGATTATTTTATTTGCTACCGTAGGTTTTTCTGTTTGGCGAATGACGACAGGGAATACCAAAAAGAAAGCCGTTATTGTTCCAACTGAAATTAAAACGCTTTCCGTTTTGCCTTTCCAAATCGAAAACCCGACCAACGCGGATGAGTATTTAGATTTGGTGATTGCCGACGATTTGAGCAGGGAACTCAGACAAAACGATTCATTTAAACTTCGTTTTGTTACTCCGGGAAGTAAAGTTTTAGAGAACAATTCAGACGCGCAAACACTAGGCAGGCTACTCAAAACCGATGCTGTCCTGACCGGAATTTTGAGAAGAAACGGCAATTTTTATGAAGCCGAGACAAAACTGCTCAAAACAGATGACGGCACGATTCTCTGGTCGGAAACATTTGAAAGCACGAATGGCGACGTTTACAAAATCAACGATGCAATAGCGCAAAAATTCTCCGCGTTGCCGCTGCAAACTACCCATCGTCCGGCGAATTTGGAAGCATACAAAATTTACCTAAAGGCACGGGCATTATGGAATAAACGCACCGGCGCAGAACTTCACAGGAGCATTGTTTTGATGGAACAGGCAATTGCTAAAGACCCGGAGTTTGCGTTGGCTTACGCCGGACTTGCCGATGGTTACGCTTTTGATTTGGCACAGCGTCACAAAGCCATAGAAATGGCAAATAAAGCTCTTAAACTTAACCCGTCGCTTGGCGAAGCACACGCCACGCTCGGTTTTGTCTATTTATTTTGGGATTGGAATGTCGCCGAAGCCGAACGGCATTTCAAACAAGCCGCCGTGATCAATCCGCATTATGCGACGGGGCATCAATGGTATGCCGCGCTTTTTGCGGCTTCGGGGATGGTGATGGCAGCAAAAGAAGAGATACAAACGGCTTTGGAACTCGAACCCGTTTCGCTACCGATTAACGCCGATGCGGGACAAATTTTTTATTTTGCCGATGAACACGAAAAAGCGATTGAGCATTGCAACGCGGCACTTGCTCTCGATTCGGATTTTATCAATGCCTACGGCTATCTCTATCAAATTTACACTGCGAAAGGAATGTACGAAGAAGCCATCGCCGCCTATTTCAAACGCGAAGAAATAGTCAATGTGAATTTGAAACAGATAGCGGATAGAAATGCGAGACTCAAACGTGCCTTTACCGAAAGCGGCATTGAGGGTTTCTGGAGAGAAATGATTGTTCCTCTAAAAATTCAGTCCGACTATTTTATCCGCGCTGAATGTTACGCCCGATTCGGAAATCGTGAAGAAGCTATGCGGCTTTTGGAACTTTCGTTTGAGAACCACGAGTTTGAATTTATCTTCATCATGGTCAATCCGGTTTTTGACAGCTACCGCGATGACCCGCGCTTTCAACGCTTTATCAAACCGTTTAGCTTAGTCGTCCAAAATGAAAAGTAATAATTTGAAGTCATCCAAATAAGCTATTTATCAAAAGACGCGAATCGAGCCTTCGTCAGAAGGCAAAATGCAATAGCCCTGGGTATAAATTACCAAATGAATAAAAACCCTGTAGGCGCGATGTTTTTCCGATTAAATGTAAGAGTGAAATCTGATTCATAGAATTAATTCCTACTGTATTTGCCCGTATCTTTAATAATCTTTTGGTCTTTACATTGAGGAAGATTTCTTATCTCTGTCCAATACTCTTCGCGCACGTCGTCATCAATTTCAATCGTGCCTGAATAGAGTCTGTCGCCACCTCGCTTTTTGCATCCTGAAATCCAATAATGTTCTCTGGTTTTAGCTTCAAAGTAATTTGATTTGAAACCCCTGCCATTTAACGGGTTAAACCTTTGTCCTTTGTAGTAAAGGGTTTTGCCCGAATTTTTCAAAGTAACGCGACCAATTCTTGCAGGTCCTGAAATGCCGTCAATTCCTTTGTTCTCAATGTACATGATTCTTGATTTCATAAATCACCTACTTCTTCAATGACCGAACATAAGCAACAAGCGCGATGATGTCTTCTGCTGAAAGTTTCTTTGAGAATTTAGGCATGTTACCGCGTCCGTTTTTTATGGATTGGGTAAAGCGGCTGTCGCTTCTTTTTTGAACTTTTGTCGTAGTTAAATCGGGTGCTTTGAAAGTCTTGCCAAGCGCGGTTTTGCTTTTTCCGTCCGCGCCGTGACAACGCGCACAATGCTGCTGATAAACGTCTTTTGCATCCTGACGCAAAGACGATGTGCCTGATTTTGCATTGAAGCCAAAACTAACAGGCACAGCAAAAAGAACAACCAACACAAAACACGAAAACAATCTCTTCATAAAAACCTCAAACTTTGAACTCTGAACTCTGAACTCTGAACTCAGAACTCTGAACTCTGAACTCTGAACTCTGAACTCTGAACTCTGAACTCATTTATCCTTCTGCATAACTTCTTTTCCGCCCTGCATGATTTCACGCATTATTTTTTCTTCCGGCACGCAGAGAATCTCAAGACCGTATCCGCGACGTTGTGCGATTTGTTCTTTCTCTACGTCGTCCATCGGCGGCAGATGTTTTTTTGTCCATTCATTTTCGACAAACTCAAGATTGTAATCTTTGCGAAGCGGGTGACCTTGCCAATCCGTCGGCAATAAAATTCTTCGCATATCGGGGTGATTCTGAAAACGTATTCCGAACAAATCAAAGATTTCCCTTTCCAACCAATTCGCAGACTTCCACACTTCGCACACACTCAGGGCGGTTTGTCCTTCATCAAGTTTTGTTTTAAGACGCACGCGCCCGGTTTTTGAAATTGAGTAAAGGTTATAGACAATTTCAAACGGTACGGAATCACGAACGGGGTAATGTACGCAGGTTATATCCGTAAGGTAATCAAACGAGGTTTCGCTGTCGTTTTTCAAAACCGTACAAACATCAACAATCCTTGACGGTTCAATATAAACCGAAAGCTGATTCAGAAATTCGTTTGCCTCAATAATTGCGCCCGCAAATTGTTTTTTCAGCTTTATGACCAGAGGATGATTGCCCGCGTCAACGGGTTTTGGACCTTCTTCTTTTTTCTTGACGGGTGGCTTTGGCGCGTCACCGCCGCTTTCCGCACTCTTGGCTTTTGCCGCATCAACACGCGCTTTGGCTTCGGCAATCATACGCACACGGCGTTCTTCCGGCGTTTCGTTTTCGGGCGACGTAGGTCGTTTGGTTTCGTCTGCCATTTGTCAGACGGTTTATCATGCAGTTCTGAACCTTGTCAAAATTTTATTCAACTTTGCGCGGAAAGCCCGTTTGAAAAACGCTAAGTCGAAGTTCTTGGTAAGCAACGTCTCGATAATTCTTCTTGAGTTCAATATACCGTTCATCACTGAGAAAATTTTCAAACACACTTTTGTTCGGAGCTTTCAAAACACCATTTATCGGAAAGATTGTGTTTGTGTGTTCGCTTTCAAACCCTGCACCGAAGGCTATTATTTCAACCTCATATTCTTTCATTAACGGGGCTACGCCTTGCAGATATTTTTGATAGGTGGCTTCGCCGTCCGGCTTTAGACATCCTTGAATGATTGCAAAAACAGGTTGTTCTTTTTCCATAATTTTAGTTTGTAGTCTGGTTTGTTTCGGTTGTAACAATCTGTCCGTTTATTGTTGTTGATTCCAATTCAGCGTTTACTTTTAATGTCTCTACGGTTTCGCCTTTGTTGTTCTTCCGAAAGATTTCGCCAATGATTTTAACTACTCCGACATTCGGGGCGTACCACTCTTTTAATTCGTAACCATTTTGTTCCGATGAATTTCTGTCAACACGCAATGCTCTTGTTCTGATAAGCAAACAGCCCGCGAAAAGTTTGAGAGGTGTTTGAACATCTTCGACATCTTCGACCATTACAGTGTAAGACTGAACGCCCGTGTCTTTTATCGCGCCTTTTTCTTTGAAAGTGTAAAAGACTTCGCTTCTATAGATTTGTCCTAACTGTAAACGAAGAGGCATCAACCGCGCTTCCTTCTCATATTCGATTACCTTTTCGCCTGTGAAAAAAAGCTGTCCGACGCTTAACCCTCTCGCACTATCAACAAACTGCAAACGATAATCGCCGTTGCTTTCTTCTCTGCGAAAAACTTCGCGTCCGCGCCACGTTGATTTTGAAGATACCTTTACGATTATTGGCGACTTCCCTTCTTCGGCTAAATTCTTATAACGCCATTCGTCACCGACATTTGACGGCACATAATCTTTCAAATTGTAGCCGCCACGTTGTGCCCAAACCGAACATTGCAAAAGAAAAAAACAAAAGATGAGCAAGAAGATTTTTCTCATGCTTAGAAAATAGAATTTTAGGCGAAGATGTTCAAGAATTAACGACGCAATAAAAACTAAAGTGTTTATTGGCTTTTACTTTTTACTTTTTACTTTTTACTTTTTACTTACGGCTTATAACCAAACCCGAAAGATTGTTCTTTGCTTTCTGTTATTGAGTCCAGGTGATGTGTGTCATTAACGCATTTCAAAATCATAAAGCCGTCTTCACGAATCGAAAATCGTGTGATGCTGCAATTCGCCGTCGCAATCCAAACCGATTTTGAGTTCGCATTATCGAGAGTACCTAATAAATTCAAAAGCAATATTCCAATCGTTCCCGTGTGAGAAAAAATCACTACGGTTTCGCCTTTATGTTTTTCGATTATGTTTTCAAGTTCGTGCGAAGCCCGCTCTAAAACCTGCCTGTAACTTTCACCCTCGGTTATCACGAAATCAAAATCGCGCGTTAATAAAGCCCCGTATTCATTCGGAAATTTTTCAGCCGCTTCTGCAAAGGTCAATCGTTGAAGTACCCCTACGTTTCTTTCACGAAAAGCCGTGCTTTCGTTTATTTTCAAACCTTTCAAACGCGCCAGTGGTTCTGCCGTTTCCATAGCACGTCGCAAATCGCTTGAATAAATCGCAATGATGTTTTCCGGTTCTAATGCTTTTGCAGTTGCCTCAGCTTCTCTGTGTCCCAATGGCGAAAGACCAATCGGCAGATGCCCGCCAAAACGATTTTCGGCATTGCCTTCGGATTGTCCGTGACGTATGAAAATGATTCTTGTTGTTGATGCCATTAAATTTTATTTCCAGAAACCTTCGTGCACTTTCGCGGCTTCATCTTCAAACATACCGCCGATGATTTCAATTTTACGGTTTCCTTTTGCGAATACATCGCGGCACGAGCGCGAAAGTCTGTCCGGTGTAATATCGTCAATCATTTCGTAAAACTTTTGGGAACTAAGACCAAATACTATGCGCCCGATACCGCTCCAGAAAATTGCGCCCGAACACATAGCGCAAGGCTCTGTGCTCGCATAAATCGTGCATTTTTCAAGAATTTCGTTTGAATACTTATTTGAGGCTATGCGGACAAGAGTTAATTCTGCGTGTGCCGTCAGGTCGCTTTCGGTGACGACGGTGTTTTCTGCTTCGAGCAAGACATTTTCATCTTCGTCAACCAAAAGCACGCCGAAAGGATGATTGCCGTTTTCGCCTGCGCGGCGTGCGACTTCGATTGCCGCACGCAAAATATTTTCGTGCGATTCGCTCATCGAATGAAGTTAAACTGTGGCAGTTTCAGCTTTGAGTTTTTCGGTTTGAAAATGCGTCACAAGCGCATTGATAACTTCGTCCAGCGCACCTTCCATGAATAAATCAAGTTGGTGAATGGTCATGCCGATTCGATGGTCTGAGACGCGGTTTTCTTTGAAATTATACGTGCGGATTTTTTCCGAACGGTCGCCGCTTCCAACCATTGATTTACGTTCGCTTGCCATCGCGTCGTGTTGCTTTTGTTCTTCCATCTCTTGCAGACGTGAACGCAAAACCCGCATGGCTTTTTCACGATTTTTGATTTGCGATTTTTCGTCCTGCATCGAAACCACAACACCCGAAGGCAAATGCGTTATTCTTACAGCCGAATAAGTCGTGTTCACCGATTGCCCGCCCGGACCTGATGAACAAAACGTATCAATACGCAAATCTTTCTGGTCAATTTTGATGTCAACTTCTTCCGCCTCCGGTAAGACGGCGACGGTGATTGCAGATGTATGAATGCGCCCGGATGTTTCGGTTTGCGGCACACGCTGAACGCGATGTGTTCCAGCCTCGTAACGCAGTTTTGAATAAACCCTGTCGCCTTCAATCAACGCGGTGGCATCTTTGATTCCGCCAACTCCTGTGTCCGAAGAATCCATTATTTCCATTCGCCAGCCCTGACGTTCGGCGTAACGCGCATACATTCGCAAAATCTCAGCCGCAAACAATGTAGCTTCGTCGCCGCCCGTCCCCGCACGAACTTCCAAAATTACGTTCTTCTCATCGTTCGGGTCTTTCGGCAAAAGCAGAACTTTCAAATCTTCTTCGGCTAACGGTAAACGCTCTTCCAAATCCGTGATTTCAAACTGAGCGAGTTCGCGCATCTCATCATCGTCCGCGATTTCTACAATTTCGAGTGCACCCGCTAAATCTTCTTTCATCTTCTTAACTTCACGATATTTTTCTACAATCTCGCCAAGTGCGCGATGTTGTTTCGACGCTTTTGCGTAAGCAGACATATCAGCCATTATTTCAGGCGATGAAAGTTGCCCGGTCAATTCTTCGTAATTTTTCTCAATCTGTTCTAACTTCTCAAACATAAAATTTAATACCAATCTTAATTGAAGCCTGCGCGTAATTCATTTTGACGACTTCCCCAGTTTTTGGGGCTTTCAGTTGCATTCAAAGCTGGGTTTAAAATCAAATTTTTCAGCCGCATAACAGAATCGGCTAAAACACTGAGAAAAAGCGACTTAGAATTACGCTCGCCTCAATCTTAATTACTTTTGCTTTTCTTTGCCTGTTTCAGTTTAAGTTCATCTTTTTTAGAAACAAAATCAATCAACTTCAACCAATCAATTCGTCTGCCCAACATAAAATTCTCAAGGAAGTCTTGAGTCATTTCATTTAGCTTTTCCTCATACACTTTTTTGAAAGTCTCATCTTTCTGCCTTGCTTCCTTATCAATTGGCGTGATGATTTCTCTATAAAGATTGTTGTCACCTGTTAAGAAATTCCAAAATTCTTGTCCCGCCAATTTGTAATACTGTTTGTCAGAATCTTTATGTTCCTTGAATGGCTTTCTGTCTTTGCCATACATACAACCATTGACCGCAATGATTTCCTTTGTAATGCCATTCTCGCGCAATAATTCTTTTGCAAGTTTGAAGTTATCACGCATCTTATTTTGTTGGTCGCTGTTTCCCCAATTCGTACCTGATTTAATTCCAACAATGTAATAAACCCCGTCTCGTTCAAATTCTAAGTCAACACTTTTCAGTTTTGATTTGAAACCACCATGAAACTTATACGATACATAAATCGCAAACCCTTCAAGCAAATTTCCAAATATGGTTTCTTCCTGTGATGAAAGAAAAGCGTCTAATATGCTTCTAACTAAATCTCCGGCGACCTCAAGATTTTTTGCTTTTAACAAGTAAGGATTTTTTTTCAACAGAACTTTTTTCAAAGTGAGTTCTTTAATTTTTCTAAGCCTGTCTTCGTAAAATGGCACGACCACATTTTTTGCGAGATAATTGTGGTAATCCTTGTATTGTGATTTTTTCATAAAAGAGTTCTTTGAACAGGATAACTTTTTGCTTTGCTGATGTTCTCCAATGCTAGTTGGTAATACTCATCTTTCAACTCAATTCCGATGTAGCTACGATTTAATTGATATGCCACTACGCAAGAAGTTCCCGAACCCGCAAACGGGTCAAGAACAACATCTTCTTCTTTAGTAAAAAGTTTTATGAACCAAGCAGGCAAAGATTTCGGAAACGCTGCGCTATGATTTTTATTTCCGCACTCAGTAGCCAGGTGAAGCACATTTGTCGGATAAGCCATATCGCGCCCAACCCAATTTGAAATGTTCTTTCCAAATCCACTTCCCGCTTGCGAGTTAAATCTCATGCGGTCATTGTCGCTTAGTTTCTTCAATCTGTTTTTCGCCCAATCTCCTGTTGGCACCATTACTTCATCCTGAAACATCTTGAATTTTTTCTGCTTGTTGAACTGCAAACATCTTTCCCAAGCATCACGAAAACGATTAGACCATTTCCCGGGCGATGAATTCTTTTTGTGCCAGATGTATTCCTCAGTCCATAACCACCCTTGCTTTCTCATTTCCAAAATGAGTTCTAAAACGTAAGTGTGCCGCTCACAATCAACAGCTTTTTCTTTTATGTTCAAGATGAAAGTTCCATCATCTTTCAGAACTCTTTTTAGTTCTTCGGCAATCGGCAAAAACCACTCAACATACTTGTTCGGATGAATACCTCCGTAAGTATTTTTTCGACTATCGGCATATGGCGGAGATGTGACTATAAGACTAATTGAGTCTGATGGCATTTGTCGCAAGACTTCTAAACAATCGCCTTGAATAATTTTGTCTTGCCAACTGCTCAAAGTGATTTCTTCGCATTGCGTATATTCAGTTGTAATAGCTTGTGTACTCAAAACAACTTTCCCCTTCAATCTTAACTCATCTATGCTTTGCAATCTCATTTATCAACTTCGTGTGGTAACAGTTGCGCTTCGATTGCATCATTATAACCAGGTTCAATTTCTTCTATTGAGAAACTATATTGATTTTGTTCTTTAGTAGTCGAACCATCATACTCACACACAAAAGTATCCGCCGCTTGGCACACATCTTCTTTGTTCTTAGCTTCAACAGTAACAAGATAAGTTCTGGCAAGTGTAACCGCATATCCAGGCATATTGATTCTCCCCAAAACTAAGCTAACGATTGCGTATCAACTTCAACAAATAGATAAACGAGAATAAAACTCCGCCGATTAAAAAAGCACCTGCAACACCCGTTGATGTTTTCTGCGGATTCATTTCGCTAAACGGGTTGCCGCTCAAAAAACCGACGACCGTTATCCACACAAGCCCAAGAAAACTCATTAACAAACCCAACGCTAAACAGATAATCCAATCGCGGCGGTTGCGTCTTCCGGCGTAGGTTTTAGATTTTGCAACTGTGCCTGTCAATTCGCTTACGGCTACCCAATTATTCGCGCCTTCGTACCAAGCAAGATCGTCCGGATTTAACTCGCCTGAGATAAGCCAAGCGTTTACCTGCTCAAGCGAATAAGGTCCGTGTTTTTGTCCCGACCTTGAAATAAAAAGTTCCATTCGCCTTATTTGTTACTACGGCTACGCGCAAAGAGTTTTACTATCGGATACATAAACCCCGTAACAACATCCTCGCCGTCAAGCTTGTCGTTTACCGTAAGCGTTTTTGTTGGCTGCCCTGCTCTATAAACCGAAACAGTCTTCTTTCGACTGCGAACAATCCAGACAGCCTTTACGCCCGCTTCCAAATAATCATCAATCTTCTCTGAAACCTCATCGTAAGATTCCGACGGAGAAACAACTTCAACAGCAAGGTCTGGAGCGAGTTCCCAAAATTTCTCAGAGAAATCACCTTCGGGGATTCTCTCTTTGCTGACAAAAGCTATGTCGGGAGCACGAACCGTGTCGGGATTGCTAAAAAGTTTGAATCCTGTTTCCGCTCCAAACACTTCGCCTAAATCGTTCTCATAAACATAATGTGCAAGCGCACCGCTTAGCCTTCCGATTCTTAAACCATGTTCTCCGCCCGCAGGTGACATTTTTAACGGTTCTCCATTTACTAAATCGTAACGAAAGCCATTGTGAGGCATCATCAAAAACTCTTCGGCTGTCATTAGTTTAGTTGCTACGCTCATAATGTCACCTCATAGCGTTCATGCAGTTACGGTTACGTTTTCTGTTTGCGGCTCTAATTTCAAGGACTCTTTTAAAGCCTCTATTGCTACTTCTAACTGGTCGTCGTCAGGCTCTTGTGTCGTTATGTTTTGAAGCCAAACACCCGGGCGGGTCATCAGTTTGAAAAACGCCCCGCTCTCTTTCTTTGCAGAAAGACGAATCACCTCGTAAGAAAGTCCTGCGACCAATGGCATCAAAGCGATTCTTATGCTCATGTTCAAAAGCAAAGATTCAAACGCAATCACAGAAAACAAAATTATTGAGACCATCATTACGACCATCAAGAAAGACGTGCCGCAACGCGGATGTTGACGCTTTTGTATGCGTGCATTTTCAACCGTCAGTGGCAAGCCCGCTTCCCAAGTGAAAACGGTTTTGTGTTCCGCTCCGTGATACTGAAAGACGCGCCTAATATCGCGCATAAACGAAAAACTAAAGACCATCACGATAAAGAAGAACATACGAATCAACCCATCAATCAGGTTAAAAAGAATGCCGGGTTTTACAGGCTTCAAATAACCTTTAACCGTTGTCCACGCACGTTTGTAAACAGGTTCATCAGCGGCAGGTGTCGTTGCGGGTGCGGTTGCCGTTTGTGTGACTTGTGTTTCGTTTGTAACTGTCGTTTTGTTGTCCCAGCCTACTGCAACAAAGAGTGCGTTCGTTAATAACAAAGGCAGAACGATAAACAACATGATGTTGAAAAATATCGCAAAAACAATTGAACCTGCCGCGCCTGCCGTTTGTCCTTTTTTTGATTTCGGTTTTGAAGGTGTTGATGCGGTCATCGTCACGTTTCCGAAAATCTCTTCGCCTTCGGCGACCGCCGGTTTTAACGTAACGACTTTTTCTTTTTCCGCAACCGCCATTTCTTCTTCGTCAAAAGCCTGTTCCGCCGAATAGTTCAAAGCTTTTATGCCAAGTCCCATTGACTGAATCAGCGTTGCTCCGCCACGCAAAACGGGCAGTTTCATTGCCGGATATTTATCACTCCACTTTGGCAGAGCCGCCGCCGTGTGCGCGATTGACCCGTCGGGTTTTCTTACGGCAATCGCATAAGCGTTCGGCGTTCGCATCATCACGCCCTCGATTACGGCTTGACCGCCTACGATTAAATCTCTTTCAGCCTGTAAAAATGCCGAGACAATTGGTTTTAGGACTTTGCTTTTTGACACTATGATTTTCCCTTTCACAAAAAATAGACGCCACGGATTAAAACAATAACGCCGACTCCTTTTATTTATGGGTTAAGCTTAATAAAGACATAATACACTAAGCTTTTCCCAACAAGAGTGTCGGCGTTTGGTTCTGAATAAGAAGCTAATGCTGAGTTTCTGTAAATCTCAAGTAGTTCATTTGAAAAATCTTTATGGTAAAAACTTTGAACCTTGAATTTTGAACTCTGTTATTTGCGTGCGTAGCGTTTATTAAAGCGGTCAACACGACCTGCCGTGTCAACAAGCTTTTGTTTGCCCGTAAAGAACGGATGGCACTCTGCACAAATTTCAATGTGCAAATCACCTTTCTTTGTCGAGCGCGTCTTAAACGTGGATCCGCAAGCACAGCTAACGGTTATTTCGTCGTAATTAGGATGAATTTCAGCTTTCATATTTTTATTACTCCCCCTTAGATAACTTTCATTGTCTCAAACGAAACACGACATAATAAAAGCCTGATATGCTGAACGTCAAGGCAGATATTGCAATGTGACATAATCGGTCGGTTTTATGAGCAGAAAGTAAAACCGCACTGCCAGCCTGTTTCGTTCATCATTGATTTTGCTCACGGAGTCTTCGACAGTCTGGCAGACTGTCGTACTATTTGGTTTCAATGCTCGCGTAACTGACAGATTACCAATGTGACGATTCAGGTTTTTTCCCCAGATGCCCCATCATTCTGAAAGTTGTCTCTGTCTTACAACGCTTCCGTCAGATTCAAAAATGTAGGTTGAGGGATGCTCTTTTTTGATAATGTCCTGAAGCCGCATCAATCCGTAAAGTAATGCTTCGGGACGCGGCGGGCAACCCGGAATGTAAACATCAACGGGAATAATTCTGTCAACGCCCTGCATTGTTGAATAAGAATCAAAAGGTCCGCCCGTCGAAGCACAAGCCCCCATTGCAATAGCCCATTTCGGTTCGGGCATCTGTTCGTAGATTCTTCGGACGATAATGCCCATCTTTAACGTAACCGTTCCTGCAACGATTATTAAATCGCTCTGTCGCGGTGACGGACGAAAAACTCCCGCACCGAAACGGTCAATATCAAAACGTCCCGCACCTGTTGCAATCATTTCAATCGCACAACAAGCCAAACCAAATGTCATTGGCCACAATGCCGAAGCCCGCGCCCAATTCACGACGGGCGCACCCGCATCCATAGCCTTCGCGCTCACCTTCTCACGCACAAAGTTTGTGATGGAATCAACCGTTGTCAGAACAAAGCCTTCTTGATGTTCAGCCATAATTTGATTGCGGATTGCGGATTGCAGATTTGTTTTTACTTCAATCAACAATCTGCAATCGAAAATTCTGTCACGCCCAATCCAATGCTCCTTTTCGCCATGCGTAGTAATATCCTACGATTAAAATTCCTAAGAAAACGAACATCTCAAGCAGAGCGAATTTTGTAAATGAAAAATCTTCGCCCATAAAGATAATTGCCCAAGGGAGTAAAAAGATTGTCTCTACGTCGAAAATCAAAAAGAGCATTGCGATAATGTAATAGCGTACAGTGAATTGGTCATGTGCTTCTGTTTCGGGGTCAATGCCGCATTCGTAAGGTCGCATCTTCGCTTTTGAATAAATCATCGGGCGCAAAAAACGGCTCAGGATAATCGGCATCACTGCGAAAATTACAGCAAACACAAAGAAAATCAGCACGGGCAGATAAGCCGTGATTGGTTTGCCAATCGTTTGCGTTTGTAAAATTAGAAGTGTAATTGACATTATCGCTTATTGAATTGTTTTGCGGATTCTAAGTCTTCAATAACCTAAGCGTCAACAAAATTTCTTTTCTGCCCATAATTGCTCTTTAAGTTAAGAAACTTTATCAAACCTGATGCGTAACAAACCCGACCCCAAATTTTATTTTGAAAGATGTTGTCAGACTTTTAGATGAAAAAACTTTTAGCTCTTCTTTTTCTCTTTTTATTTTCGGTCAGTTCACTTGCTCAATCACCAACAGTTCAACCCGCGACGGCTTCAAATCCCGATACGGATAAAACGGATTTACGCAAAAAAACATTTGAGCAAGTCTGGAACACAATAAACGAAAAACATTATGACACGACCTTTGGGGGCGTTGATTGGCAGGCTGTAAAAGCAAAGTACGAACCTCGCGTCACACAGGTAAAAACCGATTCTGAACTGTTTAGTCTTCTGCAACAGATGTTGGGTGAACTTAAACAGTCACATTTTCACATCATCCCGCTTGAAAGTTATGTGGAAAACCAGACACAAAAAAAAGACGAAAACAAAGACGCGGTTTTTGGTGTGGTCGGTATTGAATTGCGAATGATTGATGGCAAGGCTGTAATAACAAAAGTCAATCAGGATTCGCCCGCTTTCAATGCGGGTTTGCGTTCCGGTTTTTTACTTGAGGCGGTTGGTAATGAAGAAGTCCCGCAAATTATTACGCGAATAAAAAAGGCATTTGAACAACGAAATTTTTCATCGGTAGAAAGCGATTTCATCCTCGCCAAACTCTTAACGAACCAACTAAATGGTTTAGCAGATACAACAGTAAATCTGCGTGTTTCGGATGAGAAAAATAACCCGCGCACCGTCACCTTAAAACGCACGCCCGATATGCGCGAAATGTCGCCTGCGCTTGGCTATTTTTTGCCACAACCGATGGAGTTTGAGGCAAAAAGATTAACGAACAATATCGGCTACATACGCTTTAATATCTGGGTAATGCCGCAGATGGAAAAGATTCGCAATGCAATCAAAGAGATGAAAGACACTAAAAGAATTATCTTTGATTTGCGCGATAATCCGGGCGGAATCGGAGGAATGGCGGCGGGTGTTTCGGGTATGATTGCACAAGAAGAAGGTTCGTTAGGCAAGATGCAGATGCGTTCCGGATTTATGAGCTTTCCGGTCTTTCCGCAGGCACAATCCTATTCAGGAGAGGTTGTTATCCTGACAGATTTTGGAAGTGCTTCGACAAGCGAGATTTTCGCCGCAGGCCTTCAAGAGATGAAACGTGCAACCGTTGTCGGTGAACGCACACACGGCGCGGCTCTGCCTTCGTTTTTTGAACGCTTGCCGCTTCCGGCAATCTTTCAATATGCAATCGCGGATTACCGCACACCGAAAGGCGTTCTCGTTGAAGGTCAAGGCGTAAAACCCGATATAGAAATAAAACTCAATCGCGCGGATTTGCTTTCGGGGCGTGACACACAACTTGAAACTGCAATCAATTTAATTATTAAAACCAAAAAGAACTAAATTGTTTTATGTACGACAGACTGTTAGTCTGTCGCGCACCCTGAAACGAGTGAAAAGCTATAAGACAGACTAGCAGCCTGTCGTAAATTTTCTGAGGAGATTTTTTATGAAACGTATTTTTGCAGTAATTTTCAGTTTGCTCTGTATGGCAAGCGCATCATTTGCACAGGAACACACGTCCACGAAACCTGCGCCTGCAAAAGCAGATAACACAAAGCCCGCTTTGCCGACAGTCGAGCAAATTATAGCCAGGTTTGATGACGTGACCAATTCAAAAGCTTTGGGAACAAAGATAAAGAGCATGGTGGCAAAAGGTACTTTCGAGATTCCGGCTTTGGGGGTAAAAGGCACGGTTGAAGCCTACTCCAAAGCACCAAACAAATCTTTTATTCTTATCACTATTCCGGGATTTGGGGCTGTTACAGAAGGCTATGACGGACAAATCGCTTGGGCAAGTGACCCGACAACAGGTTTAAGACAAAAGAAAGGCGAAGAACTTGCAGCAACAATTCGGTCTGCTGATTTATCGCGTAATCTAAAGGTTTACTATTCAAAGTTTGAATTAAAAGGTGTCGAAAAGGTAAATGACAGCGATGCTTACATTATCGTAGCGACGCCAAAAGAAGGAAAACCCGAAACATGGTACTTCGACGTTAACTCAGGTTATCAGGTCAGAACGGATGTGATAAGCGTTAGCCCGCAAGGTGAAATGCCTACACAGACTTTTATGGAAGATTACCGCGAAGTCGAAGGCGTCAAGATGCCGTTTTTATCGCGCCAGGTTACTTCGGCTTTCACGGCAGTCATCAAAATCCATGAAGTAAAAATCAACTTACCCGTTGATGACACAAAATTCGTAATGCCGAAACAATAAAAAAATTGTTTTGAGTACAGGCTTTAGCCTGCATCTTTTCATGCGAATCAAGGGTAGCAATGAATTTTCCACTAGCCCGGCCGTTCACGGCTGGGAAACGAAATATAATCAGTTTTTCAGCCCCATTCATGGTGCTTTTGATAGAGGCTTTAGCCATCTTTCG
>Ga0187894_10000912_pt1 | contig 39332 bp, 8 predicted proteins | sample GBC1701081metaG_FD_136650 | JGI IMG/M metagenome (GOLD analysis project Ga0187894, IMG submission 136650) | White microbial mat communities from a lava cave in the Kipuka Kanohina Cave System on the Island of Hawaii, USA - GBC170108-1 metaG ... | reverse complement strand
CAACGACAATGGATGCAAGGCCCGGTGCTCAACGCGCACCTTGATTACTGGAAGCGGCATCTGGCCGGCGCGCCGGCCATCCTGGAGCTTCCGACCGATCGCCCTCGTCCGTCCGTGCAGCGCTTCCATGGCGCACGACACGACGCAACTATCAGTCAGAGAGTGACGTTGCAGATGAGCGCGTTGGCGCAGGAGCAAGGGGGGACGCTGTTTATGGTTCTGCTGGCGGCGTTCAAGACGCTGCTCTGGCGGTGGAGCGGGCAGCAGGATGTGGTGGTAGGGACGCCAATCGCCGGGCGGACGAAGACTGAGACTGAGGAGTTGATCGGATTCTTCGTCAATACGCTGGTCTTGCGGACGCAGCTGGTGGAGGAGAGGAATTTTCGCGCGTTGTTGGGAGAAGTGCGGGAAGCCTGTCTGGGCGCCTATGCGCGCCAGGAGATGCCGTTTGAGAAGTTGGTCGAGGAGTTACGACCGGAGCGCAGCTTGAGCCACACTCCGCTGTTTCAAGTGATGCTGATATTACGCAACACTCCCATGCCAGCGGTGAATCTTTCCGGTCTGAGCCTGTCGGCGCGCCCAAGCAACATTGGCGTCTCAAAATTCGACATCACTCTGATTGCGGAGGAAGAAAAGAATCAGCTGGGCTGTTCTTTTGAGTACAACACCGATTTGTTCGACGCCGCAACCATCGCGCTTATGGCGGATCATCTTCAGCGCTTGCTGACAGGTATTGTCGCCAACCCGGAAAAGCGTCTCGCGGAGTTACCACTGTTGAGCGAGACGGAGCGCGAACAATTGATTGTCGGATGGAACAGCGCCGAGTGTGAGTTTCCGCAAGATAACTACGTCCACGAACTTATTGAGATGCAAGTGGAGCGCTCGCCGGAGGCGATCGCCGTGGTCTGCGGAGAGCAATGGCTGTCTTACGAAGAGCTCAATCGGCGAGCCAACCGTCTGGCCCACTACCTGCGCAGACAAGGTGTCGGACCGGAAACGCTGGTCGGGTTATGTATGGAACGCTCCCTGGAACTGATCGTCGGGTTCTTGGGCATCCTCAAATCCGGCGGAGCTTATTTGCCGCTAGCGCCGGATGGTCCCAAAGAGCGACTCTCGTTCATGCTGGCCGAAACCTGCCCCCTGCTGATTTTGACCGATCAGCCGAGGGCCAGTCTTTTGAACGACGATAAGTCAAAGCCGATCCGTCTGGATTCGCTGGATTCGATCTGGAGCCAGGCCGCATCGCAATGCGCGGATAATCTCTCGGCCAAAACTCATCCGGAGCAACTGGCCTATCTTATCTATACCTCCGGTTCAACCGGGCAGCCCAAAGCCGCAATGGTCGAACATGGGAATCTGCGCCATACATTGCAGGCGAGCCTTTTAAGCTTCGACATCAGGGCGGGAGATGTAACGACGGTAATGGCTACCAATACTTTCGACATCTGGCTGCTCGAAACGTTATTACCACTGATCGTAGGGGCAGAGTTAGTCGTCCTGCAAAAGGAGGAGATCCTAAATTTACAGCTGTTGGTTGCAGCTCTTGAGCGTGTGAGCGTGACAACGTATTTCGCGCCGAGTCTGCTGCGGGAGGTGATGAGGTATTGCTGGGAGCAGGGAGCGCAACCAGAGATGTGGGAGAAGTTGAGACTGATCATGACCGGTGGGGAAGCGGTGGCGCCGGAACTGTTGGCGAAAGCCGGAGAGACGTTTCCGAATGCGAAGCTGATAGTGCTTTACGGTCCGACTGAGAGCACGATCATATGCAGTCAATATGAATGGGAAAGAACGAGAAGCCGGATGAGGCCGATGATCGGTCGGCCACTGCCGAATGCGAAGTTCCGAGTGTATGACAGCAATCGAGAATTGACGCCGATCGGAATAGTCGGGGAGCTATATATCGGAGGGGGGTGTGTGGGGCGTGGATACTTCCGAAGAGGAGATCTGACGGCGGAGCGGTATCCATGGATTGAAAAAGAGAGGATCGAAGAAGAGAGGATCGAAGAAGAGAGGTATTACAAGACCGGGGACCTGGTGAGATATCTGCCGGATGGGCAGTTAGAATTTCTCGGGAGGACCGACAATCAGGTGAAGGTCAGAGGATACCGGATAGAACTGGGAGAGATAGAGGCGGTCTTGAACGCTCACCCAGAGATCAGCCGGGCTGTCGTGCTGGCAAACAATGATGTGTCCGGGGAGAATCGGCTCGTAGCCTATCTCGCGACCGTTTCCACGCCGCTCCCGACGATTCAGCAACTGCGGAGTTACCTGCGAGAGTATATGCCGGAGTATATGGTTCCAGCGCAATTCGTGATGCTGGCGGAACTGCCATTGACATCCACTGGCAAGGTCAACCGTCGTGCGCTGCCGCAACTGGAACACATCTCGCCAGAGGCGGAAGAAGGTTATCGGGCGCCGCGTACCCCAATAGAGGAAGTATTGACGGGTATTTGGTCTCGAGTGCTCAATCTCAGCCGGGTCGGTATCCAGGACAACTTCTTTGACTTGGGCGGGCACTCGTTGCTGGCGACGCAGTTGGTCTCTCGCGTCCGCGAAGCCTTTGATATAGAGCTCTCCCTGCGCAGCTTGTTTGAAGCTCCTACAGTATGGGAACTGAGTGAGCGTATCGAGAAGGAAGTCGGAACAGGAGCCATTTTACAAGCGCCTCCGATTGAGCGTATCTCGCGGGATCGGGAACTGAAGTTGTCGTTTGCTCAGCAGCGGCTCTGGTTTTTAGACCAGTTGGAGCCTGGCTCCAGCGCCTATAATGTGCCGGCCGCTGTTCGTCTCAAGGGGAGCCTCAACCTGAAGGCGATGGAACAGGCGCTGAACGAAATCATCAGACGTCATGAAGTTTTACGGACTAGCTTTACCATTATGGATTGGCAGCCGATCCAGGTTATTGCTCCGGTCCGGACGCTGGTATTCCCAATCACCGACCTTGAAGGGCTGACGGAGGGTCAGCGTGAAGCTGAAGCGCGGCGTCTTGCCGAGTCGGAGGCCGGGCGGGCTTTTGACCTCTCGCAGGGGCCGTTGCTTCGCGTCAGCTTGATGCGAATGGCTGAAGAGGACACCATCGCCCTCTTCACCATGCACCACATCGTTTCGGACGGGTGGTCAGTGGAAATTCTGATCCGCGAGATGGTGGCGCTCTATGAGGCTTATGCCGGAGGCCGTCCCTCGCCGTTGCTGGAACTGCCGATCCAATACGCCGACTATGCGCACTGGCAGCGCGAGTGGTTGCAAGGAGACGCGGTAGGGGAACAGCTTTCCTATTGGAAGCGACAGTTGGGCGGAAGCCTGCCAGTTTTGGAATTGCCGGCTGACAGGCCGCGGCCGGCTACGCAGAGATTCCGCGGATCTCGCCATTCCTTTGCGTTGCCAGCTACTCTTTCAGAATCGCTCACAGAGTTGAGCCAGCGCGAGGGCGTAACGTTGTATATGACGCTGCTAGCCGCCTTCAAGACCCTGCTCTACCGCTACACCGGGCAGACGGATATCTTGGTGGGCTCTCCGATCGCCAACCGACCTCGAACCGAGACCGAAGCCCTGATCGGATTCTTCCTCAATACCCTGACGCTGCGAACGCAACTATCGGGAGAACTCAGTTTCCGAGACTTGCTCAAGCGAGTGCGAGAGGTGGCCTTGGGCGCTTACGCGCACCAGGATGTCCCCTTTGAGAAGCTGGTTGAGGAGTTGCAGCCGGAACGCAATACCAACCGCCAACCGCTTTTCCAGGTGATGATTACTTTCCTGAACGCTTCCAGCGAGAACGTGGGTCTTGAAGGAGTGAGCCTGAGCAAGTTCGCTGTTAAGAGCAGGACGGCGAAGTTCGATCTCATGCTTTTGCTAACGAACATCGAGGATGAACTAAGCTGCGCATTCGAATACGACACTGACATATTTGATGAAGACAGAATCAGGCGGATGGCGGAGCACTGGCAGCGCCTGCTCGCGGCGCTGGTGAGCGATCCTGGGCGGCGGCTGGCGGATATGGAGTTGCTGACGACTGTCGAGCGGGAACAGTTGCTGATTGACTGGAACCGGACAGCGGCGGATTACCCCAGGGAGCGATGCATCCATCATCTGTTTGAAGCGCAAGTAGAGCGCAGTCCGGAATCGGTGGCGATAATCTGTGGCGAGCAGCAGCTTTCCTACCACGAGTTGAACCGCCGGTCCAATCGACTGTCTCACTACTTGCAACGACTCGGCATAGGCCCTGAATCTTTGGTCGGACTCTGCCTGGAGCGCTCAATAGAGATGATGGTGGGCTTGCTCGCCGTCCTCAAGGCGGGAGGCGCCTATTTGCCGCTGGACCCAGACTATCCGCGAGAACGCCTGGCTTATATGTTGGATGACAGCCAACCGTCAGCGCTCCTGACTCAACATTACTTGGTAGACAGATTATCTGAGCGACAAGCCGGAATAGTATGTCTCGACACCGATTGGGAGGCTATCGCGCAAGAGAATGAGCAGAATCCGTCCGGTAAGATTTCGGTCGATAATTCGGCTTACCTTATCTATACCTCGGGCTCAACCGGCAAGCCCAAGGGGACACAGATTCTCCATCAGGCAGTCGTCAATTTCCTATTTTCCATGCGCCGAGAACCCGGATTGGGCGCGGACGACATTTTCCTCTCAATTACCACCTTATCGTTTGACATTGCGGCGCTGGAACTTTTCCTGCCACTAATGGCAGGCGCAAGAGTAGTGATCCTAAAACGCGAACTATGCGCGGACGGAATGGCGTTGGCGGAAAGTCTGTGCGAGTCGGGGGCCACAGTGATGCAAGCCACCCCAGCTACCTGGAGGCTGCTTTTAGAAGCAGGTTGGGAAGTGGAGGAGCGACTGAAGTTGCTTTGTGGCGGGGAAGCGCTCGTTCGCGAATTAGCGGACGAACTACAGGCAGGGAACGCCCAGCTATGGAACTTGTACGGCCCAACAGAGACCACCATCTGGTCGGCGGTTTGCAAGCTGGAAGGCAGGCAAGGCCCGATCTCCATCGGGCGGCCGATAGCCAATACGCGCATTTATCTGCTGGATCAGAATCTGCAGCCTGTGCCGGTTGGAGCGCCCGGACAGCTCTTTATCGGTGGCCATGGGCTCGCCCGCGGCTATCTCAAGCACCCGGAGTTAACTGCTGAGAGATTCATCGCCGATCCATTTGCGTCAGAAGCGGGATCGCGACTCTACAAAACCGGCGACAAGGCGCGCTACTGCCTAAATGGCGACATCGAGTACCTTGGCCGCCTGGACCATCAGGTGAAATTACGTGGCTTCCGCATTGAACCGAGAGAGATCGAAGTCGCGCTCTCAATGCACCCGGGAGTGCGCCAGGCTGTGGTTATCGCCAGAGAGGATGCGCCTCATGATAAGCGGTTGGTGGCCTACGTAGTTCAGAATGCGCAATATCAGGGCTCCGAGCATGAAACGGCGCAATGGCAGGCCGAACATCTTTCGCAATGGCAGACGGTGTGGGACCAAACCTATAGCCAGACCCCTGTGCATAGAGACCCGACCTTCAATATTAGCGGGTGGAATAGTAGCTATACCGGACTGCCGATTCCGGAACAGGAGATGCGCGAGTGGGTAGACAGTACCGTCGAGCGGATCCTCTCTTTACGGTCTTTACGGCCAGGCCGCGTTTGGGAGATCGGTTGTAGGACCGGTCTGTTATTGTTTCGTCTTGCTCCTTTCTGCGCCGAATACTATGGGACCGACTCTGCGCCGGCGGCTCTGCGCTATCTGGAGCGGCAGTTGATGACGTCGGAGAGAAAGCTGCCACAGGTTACTCTTTCCCAGCGACTATCGGAGGACTTCGAAGGCATCGAACCGGAGTCATTCGACGCGGTAATTCTTAACTCGGCAATCCAGTATTTTCCCAGCATTGATTATTTCATTCGCGTTTTGGAAGGAGCGGTTGCCGCAGTGAATTCAGGAGGCTTTGTCTTCGTGGGAGATATTCGCAGCCTTCCCCTCCTGAAGACCTTCCATACCTCCGTCCTACTGCATCAGGCTCCGCCCACGCTGTCGACCGCCGACTTGGAGCGGCTCACTCTAAAATCTCTAAAACAAGAGCGAGAACTGGCTATTGATCCGGACTTCTTCACGGCCTTGCAACGGCGGTTGCCGCAGATCAGCCACGTTGGAATTCATCTCAAGCGTGGCTTCTACCACAATGAGCTAACACGGTTCCGTTACGATGTGATGCTCCGTATTGGAGATGGAGACTCTCCTATAGAGGATTGGCAGTCGCTGGATTGGGAAAAGCAGAAACTGAGCTTGCCGACTCTTAGGCAGCTTCTGGTCACGTCCGGACCTGAGGCGCTGGGCGTCAAGGGCGTGCCCAATGCGCGTCTCCTGAGAGACATCAGTATGATGGAACTGCTCGCAAGCAAAGATAAGCCCGAGACGGTGGGAGCGTTACGGGACATTCTGCAAAGAATTGACCTGGGAGTAGGGATAGATCCGGAAGAGATGTGGGGCTTGGGCGAAGAACTCTCTTACAACGTCGAGATCAATTGGTCAAAGGCCAAAGGAGCCATAGGGGATGGCTGCTATGACGCGGTGTTCAGACGCGTAACAGAGGGCGTGGAGGCGCCGAAGAAGTTGATTGTCGGCCTGGCTGGCGGAGAGGCGAGTCTTAGACCTTGGAGCGCTTATGCCAGCAACCCGCTGGGAGAGAAACTTTCGCGCAAGCTGGCGATCGAACTGAAGAGCTACCTACAAGAACGAGTGCCGGAGTATATGATGCCGGCGCATTTTGTCGTACTTAGTGAATTGCCATTGACACTCAATGGCAAGGTTGATCGACAGAAGTTGCCGGCGCCTGACCACACGCGACGAGCAGAGGATGGCTATCAGCCGCCGTGTACCCCTATAGAAAAGGCTCTAGCCCGCATCTGGTGTGATGTCCTTGGCCTGGAGCGAATCGGACGAGCAGAGAATTTCTTCGAATTAGGCGGGCACTCATTACTGGCGACGCAAGTCATATCGCGTGTGAGAGAGAGCTATGGCGTGAAGCTGGCTCTACGGCAGTTGTTCGAACATCCGACTGTGGCCGGGATGGTCGAGCAAATCGAGCGAGCGCGACAGGCGATGGGTAGCGAGGTTTATGACGTCAGGCCGGAAGCTATCTTGCGGCGGCGAAAAGATGGAAGCGGGGTGGCGGCGCTCTCATACGCTCAAGAACGATTATGGTTCCTCAACCGGTTGGCGCCTGAGAACCCAGTTTACAATCTGCCGTTGGTGGCGCGGATGAGAGGCGCGTTGGATCTCAAAATGCTGGAAGAGAGCCTGAACGAAGTGGCGCGTCGCCATGAGGCGTTGCGAACCACCTTCCGCGACGAACGAGGTAGGCCGGTACAGGAAATCGCTGAAGAGTTGAGATTGGAGATCCCTGCGGTGGACCTGAGGGAAATGCTGAAAGCGGAACGGGAGTTGGAGGTCGAACGGCTTGCGCATGAAGAGAGCCGGAAACCGTTTGACCTGACGCGTGGACCGTTAGTGCGGGCCAAGGCCGCGAGATTGGGGGCCGATGATTGGGTCGTGGTATTGACGATGCATCACATCGTGAGTGATGGATGGTCGATGGGGGTGCTTATGCGGGAGTTGGGGAGTTTTTATAGTGAGAAGGTGAGCGGAACCCCCGCGGAATTAGGAGAGTTGCCGATCCAGTACGCGGATTATGCGGTGTGGCACAGAGAGTTGTTGCAAGGCAGGACGCTGGAGGAGCAGATCGACTTCTGGAAGCGCAAACTCGATGGCGCGCCCGCCGTTCTGGAACTGCCAACGAACCGCCAGCGCCTGTTGGCGCCGTCATATCAAGGGGCCAGTCAGCCCTTCGAATTGTCAGCCGAGCTTTCGCATAAGCTTGAGAGGCTGGGCAAAAACGAGGGGGGGACTTTATTTATGGTTTTGTTGGCGGCCTTCAAAACCTTGCTTTACAGATATACCGGACAGCGGGACATCGTTGTTGGGACGGGTGTCGCCAATCGTAATCACCCTGAGACAGAAGGATTGATCGGATTTTTCGTTAATATGATCGCTTTGCGCACGGACCTGTCCGGTAATCCGTCGTTTGATGAATTGTTGAGACGTGTTAGAGAAACAACGCTCGACGCCTATGCTCATCAGGATTTGCCGTTTGAAAAACTGGTCGAAGAATTGCAGCTCAAACGCGACTTAAGCCGGGCGCCGATTTTTCAAGTGGTGCTCGTCTTGCAGAATTTTCCCCTGGCTAAAATCGAATTGCCGGGCCTGACAGTTACACCTCTCAAAATAAATAGAAGAACGTCCTATTTCGATTTGACGATGACATTGAACTATCACGAACAGGGGCTTATCGGCTCGTTAGAATACAACACTGAAATCTATAACGATGCGCTAATCGCAAATATACTGACTCATTTCAAGCTGTTGCTGGAGCGGTTCGCCGAGAACCCGGGTTTGCGGATCGAAGTGTCGCTCGATGAAGCGCCTGGGAAAGATGCGGGCATCCTGCCGCCTCCGCAAAAGGCTTACGAAGGCGATCAGTTCGGGTTCGAATTAACATTATGATAGAGAGATTGTAGGTCATGGGCGCCAATAAAATTACGTTCAACGTTGATGATGCCCAAACCGGCATGCCGGTCGTCTGGGACGTCGCGAATGACCGTGGCGCCGACCTCGATGAGATATGCGCCGCGATCGCCTCCCGTCGACCGGAGATCGATTCCATCCTCTATAAACATGGAGGGCTGCTTGTGCGTGGCTTCGAGCGTCTTCGCACAGCCGAGGACTTCGAGCGCGTTATCCTACAGGTCACTCCGGACCTGCTCGATTATGTTGGCGGGACGTCGCCACGCAAATCGGCGCATGGGAAGATCATGACGGCGACTTATGTGCCGCCCACTTGGTCGATCCCATTACACCAGGAGATGGCCTATACGCGAACCCCGCCAGACCGCATCACCTTCTTTTGCGAGAAGCCCGCAACGTTTGGTGGCGGCTATTCGACGCTCGGCGATATGCGGATAGCTCTAGACAAGATCGATCCGGCTGTCCGCCGCAAATTTGATCGTCATGGGCTGCAGTTACGCCGAACGCTTCCATCGCGCCAGACATTGCATTTGAAACCTGGCGTTCAGAAGCCATGGCCCGAGGTATTCGGAGCGGATGACCCCAAAGTAGTTGAGCGCATCGTTGCCGAGAAGGGATGGCGAGCCGAATGGTGGAATGAGGATACTCTTCTGTTGTGGCAGGACCTCCTGCCCGCCGTCAAGCTTCATCCGGTGACTGGTGAAGCAATCTGGTGTAATCAAGCGCACTTTTTCGCCCCATCCTGCATGACCGCCTGGGCGCAGGAGGATCGCCGCGTTGCAGATTATGAAGCCATCGCAAATGCGCGCGCCTCGACCCCCGAAATATTGGACAATATCTTTTTCGGCAACGGTGAGCCTGTGCCTGACGACGACGCGCTGCACGTCTATCGAGTCCTGCGCGCGCTTGAACGCCCAATCCAACTGAAACAAGGCGACCTGCTCATGCTCGACAATCTGATATTCGCCCATGGACGCACGGCCTTCACCGGCGAGCGCAGCATACTTGTCGCGCTCGCCAGGGCAGGATCTCATTAACCCGCAAGTCGAATCCGTTTAACTCAGCCAGCAGTTGCGACCCTTCGTGAGGAATGCGGCAACCACGACACCGCGCCAGCGTACAGAGCCGTAAATTCCAGAGGCTATCGACAAAGGGGATTCCATCTTCAGCCTGTTGAAACATCCACAACAGTGGCGCTGAGGGATATTGACAATGAGCTTTAATTTGCGGGGTGACGTCCGCATGACGATTGAAGAGCTGACCGATCTTTCGCGCCCTGGAAGACAGATCGCAGTCCATAGCGCCACGCTTGATCGAATCGGCCGCGCCCGATTAAAACTCGACGCTTTCGTTCAGGGCGGACGTGTGACTTATGGCGTGAATACGGGTGTTGGCGGCCTCGTGCATATGCTTGTGCCCATAGAAAAGGCCCAAGCGTCGCAAAATAACTTGATCAACGCCGTAGCTACAAATGTAGGCTCTTATCTGGATGATCATGTGACGCGCGCCGTCATGTTAGCTCGCATCAAGTCGCTCTCACGGGGCAATTCCGGAATCTCTATCGAGAACTTTCAGAAGCTTGTTGAACTGTTCAACAGGGGCGTCATACCGTGCGTTCCGGAAAAAGGATCTTTGGGCGCTAGCGGTGATCTCGGCCCGCTGGCGGCGATAGCGCTAGTGGCGACAGGGCAGTGGAAGGCCCGCTTTGGTGGCGAAGTGATGCCAGGGGCTGAGGCGTTGAAGCGCGCCGGTATTGAGCCGATGTGTCTCAGTTACAAGGAAGGTCTGGCGCTCATCAACGGCACGTCAGCTATGGTGGGCCTCGGCGCTACTGTTCTGGCCGAAGCGAAACAATTATTCGATGATTACGTGGCGATTTCAGCCCTGTCATGTGAGGGGCTTGCAGCTAAAACGAAGCCATTTGATCCTCGTGTCCATCGTCTTAAGCCACACTTTGGACAACAGAAGGTCGCTGAGACTCTTTGGGAGCGTTTGCGCGACTCCAATCTCACAGTGGATGAGCATGAAGTAGAGCGGCTTTTGGCTGCCAAGGTGAGTAATAAAATCCTGGCTGGTGATCAGCCGATTGAGGACGCTTATTCGATTCGGTGTACGCCACAGGTGCTTGGCCCAGTGCTGGACTCAATGATCTTCATCGAGAAGATCATTGAGGATGAGTTGAACTCGTCCAATGACAATCCCTTGCTGATCCCTGAGGAGAACGAGATGTTTCACAACGGCCACTTCCATGGGCAGTACATTGCAATGGTCATGGATCATCTGACTATTGGGCTGGTGACTCTTTGCAACTTATCGGATCGGCGCGTCGATCGATTCCTCACAGAAAGTAACAACAATGGCTTGCCGCCTTTTCTATGTCGTGAGGATCCGGGACTGCGCCTCGGTCTTATGGGCGGGCAGTTCCTGACAGCGTCGCTTACCGCAGAGAACCGGGCTCTGGCCATGCCGATCTCAATTCAATCGCTGACCTCAACGGGCGACTTCCAGGACATTGTGTCACTTGGTTTCGTCGCGGCCCGCCGGGCGCGCGAGATCTTGCGCAACACGCGCTACGTAGTCGCCTTTGAGCTCTTATGCGCCTGCCAGGCTATCGATATCCGCGGCGTCGATCGATTAAGCTCGAGCGGCCGCGCGCTGTATGAACAGACCCGCAGTATCGTCCCGTACCTTAACTACGATATTACATTGACCGATCATCTGGAGGCGATCGTCGCCGAGATCCTCAGCGCGACGGGCGTGAGCAAGTTTGCGCCCGGAGAAGGATGAGGATTGAAAACTGTAATAACCCTATGAGCACAGATTCGATTATGCAATCGCGAGTCGATCTTGCCGCCGCGCTCCGCTTGGCGGCGCGGTTTGGATTGAACGAAGGCATCTGCAATCACTTCAGCCTGGCTGTCTCTGGCGAGCAGGATCGGTTCCTGATCAACCCGCAGGGACTGCATTGGTCTGAAATCACTCCTGGCGATTTGATGATGATCGATTCCGAAGGCAATGTGATCGAAGGCCGCCACACAGTCGAAGCTACGGCGTTTTTCATTCATGGGCGTGTGCATCGTGGGAAGCCACGCGCCGCCTGTGTGTTACATACGCACATGCCTTCTGCTACTGCGATCGCGATCATCGATGGGGGACGCCTGGAATGGGCGCATCAAAACGCGCTGCGTTTTTATGGCCGTACGGCTTACGACGAACGCTATAACGGCGCAGCGCTCGATTCGGATGAAGGTGATCGCATTTGCGCTCAGATCGGCGACAACGACATTTTGCTTCTGTCGAATCATGGCGTCATCGTCTGCGGCGATTCTGTCGCAAAGGCCTTCGATGACCTTTATTATTTTGAACGCGCGTGTATGTTGCAATTGTTAGCCAAGGGTTCCGACAGGCCGTTGAAAATCATTCCTGAATCAATCGCAACGATGACCGCGATGCAGATTGCCGAAGACACACAATATTTGTCGCACTTCGAAGCCCTGAAGCGAATTCTCGATCGCGAAGAACCAGGCTGGCGTAATCTGAATATGTCAGATCGCCTGGTATAGGAGAGTAGATGGAGCCTCAGAATATTGATGACATCTATGAACTGTCACCAATTCAGCAAGGAATCTTCTTTCATAGCGTCTCCACCCAAGAATCAGGCGTCTATTGCATCCAGCTCAGGCTCAGGCTGCGCGGGCAGATGGATGTCATGGCGTTTAAGCGCGCCTGGCAGCAGGCGGTGAGCAGGCACACGGTTTTGCGCACCTCCTTCCACTGTGAAACCGTTGACAAGCCACTACAAGTCGTGCGCCGCCAAGTGGAGTTAGCGATGGCCGAGCATGACTGTCGCGGTTTGTCTCCCACAGAGCGCCAATCACGCCTCGCAGACTATCTCGACACGGATAGGCGTCGCGGCTTTGATCTCAAGGAGGCGCCATTGATGCGACTGGCGCTGTTTCAGATGGCCGATGATGAGCGCGAATTCGTGTGGAGTCATCACCATTTGATCCTCGACGGGTGGGCGACGTCAGTGCTTCTCAAAGAAATTTTCTCCTATTACGAGGCTTCCACGAATGGGCGGCGGTTGAATCAGGCCCCCGCTCGTCCTTACAGCGATTACATCGCGTGGCTGCAGCGGCAGGATATGAGCCGCGCCGAAGGATTCTGGCGTGAGTGGCTTAAGGGCGTTACGGCCCCGACGCAGCTTCGTATTGAACCGGCCGTGAGCGCCTTTACTGATAGCCCACACAACTTGAGACGACGTGAATTAACAGTTTCAGCAGCGATGACGGCAGAGCTGCAAGCCTTCGCGAGGCGCAATCGTTTGACGCCTAACACGATTGTGCAGGGCGCATGGGCGCTGCTTCTGAGCCGCTATAGCGGAGAGCCGGACGTTGTGTTTGGAGCGGTTGTTTCCACTCGCCCGGCGGATTTGCCCGGCGCTGAACTGATTGTCGGCCCTCTCATCAACACGTTGCCGATGCGCGTGAGAGTTAATCCGCAAACCACGGTTGTGGCATGGCTGAAAGATGTGCAGGCTCGGCAGGCGCAGATGCAAACCTACGGCTCAACACCTCTGATTCAGATTCAGGGATGGAGCGACGTCCCGCGTGGCCTGCCCCTGTTTGAAACGGTTTTTGCCTTTGAGAACTATCCGATTGACAGCTCTTCCCAGCAGAACGGCGCGACGCTTTCGATTACCGATATTGGACATGCCTCAAGAGGTAACTATGGCCTGGGGATGGTCGTCTTGTCCGACCCCGTCCTGGAACTCCGTCTCATCCATGACGCGGATCGCTTCGCGGCGGACACTATCGAGCGGATGCTCGGACACATGGTGAGCTTGTTAACAGAGATAATAACCGACGGCCAACGGTGTTTGGGCAGCCTTTCGATGTTGACCGCCCGCGAACGCGAACAATTGATTATCGAGTGGAACCAGACCGAGCGTGAGATCCAATCAGGGAAGCGCGTCCACGACCTATTTGAAGAACAGGCGAAGAGAACGCCTTCGGCCGTCGCCATCGCGCATGAGGAAGGGCAGATTACTTATGGGGAATTGAATCGGCGCGCCAACCAGGTTGCGAACTACCTCCGTCGATTCGGAGTCGGACCTGATGTGTTGGTGGGTGTTTGCGTCAAGCGTTCGCCAGAGTTATGGATCGGTGTTCTAGGGGTGCTCAAAGCAGGGGGGGCATACGTCCCGATTGATCCGGACTACCCGTTCGATCGAATCAATTTCATCCTGCAGGACGCGTCGGCGCCAATTGTCCTAACGCTAAAGAACTCCAGTGACAATCTACCAACCGGACAGTGGAGCTTGATTTACCTCGACGCTGATCGCGGGAGAATCGCGGAAGAGAGTGATGAGAGTCCTTCACAACCGACGACGCCGCAGAACCTGGTTTACGTCATATACACATCCGGGTCGACAGGTCAGCCTAAAGGCGCGCAACTCACACATCAAGGGCTCTGCAACACCGTTAATGCGATGAAACCGGCGTTCCAATTGACCACTGAGAGCAGAGTCGCACAATTGGCTTCCTTCAGCTTCGATGCGTCATTCTTTGAGCTTATGCTCGCGTTCTCAGTCGGCGCTGCTATCTGTCTCGGCAATCGGCCCTCATCTTTGCCCGGGGGATTGTTGCTTGAGATGTTGTGTGAAGAAGACGTCACGATGATTGTGGTTACTCCATCAATGCTGGCAGTTCTGCCCGAGGGGCCCCTCCCAGCGCTGAAAAACCTCGTCATTGCGGGAGAGGCGGGTACTCTCGATTTGGTGAAACGGTGGTCGGGCGCCCGGCGCTTTTTCAACGCTTATGGCCCGACTGAGGCCAGCATCTGGACGACATTGGCGGAATGTGATCCGGATACGCCCAAGCTCACGATTGGCAGACCGGTTGCAAATACCAGGGTTTATCTTCTTGACGGCGACCTTCATCCCGTCCCGATTAATGTCCCCGGCGAGATGTATATAAGCGGGCCCTGCCTCGGTCGCGGTTACCTGAATCGCCCGGACCTGACAGCCGAAAAGTTCATGCCGAATCCCTTTGAAAAGCAACCTGGGAGCCGGTTTTACCGGACTGGCGACCAGACGCGCTATTTGCCCAACGGTGAAATGGAGTTCATTGGGCGCATCGACCGGCAAGTCAAGATCAGAGGCTTCCGGATCGAGATTGGAGAGATCGAAACTATATTGCGGGCGCACCCCTTGGCGCGCGAAGCGGCCGTCATTACACGGACAGATGCGGCGGGTGACAAACGCCTGGTTGCATATCTTGTGTTACGGGGCGGCGTCGAACCGGGCATTGACGAGTTGAGAAAGTTCTTGCTGGGAAAGCTGCCGGAGTACATGGTTCCCGCCGCTTTCGTCATTCTGGATGCGCTACCGTTGACGCCGAACGGCAAACTTGACTTGTCGGCGCTGCCGGGAGCGACGGGCTCGCAGCCGAATTTGAACCGGAAGTTAGTACTGCCGGAGACGAAATTAGAACTGTTTCTGGCGGATTGCTGGCGCGAAATCCTCGATGTTGAGGAAGTCGGCGTGCACGACAACTTTTTCGAGCTGGGCGGTGATTCCATCAAGGCTGTCGTATTCGCCAATAGGTTGCAAGAGTGCTTTGGTGAAATCACGCACGTGGTTGCGGTCTTCGACGCGCCGACTATTGCCGAGTTGGTAGATTATCTTTACGAGAATAGTTATCAAAGCATCCTGAAGGTTTTCGGTGAGAAAAAGTCGGAGAAGGGCGAGACTGAGCAAGTCCTGTCATCGCCGGCGCCGTTCGTCACGGTGAACGCGGCGATGGTGGAGGAGATGCGGCGGTTGATTACGTCGCTCTCGGTCCCCGCAGCGCCAGTTGCGGCAACCGCAAGCAAAAACCCTCCTGCTATTTTCATCCTTTCTGCGCCGCGCGTGGGTTCAACGCTGTTTCGAGTCATGCTTGGCGGCAGCCCGGATCTCTTCGCGCCGCCGGAGCTGGATCTCCTTTCCTTTAACACGCTGAAAGAACGCAAGAAGGAGTTCAGTGGTAGGGAGAGTTTCTGGTCTGAAGGGACGATTCGCGCCATTATGGAGGTCAAAGGCTGCAAGGCCGATGAAGCCAGCCGGATCATGCGCGAGTGTGAGGAACATGATCTTAGCGTGCAAGACTTCTACCGCTTATTGCAAGACTGGATCGAGGGGAGAAGACTGGTCGATAAAACCCCCTCCTATGCGTTGGATCTGGAGATCTTGAAGCGGGCGGAGACTATTTTTGACAGCGCTTTGTATCTTCACTTAGTTAGACATCCGCATGGAATGATTCGCTCTTTTGAAGAGGCGCGCATCGATCAGTTGCTGACCAGGTACAAACATCCTTTTTCCGCCCGCGAGCTTGCCGAACTAGTTTGGATCATCAACCAACAAAATATCCTCAGGTTTCTTGCCGAAGTTCCCGGGAGCCGACAACATCGCGTCAGATTTGAGGACCTCGTCAATGAACCCCAACCAACTCTCAAAGAGGTTTGCCGTTTCCTTGGCATTGATCTTCACCCGGACATGTTGGATCCATACAAGAACCGGGAGCGGCGCATGACGGACGGGATCCACGCCACATCGAGAATTCTGGGCGACGTGAAATTCAATCAGCACAAGGAAATTGACGCGAAGATCGCTACCATCTGGCAAGCGCAGGAGGGCGTCGTCCCTCTAGGTGAGATCACGTGGCAGTTAGCCGAAAGCTTCGGCTACCAGCGAATAGAAAGAACCTCAGACGCTCATCGGCGATCATCCAATGTCAGTCTCACTCCGATTCGGACCATTGAGCGAAACGAGCAAACCAAGTTGCCACTCTCATTCGCTCAGCAGCGACTCTGGCTCCTTGACCAATTAGAGCCTGGTGGTCTTTCCTACAATTGTGGGGGCGCAGCCCGGTTGAGTGGAAAGATCGATCTTGATGCGCTGAGATACTCGCTCAATCAAGTTGTGCAACGCCACGAAGCTCTGCGAACCACTTTTCAGTCTATCGACGGCAGACCGCGACAGGTGATTTCACATCCTCAACCTCTCTCGCTACCGATGACAGATCTGAGCGCAATACCGATAGCGCAACGCGAAGAAAAGGCCACTGAAATCATCAGAGACGAGGCTGCGCGACCGTTCGACCTGTCGCGCGGTCCGCTGATGCGAGTCGCCCTCCTGAAGTTGGCCGAAGACGATCACGCATTGATGGTGAATATGCATCATATCGTCTCTGACGGATGGTCGATCGGCGTCTTCATCCGCGAGATAGCGGTCCTGTATCAGGCAGGCGTCGCCGGCCAACCATCGCCTCTTCCACCGCCGCCAATCCAATATGCTGATTTTGCCGGGTGGCAAAGGGAGTGGTTACAGGGCCCGGTGTTGGAGAAGCAGGTTCAATACTGGAAAGAGCAACTGGCGGGAGCCCCGGCTTTACTGGACCTGCCACTTGACCGACCACGAGCAGCCGGACAGAACTATCGTCCGGCGCGGCAGGCTGTGGTGATCAGCTCGGAGTTGACCGCGGAGTTGAAGGCTTTGGCCCAGGCCGAGGGCGGGACATTGTTTATGGTGTTGTTGGCAGCTTTCAATGCGCTGCTGTGGAGATGGAGCGGGCAGCCGGATGTGGTGGTTGGGACGCCGATCGCCGGGCGGAACCGAGAGGAGATAGAGGGGCTGATCGGGTTCTTTGTCAACACTCTGGCGCTGCGGACGAAGGTGGATGGAGAGCGGAGTTTCCGCGCTTTGGTGAGGCAAGTGAGGGAGGTGTGTTTAGGGGCATACGCGCACCAGGACCTGCCTTTTGAGAAACTGGTCGAGGAGTTGCAGCCGGAGCGTAGCTTGAGCCGCACGCCGCTGTTCCAGGTCTTCTTCAACCTGTTGAACGCCAGAGATCATGAGTTCGAAATCCCCGGCCTGGTCGTAAAGGCTGTGGAAAATGATGTGCCGGCTTCGAAGTTCGATATTACTTTGTATGCGCGCGAGCAAGGAGGTGAGTTACACCTGGAATCAGTTTGTAACGCTTATCTTTTTAGCGAGCGCCGCGCCGCCGAGATGATGAGCCAGCTTACACTGTTATTGGCTCAGACCGCGCGAAATCCTGAACAGACGCTAGCCTCTTACTCTCTGGTTACACCGCGAGCTGAAGCGGTGATACCACAGCCTGTTCAACCGCTTTGCGCAGAATGGGAAGAAGCAGTACAGACAAGATTCGCACGGCAAGCTCGTCTCCATCCGGAACGGGTCGCCCTAATCGACGCCCATGGCAGGTGGGGCTACGCGGAACTCGACGAGTATAGTACCCGGCTCGCAAATTATCTGCGCGCCAGCGGCATTTCCCCTCATGAAGTAGTTGCTGTCTATGGTCATCGTAGCGCCTCTCTCGTCTGGGCGCTGCTTGGAATTCTCAAAGCGGGCGCGGCATTCCTCATTCTAGATCCGGCTTATCCTCCCAACCGTTTGACTGAGTGTTTGAATATTGCGAATACGCAGTGTTGGATTCAGCTCGAAGCGGCCGGAGAACTTCCTGATCAACTGGAACGCTTCCTGGAGACTTCGGCGTATCATTGCCGCCTGACCCTGCCTCGCTCGCCAGATGCAACCTTCTTGAAAGACTATGCGATTGACCGCCCTGACGACGTGACGATAGGGCCGGATGATTTGGCTTACGTGGCGTTTACTTCCGGTTCGACGGGAAAACCCAATGGTATTCTCGGCAGCCATGGGCCGTTGTCTCATTTCTTCCGCTGGTATAGCCGGACATTTGGGCTTCGCGATTCGGACCGCTTCAGTATGCTTTCGGGGCTCGCGCACGATCCGTTGTTGCGTGATATCTTCACTCCACTCTGGCTAGGCGGGACGTTATGCGTACCTGATCAGGAGAATTTGACCTCACCTCGCAAACTGATCGATTGGGCGCAGCGCGAAGCCATCACCATCGTACATTTGACTCCGGCAATGGCGCGGTTGATAGCCGGCGTGGACGAAAACGCCGCCGGCGTTGCGAATGTCAGCGGCCCTGTCCTGCCGTCTCTTCGCTATGCGTTCTTCGGAGGAGACCTGCTAACTAAACGTGACGTATTAATAACCCGGCGACTAGCTAAGTCATTGACATGCGTAAATCTTTATGGGGCCACCGAGACGCCACAGGCAATGGCCTATTACACCGTTGATCCCGGCGAAGAGGAAGCCGGGATTGACGCAGTGGGTATCGGAGCTGAACCGATACCCATCGGCATGGGTATCGCTGACGTTCAACTGCTAGTGCTGAACGATTCGCAACAACTGGCAGGCATCGGAGAGTTGGGAGAAATCCACGTTCGCACCCCTCATCTGTCAAAAGGTTACTTAGGGGATGAGTCATTAACCGCATCGCGATTTATTACCAACCCCATGACCAAGATGGGAGGCGACTGCTTATACCGAACGGGCGATCGAGGGCGTTACCTTCCGGACGGCGCTGTGATGTTTGTTGGTCGTATTGATCAACAGGTCAAGATTCGTGGCTTCCGCATCGAACTTGGAGAAGTAGAGGCTGCGCTTGGCCGATATGAGGCGGTTCAGATGGCGGCGGTTAAAGTATGCGCCGACGCTTCCGGAGATAAACGCTTAGTGGCTTATATTGTTCCTCGGACGGGGCTGGCTCCTACAGTCAATGAATTGCGTGATTTATTGAGAGATCGTCTCCCGGATTACATGATGCCGTCAGCCGTTGTGCCGCTTAATCGGATGCCGCTAACTCCCAACGGAAAGATTGACCGCGAGGCGCTTCCAGAGCCCGATTTGACATTGCCCTCCTTAAGCAAAGGATTTGTCGCGCCACGCACGCCCGTCGAAGAGAAGCTGGTTGAGATATGGACGGCGATTCTGGGAGTCGAACGCGTCGGGATTCACGATAACTTCTTCGATTTGGGTGGACACTCGTTGCTCGCGACACAGGTAGTCTCCAGAATCCATAGGGCGTTCGGCGTCGAGGCGCCTCTACGCGCGCTGTTCCAATCGCCGACCATATCGGAGTTAGCAATATTGGTTACGCAAATGCAGGTCGATCTTGAAGACGATGAAGACCTGGCGCAGATAATGATGGAAATAAAACACCTTACGGACGGGGCCTCACCTCAAGTGCGCGCGGAGGAACTCTAACTGTCCGTAAATGAGGGAAAGCGCTCTTCGGATCGCTCCTCACATTGTTGTTGCTGTAGTCACGGCCCAATCCCGCGCTCTAAATCAAACCACACAACATTGTAAGTATGACCATGACTAAGATACCTCTCCAGCCCTTAGGAAGAGTGGCGTACACTCGCCGAATTGACGGCAACGTCATGCTGATCAAACCGCCTTATTTCACACCATGGACCCCTCCACTTGGCATTGCTATTCTCAAGTCCTTCCTGGAGCGACATAGTTTCTCGGCCAAGTGTTTCGACTTCAACGTCGATCCTGAACTGTGGGGGATGCATCACAAATATTTCTCGACCCTGCAAAAGATCGAAGACGCCATCAGCAACGATGGCTACTCGAAATTATGGTGGATTCTTAACTCGCACATGCTTGCCTATGCCAACGGCGCTGATTCGGCGACCTGCGCTAGAGTGATTGAGACGGTCATCCCGGAGTATGGGATCAGATATAACAATAAGACGATCTCTGCCCTTCTACCGCTCGTAGAAAAGTTTTTTCGACGGCTTGGAGAGTTACTGAGTCAGATCGACTTCTCGGACTTCGCTGTAGTAGGAACGAGCACTTACACTACTTCGCTCGCCGCATCGCTCTTTATTCTCAGGACAGTCAAACAGCAACACCCGCAGCTCATCACCGTTATGGGGGGCGGGATATTCGCAGACGACCTCGCACTGGGCTCCGATAACCTCACCACTCTCATCGAAGAATACCCTTTTATAGACCGTGTAATTCTCGGCGAAGGAGAGATCCCATTACTCAATCTCCTCCAGGGTGAACTTGCCGACAATAAAGTCGTTTCCATCGCAGATTTCCAGGGGAAAACGATGGAAATGAAAGATGTGCCCGCCCCGGATTTCTCCGATCTAAACCGGGACGGTTACTACCATCTCACCATCGAAGGCGCGCGTAGTTGCCCGTTTCAGTGTAGCTTCTGTTCTGAGACGATTCAGTGGGGCAATTATCGTAAAAAGCCGGTGGGTGTCCTTGTCGATCAAATAATTGAGCTTGCGCAAAAGTACGAGAACCACGCCTTCTTCATGGGCGATTCGTTGATGAACCCATACATCAACCCATTTGCGAGCGAACTCATCAAGCGTAAGGCAAACATTATTTATGACGGATATTTGCGCGCCGACAAACCCGTCGCCAATCACACGTTTGTCCGGCTGTGGGCCGATTCAGGGTTATACCGTGTCCGGCTCGGAATCGAGAGCGCTTCCGCGCGCGTGCTCGATTCAATGAATAAGATGACGTCGCCGGCAGTCATATCCGAAGTGTTAAAAACTCTCGCAAAGATGGGAATTCGCACTACAACTTACTGGATCGTCGGATTCCCTGGAGAAACTGAGCAAGACTTCACAGAGACCTGCGATTTCATTCGAGAGCATCACAAATTCATTTATGAACTTGAAGCGCACCCTTACTACTATTATCCATATGGTCAGATTGGGTCGAGGCTTTATCAGTGTCACTCTCTTTACCCGGATGCCGTGACCGAGATTATCAAGTTCAAGATGTGGGATATTGATGACGTCAACCCGACGCGTGAAGTCCGTTACGACCGTCTCCGGCGCATATCAAAATTGGCCTCCGACCTTGGGCTGCCTAATATTTACACGATGGCCGATCGATATCAGGCGGAAGATCGATGGCATCAGCTTCATCCTCTGGCCGTTGAGGTTTTCGAAAAGACGAGGATCAGCAGAGGCAAATCGTCTCCGGCCGACCTTCAATTTGCGTCAATGGCCGAGGGGTGGCATCGACATCTCACCTCGGGCGCGTCCGGTACGAGCATGACTCTTTGCTACCGCATCCTGGTCAGAAAGCGGATTGCCGAGGACGTGCTCGCGGCATCAGTCGGTCAACTTGTCTCATATAACGAAATGTTGCAGATGGGGCTTAGAGAGGGGGAGCGGGCTTGGAGAACGAAGGTCGCTCCGGGGCCAAGTCCGGGCATCTTATCTGTCGATCAGAGCGAGGGGAAGGATGGTCAACCGCCTCTCGATATATCGCGCTTCGTGGAAGAAATATCTGCGGAGATGAGGCCAGAGCCGGGCGCTTCGTTACGTATCGCCCTCGTCTCGAAAGAAGCCGATTCATCCGAGCTTTTCTTCCTGGCCCATCGCGGGATTGCCGACAGCAGGAGCGTCATCTTGCTTTGCGAAGACCTGTTCAGTATCTACGAGCAACTTTCTTACGGCCGCGAGGTATCGCTGCGTACGGCGCAGAAAAGCTTCAGGGATATCGTGACAGCGCTCACGGACGGTGGTGAAACAAACGTGGCCGGCTCGAACCTGGAGATTCTGTCTGACCATCTCTTTCCAGACATGACAACGAGAGATGCGGAAACTGGCGGAAGTGAAATTATCTTTCGGATTGACGGTGATCTTGGGTTGAGGCTCACTGACAGCAGTCTCGGCAAAATCGAGTTGGCGACCATCATCGTCAATTCCATTCTTCAGAGTCTTGTCAACGAGCCGACATGGGGAGACCTGGTAATCGATGTGCTAAGCGATTATCGGTCGTCTGATATTGCATTGGCTCGCGCAGTTGGCCCTTTGAACCGAATCAATCGACTCTCGTCAGTTCCTCTGGGTAAAGCCGACCTGTCGCTGGTTAGAAAAAGATTGATGAATATTCTGAGCGGAACCCCGATAGATAACGCGGATGACGACTTACAAATCAAGCAATATCGTCCGGGAGACCGGACCCTCCTGGTAAATCTCGAATACCTATCGGATTCGCCGTGGCTTGGGGCGAATGAATGGCGCCCGCTGGGGTTTGTGGTGAACGAGAGTGGGCCGCGAGCCGGCTATCTAGCGGAGATTTTGCCAGTTTTGTCCGATCAAGGAATCGAGTTTCGTTTCAGACATCAAGAGGAATCGAGCGTGCGGAAGGCAATCGATCCGATGACGTCAATTCTCCCGGAAATATTGGTATCGGAACTTCAGCGTTGTGAAGATTATGCGGCGGCGAAGCAATTCTGGTTGAGTGAATTCGGCAAAAACGCGCCTGAATCTAGTATTGGAACCGCCGGCGCCCTCGGTGAAGTCACTACCGATATGGAAAGTTCCCGGGAATTCCGGGTAGCGGCGTCGCTAATCAAGAAGATTGAAGACGCCGCCGGCGCCGAAGAGAGTGTGATAATCCTCGCCGCTTTTGCCGTTTTACTATCTCGCGTGAACGGTCGCCAAGAGATTGCAATCGCCGCACGCTTTGACAATGGTCCAGGTCATCTCGAACTCCCGCTCAAGCTGCATCCTGCTTGGAGCCTGAGCCTCAAAGATTTCCTCCAAATCAGCGCGAATAAAGTTTCAACTGCCGCAAAATATGCGGACAGCGCGTACGACATTTTGGGAGATCAATCGTTACTCGCTCAAGCAGGCGGCGCATGTTGCTCCTTCGATGCAGGGTTTGTTTTCAGGTCATACAAAACTCAGGGGAAGAGCGATGCCGCGACTGAAATATTGCCGGGTTTTCAGCCGACGGGACAGCCGATAGCTCTGATTTTGACAAGTGAAAGAAATAATGAGGAGTTCTATTTTCAATTAGCTTATGACCGGAACAACTTCAGCCAAGATACCATTACGAAGCTCTCCACGTATATGCAAGCCTTACTAATTAGCTTCGCCGAAAATATCAATGCCACTGTCGGAGGAGTGTCGCTGGATGGGGAGAATAGGAAGCAGATAGCGACTGAGATTGTGGCCAAGGATGTTTTTAGCTTCGAATAACGTCTCCTTACAGCAAAAGCGAGCGATTACAGCCACATTATCGATTGGAATTACTTATGACCAACGACTTGCTATATCTTCGTCCAAATATCCAGGTCGAACCGCTCTTCGATTATTGGTACGCCTGGTCGCATTTGATTCCTCCCGCTACTGCGGCGAGAAACCTGACGGAGCGCCACTTTAGGATCATGGATTCTTATATAAATGCTCCGCAAGTGCATGCTAACGCCGTCAAGAATCCGAAACTGCTCGGAGGACCTTTCGTGGATTACGGCGGGAAGCGGGTCGATGAAATAAGGAACTTACGAGATCAGACGAAACGGATGCGGCCTCATTTAATCGAACTCTCCGATGCCATCGCCTCGCTCGATGAAATCCTGCGGACGCAGGCAAAAGGGTTCTCATTGCAACCGTTATACAAGACGGTACCCGACATCCTGAAAGGCTATGTCGAGCTGGTCTACGACCTCAATCACAATCCGAGTTTTCGCATCATCGAGCCATTACTGTATAGGAGCCGTTATTACGATCGCTCCGCCCAGAGTTTGATGCTCTCGGTGTTGACTGGAGATGATCGCCCATTCGTGCTCAGTACGCCGCGGCTGGAGTCTGATTCGCTTTTTCATCTGCGCGTGCCATTTGATGACGAAGTGGTGGACGAATTATTCCGGTTGAAGACAGTTCCGCGGCCATGGGGAGAGATCAGACAGATGCTGAAAGTGTCTGAGGAGTCGGAGCGATTGGTCAGATCGTTTTTGACGCCTGAGGCGCCTCTCCCTTATTCGCCTTATCAAGGGCGCGGTGTGCGATGGCGTTACTTCGGTCACGCATGCATTCTCCTGGAAACGCGGAATGTAAGCATACTCTTTGATCCGGCGCTTAGCTACACATACGAATCGGATGTTTCGAGATACACCTACCAGGACTTGCCGGATTCGATCGATTATGTGGTGATCACTCATAACCATCAGGATCATGTCCTGTTCGAGACAATATTGCAGATCAGGCACAAGGTTAAGAACTTTATAGCGCCAACAAGTTCCGGAGGATTCCTGCAGGACCCGTCGCTTAAACTTATCTTGAATAATATCGGATGCAGAAACGTGATCGAGCTGAATCAGATGGAAAGCCTGGAGCTCGAAAACATCTCGATCACCGCTTTGCCGTTTTTAGGTGAGCATTCAGACCTGAATGTACAGTGCAAAGCTGCGCACCTCGTTCGAATCGGCGACCGATCGCTCTTATTTGCGGCGGATTCATGCAACCTCGAACCTCGACTCTACGAGCATCTTCACAATGAGGTGGGAAATGTAGATGTTATTTTCCTCGGGATGGAATGTGACGGGGCGCCGCTCTCTTGGCTCTATGGCCCTTTGCTCACTAAAAAGATAGAGCGCGCTATGGATGAGTCTCGCCGCCTGGCTGGGTCTAACTTTGACCAGGCTATTGATATCGTGCGGCGCTTCAACAGCAAAGAAACATACGTCTATGCTATGGGTCAAGAGCCCTGGTTGGGTCACATCATGAGTCTTAAATACACTGAACAATCCCGGCCAATCATCGAGTCAAACCGCCTCATCCAAGAATGCTCGAATCACGGCGTCAACGCTGAAAGATTGTTCGGAGAGAAAGAGATACTGATGGAAGACATCAACTGAATACTTCGAGAGCTACTAACTTTCAACGCCCGACTATTTCAATGATCACGTGGGGAGTACAAAAAAGCTTATGAGCGATGTCAATTCAGAGATCATCATCTTCGATTCAGCGCTTTTGGAAGAGCGAGAGTACTGGATCCGAAGGCTCGCCGGTCATTTGGAGAGTTCGAACATTCATGTTGATCGAGGGCCCGCGATCGATTTTCCTCACGATCGAGAATTAGTCCCGATCGAACTGACTGAAGAGCTATATAGGAATATTGTGGGCCTCACGTCCGGGTCTCCGTTCTTGATCTATACCACACTGCTCGCGGCGCTGAACATCTGTCTGCATCGATACACAGGTAACAGCGAGATTGCCGTTGGCAGCCCGGCTCTGAAAGAGAATGAGCCGGCCGATCATACGGCCAACGCGCTCATCATCATCAACCAGGTAGATAACCAAAATTCGTTCCAGCAGCTCCTTTTGCAAGTGCGTGGGACTTTACTGGAAGCTTATGGAAAACAGCGTTATCCATTCTACAATCTGCTCAAAGACCTAGGTTTGAACGGCGCGCAGGGCGGGCGTGGTTTATTTGACGTTGCGCTGGCGCTTAGCAACATACACACGTCGTTGCCTGAGATAAATAACGCTTTTACGATTACGTTTACACTCGAGCAGGGGCGCCTCTCCGGCCAGGCGGCTTTCAACAGACGCCTGTATGATTATTCATACGTCGAGCGTTTTATCGCGCACTATATCAATGTTTTGAGCGCGGCGCTTGGGAGCGCCGGCTCTAAGATTGCGGACCTTCCGTTGCTCGGCCAATCCGAATTCCAACAAATCTGCGTCGAATGGAACGATACTCAAGCGGATTACCCTCTCGACTCGTGTTTACATAAGTTGTTTGAGGCGCAGGTCTCGCGCACCCCCGATGCGATCGCCGTCACCTTCACCGAAGAGATGTTGACCTATCACGGGTTGAACGCTCGAGCCAATCAGTTGGCGCGCCAACTGCTAGCCCTGGGCGTAAGGCCCGAATCAGTGGTGGGAGTCTGTCTGAGCCGCTCGCTCTGGACAATGGTGGCGATGCTCGGCGTTGTCAAAGCAGGCGGCGCATATTTGCCAGTGGATTCGACGTGTCCGAAAGAGCGACTCGAGTTTGTACTTAAAGACGCGAAGGCCACTATGCTGTTGACCGATAACGAATTGTTGAAAATGACAGGTGACTGCGGCCTGCTCGCAATCAGCTTGGAAATGGAGTCTGAGGAGATCAGCAAGTTCGAATCCAGTAACCCGGACAAGACGGTTGAGAGCGGTAACTCCGTTTACGTCATCTATACGTCTGGCTCTACCGGAAGGCCGAAAGGAGTAGTCATTACGCATCAGGGGCTCGTCAACTACCTGAACTGGTGCAGGAATGTTTATTGTACCGGTGTTGGACGCGGCGCGCCTGTTCACTCCTCCGTCGCCTATGATCTGGCGGTAACAAGTTTGTACTTGCCGTTGCTTGTGGGGCAAAGCGCGGTGTTAATCCCAGAGGAGGAGGGGATTGAGGGGCTGAAAGGCATACTGGAACGCCAAGGCGGTTTTAGTTTCGTTAAGCTAACACCATCACACCTGGAATTGTTAACCCACAGTCTACCTTCGGTAGAAGCATCCGGAAGTACAGAGTTGTTAATAATCGGGGGGGAAGCTCTAACCTATGACGAATTGGAGTTCTGGCAAAATAACAGTCCCGGCACGCGACTAATCAACGAATACGGGCCGACGGAAGCGGTGGTTGGGTGTTGCGTGTACGAGGTGGAAAAGGATAGCGCAGTGAAGGGAGCTGTGCCTGTCGGGGTTCCGATAGCAAACACGGAGATCTACCTGTTAGATGAGCAGAGGCGCCCGGCGCCGATCGGAGTGGCGGGGGAGCTCTGCATCGGAGGAGTTGGGCTGGCTCGCGGCTATCTGGGCAGGCCGGAGTTGACAGCCGAGCAATTCGCGCCACATCCCTACAGTAATGAGCCTGGAGCGCATCTCTACCGGAGCGGAGATCGGGCGCGGTGGAGGGCGGACGGACGGATCGAATTTCTCGGACGGCTGGACAGGCAGGTGAAAGTGCGCGGCTATCGGGTTGAGTTGGGTGAAGTCGAGGCGGTCTTGCGACAACACCAGGCAGTGCGCGAGTGTGTGGTGGTTCAATCGGGGCAGGCGGCGGATCAGCGTCTGGTCGCTTACCTCGTGCCGGCGACTGAGGCCGCTCCGAAACCACGCGATCTGCGCCGGTTTATCCAGACGCAGTTGCCCGACTACATGACGCCCGCCGCTTGGGTGATGCTGGAGAAATTGCCGTTGACGCTCAATGGCAAAGTCGATCATCGCGCGCTGCCGGAACCGCAGGACGATCCTAGAGCGGATGACGGGGGCGGGACGCCGGGTACGCCGATGGAGGAGCTTCTGGCCGGTGTCTGGGGTGAGGTGCTCGGTTTAGAGCAGGTAAGACGGGAAGAGGACTTCTTTGAATTAGGTGGACATTCTTTGCTGGCGACGCAGGTCATGTCGCGAATCAGAGAGGTTTGCGGGGTAGAACTGGCGCTGCGGGAGTTATTCGAACATTCGACGGTGGCGGACCTGGCCGAGCGGCTCGAGCAAGCGCGGAAGTCCGGGTATGTCGAGGCAATGGGGGGCAAGCCAATCCCGCCCCTGCGGAGGCGGGAAGGTGGGAGCAAGGTGGCGACGCCATCCTTTGCCCAGGAGCGGCTATGGTTCCTCAACCAGTTGGCGCCTGAGAGCCCTTTCTACAATGTGCCGATGGGGGTGCGGGTAAAGGGTGAGTTGGATGTTGAAGCGCTGGTGGAGAGTCTCAACGAAGTGGTGAGGCGACACGAGGCCTTACGGACGACATTCGATTGCGAGCAGGGAAGGCCGGTCCAGGTGATAGCGGAAGAGTTGAGATTGGAGATGCCGGTCATAGATGTGCGGGAGATGAGCGAGGCGGAACGGGAACAGGAGGTGGCCAGGATTACGCTCGAAGAGGGGCGAATGCCGTTTGACCTTGCGCGCGGGCCTTTGGCGCGGACCAAGATGGTGAGGGTGGGGGGAGAAGAGTGGATAGTGTTGATGACGATGCATCACATTATCAGTGATGGTTGGTCGATGGAAGTGTTGGTGCGAGAGTTGGGGAGTATATACAGCGAGAAGCTGAGTGGCGTGAGCGCAGGATTGAGCGAGTTACCAATCCAGTATGCGGATTATGCGGTGTGGCAAAGAGAATGGTTGCAGGGCGAAGCGCTGGAAGAGCAACTCGCCTTCTGGAAGGTGAAACTCGCTGATACGTCGCCCTTGGAACTCCCCTCAGACCATCCGCGCCCTTCGATTCAAACCTTCAAAGGCGATTACGTCGCGCTGACTTTGTCTCAGGAACTTACAGAGCGCTTGAAGGCATTCAGTCGACGAGAGGGAGCGACGCTCTTTATGTTATTGAAGGCGGCGTTCAGTACCCTGCTGTATCGTTATACCGGGCGCCAAGATATTCTCATCGGGTCGCCCATTGCTAATCGCAATAGGAAAGAGATTGAGTGCCTTATTGGTTTTTTCGTCAACAGCCTAGCGCTAAGGACCGATCTCTCTGGCGCCCCGACGTTCCGTGAATTACTCAAGCGAGAACGCGAGGTGGCGCTTGAGGCTTACGATCATCAAGATCTTCCATTCGAAAAGTTGGTGGAAGGACTCCAACCCGAACGCAGTTTGAGCCGGAACCCGATTTTTCAGGTTATGTTTACCCTGCAAAACGCCCCGTCAGAGGTTGTCGAGCTGCCTGGCATAACGATCGCCCACCAGGAATTGCACACCAATACATCGAAGTCTGATCTCAACCTTGTTATTTGGGAAAGTGTCGAGGGAATGAGCGGCAGAATAGAATACAGCACCGACCTATTCGATGCCGCTACTATTACGCGCTTAGCCGTACATCTTCAGACCATCATTGAATGCGCGCTCTCACAACCGGATTTGCGAATCTCCCAAGTGGAGATGTTGACCGCGGCGGAGCGACGGCAAATCGCGGAATGGAATCACACACAGGCTGATTATCCCCGCGACTCGTATTTGCATGAGTTGTTTGAAGCGCAGGTCTCGCGCGCGCCCGACGCGGTGGCGGTAGTCTACGAGGGTCAGGAATTGAGTTATGGAGAACTGAATCGGAGGGCCAATCAACTGGGGCGATACTTGCGGGGGTTGGGAGTGGGCCCGGAAGTCCTGGTGACATTATGTCTGGAGCGCAGCCTGGAGATAGTGGTAGGAGTGTTAGGCGTGCTAAAGGCGGGAGGAGCTTATGTCCCGTTAGACCCCAGGTACCCGATCGAGCGGCTGGCCTATATGCTGGAGGATACACAGGCGCCGGTGTTGGTGACACAGGAGCAAATCGCCTCGCGCCTGCCGGCGGACTGGAGCCAGATGGTGTTGATCGATAAGTGGGAGGAGATTGAGAGCGGGCCGGAGTCCGACCTCGAATTATTGAACGGAACAGAGAACCCGGCATATGTGATCTACACTTCCGGCTCAACTGGAAAACCTAAAGGAGTCTGCATCACACATCGCAGGCTAATGAATTATCTCAGTTGGGCGCTGGAGATATATCGAGTAAGTGAACCGAAAGCCACCCCGCTCCATTCGAGTTTGAGCTTTGATCTGACTGTGACCGGCTTCTATCTGCCGTTGCTGACAGGAGGTCAGGTGGTCTTGCTCAAGGATGACGGGGTATTGTCGCCGTTGAGCGGGGCGCTGGGGCAATTACATAACTACGGCCTGGTGAAACTAACACCCAGTCATCTGCACCTGCTGAATCAGGAAGAATGGAATGAAGAAGGAAGGATTGAGGTCCTGGTCATTGGCGGAGAGGCGTTGCGCTATGAGGATGTTAGGCGATGGCGTAGGGAGAGGCCTCATACAAGGCTCATCAATGAATACGGGCCGACGGAAACAGTGGTGGGCAGCTGCGCATATGAGATTGTCGCCGGCGATTCCGATGATGGGGCGGTACCGATTGGAAGGCCGATCGGCAACACTCAAGCCTATGTCTTGAATGCGGAGGGTTGTTTAGCGCCGGGAGGAGTGATCGGAGAACTCTACCTCGGTGGTGACGGAATAGGACGAGGATATTTGAATCGGCCGGATTTGACGGCGGAGAGATTCGTGCCCGACCCGTTCAGCCTGGAACCCGGAGGGCGGCTCTACAAGACGGGTGATCAGGGAAGGTGGCTGGCGGAGGGCGCAATCGAATTCCTCGGTCGCAACGACTTCCAGGTCAAAATCCGCGGCTTCCGGATCGAATTGGGCGAGATCGAGGCGGCGTTGCGACAGCACGTGGTCGTTCGCGATTGCGCGGTGATAGCCCAATCGGAGGAGACGGGCGACCGGCGCCTGGTCGCTTACCTGTCGCCAAACGTCGATTACGAAGCCTTCAAAGAGTTTCAGACGGTTGAGGATCTTCAATCCGAACAGATCGAGGATTGGGAGACAGTCTTCGACCAGATTTACAGTCACCCTCCGACACAAGAAGACCCGACTTTGAATATTGCCGGCTGGGATAGCAGTTACGACCGCGCGTCTATTCCCCTCGAAGAGATGCGTGAATGGTTAGACGATACGGTTGAGGCGATTCTTCAGCGGCGCCCTGAGAGAGTTCTCGAAATCGGATGCGGAAATGGGTTGTTGTTGTTTCGCATCGCCCCGCATTGCCGCGAATACTTAGCAACCGATTTCTCACAAGCGGCGCTTGATTACACTCACCGGCAAATAAGTCGTCAGTCGCAAGAGTTATCGCACGTTACTCTTGCGCATAAGTTGGCGAACGATTTTCAGGGTGTTGGGGAGAAGACTTTTGACGCAGTCGTGATTAACTCGGTAACGCAATATTTTCCGAGCATCGATTACTTAGTCGATGTATTGAGTCGAGCGATAGATGCGGTCGATGATGGCGGCTTCGTCTTCATCGGAGACGTTCGCAGCCTGCCTTTACTGGAGGCTTTCCATGCCTCCGTCGAATTCTATCGCGCGACGGATACGCTGACCGTCGAGAATCTCAGACAGAACATACAAAGAAGTGTCGCTCAAGATAAAGAGCTGGTCATTGCCCCAACCTTTTTCGAGGAGTTGAGAAAGCGCCTGCCGCGGATTAGCCGGGTCGAGATTTTCCCCAAACAGGGCCGGTATCATAACGAACTGACGCGTTTCCGCTATCAAGCGATACTGAACATCGGAGCGACCAGATCTGTCTGCGTGGACCCTCCGATGCGCATTGACTGGTTGCAAGCGGAGCTTGATTTCGCCGGCTTGCGCCGGCAATTGGAGGATCAAAGGCCGGAAGGTCTCCTCCTAACCAACGTGCCGAATGCGCGGCTCTCGACAGAGACTCGATTGCTCAAATCGCTTGCGACGGCTGACGAAATGCGAACTGTTGGACATCTACGAGAAATTGTTAGCGCCAGAAGAGAAGCAGGAGAAGCAGGTATCGAACCTGATGTGTTTCGACAATTGGGGGAAGAATTTTCATACATAGTGAGCCTGGATTGTTCCGACCACGATCAGTATGGCGCCTATAGCGTAATGCTGAGGCGGGATTCGGCGTACGAGGCGGAACTGGGGCAGGCGGACGTTCTTCCCATAATCTCGGAGATGAGGGCGCACAAGCATTGGGCGGCATATGCCAACAACCCGCTTCGGGCTAGATACGGCCGCAAGTTAGTTCCCTATCTGCGCAGATCGTTGCAAGAGAAACTACCGGAATACATGGCGCCGTCCGCTTTCGTTATTCTCGACGAATTACCATTGACACTGAGCGGTAAAGTTGACGTGCGGGCCTTACCGGGACTTGGCCCAGCGCGGCCTGAGGTGACCGAGACTTTCGTCGCGCCGCGCACGCCAATTGAAGAGGTGTTGGCGGGCATCTGGACAGAGCTTCTCGGCGTCGATCCGATCGGAGTTCATGACAATTTCTTCGAGCTTGGCGGCCACTCGTTGTTGGCTACTCAGGTCATCTCCCGCTTGCGCGAGGCTTTCCAAATCAATCTCCCGTTGTCTTGTCTGTTCGAGGCTCCGTCCATCGCAGGCTTGGCCTCGCTCATTGCCGAAGCGGCCGATGAGGCGTCGGGAGTGAAGGCGCCGCCATTAAAGCCTGTTTCCAGAGACGGACTGCCGCCGCTGTCATTCGCCCAGCAGCGGCTCTGGTTTATCGATAGGCTGGAAGGAACGAGCACGGAATACAATATGCCAGGAGCGCTGTGGCTGCGCGGAGACCTCGACCATGCGGCGCTCAAGAGGGCGATTAACACGATCGTCGAGCGACACGAGAGCCTGCGGACGCGCTTCGCTGAAGTGGACGGGGAGCCGGTCCAGGTGATCGAGCCGGAGTTGCGGATCGAGTTGCCGGTGGAAGACCTCAGCGCGCTCGATGAGGAGCCGCGGCGAGAACAGATATCGGCCATACTGCGGCGGGAAGGCGGGCAGCCCTTCGACCTGGCGCGCGGTCCTGTGCTGCGAATGACGCTGCTCAAGCTGGGCGAGCGGGAGCATCTTCTGTTAAGGACGATGCACCACATCGTCTCGGATGGGTGGTCTGAAGGAGTCTTCAACCGGGAGTTTACGGTCTTGTACGAGGCCTACCGGGAGGGGCGCGAGAATCCGCTCAAGCCCTTGGCGGTGCAGTATGCGGACTTCGCCCTGTGGCAACGCCAGTGGCTGGAGAAGGGGACGCTCAGCGCAGGGCTGGCCTACTGGAAGCGCCAACTGGAAGGGATTCCGGAGCGACTGGAGTTGCCGACCGACCGGCCGCGACCGCCGCTACAGACCTTTGCGGCGGAGGCTTGCCATGTGAGATTAAACGCCAAGCAGTCGGAAGAATTGAAGCGCTTAAGCCAGGCCCACCAGGCGACGCTCTATATGACGCTGCTGGCGGCTTTTGGGACGCTGCTCGGGCGCTACAGCGGGCAGGAGGACATCGTGGTCGGATCGCCGATCGCTAACCGGCAGGAAGCGCAGTTGGAGGAATTAATTGGTTTCTTCGTCAACTCGCTGGTAATGCGGGTGCGGGTTAAGGAGGAGATGAGTTTTGACGCCCTGCTGGGCGAAGTGAGGCGGACGGCGCTCGAAGCCTATCAGCATCAGGATGTGCCCTTCGAGCGGCTGGTTGATGAACTGGCGCCAACGCGGAGCCTCAACACGACGCCGATTTTTCAGGTGGTCTTCGCGCTGCAGAATGCGCCGTGGGAGCCGCAGCGACTGAAGGAATTGGATGTAAAGTCGGTCAGGGGAGATGATTTGCAGGTGCGCTTCGACCTGGAGGCGCACGCCTGGGAGCGTGAAGGAGAGATCGGTCTTTATTGGCTTTACAATCGGGACCTGTTCGACCGGTGGCGGATCGAGCAGATGATGCGCCATTATGTGCGGCTGCTTGAGGCGATGGCGCCCGATCCTAAACAGCGGATCGGGCGGGTGGAGTTGTTGGATGAGAAGGAGCGGCGGCAGATCCTGGAGGAGTGGAACCGGACAGCGCAAGAGACGCCAGAGGCGACGTTGCCGGATCTGTTTGAGGAGCAGGTCCGGAAAACACCGGACAAGGTGGCAGTGGTTTGCGGGGAAGAAGAGCTGAGCTATCGAGAGTTGAATGAGCGAGCCGACCGGTTGGCGCGCATGCTGATAAGGGAGGGAATCGGGCCGGAGGATGTGGTGGCGGTGGCGGCGCCGAGGTCGGTGGAGATGATCGTCGGGATGCTGGGGATCTTGAAGGCCGGGGCGGCCTATCTGCCGATAGACCCAAAACATCCGGCCGAGCGCATCGCGTTCATGCTGGAGGACGCCGAACCGGTCTGTGCGCTCACGATCGGGGAGACGCCAGCGCGGTTGCCGGAGAATGTACGCCGATTGTCGCTCGATCAACTAGAGTTGGCGGAATTGGCTGAATCGGAGCAGAGCCACGGCGGAAATTCCGGAGATCGGGAGCGGATCCGGCCACTGAGGCCGCACAGCCCCGCCTATGTCATCTATACCTCCGGTTCTACGGGCAGGCCCAAAGGCGTCGTCGTCACACATCAGAACGTGGTACGGCTGTTCGGCGCCACTCAAGACTGGTTCCAATTCGGGGCGGATGACGTCTGGACGCTCTTCCACTCCTATGCCTTCGACTTCTCAGTCTGGGAGATGTGGGGGGCGCTGCTCTATGGCGGACGCCTCGTGGCGCCTTCCTATCTGATCAGCCGGTCGCCCGCGGAGTTTTTGCGTTTTCTCGCGCGCAATGGCGTGACGGTACTCAATCAGACTCCCTCGGCGTTTTATCAACTGATGCGGGCGGAACAGGAGGAGCCTGAACCCGGACGAGGTCTCGCCCTGCGCCATGTGATCTTCGGAGGCGAAGCGCTGGAGCCGCGGCGTCTGAGGGATTGGTATGAGCGACATGGGGAGAGCGGCCCCAGCTTGATCAATATGTACGGCATTACCGAGACGACGGTGCATGTCAGTTATATGGCGCTCGACGAGCGCGCAGTCAGGGGCGCTCACAGCGTCATCGGCCGCGGCATACCGGACCTTCGAGTGTATGTGTTGAACGAGGCTTTAGAGCTTATGCCGGCGGGAATGACGGGAGAACTTTACATCGCGGGGGCGGGGCTGGCGCGAGGGTATCTGAAGCGGGCGGCGCTCACCTCCGAGCGCTTCATGGCCGATCCCTTTGGGAAGCCGGGAACGAGAATGTATCGGAGCGGAGACCTGGCGCGCTGGCGTCCGGATGGTAACCTGGAGTTCATCGGTCGAGCCGATCGGCAGGTCAAGATTCGGGGCTATCGGATCGAACCGGGCGAGATCGAGGCGGCGCTGCGCAAGCATGAGCTGGCGCAGGATGCCGTAGTGACTGTACGAGGAGAGGGCGAGGAGAAACGACTGGTAGGATATGTGGTCCGCCGGCAAAGTGCGACAGAACGAGATCAGACGCAAGCCTCCCACCTTCGCGCGTGGCGACAGCTCTATGAATCGGTCTACACGGAAGATACGGAATCAGCGGGGGATTTCAATATTGTGGGGTGGGAGAGCAGTTACACGGGCGATCCGATCGCGGCCGACGAGATGCGCATCTGGGTTGAGGAGACTGTAGCCCGGCTGCGGTCGCTCAAGCCGGCCAGAGTCCTGGAGATCGGCTGCGGCACAGGGTTGCTGCTGACGCGACTGGCAGGCGATTGTGAGAGCTACGTGGGACTGGACTTCTCGGTCGAAGCCCTCGCTCGGCTCGAATCATATCTGTCCACACGCGCCGACCTCCAGCAAGTGGAGTTGCGGTGTGGGGTGGCGCACGAACTGTCGTTTCTGGGTGAAGACAGTGTCGATCTGGTAATTATCAACTCGGTGGCGCAGTACTTCCCGGATGTGGATTATTTGCTGAAAGTGTTGGCCGAAGCGGCGCGGGTGACCAGGCTCGGAGGACGGATCTTTGTGGGAGATGTGCGTTCTCTGCCGTTGCTTGGGGCATATCACACCTCGGTACAGTTGTATAAGGCGGCAGGGGAGACTCCGACAGAGGAATTGCGGCAGCGGGTTCAGCAGGGGCAGTGGACGGAGGATGAGTTGGTAGTGGATCCCAGGCTGTTTGAGGAGTTGGGGAGGCGGTGGGAGAAACTGGGGAGAGTCGAAGTGTGGCTGAAGGCGGGGGCCTACGATAACGAGCTAAGCCGCTTCCGATATGACGCGGTGTTGGAGGTGGGGGAAAAGAAGGCGATCCTGGAGCCAGCGCGTTGGGTGATTTGGGATGAGGCGGGGCGCTGGCGGGAGGTAGTGGAACGGGCGCTGGCGCAGGAGCCGGGCTTAGCGGTAGGAGTTCGAGGCGTTCGGGATGATCGTGTGGCTCAGTCGGTGGCGGCCGCCCGGTTGCTGCAGAATGAAGCTGGCGAAGTAAAGGATGTGGCGGGGCTGCGAGTCGCATGCGCGGAGATCTCAGGCGAAGACCCGAATGAGGTGATGGCTCTGTCGAGGCGGCTGGGCGTAGGATTCAACTGGCAGGGATTTGGCGCTGAGGGATTATACGACGGGGTCTTTAACCCGCGCTGGGGGAAAGTGGAGGGACTAGCGGAGGAGTCGCGAGACTACTACCGGCGGTATGGGAACACGCCGGCGCGGACCATGGAAGACGGAGAGGTGAGTCGTCTCTTGCGGGATCACCTGCGGCAGTTGCTTCCAGACTATATGGTGCCCGCGGTGATTGTCGGGCTGGAAGCATTGCCTCTGACGTCGAACGGAAAGTTTGACTACAAGGCGCTGCCTATTCCTGATGAGTTTAGGCCCAATCTGACGCAGGGCTACCTTGCTCCGCGTAACAGTAACGAACAGGTCTTGGCTCAGATCTGGCAAAATGTCTTGAAGATAGAGAAAGTCGGTATAAACGATAACTTCTTTGAGCTGGGAGGAGATTCGATACTCAGCATTATGGTATTGGCTAGAGCCAATGAGGTTGGGTTGCGGCTGACTCCCAGGCAATTCTTCGAGCATCAGACGATCGCTGATTTGGCTGCAGTGGCGGAGCCTGCCACGGTCGTGGAAGCCGGCAAAGTGGATGTAAATGGGCCCGCGCCGTTGACCCCGATTCAGCATTGGTTCTTCGAACAGCAGTTCGCCTCTCACAACCACTTCAGCCACGCGGCGCTGCTGAGCTTAGAGACGGCATTATCCAGGCAGATGCTTGCAGATGTGATCGGCCACTTACTGCGCCACCACGATGCCCTGCGACTACGTTACGCCAGGACAGAGAATGAATGGAAACAATGGATCGCTGAGATGAGCGAGATTGGAGAGGCGCCGTTTAGTATAGAAGACCTTAGCGAGTTGCCGGAATCTGAGCAGGAGACGAAGATTAAAGAGATCGCAGCTCGTCAGCAACTACGCATTGATCTAAGCAGGGGGCCGCTGCTGAACGCGGCGCAAATCGATTTGGGCGCAGGCCGGGGTTCGCGACTGTTGATAGTGGTCCACTACTTAGCGGTTGATGGCGTATCGTGGCGGATTCTACTTGAGGATCTGGAACGCGCCATGGGACAAGTGAGGAGAGGTGAAGCCATCGTACTGCCGCCGAAAACCACATCATTCAAACGATGGGCTGAGTTGTTAGTGGAACAAGCGCAGACAGCCAGGATCGAGGAGGAAGCGGCCTACTGGCGTCAGCAGTTGAACCGTTCATGGGCCAGTCTCCCGATTGATTTTCCCTCCGGGCTCAACACCGAAGAATCAGCGCGCAAAGTCAAAATCGCCCTGAATCCTGAACAAACAGAGGCGTTGTTGCGAGATGCGGGGAGAGCCTACCAGATCCAGGCGCAAGATGTGCTGATGATAGCGCTGGCCAAGACACTGTCGAGATGGACGAGACGGCGCTGGACGCTAGTGGAAATGGAGGGGGACGGACGTGATGAGTTGGCCGGAGAGGCGGATGTTCCCCGGACGGCCGGGTGGTTTACGACTCTCTACCCACTGGCCCTGGAAATAGATCCTGAGGCCGGTCTTGGTGAGCAGTTGAAAAGTGTGAAGGAACAATTGCGTAGAGCGCAGCAGCGAGGAGTTGGTTATGGGTTGCTAAGGTATCTGAGCGGCGAGGCGAAGGCTATATGGGCGGGGAATAAGATCAAGGCGGAAGTATCCTTCAACTATCTTGGTCAGTTCGACCAGGCGCTGAATGGCTATTCGCTCTTCTTGTACAGGGATCCGAGCGCCACTCGTAACTATCTTCTCGATGTAGGCGGAAGCATTGTCGGCGATGCTCTTCAGATTGTATGGACTTACAGTGAAAACGTTCATCGGCGTGAGACTATAGAATTCTTGGCGGGCGATTTCTTAGAGATACTGCAAAGCCTAATCGAACACTGCCAAGCGCCTGACTCCAGCGGATACACGCCTTCCGATTTTCCGAGGATGAACGTTGACCAGTCGGAATTGGACGACCTGATCGAGACTTTACTTTAACGCTGCCCGAACAAAGCCGAAACAATGGGGGAACCAGAATGATTAAGTCAGCCGATTCGGGACAAACGATAATCATCAACGAAATGCAAATGTATTGCGAAATTATTGGCCAAGGCGATCCACTGGTATTACTACATAGTTTCTCCAGGACTAGCGCTGATTGGAGACTCATCTTCAATTATCCGCTCAATAGATACCGACTGATAATCCCGGATCTACGCGGCCACGGCCGGTCAACCAATCCCTCGATGGTCTTCACGCACCGCCAATCGGCATTCGACATTTTTGCGCTGCTCGATCAGCTGGGAATTGAGAAATTCAAGGCAATTGGCGTGAGATGTGGCGCCAACATCTTACTTCATATGGCCACTCAACAACCGGCGCGGGTCGAGGCTATGATGCTACTTAGCGCGGCCCACTATTACCCGGAACAGACTCGGACGATCATGCGCCAGCTTTCGCTTAAGAGTCGAACTGAGGAAGAGTGGCGATCCATGCGGGAGATGCATCGACACGGAGATGATCAGATCAGAGCCTTGTGGACGCAGGGGAGCGGCTTCAAAGACAGCTATGACGACATGAACTTCACGCCTTCCTGCTTGTCGAAGATCACTGCGCGCACCCTGATCGCGCACAGCGATCGTGACCCACTGTATCCGATCAATCTCCCTGTGGAACTTCACGCTGCCATCCCGAAGTCAAATCTCTGGATCATTCCAGACGTCGGACGTGGCCCGGTCTTCGGCGTGATGCCCGATCAATTTGCAAACACCGCGATGGCGTTTTTAGGCGGTTGACGCCAACTCCTCGGCTAGAGCGTGTTATCAACTTCACTCGCGCTCATCTAACCAATCTAGAAAAAAGCGTTACAGGCACGCAAGGCGCATTATGGCAAAAAGTGACGACGGCAATCTAGAGCTAGCCAAATCGACTGATTATGTAGATCAATTAAACGCCGAGTTTTACGGGAAATTTCCCTATCCTCCTCCAGCTATGAAGTTCGACTGCCTTGAGGATTCAGCTTTTGAGGCGGCGATGCTCAATCAGGAGCTTGGAGATTGGAGGCATCGGCGTTTTCCGATTAACCTGCGCATTTGGGTTGCAGGCTGCGGGACTAATCAAGCGGTGTTTACGGCGCTTCGATTCCAGAAAGCTACCGTCCTTGGTTCCGACCTGTCGTCCGAATCGCTGGAGGCGGCAGAAAGAACGGCCAGGGCGCTGGGCAT
>Ga0187894_10000911_pt1 | contig 39336 bp, 15 predicted proteins | sample GBC1701081metaG_FD_136650 | JGI IMG/M metagenome (GOLD analysis project Ga0187894, IMG submission 136650) | White microbial mat communities from a lava cave in the Kipuka Kanohina Cave System on the Island of Hawaii, USA - GBC170108-1 metaG ... | reverse complement strand
TCCTTGGGTGCCGCTATTTTACGTGAGGTTTTGCCGGGGGAAGTGGTGGGATGCACGAACATCGCCCTCGGTTCGACCGGACGCGTACAAATTAGCGGCGCCGCCGCGCATTGATTCAGCGCGGTCTGCTTTGACCTTTTCTACAGCCTGTTGCCACTGTTCGAAGGTGGCCGCGGCGGCCACCTTGCTTAGCTGGTTTGACGTCTCGGGCAGGTGCTTAAATCCTCTGAAATGCCGTACGGTCCAAACGGCTAATGCGATGATTAGAACTGCGGCTACGGCGAAGACTCGCTTCATAATTGGATCGAAATCTCACTGCAATAGAGCAGCAAGAACAGGGCAAATTGGCAGCCCCTTACAAGCTTCTACACCCTTGACAGACGATCAGAAAGGAGTATCATTAGCAGGCTCACGTAACGGTAATTCCACTTCCCCCGCACGGACTCCCTTACCGTAACGATTAAGTAAAGTAAAGACTGTTAGCCTTCCCAGTAGGCTAAAGCGCTGTTTGCGTCGCGCGTTAGCAGCATAACAAAAACTCATCGGTCATTTTATTGGCGAGGTTTTAGATTTTAGTTGCAATAGTTCGGTGCGGGAACTCTTACAACGATTCCTTGCCAGTTTTGCCGTCGACTTTAGGTGATTTTTACGCGTTATCATTTGGAACCGGTCTCACGCCGGTATCGATTTGAAGTTTTTTTGGATGAACTGAAGGAAAGAAAGGACGCTAAAAAGTTTAGCTCCGCCGTTACTGGCCGGTAACAGACGGAGCATCTGACAACGAACCCCACACGCATGAGCGTGAAGGTGCGTCGCTCGACAGCCTGCATCATAGCGCAAAGTGCTGTGTGGACTCAAATAATTAACGGAGTCACAATGCACGATGCCCCTCGGCTAGGTCCGTCTTCTCCAGGTGCTTACTACGCGATAAACCACGATTGCGCTTTCGAGTGCGACCCTGGGCTTACTTTATCCGAGCGCTGGTCCAAGCCATCTCTGTAGCTTTATTCATTTAAGATCTCCGGGCTCTTGCAGCGGACTCCATTAACCAATGGAGCCTGACTATGAATATTGAAGTAGCAGACCACGATCCCCAATGGTACGTTGTACATACGAATGCGAAACAGGAAGAGCGAGCCTACAGTAACTTGCGCTGTTGGGGGGTCGAGACTTTGCATCCCAAGCTGAAAGCTCGTCGCGTCAACGAGTTCTCTGGTGCGTTGACATACATCACTAAGCCCCTGTTCCCTCGATACATTTTCGCGAAGTTCGATGCGCGTAAACAGCTTGCTAAGATTTCGTTTACCCGTGGCGTCCACAACGTGGTAAGCTTCGGCGGCCAGCCGACGCCGGTTGAAGAAGACGTGATACAAATTATCAGTTCAAGGATCGACGATTATGGTTTTGTTAAACTCGGCGATCAATTGAAACCCGGCGACAAGGTCGTCATCAAGGCCGGGCCATTACGCGACTTCCAGGGTGTCTTTGAACGTGAGCTTAATGACAACGAACGGATTTCTGTTCTGCTGACAACGATTAGCTACCAGGGACGCGTAGTCGTTAGCAGGGATGTTCTGGAACGCGCCAGCGGTTAAGTCACATTGACTACAATCAAAAAAACAAAACGGGCGCCAGAGCGGCGCCCGTTTTCTACTGTGGTTTTTATGTTGCGTTAGAGCGAAAAGGATTTCATGAGCAGCGTGGAGTCGGGCCTTGCTGAAGTGATCGTGGGCTCTTGACTCGAGGCGGCGTTGACCGGCGGCAATCCATAGGACTGATCGACCAGCCGGATCTTCAATGGCTCGGCCGTTCTTAACTGCAAAAGCAGTTCGACTCCCTCTTTCGGAAAACCATCGATGAACAAGCCCCAGCGATCTTTTTGTTCATCGCTCATCTGTTTGTTGTTGATTGAGGCACTCAAGACCTGCGTATTTGAGTCGATATAGATCGCTAACGATCCTGCCTCTCTCGGCGACGAGACTCGCATGCGCACCGTTTGCACACCATCGGCCTCTTTTTTCTCCAGCACTGACAGCTCCGGCGCCGGCAGTGCTGCGACCGGAGCGGGATTGAGTGTGTACTGCCGCGACTTCCCGCCGTAGGTAAAGTCCGTCAAAGTTCCCTTCACCTCGTTGCCGGTAAAGAATTGCGTGGTCCGCTCATCGCGTTGTGTCAGATCGCTGGCCCAAACCGCTTTGCCGGTATCGGCATTCAACGCGTAGTAAATCCGGTTTGAGGGTTTCTTCGTAGCAGTGGCGGTAGCCAGGACACCAACGACGAGCAGGACAACCGCGGCCACCGCTGACAATCCGGGCGCTAACCACTTGAACGGCGTCGCGATTAGGCGAAGGTGTGGCAATAGCAGTCCAAACAGCAGGACCATCAAGGCGATCACGGCCACGGACCAGTTTAGCGTTAGTCCTACAAAAATTTGGTAAATGACTGGGGCCATCAAAATGATCGCGGGCAACGCGCAAAGAGTGAGAACGAGTGAGTTGAGCAGGCTGCGCGTCTTAGCCGCGGGCGCCAGCAAGATCCATCCCAGACCGATCAGACTGAACAGCAGCGGCCAGTGGAAAACAAAAGTGGCGCCTGGCAAGACGAAGGTGGTAACAAGCATCAGCAGAAGCCACCAAAGCAGCGAACCCGTGACAAGGTCCGGCAAACTGACGCGATTGCGTACCAATGTGTAAACCGCAAACGTCGCCGCGATTGCCAGCGCCACAAATCCGAGCAGCAACAACCGGCTTTGAGTGGCTTCGAGTGACGGCCGCATCAACCAGACGAGCTGCCAGAGTAACCACCCCAACAGTGAAGCAACCACAACACTCACGAAGAGCGAGCCGAACCCGAGCGCGACACCGCGAATGGTCAGCTTCTGTTTACGGAGACCGACAATCAATAGCGCGAGAAACAACGCTGAAACGAGTAGCGTCAGTGGAATTACCCAAGCACTCGAGTAATGAACCACGAACCGTCCAAACAGATCGAAGTAAACAGCATTGCGCTCTTTTGTTTGCGTGAGATCCACATTTCCCAGACGACGCGTAAGGGCCAGCGCATAGGAGCCCTGGTGCTGCATACTGTTTTGATCGATGCCCGCGAGGTTGTCGAGGGGCGTGTGGTAGTGATTGATACCGTCGATATTAGCAAAGTTCAAACCTGACAGGCCCACGCCTTTGAATACCGTCATGTCGGTATCGTTCGGCAGCAACCGGTAAATCTCATAGGAAAGCGAATGGGCCATCGGAAACGGAGACGCTTCGGCGAGCTGCTCGATCAGCCAGCCGTTGTTGTCGCTACTCTCGAACATTATTACGGGACCACTGTTGCCACGCGCATCAAAGTTGAGTACGACGCCGACATCTTTGACCCAGGGATGTTCGTTAACAAACGCGCGTGCTCCCAAGAGTCCATTCTCTTCACCATCGGTGAAGAGAATGATCACATCATTTTTCAGCGGCGTTCCTGTCTTGAGCGCCCTGATCGTCTCAAGCAAAGACGCGAGGGCCATGCCATCGTCACTCGCGCCGAAACTGTTCAGTGCTGAATCGTAATGCGCGACCAGCAACACAGCCTTGCTGCCGCCCGTACCTTTCAAACGAGCGACAACATTCGCGACACCCGCCACCTGTAATGGCGGTCCTTTTTCAGTAACGATGGTTGTCGCTTGAACCTGTGGTTCGAGACCCGCTTCCGATAACTGTTTCACCAGATAGTCCTGGACCACACGGTGCGCGGCAGAACCCATCGGATGCGGTTTCTCCGCAATCACGGACAGGTGCCGCGCCGCGCGTCCGGCAGAAAATATCTCTGGGGAGACGGCCGCGCCGGCTGCGGGTGGCGGATCGTGTTCGCGAATGCTGAAAGTCGCAACCAGCGCGAGGAAGACCGCGAGCAGAATCGCCGTTACGGCGTCCTCGCGGAGCAAATGCCCAGTCCTCCAGCTAACGGATTTGTCTGACGATTTAACCCAAGCCACGATGGTTTCCTCTAGTCGCGTTTGAGCAGCCTGCTGAGTTCACGCGAAAGAATTCGCAGGATTAATGAATCGGAGGTGTGAATGAAGAAGTGGTCTCCTGGCAGTTGCCAGAGATCAAACGAACTGGTGGTGTGGACTTTCCATGCTTCGAGGTCTTCCCGCGAGGCTAACATATCCTCGAGTCCGCCAAACACAGTGATCGGGCAGTTCAACGGAGGCTTGTTCGAGGCTCGATACGTTTCGGCGACAGCGAAGTCTGCGCGCAGAGTCGCGCTGATCATACGCATCAACTCCGGGTTGTCCAACACTTCGGGCGGAGTGCCGTTGAGGGTTTTCAACTCCGTGATGAAGTCGTCTTCCGACAAATCGTGAATGTTCTTCCTGTCTCTCGGAAGGTGAGGACCGCGGGCTCCGGACGCAAAGAGATGGCTGACGTGAATACCGAATGTGTCCGCCAGCCGGTGGGCCATCTCAAAACTGGCAAGCGCACCCACGCTGTGCCCAAAGAGCACGATCGGCCGATCCAAAAGCGGTTGCATCGCATTAGCGGCGGCCACCACCAGAGAATCCATCCTGTCCATGGCAGGTTCTCGAAAGCGGCTGCCGCGACCCGGTGGTTGAACTGCGTAGATCTCGACTCCCGGCGGTAAGTAGTTTTCCCAACCGCGATAGATCGTTGCTCCACCGCCGGCATATGGAAAGCAAAACAGACGGAGCCGCGCGTTCGGATCAGGTTTCGCGCAGTTAAGCCACGAAGACATAATTGGTCCGGGAGATACGGTTACCATCGGCTCTCCACCTCACAATCTCTTGTGTCTCCGTGTCTTTGTGGTGCTAGAGTATTTTTGAACCACAGCGGCAGAGATATCAGCAAAAAAGTTCAGACGACGAAAGTCGGAACTTACGCCGCTGACCCTTCGACCTTCTCCAGATGGCCCACACCGTCGAGCGTTTTCAGCTCGATCTCGGCGATGCAACGCACCTTGACGTAGTCGAGAGTTAGACCACCGACGAGGCGCACCTTACCCGTTCCTTCATCGAAGTTTGCGCCGGTAAGATCTGAGGCGCCGGCATCGACTTTGAAGCCAAGCTCCGTGCCACCTTGCGTCTCAGTGAACTTCACTCGCACGTAGCCGTTGTCAATCGCTTCTTTCAAAGCTTTGACGGTCGGTTCCGGCCGCTGACTGACGACAATCTTGTGATCGCCAACGGTCAGTCGATCGACGAGGCTCGGGCCTTTGGGAGTCGTATCAACCGGAGCCGGTGGCGGTGGATTCTGGGCCATCTCTTCCATCTTCTTTCGCAGGCTGAGCGGCCGCATGTCGGTCCAGACCTCCTTGATGTAGGCCAGGCATTCGGCTTTCGGACCGGACTTGCCAACATCGTTCCAACCCAGCGGGTTCGCCTTGTACTCAGGCCAGATGGAATACTGCTCTTCGTGGTTCACGACCACCTTGTAGATTGTTTTGTCTTCATCTTCAACGTTTTGCAAAGACATAGTTCTTTCTCCTTATTCTCAGTCAATTCTGAAACTTAAACTTACTGGTCTTACGAAGCCGCCACGGCGGCGGCAAAACTGTTGTGTTCGATGTCAGCGCAGACCTGCCGCAGATTGTTTTCCGCGAGTTGCCGATCGGTGATCCGCTTGCCTCCTCTAGGCTCGTCGATCTCCATCGAAAGCAGATCGTCGCAAGCGTTCACGAATTGCTTGATCTGATCGATACTCATTCCCTTTCCTTCGAGGTACGGCAGGATCCAGAAATCGAAGTCGTACATCGGCAGCCACGTTGAATTGGACACTGAACGGAATAGCTTCAACACCTCTTCGCACCCCTGCTCCCAGTCCATCGTGTTGTGGTGCCATTTGTACCCGAAACCGTTGATGCCGTGCACGTCTTTACTCTTCGAATAGATCGGTGCGCGCGGGTTGTTGTACCAGATTTCGCCGCGGAAGAATGTTGGCCCCGCGTCTTGCAGAAGCTGAATCGTGTTATCGACGGTCTTTGAAGTTTCACCGGGGAAACCGATGATCAGCGACGCAAACGTCATGATGCCGCTCGCGTTGAGAAACTTCATGCCGCGGAGATACTGCTCCGGCGTCGCGACCTTTTTCATGATCTTGAGCACGTCCGGATCGCCTGATTCGATACCGAGAAACACGCCGCCACAATTGCTGCGCGCCATCAAGTCGCAGAGTTCCTCGTCCATGATGTTACAGCGCAGGTAGGAGTACCAGCGGAAGGTAAACTGATTGCGTATCATCATGCGCAGGATCTCTTTAAAGCGATCGGCCGGCACGTTGAACGTATCGTCGATAAAGACGAGGTTCGTGACGTCCGCACGTTCCTGGATCTGGCGCAATTCGTTTTCGACCTGCGCAATCTCCTGTGGCACCCACTTACCGGCGCGTACCGGATAGTCGCAGAAGGTGCAGCGGAACGGACAACTCAGCGCCGTGCGTGTTTGCAGTGTCTGGCCCAGATCTTTGCTGTGGTAGTTAGACCAGTTGATCGGCGCCAGAGAAAACTCCGCTTCCGCACCGGTGAAGACAAACTGCCCATTCCATTTGATGTAGCAGTTCTTCACCTTGCTCAGATCGCTACTCTCCCTCAACCTCATCAGCAACTTAGCAAGCGTCTGTTCGCCCTGTTTCTGCTGAACGTAAACGTCGCCGCCGATGTCTTCGAGAATGATGCGGAAATCGGCTTCGTCAAGATGGTACGACAGATTGTCGATGAGTGGACCACCGACGACGATGAACGAATCCGGACTCTTCTCGCGAAGAAGCTTCACTACTTCCTTGGCCACGAGCGGCGTCAGGTAAAGGGTCGTGGTCACCGCGATCACCTTCGGCCGGCGGCTCAAGAGCTCGTTCAACTCGTCGCGTTTTGTGTGGAAGAAGCTGGAGAACTCTGCGTTGATACCTTGACTCGAAAGAAAACTAGCCAGGTAAACCGGGGCGACCTGCGTCATCTCGGTCCAGTGCAGCTGTTGACCGGTGAGCTCATTAAGCACGTTCAGGAACGGTAGCTTCTTACCGTCGAGGGTAATGAAATCCATTCTGAGGTTGCGATACTCGCCCGAATTGAGTCCTCTCGATCGCTGCAGACCCTCGTGGAAATCGAATCCTAAATCGTAATGTCCGAGGACAAGACATTCGAGCTCAGACTTCTTCAATGTAGACTGATTCATTATTACTCCTTTTGCGCAGCCTTCTGCTTTAGGTTCGCTGCACTGCCTTCAGATATGGATAGAGCGGTGTGGTCAACTGGATGCGGATGTTATTCACCAGGTTGAAGGTAGGACTGATACCCAAAGCCTGAAAGATTTCTCTCAGCGTCTTCTCAGGAGACGCTTCTTTGAAGATCCGCCGTGCAGTTTGGTCCACAGGGACACGTGGACTCGGGAAAGGAATCGGCGTGGGACTGTATTCGTAGTGTCCGTTTTCGCCGATGTAGTTGGTCATAGTCGTGCTGTAGCGGGAAAATCTGGTGTCCAGAAAGCTTTCGCAAACTTCCCTTTCTGATTTCCTCGGAAAAACCGAGTCGGTTCGCTGGACGTAGAAGAAAAGACTCGGCGATCGTTCAACCAACAGCAGGTTACTGATCTGCCAACGCGCAATGTCCGGAAGTTTTTCGTAGTGGCTGGCCGCCACTTCGTTCTCAAACTCCAGGTTCCAGCAGAGTTTTCCTGAGTCCTTGTCAAACACATAAATGGCAGGAAGATTGATCTCCAGTCCAGCGGTCCCCAGGAGTTCCACCAAAGACTCGACGGTGTAGCTGTGTTCGACAGGCTGGAGGAAAGAGTCGGCGAGATACTCACGCGATTGTTCCTTTTCCTGCCGGAGGTAGTAGCACATCGTGTTTTCTACCGGGAAACGCTCCATCAGGTCGCGCGTGAGGTCCAACTGATCGTCCAGACCGGCGTCTGGATCGTCCATGAACAGATATCGCATCGCCTTTTGATAGGCAGTTGTGAGAATGCGGTGGTAGTAGTTGTAGACGCCGAGCTCCAGGATGCCGTCGCGTTTGAGACCAGCCGCCAAGCGCGCCAGAGGAATTGAGGGATCCGCATTGTGATGGATCACGCCGGTGCACAGGATGTAATCAAACTCACCCTCGTAGCCGGCCTGATTTATGCTTTGTTCTCTCAGCGTGACGTTCTTCGCGCCCACCTGTGCCAGATTCTTTTCGCACACGGCGAGCGAGGGAGTGGAGATATCTGTCGCCACGATTTCAGCGGCCGGATACTTCAACGCCATCAGCGTTGCCTGATTCGAACCACATCCAGCCACCCATATTCGTGGACGCTGCGGTACGCGTGTGTGCGTCCAATCACCGAGTTCCTGGTTCATAAAAACCGTTGCCCAATGCGGATCGGCATACGTCGGGTAGGTAATTTGTGGCCAGGGGTAGGTAAGGTTTCCGTAGAACTGTCGGTTGGCCGCATCAACCGCCGGTTGTGATAACGCGCCCATCAAATTGAACATGTCGCGAGTGCTTGGCATCAATTGCTCCTGTTAGTTGAGTTCAGGCGCTAACGGTATGCACCTGAGGACTCAGTTTCAGATTAACCGTTTCAGACCTCATGTAATCGTCGAGCCAACCGGCGGCTGGATTGCTGTCGAAGACCATCACGCGTCCGCAATCGACGGGGTTCGGCGCGCGGTGATAACGAAAGACGATCTTGTTATTCATCCTGCCGACCACCTCAACTTTTCCAGTGCGATGAGACATGCAGAGTCGGGCCTGCTTGGCTAGGCCGGCCAGACGACGACGCGCTTCTTCAAATATCTCCAGCCCTTTTTCAACCGGCACCATGTACGGCTCATTGCCGGAGGTGGGCCGACAGAGGAAGAGGTAGTAAGGCACGACCCCGTTGAACGACAGCCTGCCAAACAGCTCGGCAATGATCTCCGGTTTGTCGTTGACGCCGCGGATCAATGGCGATTGATTTACCGTGATCGCGCCGGCCTTCTGTAATAATTGCAATCCCTTGAGGGCTGGTTCGGTGAGTTCGCGCGGATGATTGAAGTGGGCCATCACGAAGATCTTGCGATCCGGCAAACTGTATTCACTCAACATCTCGAGCAGGGACGGATCGTTAAGAATGCGGTAGGGATCAAAGGCCGTCATCTTTGTGCCGATGCGAATAATGCGAACGTGTTGAATGTCGCGCAGTTGCTTGATGATCTTGCTCAACTTGCCCGTCGACATGATCAAAGGATCGCCGCCAGACAACAGAACGTTGTTGATTTCCGGATGTTGCTCGATATAAGCGACTGCGTCAGTAATATCGTTCGTCACCTCATCATTACCGTCAGTGAAGAGTCGTTTACGAAAACAGAAACGGCAGTAAGCGCCACACACGTTATTGACCAGCAACAATGCCGTATCACCGTACTTGTGTTCGAGTCCTTTGCGGACGGTGTAGGAATGCTCGTCAGAAGCATCCATCTCTCCGAACTCGTCGAGTTCCTGAAGGTCAGGCATCACAATTCTGCGAATTGGATCGTCCGGATCGCTCCAGTCGATTAGCGACTGGTAATAATCGTTGGTGCGAAAGGCAAATTTTTCGGCGACAGGCTGAAGCTCCTGTCGCTCCCTATCGCTCAACCCCTGCACCTGATCGAGCTTGTTTGTGTATCGAGGCCTGCTGATATTAACGAGATCCATTGAGGCTACTCCTTTGATCAAAGGGACCGTGGGAGGGTTTCTTTTTAGATGTAAGAGTGAAATGCCGGACGGGTTAAGCGGCGGCGAGGCTACGCAATGCGTGCAACTCTTGAAGCGAATGCACGGTTAGTTGATTGACGTTTTGGGCGCCGAGAGCCTCAACAATTGCGCGCGCCCCCGTCATGGTTGTGACACAGGGAACGTCGTATTGAAGAGCGGCCTGACGAATTTCTTGCTCGTCGCGATGTGCAACGCGACCCAGGGGCGTGTTGATGATTAGCGCCACTTCGCGTTGCTTGATGTGGTCCACGATGTTGGGACGGCCCTCATTCACTTTGAAAACTTCTTCAACTTCAAGCCCGACTTCGCGCAGCCGTAACGCCGTGCCTTGAGTGGCCATCAGCTTGAATCCCAAACGAACCAGCCGGCGCGCGAGTAAAACTGCCTGGCCTTTGTCGGTGTGGTTGACGCTGATGAACGCGCTACCGCTGGTTGGCAATGTCAGTCCGGCCGCAGTCATCGCCTTTCCATAGGCTTCGCCAAAGGTGTCGCCGATGCCCATCACTTCTCCGGTCGAATGCATTTCCGGACCCAAAACAGGATCGACTTCCGGAAATTTTCCAAACGGAAACACGGGCGATTTGACGAAGTAACGAAAGACGGTCAGCTCGTCAGGCAGGTTGAATTTCTTAAGACTCGCGCCGGCCATCACGAGCGAAGCGATCCGCGCGAGCGGAACACCGGTGGCCTTCGAAACAAACGGCACGGTTCTTGATGCTCGTGGGTTTACTTCGAGCACGTATACACGGTGGTCCTTGATTGCGAACTGCACGTTCATCAAGCCGCGCACTGAAAGCGCGTGGGCCAGCTTGCGCGTGTAGAGACGCATCGTCTCGATGTGCTCGGGGTCAGTGCGAACGGTTGGTAAGACGCACGACGAATCGCCCGAGTGGATGCCGGCCTCTTCGATGTGTTCCTGAATGCCGGCTATCACGCAGGTGGATTCGTCAGCCAGGGCATCAACATCGAACTCAACCGCCTGTTCCAGGAACTTGTCGATCAGCACGGGACGATCGGGACTAATGTCGAACGCCGCTTGTACGTAATGATTCAGGCTCTGTTCGTCGTAGACGATCGCCATCGCACGTCCACCGAGCACGTAGCTCGGCCGCACCAGTACGGGGTAGGCAAGACGCGTGGCTACGGCTCGCGCTTCCGTGATGGTCATCGCCATGCCGTTTTCGGGTTGCGGAATGCCAAGTTTGTTGAGCAGTGCGCCAAATCGTTCGCGGTCCTCAGCCAGATCGATCGAATCGGGCGACGTGCCGATAATCGGAACGCCCGCGCGATGCAACGGCGTCGCCAGATTAAGCGGCGTCTGGCCACCAAACTGAACGATGACTCCGTCCGGTTTCTCGACGTCGACGATATTCATCACGTCTTCGAACGTGAGTGGTTCGAAGTAGAGCCGGTCGGAGGTGTCGTAGTCAGTGGAAACTGTTTCCGGGTTGCAGTTGACCATGATCGTTTCGTAACCCGCTTCGTGCAGCGCGAATGCCGCATGGCAACAGCAATAATCGAATTCAATTCCCTGCCCGATGCGATTGGGTCCAGAACCGAGAATCATGATCTTGCGTGCGTCCGTCGGCGCGGCTTCGTCTTCCGATTCGTAAGTTGAATAGAGATACGGCGTGTAGGATTCAAACTCCGCGCCGCAGGTGTCCACGCGCTTGTAAACCGGCGCGATACCGAAGCTCTTCCGATAGGCGCGCGCTTCTTCCTCTGAGCGTCCTGTCAGATAGGCCAGACGGCGATCTGAAAGCCCCGTCTCTTTGAAGGAGACAAGCGTCGCAGCCGAGATTTCTTCCAGTTCACAGCCTTCTACCAACTCCTGTGTTTCCATCACGGCTGAGAGCTGGTCCAAAAACCACGGATCGATGCGCGAGAGGCGATAGATCTCCGCTAGCGGGATGCCTTTGCTGATGGCATGGGTAACGTAGGAGAAGCGCTGCGAGTTTGGACGTGCGAGCTTTCGCTCCAGTTCGTTGAGCGGCACGTCTTCCAGTCGGAGAGGATTCACCGATTCCAGCGAACGCAGGCCCTTGAACAGTGCCTCTTTGAACGTCCGGCCGATGGCCATCACTTCGCCGACCGATTTCATCTGCGTGCCCAGCTCATCCTTCGCTTCCGCGAACTTTTCGAAGTTCCACTTCGGGATCTTTGCGACGACATAATCGATTGTCGGTTCGAACGACGCAGGAGTCTTCAAAGTGATGTCGTTGGGGATTTCATTGAGCGTGTAGCCAACGGCCAGCTTCGCGGCGATCTTCGCAATTGGAAATCCGGTTGCCTTGGATGCGAGCGCCGACGACCGCGAGACACGCGGATTCATCTCAATGATCCGGATATCACCGTTTTCCGGGTTGACTGCAAACTGGATATTTGAACCACCAGTTTCGACGCCCACCTTGCGCATGACGGCGATCGCCAGGTCGCGCAACCGCTGATACTCGCGGTCGCTTAACGTTTGTGCCGGCGCTACCGTGATCGAGTCGCCGGTGTGAACACCCATCGGATCGAAATTCTCAATTGAGCAGATGATCACAACGTTGTCAGCCAGGTCGCGCATCACCTCGAGCTCAAACTCTTTCCACCCCAGGATCGACTCTTCAATTAACACCTCGTGAATGGGAGACGCTGCTAACCCGCGCCGTACTATTTCTTCAAACTCTTCCGGGTTATAGGCAATGCCGCCGCCGGTGCCTCCGAGTGTGAACGAAGGGCGAATGATCGCCGGATACCCGGTCTCTTCCACCAACGGCTTTGCCTTTTCCCAGCAATTCACAAAACCACCGCGCGGCAGCGGCAGACCTGCTTCGTCCATCGCCTGCTTGAACAACATGCGATCCTCGGCAATGCGAATCGCTTCGCGCCGCGCGCCGATCAGTTCGACGTCGTGATCCGCCAGCACAGTTGAATCCGCCAGCGCGATCGCCAGGTTCAGCGCGGTTTGTCCGCCAACGGTAGGCAGAAGCGCGTTGGGCCGTTCGCGCTTGATGATCGCGGTGAGTGTTTCCACCGTTAGCGGCTCGATATAAGTAATGTCTGCTGTCTCCGGGTCGGTCATGATCGTTGCCGGATTGGAATTTACCAGCACAGTGCTGTATCCCTCCTGCCTCAAGGCCTTGCAGGCTTGAGTGCCGGAGTAATCAAATTCACAGGCTTGTCCGATGACGATTGGACCAGACCCGATGATCAGTATTTTGTGCAGGTCCGTGCGCTTGGGCATTAGGCTGCAACCTTTGTGTCTCGGCGTCCCGGTGTTTGTTCTTAAGTAATTGCTGAACCACCGAGGCACGGAGAAGAAGTGCAGAAACTCGCAGTTTTACGCTTTACGTCGTGAGTCTGCGGCTATAGCAGCGGTGGCGGAGTGCCACAAACCGCCGGTTGCGGCGTTGCGGTAAAGAGTGTGATTTACGACGAGGTAGTCCGCGGTCGAGTTGACCACACAGCGGGCGGCGTCGACAGGAGTTTCGACCAGTGGTTCTCCGGCGCGATTGAACGACGTATTCAACAGCATGGGGATGCCGGTGATTCGTTCAAAGGCACGAATCAACTGGTAGAGCGTCGGGTTGTCTTGTTCGCGCAGCACCTGATAGCGCGCCGAGCCATCAACGTGCGTGACTGCCGGAATGATCGCACGCTTCGGCTCACGAACATCTGCGACGAACGACATGAAGTAGCTTGGATTCGACTCCACAAAGTATTCCGACACTGCATTTTGGAGCACGACGGGTGCGAAGGGCCTGAACGACTCGCGTCGTTTGATCTCGGCGTTTAGACGTTCGCGCAGATCGACGCGGCGTGGATCCGCAAGAAAACTGCGGTGGCCCAAGGCGCGCGGTCCCAGCTCGGCGCCTCCCTCATACCACGCAACGACGGCGCCGTTCGCGAGCTCCTGGGCCACGATCTCGTAAACGTCCTGGTCCTGAAAACACTGCTCAAGTCCGAGTGCTTCGATAGCCTGCGGCTCGTGAGAGTAGTCACGGCCGAGATAGGCGGGACTGGTGACCGGCTGGACACCGCCATTGAGTGAAGCGCCATAAAGAGCACAACCAACCGAGATACCGTCGTCACCGGGACAAGGAGGTACAAAAATCTCTGCAAAATCTGTCTCTTCGGCCAGACGCGTATTGGCGACGCAGTTCAATGCGACACCACCTGAGAAACAGAGCCGCGTCAATCCAGTGTGCGTTTGCAGCCAACGCGCGTGTTCGAGCAGGGCTTCTTCAGTTTCCCACTGAAGACTCGCTGTGAAGTCCGTCAAAAGCTCGCTCTTGTAATTCGACGAGGTGGTGTGTTGCCGCCACCGTTCGATTCGGCTTTCGAGCGCCGAGCGTTCTTGCGAAACAGAGCGCGCAAACACGCGCATTTCTTCCGGACCTGTTTCTTCGAAGAAGATCTTTGTCGGATATGGCCGGCCGTAGGGAGCCAGACCCATTGTTTTTCCGGCGTCGAGATAGTCGCCGAAGATCAACTTTGACGCATGGCCATAGGTTGCCCCAATGCCGCACCAGTGGCCAATCACTTTGCGCAGCACTTCGCCACCCTTGTCGTTGAACCGATAAAAACTCTCAAGTTCTCGCGAACCATCGCCTTCGAAAGGCGACAGATTCTGAATCGGCACGCCTCCGCGTGCGATCTTCTCAGGCTCCGGGCCAGTGCAGTTCTTCAGCATCGCCCCGAATGGTCCACCGGCGCCGTCAACGATCATGACCGCGACTTCGCCTCTGAAGGGCGACGAGTAGTAGGCGCCACACGCGTGGGCGAAGTGATGGGGAATCGGCAGTAGTGGACGGCTACAGATATCCAGTCCGCCTTCTGTGGTCAAGGTTTGATAGACCTCGTCGGCGGGCAGGTGATCGGTGTGGCTCCAAACTATCAGACCGATGTCATCAAGCGTCAGCCCGTTTGTGTCGAGGCAATACTGAATCGCGGGCGAGAGATCGAGGCGGCAGCCGCCCCATCTGATTCCATCGCGCTTGATTCGCGTCACGCGCTCCCGCGCGATAGCCGAAACGAGTTTGCCATCCATTACCAGCGCGGCCGAAGCCTCATGATCGCTGAAGCTGAGTCCAAGTATGTTCATACACGATTCCCTTCTCTTCGTGCTCTTCGAATCGAAAATATGTTTGCGGAGTTGCTGGAGTTGCGAGGGCGGCGTCAGGGTTGGGCTGACGCCGTCTTGCTCATGATTCTCGCAATACGACTGCCGGATCCGTTTGGGATGCCCGGCGTGCCGGCAGGAAGGAAGCCAGCAAGGCAACCAAAACCAGAATCGCCGGAGTGAGTGTGAAAACCAACGGATCTGTAGTGCTCACTCCGAATAATTGACTCGAGATAGCTCGAGTAAGGCCCCACGATCCGAGTAGTCCAACAACAATGCCGATAGCAGCCAGCACCAGGCCCTGCTTTAACACGGAGAGCAACAGGTTGCGTGGTTCTGCCCCGAGCGCCTGACGGATCGCAAATTCAGGCGCACGATTGTTCACCGAAACAGACATGACACCGTAAGTGCCGATGGCGGCGAGGAGCAGAGCTATCACACTAAACGCCGAAAGCAGGAAGTTGATCAGGCGTAGCGCGCCGAGCCGTTTGAGAATGTTCTCATTCATCGTGCTGATGGAATACACCGGCACGTCAGGATCGAGCGCGCGGACGCGGTCGCGGATGACCGCAGAAAGACTGGTCGGATTCTCGCTATTAACAACCAGAAACATTCGGTTTTGATCGCGACTCTGGCCGTAAGCAAAGCCTAACTGTGCATTAGTGAAATAAAGTTGTGGCGGCGAATCGGTTGCCAGATTCTGTTCTTTTACCGAAGAGACAACACCGATGATCGTGAACCATTCCGGATCGTTCGTCCGAATTCGCTTGCCGAGCGCGTCGCCGCCCGGCCAGTAAGTATTCGCCAGACTTTGGTCGACGACTGCAACCAGCCGGCCCATGTCCGTGTCGGGATTGTTGAAATAATCCGACTCATTGAAGTCACGCCCCTGAAGCATAGTCATGCCCATCGCCTTGAAGTAACCCGGACTGACGACCTTTATCTCGGCCTGCGGTGCGTCGCCACCTGTGGGTTCCATGCCTTCAACGATGTGTCCGTCAACGACAGGTCGCCCGCTGAACGGTACGTTCGAAGAGATCGCCGCTGCGTTTACTCCCGGCAACGTACGCACGTCGTCGAGCAAACGCCTGTAAAAGCCCAACTGTTGTTCCGTTGAGCCTTTCTTGTTCGACACCGGCACGATCATCGTGAGCACTTTCTCAGCGTCGAATCCGGGCTCGACCTTCATCAGGTTCTGAAAGCTCCTCAACACCAGCCCCGCGCCAATTAACAACACCAGCGACAAGGCCATCTGCACCACAACCAGCGAGGAATTCAAACGGCGACTGGCGTGTCCGGCGCTGCCCTTTTGTCCTTCAGTCATGCCGCCCTTCACACCGAGCCAGTAAGCTCTGAAAGCCGGAATCACTCCAAACAAGAGTCCCGTCGCGACGGTTGCTGCTATCGTGACGACAAGCACGACACCGCCGATGCTGGCTTCATGGATGCGCGGAATTCCGTCGGCATAGATCTGGGTTAACGCTCTCAGACAGGCCCAGGCAAAGACGACTCCAGTGGCAGCACCAATCATTGCTAACACAACACTCTCAGTGAGGAGTTGCCTGATGATTCTTCCGGGAGAAGCGCCGAGCGCCAGACGCAAGGCAATCTCGGATGTACGCCGCGTCGCTCGGCTCAACAGCAGATTGGCGACATTGGCACACGCAATGAGTAACACAAACGCGACTGCGACCTGAGCGATTAGCAAACGGCTCTTGATATTGCCTACCATTACCTCCTTGAGAGGCGTGACAATGGTTTTCAAACCGAGACCCGGCGTTGGTGGACTCTTGCGCAAAACTATCTTGGGATTCTCGGTAGCCGCATTCCAAAGAGCGGCCGTGGTGTCTGCCGTCGCGGCGGCCGCTGAAAGGCCCTGCTTGAGTTTGCCGATGGCAGCCATCGTGAAGGGCGACGTTGCTTCCGGTTTTACGACCATCGGCATCCACAACTGCGTCTCGGGAACCGGGAACTGAAAGCTCGGCGGCATCACGCCGACAACCTGCATCGGCACATCACTCAGTATTATCTGCTTGCCCACAATTTGGGGATCGCTTCCGTAACGAGTTGACCATAGCCCATGCCCCAGGACCACGACGTTTTCCTTGCCCGCAGTGTCTTCGTCGGGCGCAAAGGTTCGGCCGAATGTGGGAGTGACTCCGAAGACCTTAAAGAAGTCGGCGCTAACTTTGCACGCCTGGATGTATTCGGCCCGATCGCCGCCCGTGAGGATCGTTCCGGTGTTCTGGTAAACAGCGAACGCATCAAAAGAGTGCTGGCCATTGCGATAGGCGGTATAGGTAGCTGGTGAGAGTCCCCAAGTGGCTAGGCCCATTTCAGGATACGATTGCACCAATCGCACAATGCGATCCGGCTCATTAAACGGCAGCGGGCTTAGCAGGATGCGCTCCACGAGAGTGAAGACCACGACATTGGCACCGATGCCGATCGCAATCGTAATCGCAGCCACCAGTGAGAAGACCGGACTCCTGATGAGTGAGCGGAAGGCGTAGCGGATGTCTTGCACTAAATCAGCAAACATCGTTGATGGGACCTCCAGCAAGAAGTTTGGCAACAGAGAATAACATAACTAGTGCCAACTTTTCGCCTACATCACAGGGGCAGCAGCAGTGGTGATCAATGGTTCTGGATGAACAACCGGCTGGTCGTATTCGATCTTGCCCGACTCCAGCTTGATGAGGCGGTCGGCCAGACCGTAATACCGGTCGTCGTGGGAGATGACGATCACGGTCTTGCCCCGGTTCTTCAATTCCGGCACCAGTTCGTAGTAGAAGATTCGCTTGAACTGGGGATCTTGATCCGCGGCCCATTCGTCGAAGATGTAGATCGGGCGGTCCTCAAGATAGGCGTTCAAAAGCGCGACTCGTTTGCGCTGCCCCTGCGACAAGTCGACCGTCGAGAGTTGTCCGTCTTTGATCGTTAGTTTGTGACTGAGTTGCAGCAGGTCAAGGTATTTCTGACTCTCAGCGTCGATGTCCTTTGCTTCAAAACCGAAAAGCCGCTCGAAAAGATAGAAATCGAAAAAGACGGCTGAGAACTGCTGCCGGTAGTCGTCTCGTTCATTCATATCGACCGGCTTGTTATCGACGCGAATCTCGCCCGACTCGGGCTCATACAAACCCATCAACAATTTGACGAGCGTAGTTTTTCCGCTACCGTTGCCGCCGATGAGAAAGATCAACTCACCTGGATAAAAGGTTAGGTTTAGAGGTCCGAGCTCAAACTCGGCACTGCCACCATCCTGGCGATAGCTGTGAGTTACGTTAACCAGATCCAGCCGGCGCCACGGCGTGTCTGTAGCCGAAGCCGGTGCGAGGCTTTCCGACTTCGTTGCGCCGAGCGAGAATCCGAGTTGTTCAATTCGTTCCGCAGCGAGATACGCGCGCTCCAAAGCGGGTATCTGATTAAGGAGCATCGTTAACGGCGTGATCATGAAGAGTACCGCGAGCGTGTAGCCAACCAGCACTTGAGACTCAATACCTATTAATAGCGGCGTAACGAACAGCAGCAGCCCAATAAAGATGAAGAACAGAATCTGTCCCCAGTTGGAAACGGCCATCGCGATCGCATTGCCCCTTATCCCGTTGTCGCGAAGTCCTGCCGCAGCAGGCTCGAGTTGTTGGGCCAGGAATGCCTCACGGCGGCGGCGATTGAGTTTCAACTCTTTCGTACCCACGATCAGACCGTGAAACCCTTTGTACATCGCGTCCCACTCTTCCCGTAGCCGGCGGAAGTAACGAAACGCCCGCATCAACGGCAACTGATGGGTGAGTAAGCCAACGGCCATGAAGCCCAGCATCACCAGCATCAGTTTCCAGGACAACCAGCCGAGGTAAACCAAACAGCCCACCATCATTGCCAGTTGCGTTAGCATTTGCGGCAGAACAGTCACCAACTCAATCACACTGCCGATGTCTTGACTGACTGTAGCCAGCAGCTTGTGTGGTCCCAGTGTCTCTAACTGCCGCAGCGGCGCCGCAAGTATCTGCCGCGACAGTTGAATCCGGAGCTCGTACGCAGCTTTTGAAGTGAGATAAAGCAACACCATTTGCGAAGCAAAACCACAAAGCGGAATGGCCAGACAGAACGCCACGAACGACCAGATCAAGTTAGGTTTGGAAAGCAAACCATCTGCCAGCGCGCCTTTGATCAGTGCGATCAGCATTGTGTAGCCCACACCTGCAATGAAACTGGTGAGGACCGCGAGCACGATCATCGTCCTCGAGTGGCGAATTCCCTTCGACCACTTGGCGACCACGGACATGAGTTTCAGTAAGTTGCTCATGATTTAAGTCTCGCAGCTAGCGATTTGAGTTGTTCGCCGAGAACCTGAACGTTCGGATCTCGCATCATGGAAAAGTGATTGCCCGGAACCTTGTATAGCTCCACACCATCAGTCGCCAGGTACTTCCAACCTTTGAAACTGTCTTCGAGCTTGCGCTTGTCCGACTTCCACTCGAGGTATTTGGGATCGTTGCCGAACATGATCTCCTCGACGTTTTGTTCGGGACAGAAGAGTGTGATCCGTCCCTGAAATTCTCCCGGGCGATAACGGCGCATGGTATTCGCGTGAATCTTGAAAGCGTCGAAGAGTTGGCGAAACTCGACGAGGGTCATTTCCGAGGGCACGACAGCAGCGTGCCTGGCTTCCACCCAAAGTTGACGGAGCTGGGCCATCTGCGGCAGCGAGGTCCCCAGGGGCTTCTTGATGCTTTCCTGGTTCAGTCCCAAGTCAAAGGCAAAGAGCGATAAGAGAATCCCCCAGTTGTACTCCGACTCTTCTGCCTCGGGGGCGACTGAGTCGATGAGCGCTAACATCGCGATCTGTTGACCCTGCTGTTGCAGTTGCCGCGCCATCTCGAAGGCAATGACTCCGCCCATTGACCAACCGGTCAACCAATACGGACCGTTGGGTTGAAATCCGCGAATCGCCTGAACGTAGTCAGCGGCCATCGCCTCAATCTCGCTGTGATACATCAACCCGTTTTCCGGTTCGCGCGGCTGCACGCCGTAGAATGGTTGATCGTTGCCCAGCGATTGGACCAGCTCCTTATAGCACCAGACACTGCCTCCGCTTGCGTGCGGGCCGAAGAAGGTCGGACTCGTTCCTTCGGTTTGTAGCGGTACCAGCAATGATTGGAAGAGAGTTTCTTTACCGTGACCAATCAAGTTGGCAAGATGTTCGATAGTTGGCTCGTCAAACAACTCCGCCATCGCCACGCGTTTCCCCAAGCGTTCTTCCACGCGCGCGACCAGCATAATCATCTGCAACGAATGACCGCCGAGTTCAAAGAAGTTGTCCGTGACGCCGATCGGATGCAGTTTGAACAATTCCTCCCAGATATCAACCAACTGTTGTTGCAGATCGTTTTGCGGAGCAATGTATTGCCTGCCGGCACGAGTAAGAGAAACCTGTGGCGCCGGCAGTGCGTTCCGGTCGATCTTTCCGTTCGGAGTGAGCGGCAGTGCTTCGAGCGGCACGTAGACTGACGGCGCCATGTACTCGGGGAGACGCTCTTTTAGATAGACTCGCAGTTCATCGATGCTTGGTCCGGTTTCGTTATTGCCGACGACGTACGCGACCAGAAACTTCTGTCCCGGAGTGTCTTCCCTGGCTACGACCACCGCGGCAGTGAGCGAAGGATGAGTCTCGAGAACCACGCCAATCTCCGCCGGCTCAATTCGGAAGCCGCTGATCTTGACTTGATCGTCAATCCGGCCGAGAAACTGAATCATTCCATCATTGAGGTAACGAGCAGCGTCGCCGGTGCGATAGAGTCGCGCTCCCGGTTGTGGTCCATACCCATCGGGTTGGAATCGTTCAGCCGTCAGATCGGGGCGGCGGTGATAACCGCGGCCGAGACCATGGCCGCCGATGAACAGTTCGCCTCGCTCGCCAACGCCGGCTGGTTGCATGGCGTTGATGATGTAGAGACGTGTGTTCGAAACGGGCCGTCCGATTGGCACCGACGTCATGGGACGATCGCGCTCGACCTGATAACAACAGGCGAACACAGTCGACTCCGTCGGACCATAGCCATTCACGATCGTGACGTTGTCGATCTGTTCCAGTCCTCTCTTCAGATGAGTTGGAGATAATGCGTCGCCGCCTGTAAGCAGTTGTCGGATAGCGCCGATGTTGCTGACGTTGGTATCGATAAACTGGTGGAACAACCCGGTGGTTAAAAACAAGGTAGTGACCTGAGTCCGCGTAATAAACTGGCCTAATTCGCTTAGCGAAGGCAGCGTGGGCGGAAACACAACCAACCGGCCGCCGTTCAACAGCGCGCCCCAGATTTCAAAAGTCGACCCATCAAACGAAACCGGCGCCAGGTGCAGTAAGACCTCATCAGGAGTTAGTGAAGCGAAGTTCGCAGCCTTGGCAAATCCGACGACGTTTCGATGTGTGATGGAGACGCCTTTCGGAAGGCCGGTCGAGCCGGATGTGTACATCAGGTAAGCCAGATTGTCCGGCGTAGCATTGGCCTTCAGACCGTCAGAGGCTTCGGCGAGCGGCTCATCAACATAAACCAGCGTGAGATCCCTTTCGCCTGAGTTCGGTGCAATTGTCTTTGTGGTGACCAGAACGTTCACACCGGCATCGTCTAAAACGAACTCGATGCGTTTCTCAGGATCGCTCAGATTGATCGGCACGTACACGCCACCGGCTTTCGCAATGCCGAGCAGCGCCACGATCAACTCCGTCGAGCGCTCCAGCATCACGCCCACAAAGGTTTCCGTTCCTACACCTTCGCTTCGCAGTCGCTGCGCCAGATTGTTTGCTCGCCGGTCGAGCTCGCGATAGCTAAGTTGCTCGTCGCCAAATTCGACCGCGATTGCATCCGGCCGCTCTGCCACCTCGTGTCCGAAGATCTGATGGATGCAACCCTCAGGCACAGGCGCCGCTGTGTCGTTCCATTCCTCGACCACCTGGCGATATTCTGCATCGTCGAGGAGTGATAGTGTCGACAACTCACTATCAGGTTCAACCATCGCCTGCTCAAACAATTGCTGGAAGTGATAGACCATCCGCGAGACGAACGCCGGTTCGAACAACTCCGGACTGTAAACAAAAGAGCCCATGACGCCGTTTGGTGTGTCGCGCAGATGGACTTCCAGATCAAACTTCACGTCGGCGCTCACCGGCGCACCGGCTGGCAAGCTTACTTTCCCCATTTGCATCTGTGGCGCCGCATTTTGGAAAGCGAGAATGGTCTGGAAGATCGGGTTTCGACCCGGCGAGCGTTTCGGCTGCAACTCTTCGACCAGCTTATCAAACGGCAGTTCCTGATGAGTGTACGCAGCCAAGGCCGAGTCTCTCACCTGGTTCACCAACTCCCTGAACGTTGGACAGCGATTGAAGTTGGTCCTGATCGGAATCATGTTGACGAAGAATCCAATCATTGGTTCCAGTTCGACGCGGCTGCGGCCGGCGATCGGTGTGCCAACCAGAATGTCGTTCTGGCCCGTGTAGCGCCACAGCAAAGCGTGGAAGCCAGCCAGCAACGTCATGAAAAGCGTGGCCCCTTCCTGACGATGAAACTCTCGCAACCAGTTGGAGACTGCTTCCGAAAGGACTACCGGGTGCTGAGCCCCTTTCATCGAGCGCAGAAACTGGCGTGGATGGTCCGTCTCCAACTCCAACAATGTCGGCGCGCCTTCAAGCTGCCGTCTCCAGAAAGCGATCTCTTCTTTCAGTACCTCACCCTGGAGCCATTCACGTTGCCAACGTGCGTAGTCAACGTACTGCACTTCGAGTTCAGGCAACGGTGATGGCAAGCCCTTCGAGTACGACTCGTAAAGCGTTTCCACTTCGTGCAGCAACACGCCCATGGACCAACCGTCACTAACGATGTGATGCATGTTCAGCAGAAACAGCGATCGCTCCTCGTCTGAGCGAATGAGTATCGCTTTTACAAGTGGCCCGGTTTCGAGATCGAACGGACGCAACGCGGCTTCGTGTCTCAAGCGTTCAGCAATCGCCCGCCGTTCATCGCTTGGTAAATGGCTTAAATCAACGAGCGGCAACCTGAACGACAGCGCCGGATTGATCCGTTGCACCGGATGACTACCAACCAGCACGAACGTCGTGCGCAGCGCTTCATGGCGGCGCAACAGTTCGCTAAACGACTGCTCCAGTGTGCTGAAACTGATGGGCACATTCAGAGACATCTCTGCCGGCAGGTTGTAAGCATTGCTGCCCGGCATCAACTGGTTGAGGAACCAGAGTCGCTGTTGGGCGTAAGAGAGCGGTAACTGATCGCCATCAGCTACAGGTTTGAGTGCGGGCGCAGCCATGCTGGCGCCGGAGCGCATGCTTGTTTCGATGCGCCCGGCCATCTCCGCCAGCGTCGGCGATTCAAAGAGACTACGTACCGGCAGCTCGACCTGAAAACTATCGCGGATGCGCGAAATGATCTGCGTCGCTAGTAACGAGTGACCGCCCAAGAAGAAGAAGTTGTCTTCGTTGCGCACCTGGTCCACACGGAGCACCTCGCGCCAGATCCCCGCGAGTGCTTCTTCGATCATGGTGGAAGGAGCGACAAAACTCTGGCCTGTGTCCCGTCGCATCCCGCCCGGATCGGGCAAGGCCGCGCGATCGACTTTGCCGCTCGGAGTCAGCGGGATTTCATCCAGCACAACCCAGCCAGTCGGCATCATGTAATCCGGCAGTTGCTCTCTTAAACTCTTTTGCAAGACCGGCAACGACAGGCTTGCCGGTTGGTCCGCAACGATGTAAGCAACCAGCCGTTTGTCTCCTCGGTGCTCTACTTTTTCGACAACGACGGCTTCCTGCACTTGCGAATCTCTGCGTAGCGCCGCTTCAACTTCTCCCAGCTCGATGCGGTGGCCGCGAATTTTCACTTGATAGTCTAGCCGGCCGAGGAAATTGATCTCGCCGCCAGTTCGATAACGCACGCGATCGCCAGAGCGATACAAGCGCGCCCCGGCCGTCGCGCTGAAGGAATCCGGCACAAATCTCATGGCGGTTAGTTCGGGATTCCCTAGATATCCACGAGCGACGCCGGCGCCGCCGATCACCAGTTCCGCGGCGACCCCCGGCGGCACTGGATAGTCGTTTGTATCGAGCACGTAAGTCTGTACGTTGTTCAGCGGGCGTCCAATGAGAACTTCACCTGTAGGCTCGATCCGTCTTACAGTCGTGTCGACGGTGCATTCCGTTGGGCCATAGACGTTGAAGAACGTCGTCTGCTTGCCGGCCGCGAGCAGGTTCCATATTTCGTCGTCGATTGCTTCGCCGCCGACGAGCACCAGCGAAAGCGCTTTCTCAGCGCTTTCAAAGAATCCGCTGGTTAACATCAACCGCAATTGCGAAGGGGTGCAATCCAGCACGTCGATCTGCTGTTTCCGGAGATACTGGGTCAGTTCATCACCGTCGATCCGAACGTCCTCGGGGACGACGCAGAGTTCGTGCCCGAAAAGTAGTTGGACCAACTGCTTGACGGATGAGTCGAACATCAACGGCGCGTTAACACTCACACGCAACCGCTGTCCATCTGCCGGGTATACTTTCTCGCGCAAGGCCGTGGCGAGATTCATCACCGATCGATGCTGCACCATGACGCCGCGCGCACCGCCAGTCGAACCGGAGGTGTAGATCACGTACGCGAGATTCTCGGCAGTCGTGTTGGTGGTTGGGGTGTGCTCCGGTTCTTGTGCAATGCTGGACCAATCCGAGTCGAGACAGATTACGCGCGCGCCAGTCTCAGGCAACATCGCCGCCGTTCGTTCCTGTGCGAGAATGACTGGCGCTTGAGCGTCTCCGATAACATACTGCACGCGCCGTTTCGGGTGTGCGGTTTCGAGCGGCAGGTAGGCGCCACCAGCTTTTAATACGCCCAAAAGCGCGACGAGCATGTCTACAGAACGTTCGAGATAAAGCGCTACCAGGGTCTCTGGACCGACTCCTGCTTTCCGCAGGAAGTGGGCCAACTGGTTGGCGCGGTGGTTCAGCTCGGCGTACGACAGACGGTCGTCTCCAGAACTCACGGCCACGGCTTCGGGCGCCAGCCTGACCTGTTGCTCAAACAACTGGTGCAGGCAAACATTCTCAGGGAATTCACGCCCCGTGGCGTTCCAGTCCTCAAGCATCTCATGCCGCTCGTCAGAGTTGAGCAGTTCAACGTCGCGCACTAACTGTTCCGGATTGGCAACGAGCGCTTCAAGAACTCTCAGCCAGTGGGCAGTCATCCGTTTGATCGTGCTCTCGTCGAACAGATCCGTGCTGTAGCTGAGTGAGCCGGTCAACCCGTTGCGTACCTCGGTTACTTGCAGCGTCAGGTCGTTCTTCTCGGTTCCGTGATTGAGCTCCAGACTGGAGAATGCAAGATTCTCGGGCGCTTCCAACTTCTCGCCGTTGTTCAGGAAAACAAACATCGTCTGGAACAACGGCCCGTGGCTGAGGGTTCGTTGCGGTTGTAACTCTTCAACCAGTTTTTCAAACGGCACATCCTGATGTGTCTGCGCCTCGAGCGTCACTTCGCGTACGCGGTGCAGCACTTCGCGAATCGTGGGATTGCCCGCTAACCTCGTGCGCATCACGAGCGTGTTGACGAAGAACCCAATTAGATCTTCCGTCTCGACCCAGCGGCGGCCGGCCACGGGCGTCCCCACAGAAATATCATTCTGACCACTGTAACGCGCGAGCAAGATCTGGAACGACGCAAGTAAGGTGATAAAGAGCGTGCTGCCTTCGGTATTGCTAAGTGCTTTCAGTTTGTCCGTCAGCGATTCCGGAATTTCGAAAACGACCGCGCTTCCTTTCATCGACAGCGCTGCCGGACGCGGACGATCAGTCGGCAGATTCAATTCGGGCAGGCTACCAGCCAACTGTTGACGCCAGTAGGCGAGTTCCTGCTCGAGCACTTCGCCCGGCAACCACTGCCGCTGCCAATGAGCATAGTCAGCGTACTGAATCGGCAACTCGGGTAGATCTGACGGCACGCCACGGCCCGCAGCTTTGTACGCGCGCGGCACGTCGCGTGTCAGCACGTCGATGGACCATCCATCCGAGATGATGTGATGCATCACCACCAGCAGTGCGTTTTCGTGCTCTGCGAGTCTGAACAGGATCGAGCGGAAGAGTGCGTCGCTTTCCAGCTTGAAGGGCCTTTGACTCTCAGCGAGCGCTAGCCGATGGACCAGCGACTCTCGTTCCGGCTCGGAGAATCCCTGAAGATCAATTATTGGTAGATCCTGCGTACTGTTTGGGGCGATGACCTGAACGGGTTGCCCATCGACATTGACGAAATTTGTCCGTAGAGATTCGTGCCGCTGGACCGTCTCGTTTAGGCTCTGCTGGAGCGCAACCAAATTCAATGGGCCACGGATGCGGAAGCCGACTGGAATGTTGTAGGCGTTGTTGTGCGGCACTAACTGGTCGAGGAACCAAAGACGCTGCTGCGCATACGAGAGAGGCAATTGGGTCGTTTCCGCGAGCCGTTGCAGCGGCGGTAGCAGGTATGTGCTGCCGGAACGCAACGCCTCTTCAACGCGCTCGGCGAGCTCTGCGAGGGTGGGCCACTCGAATAGGCTGCGAACCGGCAACTCTACCTGGAAGCTCTCACGAATGCGCGAGATGATTCTCGTCGCCAACAGCGAATAACCACCCAGTGAGAAAAAGTTGTCGTCTCGTCCGACTCGTTCCGTCCCGAGCACTCGTTGCCAAATGCCGGCGAGGAGCTCTTCCGTCTGTGTTCGCGGAGCCTGGAAGGAGGTCGCGCTTTCCAGTCGCGTGCGCTCCGGATCAGGCAGCGCTGCGCGGTCAACCTTGCCATTAGGTGTTAACGGCAATTCGTCTAACTCTACCCACGCATTCGGCACCATAAAACTCGGCAGCCGTTCCTGGAGATAGCGCTTCAAGTCGTCGCCATTGATCGTCGCACCGTTGTCGGTGACGAAGTAGGCGACCAGACGTCGATCGCCATTTGTGCTTTGTCGTGCTAAAACAATCGCCTTCGACAGCGCCGGATGCTCGGCGAGCACGCTCTCGATCTCGCCCGGTTCAATCCTGAAGCCGCTGATCTTGATCTGATTATCAACGCGGCCGAGGAAGCGGATGAGCCCCTGGTCCAGATAACAAGCCGCGTCGCCGGTGCGATAAAGTCGCCGGCCGGGACGTGCAGCATGCGGATCCGGCATGAACCGTTCGGCAGTTAAGTCCGGACGTTTGTGATAACCACGGCCGAGCCCTTCGCCGCCGATGAACAATTCGCCTCGTTCACCGACACCAGCCGGTTGCAACGCGCTCAGCACGTACGCAGTGGTGTTGGAGATCGGACGGCCGATGGGAACTGACGGTCCGGGAAAATCATGAGCGATGGGATAGCAGCAAGCAAAGGTCGTGGTTTCCGTTGGACCATAACCATTGATCAAGCGGCAGCCGTTCAGTTGTTCGAAAGCTTTGTCGACGTGAACCGGTGAAAGCGTCTCACCACCGGCAAGCAATTGCTTCAGCGTGCTCATCCGCTGTACATCGCTATCGACCAACTGATGGAATAGACCACCGGTCAACCACAGGGTTGTGACTTGGGTCCTGTTGACGAACTCGGCCAACTCGGCGAGCGACGGCAGGAAAGGTGGAAACACCACGAGCCGCGCGCCGTTCAGCAGCGCGCCCCAGATTTCGAATGTCGACGCGTCAAATGAGACTGGGGCGAATTGCAGGAAGATCTCTTCTGAATTCAGGTCAGCGTAGTTTGCGCTTCGTACCAGCCGCAACACGTTGCGATGCGTGATGCCGACGCCTTTCGGCGTTCCGGTCGAGCCTGATGTGTACATCAGGTAAGCCAGGTTATCGGGTATGGAATTGGTTTTTAGATTCTCTGAGGCTTCTTCGAGCAGTTCGTCAACGTAAACGTGCGTGAGATTCTTGTCCGTTAAGTTCGACTGAATGTGCTTCGTTGTGACTAGAACCGACACATCCGCATCGTCCAAAACAAAGTCGATGCGTTTCTGCGGATCGCTCAAGTTGATCGGAACGTAAATCCCACCGGCTTTGGCGATGCCCAGCAGCGCCACGATCAACGCCGCCGAGCGCTCCAGCATCACACCGACGAACGTTTCCGGTCCCACCCCTTCGCGTCTCAGCCTTTGCGCCAAACCATTTGCTCGCTGGTTCAACTCGCGATAGGTAAGCTGTTCATCACCAAACTCGACGGCGATCGCTGCCGGACTTTGCTCGGCCTGCTGTTCGAAGATCTGATGAATGCATGCCTCAGGCAGTGTTACCGCTGTGTCGTTCCACTCTTCAACTACTTGCCGATATTCCGCCGCGTCCAACAATGAAAACGTCGACAACGCTCGGTTTGGCTCGGCCAGAACTCTCTCGATCAGCCGCTCGAAACGCTGGACCATGCGCGCGATGAAAGCCGGCTCAAACATTCCCGCGCTGTAGACAAACGCGCCTCTGAGTCCAATCGGTGTATCCTGCAGATAAACTTCCAGCTCGAACTTTGTTTCCGGACTCGGCGGTACGCCGAAAAGCGCGCTCACGCCTTCCATCTGCATCGTCGGCTGTTGTGTACTCTGAAGCGCAAACACAACCTGGAAGATCGGATTGCGGCCTACGGCACGCTCGGGTTGCAGCTCTTCCACCAGCCGTTCAAACGGCACGTCCTGATGGGCATACGCACCTAACGCCGCTTCCCTCACCTGCTTGAGCAGCTCTGCAAAGCTCAGGTTGTCGTCAATGGTGGTGCGCAGCGCAACCATGTTGACGAAGAAGCCGATCAGCGGCTCGAGTTCCGCGTGGCTGCGACCAGCGATCGGTGTTCCAACCAGGATGTCTTTCTGATCGGTAAACCGTCGCAATAAGGCATGGAAACCCGCCATTAACGTCATGAAGAGTGTCGCGCCTTCATTACGACTAAACTCGCGCAACGAACGCGACAGCTCCGCTGACAACTCGACAGGACAAAGCGCTGCGCGGCTGGCGCCCGCTGATGAGTGCTCGGCCTGGAGTTCCAGTAATGTCGGCGCGCCTTCGAGTTGCTGCTTCCAGTAGTTAACCTGTTCGCCGAGAACTTCTCCTTGCAACCAGTTCCGTTGCCAGTGCGCATAATCGGCATACTGAATTGTCAGCTCCGGAAGAGTCGACGCTGATCCGGAACCAAATGTTCGGTAGAGAACCTCCGTCTCATCAAGCAACACTTCGAGCGACCAGCCATCGCTGACGATGTGATGCATATTTGTTAACAGGAGAAACTGCTCTGCGCTGTAGCGAACCAGCGTGACGCGCAGCAACGGTCCGGTGACAAGGTTGAAGGGACGCAGCGCATCCTCATTTCTTAAACGCGCCACTTGAATTTCCCGCTCTTCGTCAGGCAGCGATCGCAGATCGACCAGCCGCAGCTTCACCGAATCAGACGCTCCGATCACCGGTTGCGGATAACCTGCAGTTGGCGCGAACGTCGTGCGCAACACTTCGTGACGGCGAACCACCTCTCCGAGTGCCTGCTCCAGCGCAACGACGTTAAGGTCGGCGCTGATGTGCATTGCGAAAGGCAGGTTGTAAGCGTTGCTGTCTGGCTGTAGCTGGTCCAGGAACCACAGACGTTCCTGCGCCGGCGATACAGTGAGCACTTCATCTACCGGCCGCGCTCGCAATAGTTGCGACTCCGCAGCCGAACCGGATTGCGTCAATTGCGCGATACGCGTAGCCAGTTCAGCTATCGTGGGCGACTCGAACAGCACTCGCACCGGGAGTTCGATGCGGAACGTGTCGCGAATGCGCGAAGTGATACGCGTGGCCAACAGTGAGTGTCCACCCAACCAAAAGAAATTGTCGTCACGGGAAACGCGTTCCAGGTTCAAAACCCGCTGCCAGATCGCAGCCAGCAGTTCTTCAATCAGCGTCTGTGGCGCCGCGAAGCTGGCCGGCGCCAACGACTCTTCGTCAGGTTCAGGCAAGGCTGCGCGATTGATCTTGCCGCTCGGCGTTAGCGGAAGTTCGTCCAACACGACCCAATCAGACGGCGCCATGTAGGCCGGCAAGCGTTCCCTGAGCCAGGTCTTCAGGTCGTTGAGATTTGGTTTGACACCGCCGGCTCCGACAACGTAAGCGATCAAGCGTTGGTGGCGGCGTGTTGCTCCGTGGGCCACCACGATCGCGTGCAGCACCTCCGGATGCTTTCTCAGCGTTGCTTCGATCTCACCCAACTCGATGCGGAAACCGCGCACTTTAACCTGCGTGTCGATCCGTCCGAGAAACTCAATCGTGCCATTGGCGAGATAGCGCGCCAGATCGCCCGTGCGATACAGGCGTTCACCTGTGTGGCCAAACGGATTCGGCACGAATCTTTCCGCAGTCAGATCCGGCCGGTTGAGATATCCGCGCGACAGGCCAGTGCCGCCGATAAACAACTCTCCCGAGACTCCCACGGGCGTAGGTTTCAGACGGCGATCCAGAATGTAGATCTGTGAGTTGGCAATCGGACGTCCAATCGGCGCGAGGGTGGGCCAGTCTGCCGGCGCGCCGCTCAACTCCTGCTGAGTGACGACGTGGCTTTCGGATGGTCCATATTGATTGTAGAGATTGCATTGCAGGCGTTCGCAGAGCTGCCTAATCTGGGGCGTGCATTCCAACTGTTCACCGGCGGTGATAACGTCCCGCAATGCGCTCGGTTCCGGACCACCCTGCTCGTATGCTTCAGCGACGTGTTGCAAGTAGACAAACGGAAAATCAACCTGTTCCACTTGCTGAGCAGCCAGAAATTCGAGCATCCGATTCGCGTCGTGTCGCTGCTCGTTGGTCACGAGAAGCAAGGTTCCGCCAGTGCACCACGTCGTGAAGATCTCCTGGAACGACACGTCGAAACTCAAAGACGCGAACTGGAGTATTCTGCCCGCCTGGAATTTCTCGGTAGCTTGCCAGCAAACCAGGTTGCTCAACGCGCGCTGCGTCATCGCCACGCCTTTGGGCACACCAGTCGAACCAGAGGTATAGATGACGTAGACGAGATTTTCTGGATCAATCCGCACCCGAGGGTCTGCAGCGTTCTCAGCCGCGATAGTTTGCCGATCTCGATCGACACAAATGATTTGCGCATCGATTTCCGGAAGAGTCAGATGTAGTTCTTCTCGCGTCAGCAGCGCTACGCAACGAGCGTTGGAAAGCATGAGGCTGAGACGCTCGGTTGGATACGCCGGATCGAGCGGAACGTAAGCCGCTCCGGTCTTCAACACACCCAGCACCGCTGTCACCATCTCCTCACTCGGTTCGAGACAGATGCCTACGCGCGAATCGTTTCCCACGCCCAGTCCGCGAAGATAATTGGCTAATTGATTCGCTCGCGAATCCAGTTCGCGATAGCTCAAGTATTGATCTGCAAACTGAACGGCCGGCGTATCGGGCCTGAGCGCAACCTGCTGGTTGAAGAGGCTCAAGACGGAAGGCTCGGTCCAGGCAGTTACTGTGTCATTCCAGTTTTCCAGGATCTGCGTCTGCTCGGCTTCGTCAAGCAATTCGACATCCAAGAGCGACTGATCAGGATCAGTAACCATCGCCTTCAGTAATCGTTGCCAGTGCTTGCTGAAACGCTCGATGGTCGACTTGTCAAAAAGGTCCGTGCGATAGCTCAGTGAGCAGGCCAACTCTTGAGGGCTTTCCGAAATCACAAACGTGAGACCAAACTTCTCTGGGCCTGATTCCATTTCGACCAGGCTCATGCTCACGTCCTGCACTTCCATCAATGTTTTCTGGTTGGCCTTGAAAACGAACATCACCTCGAACAAGGGTCCATGACTCAGACTTCGCTCCGGATGCAGCTCTTCGACCAGTTTTTCAAACGGGAGATCCTGATGGCTTTGTGCTTCCAGTACCGTCTCACGAACATGTTCAATCACTTCGCGAAGGCTCGGATCGCCGGAGAGTCTGCTGCGGATCAGCAAGGTGTTGATAAAGAACCCGATCAGCTCTTCGGTCTCAACCGAGTTACGGCCCGTGACCGGCGTTGCCACCACGATATCGTCCTGGCCCGTGTACCGCGAAAGCAGCATCTGGAACGATGCCAGTGTGGTCATGAAGAGCGAACTTCCGGTCGAGCGCGCCAGACTTCGCAGTTGCTCCGTGAGAGCTTCAGACAGGCCGAACTCGACTGCGTCTCCGTCGTAGGTCATGACCGGCGGTCGCGGACGATCAGTCGGCAGGTTCAATATCTCCGGACTATCCTCTAACTGTTTGCGCCAGTAGGAGACTCTTTCTCCGAGCACGTCATCGCGTAGCAAATCGCGGTGCCAGTGAGCAACGTCAGCGTACTGCACGCTTAACTCCGGCAGCGATGACATCTCACCTTGATCGAATGCCTGATAGCTCTCGCCCACCTCGCGAGCAAGGATCTGCATCGACCATTGATCGAAGACGATGTGATGCAGTAACAAGAGCAGAACGTGTTCTTCGCTCGACAGCCGGAACAGCGTTGGTTGGAAGAGTGGCCCCTCAGCCAGATTGAAGGGGCGGCGGTAGCCTTCATGGATCAACCGCCGCACAACTCGTTCACGCTCCGGCTCCGGCAGCGTTGAAAGATCAGCGACAGCCAATTCAGCACCACGCGGCGGACCGATCACTTGCACTGGTCTGCCGTCTTGGGCCACAAACGTCGTGCGCAGAGACTCGTGCCGTCTGACTGATTCGTTGATGCTCTGGCTGAGCGCCGGGAGATTGAGCCGTCCGGTAATGCGCAGCGGGAAACAAACGTTGAAACCAATGTTCTGCTGCTCGAGTTGGTCCAAAAACCACAATCGCTCTTGCGCGAAAGAGAGCAGCGCCGGCTGGTCGGCCGGACGTTGCGGAATCACTCTCGCCGGAGACGGCTCAGAAACAGACTTTTTCAAAAGCCGTTCGAGCTCTTGTTGCTTGAGGGCGGAGAGTGCTCCTCGACGCGACGCGAGTTCCGACCTTCGGCGTGCCAATGTTTCGTTTACTTCTGCCATGATTTCCCTGGGTTCTCGTGAGGAAATTTATGCCCCATTACTCTGTTCCATTGAGCAGGTACGACTCCAGTTTTCCCCGACGGCGGACGTCCAGCGTGGCGCAATGAAACGAGCCGCCGAAGGTATTAAAGTTTCTGAAGTTGCAAGGTATCGGCGTGAAGCCCCACTTCTTCATCGCCGCGATCATCGGTTCATCCTGACGCTCAACGATGATTCGCTTTTCGTCGAGCGAGAGAATGTTCATGTTGATCCATTTGCTCGTCATGTAGAGGGTATGGTTGTCCGGAATGATCGGCGCCGGCGCCGGGAAAATATCCCACCCCTTGAAGATCTCAGGTACCTTCAGCACGCGTTCCGGATTTACCAGCAACTTGCCGGGCGCCAGAGGCACAAACGTCGCATCGATGTGCATCGGATGTGAGTCGTTAAATTCAAACACATGAATGCGGTAGGTATCACCCAGGTGACGGCGTAGCCACTCGATCCCGAATTGATTGGTGACGTTGCTCTCCTGCGCAACGATGTCGCGGCCGAAGCGCATGAAGTCGGCGGCGTCGAAAGTAGGCTCAAACTCCGTGATGACCATACGAACCGGATCGCCATTCGCTGGTTCGGTCCATTCGTAATCGTACAATTCGTCTTTGAGTTCGGGTCTGGGAGCCGCACTCCACTTGGCGCCCTTTTTGAAGTACTCCTTGAGGAGTGGCTTGAATGCCGCGGTGCCGAAGTAACGTGAGCGCCACGCGAGTGGACACTCAATGATCTCCGTGCCGATTACCAGCAACACGTCGCGGGGCATCGCATCGTAGAGCCCGGTGCTGGTCCATCCGGGCGCGCCAAATTCCTCGAGTTGATCGATCGGCGCAGGCCGGACCACCTTTACGCCCTCACCCTCGAGAATGTGCACAAACTCTTCGAGTTCTTTATTCGCCAGGGCGATCTGCTCGGGTGGAAAAGGTTGGCCCGCGTTTTTTCGAAAGACTGGCCGTTGATTTTGCGGCAGTGGCGCTTCCACAGCGATATGAGCCGGCGGAAAACTCGCGCCATCCACCACTCCCACAATTACTTCTTCCAGTAAATCCCATTCGTTGTAGGAGCTGACCGGAGACTGAGCGCTCCCCAATGAGGTTGCGGTGCTTGCTTTCATATGACTGCCTTTCCGAGACTAAGCGACTTGGACGAGGGAGGATTCCGTCTGGGCTAGCGGGAAAGTCGTTGAGACTGGTTGGCCATTGCAGGCGGTAAATGTATGTATTTCACCAAACACTGGATAGAAGTCGGGAAACTTCATGTAGCAAAGTTTCATCGTCACTTTACCAAGCGCTTCTTCACTGCGGAATTCAGGGATGGGCCAGCGCACCATGACCTCATTCAAGCCGTCGCGCACGGTCTCGCCGGGAAGTGAAATGTCCCAGGAACTCCAATCAGCGCTGATGGTCATTTCCACCTGGGGCTGACCGTTGAATTCGATCGAGATTTTTTCCTCGCTAGCTGCCGGCTTGGGTAACCGGCACGTCAAAAGGAGGTTCACCGGACATCCCGCCTCACCGACAAAGATAAACCGCGAATACGGCCAGTACGCTCGGTAGTAGCGCACGTCGTAACTGAGACGATAGTTGGGCCACGTCAGCCCTTCGAGTTCCTGTGGCTGTTCGGCGGCCGAGTTATAGAAGTAATCGAGCAGATTGGTCGGCTGATCCTTGACGCTGTGCTCTTCGCGACGGACCGTATCGACACGCTCTTGCGCCGGGACGCCGGCTTCTTCAAGCACCTCAACAATTGCGCCAAGTAACATCCGATCGAGTCGTTTGTCGTTGTTGCGGAAGAGGTACCGGTGAACTAAAGATGAACCCACTTTCAAGATCTTCTCTTCCGCCTCACTCATGCGTTCCGGCGCCGCGTTACGTGTCTGGAGATCGATGTAGCTCAGCATCAGCTCGACGATGTGCGGCGAAAGCTCTACCGCGCGCCGGCAGAAATGCTTTACCACGTCGTACGGTTGCCAGCGGTGCGCATCGTGAATAGCAGCGAGGAAGTTGGCTTCCGCTTCGGTTTCGGGCGGGGGAGCCGCGTGGTCACTTGCGAGTGCGTACCACGGGACGTCCATTCCCTTCAGCGATCGCAAGACACACGATGCTGCCGCGCTCATCGCCACCTGCATGCCTTCGGTGGTCAGGTGACAATAGTCTACAAACAAACGCCGGTCGGCGATTTCGCCGTTCAGATATTGTTTGAACAGCGCTGGCAAGTCGACTACCTGATAGCCGTAGTTGGCGCTTTCACAGCGCATGATCTCCTGCGTAATCGTATACGGCCGCGGAATGAAGACCATCGAGGAGTCCCAACTAGTCGCGTCACGAGCGCGTTCGAGGCATGTCCGTTCACCATCGAGGTCGTGGGCCAACCGCCGGCATTCGGCGAGAATGTAGAATCCCGCCACCACCACTCCGTGATCGAGCTCAATCATTCGTTCCGCGAGTTTCTCGGCTGTCGCCGGATCGCCGCTACTCAACGCGCTGTGGGCCTGTTCGTAGAGATTGAGCCACTCCCGGTTTGCGTCGCCGGGAAGATACGGCGCACTGGTTATCGGATCGCGCCAGTCGCCGAGATTGAATTCGGGAATGATCCAGGCGAGGGGAATTCCCTTCTCTTTGTAGGCCGCGGCGATGTCTGTTACGACGCGCCGGCCGGTGCGTGCAATGTACTCGTCGCTGATTCGTTTTACGCCAACCATGCCGTCGCTTGCGATCGCCTTGTTAATGCGCACGACGTCGCCAAACTTAGGAACGGAAACGCCCCAATTGTTACCTGAGAAGACGACCGCCATATCAGGTTCGAGCTGAAGCGCTGCGATCGCGAGATCTCTGATCTCGTAACCGAGATTGGTGCGCGCCAGATCGATGACTTCAATTTCGCCTTCGCCGAACTGACCATCGAGAATCATTTGCAACGCCATAGCCGGCGTGAAGTCCGGATCGTAGAGATATCCACGAGCGACTGATTCACCCATGAACAGCACGCGGAGCTTGTCTCCCTTTGGCTCGATGCGTCCGAGATTGGCCCAGAAGTGCCACTCGTCCATCGTGTCCAGGCGGCGAACAAAAGCAGACTTGCCCCCTTCCGTTTTGCGTTCCCAAATACCGACGTCACCATCGCGCCAGTGCACCGACAGCGGGTCGTGTACGTAGCCGAGTGCTTCATCAGACAGATATTGGGTCGCGCGTTCGCTTGCATCACCCTCCATTAACCCCGAGAGGTGGAGCAAGCGCATCAATTGCGCGGCATCGTCAGCGACCGCGACCTTCGCCATGCGGTCGGCGAAAGCTTTCAAAGAGTCTGGTGGACGTTCCATGTGGTGATTCTCTTTCAGAGCCTCTTAGAGCAACGTGTAGACCGAATGTTCAACTACCCGGCGCGCGTCTGGTCTACTCTTCTCATCGAAGTGGCCCAGTGCTTCCCAGAAGGTCGGAATACCCGATCGTTCCAGGGCGAAATCCTCCAAAACCAGTACGTCGATCTGGCAACGGAGGAAACAGCGAATCGCGTCGATAGGCCTGCAGACAATCGGCTCGCCGCGCATATTGAATGACGTGTTGAGAATGATCGGGCAATCAGTGCGGCGGTAGAACTCCTCGAGCAAGGCGGCAAAACGAGGATTAGCTACAGCATTGACCGTTTGAATCCGCGCCGAACCGTCGATATGGGTGATCGCAGGTAGATCGATAGGCGAAATCACATCACACGTTTCGAGCATGAACGGCGACGCGTGGTCCAGATTGAAATGATTCTGAAACTCGGATTCGAGTACCGCGGGAGCAAATGGCCGAAAAGCCTCGCGCATTTTGACGAGCGCATTAATGCGGTCGCGCATCTCAGGCCGGCGTGGATCCGCAAGAATCGATCGCGCTCCCAACGCGCGTGGCCCAAACTCCATGCGGCCTTGCGACCAGCCAATTACCTTTCCCTCAATGAGCCGGTCTACGGTGTAACGAACCAACTCGTCCGGCTTGCCCCGAAAGTCGTGAAACTTCGCGCACGAAGCACGCAACAGTTTATAGGTTTCAGAAACTGAATTACTTGGGCCGAGATACGCGTTATCGAGTTTCTTAACGAGCGGCGACTCTCCACTCACTCTCACATGCGCCATCGCCGCCGCTCCCACGGCGCCGCCGGCGTCGCCCGCCGCAGGTTGGACGAAGAGCCGCTCAAATGGACCCTCGCGCAAACAGCGTCCGTTGGCCACCACGTTCAGCGCGACGCCGCCGGCCATGCACAAGTTCTCGCTCGGAAATTTTGTGTGCAGGTAGCGCGTCTTCTCGAGCAGTACTTCTTCAAGCACTACCTGCGCACTGCGCGCAACGTCCATGTGAAACTGTGTCAGTTCTGATTCCGGCTCGCGCGGTGGCTGGCCCAGTAGGGCAACCAGTTCGTCCGTGTACATGCAGTCGTCGGTCAGAAATCCGAAGTACTTGAGATTGAGGTGGTATTGGCCTTCAGACGTGATCTCGATCAACTTGCGAATCTGATCTGCATACTCCGGTTCGCCATACGGCGCGAGGCCCATCACCTTGTACTCGCCTTCGTTAACTTCAAACCCGAGATAACCGGTGATTGCGCTGTAGAAGAACCCGAGTGAGTCAGGAAAGTCGACTTGTTCGAAGCGCTCAATGTGTGGACCTTTGCCATAGCCGTAGGTGGTGGTGGCCCAATCGCCTACACCGTCGACGGTCAGAATCGCCGACTCGTCGAACCCCGAGAAGTAATAGCTGCTGGCGGCGTGAGAAAGATGGTGATCGAAGATCTCCACGCGTCCATCGTAACCCAGCGATTCGCGAATCATTTGCTGTGGCTGAGGAGCGGAGAGACGATCGAGGATCGACTCGCGGCGGTGAACGGGCAGACCGGGCACGAACCCCATCCAAATCTGGCGGCCGAGTTTCAGGCAGGGATCTTCGTAATAGCCGATGCAATCGACGTCGGCGATCGTTATTCCACCTTCTTGAAGACAGTAGACAAAAGCGCGCGAGGGAAACGAGCGATCGTTCTTCACTCGAGAGAACCGTTCTTCCTGCACGGCAGCAACCAGCACACCATCCTGAAGCAGGCTGCAGGCTGAATCGTGATAACCGCTCGAAATGCCAATCACGTTCAAACGACCCTTCCTGGGTCTGCGCGAGACCTTCGCGGCGGGATGATGCCCGTTGCCGCTAAGCACATCTTTACCGATCATGATCAGAGTTTCCCGTAGCTTGAGATTTTGAGTCAGGCGAGTTCCGGTGTCGCTTCCAGTTTTTCGATCAGCGCCTCTTCGATCGATAAAGCAAGGTCGGCGATGGTTGGTTGGTCGAAGATAACGCGCATCGGTAGATCGATCTGGAACGTCTGGTTAATACGATGAATGATCTGAGTGGCGAGCAGCGAGTGACCGCCGAGGTCAAAGAAGTTCTCCTCGATGCCGACCTGCTCGAGAGATAACACTTCGGCCCAGATTGCGGCGACACTGACTTCCTGAGGCGTTTGCGGTGGCGTATACACGCGCGGCAAGCGTTCTTTCGCTTCTTCAATTGAAGGCAGTGCTTCGTAGTCGATCTTGCCGTTGAGTGTTAACGGGAGTGCATCAAGGTGCACGAAGAGATTGGGGATCGTTTCAGCGATGAGCATCGATGAAAGGAAGTCGTGCAGTAGTGCCGCTTCGAACTGCTGCTGCGAAACGTAGTAGGCGATCATCAAGTCGTGATCGTTCTGTTCTTTGCGAACGACCACCGCGCAGTCTGTAACTTCCGGGTGTTGTTTCAACGCGAAGCAAATCTCGTTGAGCTCCACCCGGTAACCGTGAAACTTCACCTGTTCATCCTGCCGTCCGAGATACTCGAGCTCGCCTGAAGGCAGCCTGCGGCACAGGTCTCCGGTGCGATACATTCGCTCGTTATTCGCGAATGGATTGGGGACAAATCTCTCGGCTGTGAGATCCGGGCGCTCGAGATAACCCTGGGCGAGACCCGGACTCGCGATGAAAAGCTCTCCAGTGACGTTGACTGGAACCGGTTGCAGCCACTTGTCCAGCACGTGAATGCTGACGTTGGCCGCCGGTCGTCCAATCGGCACACTTGCGCGTACATCCTTTTGCGGATCGTATTTGTAGATCATGCAACCAACTGTTGCTTCGGTTGGTCCGTACTCGTTAAAGATCTCGATTTCACCGCCGAAGCTGCCGCTGATCTGTTGCGCGAGATCGGTGCCCAGTGCTTCGCCTCCGACGATGAACCTCTTGACGCTGCTTTGCCGGTTATCGCGGTCTTTAATAAGCGTTAAGTGACTCGGCGTTAACTTGCAGATGCCGATCTGTGTATCGCCGAGAATCTCCGGCAACAAAGCTTCCTTGTCCTGGCGATAGAAGATCGCAATTCTGTTCCCGGTGATCAGCGGCACGTAAATGGAAGTCACCGTCAGGTCAAAAGCCAACGATGAGTAGAGCGCGAACGCCAGACTTTCATCGCGCAGATAGACGTCTTTCGCCCAGAACGCGTAATTAACGAGAG
>Ga0187894_10000910_pt1 | contig 39349 bp, 37 predicted proteins | sample GBC1701081metaG_FD_136650 | JGI IMG/M metagenome (GOLD analysis project Ga0187894, IMG submission 136650) | White microbial mat communities from a lava cave in the Kipuka Kanohina Cave System on the Island of Hawaii, USA - GBC170108-1 metaG ... | reverse complement strand
GGACCGGGCCGGCCGCGCGCACCAGATGCGCCCGCAGTTCACCGTCTCTGAAGCCGGTCAGAACGCCAGCGTCAGCCTGCTCACCGGTCGGACCGCGTCACACCACGCCACCACGACGATCACGAAGAATTACAACTTTCATCTCGACTATCTCTTCCAACCGCGCGCCTTCCTGGAGCTGCGCAACGCGCAAGCGATTGTCCTGCCCTACGACGGGGCGAATCCCCTGCCGCCTCAGTACTGTTTCCTGAAACCGTACTATCTGGACGTCCAAACGTCCTATTTCGACCAGGTGGCCCAAGGCCGACTCTGATGTCGTTCGATCTAATTCTGCCGTTCCTCCGACCGATCGAGCACCTGATCCTGGATCCGCTCATCTCCGAGATCATGGTGAACGGTGATCGCCGCGTGTGGATTGAACGCCATGGCCTCCTGGAGGAAGTGCCAGGCCTCGCGCTCGACGCGCGGTTTCTCCGGGTCGCCGTGCAGACGATCGCCCGCACGCTGGGCGACGACTTCGGCGAGGAGCGCCCGTTGCTCGATGCGCGGTTGCCGGACGGGTCCCGCATCGCGGCGGCCATGCCGCCGGTGAGCGTCGGCGGCATCACCCTCACCATTCGGAAACATCGGGCGCAGTTCTACACGCCCGACGAACTCGTCGATCTCAAGACCGTTTCGGCCCAGGTGCTAACCCAGCTCCGGGATCTCATCGGTGCGCGTCAGAATCTCTTGATCACGGGCGGCACCGGCACGGGCAAAACCACACTCCTCAACGCGCTCACGACCTACATTCCGGCGGACGAACGGATTGTCCTGATTGAAGACACCGCGGAGCTCCGCATCGATCGCGCGAATCTGGTCCGTTTCGAAGCCCGCCGAGAGCAACCCTCCTTACCTGCCGTCAGCATCCGGGATCTGCTGCGAACGACGCTGCGGCATCGACCGGATCGGATTATCCTGGGGGAGGTGCGAGGCGGCGAAGCGTTTGACCTCCTCCAGGCGCTCAATACCGGACATTCGGGCAGTCTCACGACGCTGCATGCGAACGACGCCGCCCAAGCGCTCACCCGCTTGGCGAGTTGTGTCTTAATGAGCGGCGTTGACGTGCCGTATCAGGCCATTCGCGCCTCCCTGGCGGAGACCATTCACTGCATCGTGCACGTCGAACGCCGCAGCGCCGCGCGGGTGGTCTCCGAGCTGGTGCGCGTCGGCCACTATCAGGTCGACGCCGACCGGTTCAGTCTCACGCGTCTTTCAGTGTCGGAGTAATCATGCGATCCCTCTGTCTGCTGCTGCTCGCGACCTCCACCCTCGCCTGCGGAGGCTCCAGTCCCACCGCGCCGTCTGCGGATCTGTGGGCGACGGGCACCTGGACCGGCACCCTCCACACAGACGCCGGCGCCGAGGGAAGAATGACCCTGGTCATCACCCACGCGACGAGCGGGGCCTTGACCGGAACCGCGACCATGACCCTGGCGGGCCTCGCGGTGGCCGGCGGCGCCGTCACGGGCGGCCTCCCGCCGGGCGCGGTGCCCCCGATCGCCAGCGGTCTCGCGATCACCGTGGGCGGCGCGTGCCCCGTCACGTTTGCGGCCCCGTCCACCTTCTCGTCCCGCACGATGTTGGAAGGCGCGATCGCGGGGGGGAACCCGGCGTGCGGCCTTGATCTCTCCGCGCGCTTCACCGTGCGCAAGTAGCGATGCGGGAGGCGTCATGGTCCAGGAGCCTGTCGCCGTTCGCTTTCTGCACGCGGCGTATCGCCACGACGACATCATCGCGATCGCGTATCGGCGTCTGCCCAATCCGCAGTGGTGTCATCGCTTTCTCTCGGTCGCCGCCGCCTGCGCGCCCGCCTTCCAACGCTGGCTCCGGTTTCTGAACGCCCAGGGCCACTGTCTCTTCGTATCCATGAACACGTTCCCGCCGCTCACGCCTGGCCTGCGGCCTCGCCGCACGGAAGCGAATGTGCTCGCAATTCGCCACGTGTACGCTGACTTCGACGAGGACGGCCCTGGCCGCGTCGCGGCTTTGAAGGCCCGCGAGGACCTGCCGCCGCCGTCGTACGTGCTCCACTCGTCGCCGGGCAAATGTCAGGTCATCTGGAATGTCGACGGCTTCACACCCGCCGCCGCCAAGCCCCTTCTGCGCCATCTCGCCTACACGCTGGGCGCGGACCCGGCGGTCCACGACCTCAATCGCGTGCTGCGGCTGCCCGGCTTTACGAATCACAAGTACGAGCCGTCCCCGTGGGTCCGCCTCGAATGGGGACCGTCGCCCCGTGCCTACCCCCCGTCAGACTTTCCAACGCCGGCGGCGACACGAACGGGCATCATTCCCGCACGATCGCGCGCCGCGCGCCCACGGCCCCCCAGGGGCGAAGCGGGCGTACCACGACCCCTCTCGCAGTCCGAACGGGATTGGGCCTGGGTTCGAGACCAGCTGACGCAGGGCGCGCCCTGGCACACGCTGTGGGAAACGCTCGTCACGCGACGCCAATCTGAAAAGACAAACGTGCGCTACTACGCATCGACCACGCTGATCAACGCGTGCATGTCACTCGGCTACCTGGTGCCGCACGAGCTGCGGCAGGCACTGGCCGATGCGCGAGTCCCCGGCCCTAGCGCCACCAGGATTGGGATCACCGGCCGTTCGTAGCGCGCCCATTCCAGCCCGCGGGCCGCTTCGTGCTGCATTCAAGTCGACCGCAAACCAGTCCGTCATGATGTTGTCCTCGTGCTCGCTGCGCACCAGCCCCTTCGCCAGGAGGCGCCGATCCTCGTCCTCGACATGTCGCGAAGATTTCTGTGGAACTGTACGCAGACCGGTAGCACGAGCCCGAGCGTGAAGAGACCGACCACAGACGACCGCGCGCACAGACATGGGCCCATAACAACGCGGACTGCCCACGCGTCATTCTGACCTTGCTGGAGGTACGAACGATCGGAGCGCGATGGCGCTCGTCCTGGTTACGCAAGGTTGTACAGAAGAATTCTGCTTCGGGTCGTCGAACAGATTGACCTGTCCCTGACGAAGCGGTTCGTGCTGTCGACGTATTCCAACGGGCGATCCTTCTTGTATATGGAGTGCGCCGCGCGTTCCTGAACACCTCTAGGCGTCATCCGAGGGTCGTGATATCAGACACATTACCTGTTTCAAGCCAATCCAATGGAGGAATCGCGCATGCGGAGAGTCCTCGCCCGATCCTTGCTCGCGGTGATCCTCGCTTCAGCGGCCGCGTACCCGACGCTGGCGACACCCAAGCAGACCATGCTCCCTCCGGTGTGCAGCGGTGCCGACAGTTCTTGCAGGATCTTTGGTCTTGGCAGTTGCTGCGATTCTGCCTGCGAATGCGACTACGCCCCTAGCGGTTCGACATGCCGCTGCTCCTGCTGCTCCGGATGAACAACCTGTTTGACCTTAACGGCGAGCGATCCACCAATCGACGGCGACGCCCGGGAGGACACGTGAGAACACTGACGACTCGGCTCCTGATGCTGGCCGTGCTCATGACAGCGTTGGCTTACCCGCTTCTCGTCACGGCCAGCGTTCCAGCGCCATGCGAAAGCAACTCGGAAGCCTGCAATTCTCAACGCTTTCGAGGGTGCTGCAACGATTCCTGCCATTGCTACCACAGCGACTCGTCCACGGTCTGTGAGTGCGCCTGCTGTTAACGTCCGCGTGGTGCTGGCGCGTACGCAACAAGGAGTCATTGCGACATGCCGTCTACCGAGAATCTCGAGAGGGCGGCAAATATCGCGATTATCGTCGCCGCGATCGCGTGTTGCGCGGTCTGGCTGCGCTATGGCCCCGACCTTGCGCGGTCGGCACCGCGCGCGCCAGTCGGCCGACCGGCGACGCATGCACCTGGGGACGTTCTCCCGGATGCGATCGCGGTGTCGCCCGACCCTAATAGCCGCGTGTTGCTGATGTTCGTGAACAGCCACTGCCAGTACTGCACGGCGAGCATGTCCTTTTATCAGCAACTCGTGAAGGCGCGCGATGATCGTGCGCATCCGATACGACTGATCGCGCTCTCCCGAGAGAGTGTGGCTGTTCTCCAGTCCTATCTGTCTGCGCATGGCGTTCGCGCCGACGGCTACCTCTCGATTGGTGAGCACACGGCTGAAAAGCTCGCCCTCACGCCCACGCTGCTCCTGGTAGACAGCGAACGGACGATTCAACGTGTATGGACCGGTCGGCTAAACGAGGCGGCACAGCGCGAAGTCCTTGACCTAATGAATTGATCGGTCAGTCGCTCAGGAGTAGGGAACGCGTTGATCCGTTCAGCACAACCAGAGACCAGGCAGTCGTGCGACAATGTGGAACAAACGCCTGTCTGTCTGCCCAGTTCGTGACCGCTCGACCCCGACGCCTGCGGCTGGGGCTATTTGCAAACTGTGTCTGGTCTGCCTTCAAGTGTGCGCCACGCCGTGAGAGCGCTCAAGAGTCACCGACTCCTGGCGGTCTCGTGTGTCCTCATGATGGCGGCGACGCTTGGCGCGACCGCGGCGGTGGTCAGCGTGATCGACGTGTTGCTCGCGCAGTCGATCCCCGCGCATGAACCTGACCGGCTGTTTGCGGTATCGGCTGGGCGAGCCAGGACGCAATCGGGTCGGGATCCCCTCTCCTTTCCTCAGTACCAGGCCTATGCGGCCGTGTCGGCCTTCTCCCAACTCGCGGCACGAAGCCTGCCGCGTCCGGCCGACGTTGAGCGAGACGGGAACCTTCCCAGCAGCGTTTCCACGACCCTCGTCACCGACAACTTTTTCGACGTACTTGGACTGCCTGCCGCCATCGGACGCCTCGCTCCGCGCAACGGCGATGTGCTCCATGTGGTGGTCAGCCATCGACTCTGGCAGCGGATGTCGGGCGACGAACACATCGTTGGATCTCAGATCAGAGTCAACGGTGTCCTCTGCACGGTGGTCGGCGTCACGTCCCGATCGATGCTGTCAGTAGACGGCGGCCTTCCGGTCGACGTCTACGCGCCCCTAGCGGCCGTTGACCGCCTCATACCGGCGTTGACGGTTCGCGGTACATCTCCTTTGCGAGACGGGAGCCGGCGCTGGGTGTACGCGCTCGGGCGCTTAGACATCGGCAGCCACCTCGCGCAGGCTCAGCTACAACTCCAACAGATTGCGGAGGTGCAGAACCGGGAGGTGGCCGACAGGAGTGCTTGGTCCTGGCCCTTCGTAGAAAGCTGGCTCGCGTTTCACGACCGTGAACTCGGACAGTCCAAAGCCACGTCTCGGACGCTGCTGGCCACTGCCGTCGTGATCGTGCTGATGGCGTGCGCGAATCTGGCCGGCGTGCTGTTGTTGCGCGCAGAGGAGCGACGGCATGAGTTCTGGGTTCGACTTGCGCTCGGCGCTTCGCGGCTGCGCGTAGCAGCACAGCTCATCATCGAAGTCGGGTTGTTGACGGCTGTCGGCGCGATCGTGGGAATCATGATGGCTCCGTGGATGACATCGGTGGTCCTGGCGACGCTCACCAATGACCTGTCGACGGTCTCCCAGGCCGCGGTCGGTCCGCTCGCGATTCTGCTGACGCTCATCATGGCCGTGGGGATGGTCCTGATGGCTGGCATCATCCCGGCGATGCGTCTGCCACCACTCCACGACGTCGCATCGCGGACGGCCAATACGCTCGGTCGTCGTCATGTCCGGGCGCGGACGATCCTCGTGACGGTGCAGATCGCCCTCTCGGCGGCCTTGACGCTGGTTGCCGGCCTGCTCACCCGGTCTGTGCTCGAAGCGACTCGGCAGCCGATGGGGTTCGACGTGCGACAGACCGTCGAAGCGAGTCTTGATCTGGCGCGTCATGGCTACAGCGACACGACAGGACGTCTCTTCTTCGAAGCGTTGCTCGAACGCATCCGTGAGGTTCCTGGTGTTCGCGCGGCCGCCTTGACGACGCTGAGCCCTCTCGGCACCAGCGTCGCCGTCACGACGCTTGCTCCCGCATCAACACCTCACACGTCGGTATCCGAACCCATGGTCGCGCTCCGGACCATCGTGTCGCCCGGCTTCTTTTCAGCGTTGGGTGTTCCCGTACTGGCCGGCCGGGATTTCAACGATGACGATATCGAGCACGCACCGTTGGTCGCCATCATCAATGAACCGCTGGCCAGACGTCTGCGATCGGCTGATGGAACAAATCCACAGACGATGCAGCTTGAAGGAGTGGCGCAGCCGGTCGCGGTGATCGGCGTCGTGGCAGACTTCAGGATGGCCGTACGCCAGACGGCGTCGATGCCCGCCGTGTACTTCCCGCTGCGGCAACAGTACGTCGCCGCGATGACTGTCGTGGCTCGCGTCGACGGGGTGCCCACGGCGGCCTTGCATCACATCGTGAATGCCGTGATTCGGCCGATGGACCCACGTCTCCTGGTTCGCGCACCGCGAACACTGACCGACAAGATGCGTGAGCGGTTGAGCCGCGAGCGTGCGCTCCAAACTCTATTCGTCGTCTCCGGATTGCTGGCGCTGCTCCTGAGCGCGGCGGCGTTATATGGCACGGTCGTGTTCGTCACCGTGCAGCGTACGCGTGAGTTTAGTCTCCGGCTCTCGCTGGGAGCTCCGCCCCAACACGTCGTGAGGCTCGTGTTACGGCAGGCGATGCTGCTGGTGCTGCCAGGACTCGTCGTGGGTAGCATCGCCGGGATGATCATCTCTCGCGTCATGCAGAAGTACCTGTTCGGCGTCACGCCGTACGATCTGTCGACGCTTGCCGGTATCGCATCGCTGTTCATCGTCTTGGCGCTGGTGGCCGCCATCGTGCCGGGGCGGCGCGCCGCACTGGCCGATCCGTGGCCGACACTGCGCGAGCTGTAGCCATTCCAGCCGTGTCTACGATTGTCGTGATGCCGTCGCGCTGCTGGCTCTGGATCGTGACGGTGAGCCTCTTCTATCTGGGTGCGCTCATCGCGGCCCCTGCCGAAGAGCAACCCAGGCCTGGAGCGGCGGTACGCCCGGCGTCGGCGCCATCCGTGCCTGTCCTGTTGAAAGCTGCGCAGACCGCGCTCGGTGGCGAGTCGGCATTTGCTCGCGTGCGTAGTCTCACCGTGCGGTACACCCTGCAGTGGACCACCAATCCCAATTCACGACCGCGCCCGTTCGCATTCACGATGGTGATGCCTGATGGCATGTGGGCACAAACGGGACGCGTCACGCATACCCTGAAGGGAGAGGCCTTCTGGCAGAACGAGGACAATCCCGCGGAGATCCGGGCTATCGCGCATCAGAACGCACGCGTCGACTTTGTCCTCTGGACGCTCGTGTTCTTGCTGCGTACGCCGACCGTGATGCCCTTGGACGCGGAGGTCCGCGGTCCATCGGCGATCGGCACGGTGAGGGGAGATGGGCTGCTGTTTCGAGGGAAGGACGGGTTTCGTATGACGTTGCTGATCGATCAGCACACCCGTCAGCCGCTCGGGTTCTCGATGCCGTGGGACAACACGACGACCAGCGGACGGAATAACGAGATGGAGCGCACCGGACAGCTGTCGGACTATCGCGAGGTGGGAGGCGTGCGCTTCCCCCATCGGATCGATGAGGCGTTCGGCACCGATCGTTCACGCATGCAGGTGACCGAACTGCTCGTCAACCCCGAAGGCGTGGACAAGCTGTTCGTGAAACCGTAGCAGGCTGACCGGTATGTGGGAACTCGTCACGGGAGCGATACGAGCGGCAACGGCACGACTGGTGCGCTCGCGTTCGCGGGCCAGCCTGTCGCTCGCGGTCGTGCTGGTCCTGGCCGTCGCCATCGGCATCAACACGGTCGTGTTCAGCCTCGTCAACGGGCTGCTGCTCAGAGCGCTTCCTTTCGTCGCGCCTGATCGGATCGTCACGTTGAGCGCGCCGGCTCCATCCGCCGTCCCTGGCGATCTGGTCGCCGGCCCGCTCTTTCAAAGCTGGCGGGCGGAGACACAGGCATTCGAGCGGATCGCCGGGTTCATGTCCCGATCGGCGATTGTGGAACGCGAGGGAACATTCCGTCGCGTCGACCTGACGGAAGCGTCCCCGGCGTTGTTCGCGGTCCTGTCGGTGAGGCCGTTGGTCGGACAGGCCTTTCGGTCGGAGGATGAAGTCCGCGGGCGTGGCTGCGTCGCGATGGTGCATGAAGCGTTCTGGACCAGTGTGCTCCATCGGGCTGATCCTGCGAGTGAGCCCAAGATCGTCGTCGACGGCCAACCGTGCCGTGTGATTGGTGTCATGCCGGCGGCCTTCGCATTCCCCGACGCTCGCACGCAACTGTGGCTGCCACTCGATCCGCGGACCACCATTGAACCAGGCGGCGACGGCAGGCCGCGTGTCTCGACGAAGTCGTTCCCGGTCATCGCAAGGCTCGCGAACGTCGCGACCGCGGATCAGGCACTGGCAGAAACGCGCCGGGCGACGAAGCAACCGGATGTTCGGCTAATGACCCTGAAAGAGCGGAACGTCGGTCCCGTTCGTCCTGTCCTGCTGTTGGTGCAGTGCGTCGCTGGCCTCGTTTTGCTCATCGCCTGCGCCAACCTGGCGGGGCTCCTGCTTGCCGATGGGCTGACGCGGGAGCGTGAACTGGCGCTTCAAGCAGCCGTGGGCGCACGGCCGTCGCGCCTGCTCGCAGAACGGCTCTTGGAGGTGGGGCTTCTGGCCATCATTGGCGGGCTGGTCGGTCTCGCCCTCGCCGCTGGCGCCCTGTCCGTGGTGAAGAGTGCCGTCACGGCGACGCTTCCGCAGCTCACGCAGGTGACACTCGACTGGCGCACGCTGCTGTTCGCGGCGCTTGTGTCGATCGTGAGCGGCCTCGCCGCAGGGCTACTCCCCGCGCTGCGGGCCTACAACGTTGACGTGGGTCGTGTAGGCGAGCTCCAGCATCGATCTGGATCGCAGCTCGCGGGACGCTCGCGTCTCTCGCGACTCCTGGTGGTCATGGAGGTCGCCCTGACCTTCGCCCTGCTGGTCGCGGCGACGTCGCTGGTGATGAGCCTTCTGCGAGCGGTGTCGACCGACCTCGGATACCACGTCGATCGCGTCGCCACGATGGAACTGACGTTCCCCGCCGGACGCTACGACAGCTTCAACGCTCGTCGGCAGGCCATCGACGAGATCCTGGAACGGCTGAAGGCACTGCCGGGGGGCCGGCAGGCCGCCGTCGCCAGCAGTCTGCCGCTCGCCTCTCCGCAGGGGTACTTCCGCCTCGATGAGCCGCCGCCAGCACCGGGCGAGGTGTTCTTCCGACAGGAGACGATGCTGCGTTATGCCGTCGTGAGCGAGGACTATTTTGAAGTGCTGCGCATTCAGCTCAGGCAAGGTCGCAGCTTCACAGTCCGCGATGATGCCGGCTCTCCCCCCGCGGTGATCGTGAGCGAGGCGATCGCCCGAAGGGAGTTCGGGTCGACGTCGCCGTTGGGCCAGCGGCTGGAGAAATTCCTCGGCCGCGATTGGGAAGTCGTCGGCGTGGCTGGTGACATCAAGGACGGTCCTGTCGGAGATGCGGCCTCTCCGATGGTCTACATCCCGTATCGCCAACTGTCGCGACCGGAAGATCAGTCGCCAAGGCGCTTCCGAACCGTCCATCTAGTGGTCCACACCGTCGGCGAACCTTCTCGTGAGTCCGGCGCTCTGACGCAGGCCGTAGCGCACGTCGATCCCAACCTGATTCCACGAAGTACATCGAGTCTTCGAGCGAGACTCGCCGGCACGCTGGCGCAGACTAATCTCTATGCCGCGCTCTTCGCGGTGTTCGCACTGACGGCATTGACCTTAGCCAGCATCGGGTTGTTCGCCCTGCTCATGCACGGAGTGACCACGCATCGGCGCGAAATCGGCGTGCGCATGGCTCTCGGCGCAGCGCCGCGACTGGTCCTCAAGCGAGTTGTTCAGGAGGGGGTGCTGTTGACCATGGGTGGTCTGACGGTCGGCGTTCCTCTCGGGCTGGTGGTGCAACGAGTGCTGAACGCGTCGGTGCCGAACGTGATGCCAGAATGGGCCGCATTCGTGGCCGCTCCTCTGATCTTGCTCGTCATCGCGCTGACGGCCTCCGCACTGCCGGCGGTGCGCGCGATGCGCGTCGATCCGCTGATCAGCCTGCGCCAAGAATGAATGCTGATTCGGTCCGTTGCCCGGGTGCACGCCCGTGCGGTGATCGCCTGGTCCTGCTGACACCTCGTACAACGCGGCCGCGCCGGCGTCCGCGGCGCCACTCGCGATCTGTCCCAGCGTGCGCATCTGTCGATGCATTTCCGGTCCTTGACGGAGCGCCAGCGTCACCCGACGGCGCTGCCACGGGCCGCCTACGCACACCGACTCATACTCCATCGGACGAAGCGCCACTGACCGTCGTGCTTGGAAAACTCGCCTCGGGCCACGCAACAACACAGCGGGGCCGACGTGTCCGTGGGCATCTGCAGATCGACACCGAGCCACAAGGTCGCCGAATCTCCCGAGATCTGCGGCCCGTCAATGGTGATGTAGTAGACGTTCTCTCCCCTGGCCTCTGCGCGCGTCCGCGCCTCCTGTTTCGTCAACAACGTGAAGGTGACGTGCGGGATCGCGGGCATCGCCTCCGGCCTGAGCCTCACGCGTGCCTGCGACATCTCACGCAGAACCAGCACCGGCATCTGGCCACGCAGCAGCCCTTGATCCGGAATGGCCCCCGCTACGTAACGGTCTCGCAGCGCGTCGCGCACGAGCGCTTCAACGGCTGGATCGGCCGGACCGTAGTCCTCGGCCTGCTGAGGACGGGCGCGCAGGTCCTCTCCGAACAGCCATCCACCACCGACGACCCATGCGCACAACAGGGCTCGCGCGATGGCCGGGCGACGTCGCTGGTCCACGGCACGTGCGCTGTTCGTGACCGACTGTTCGCGCGGACGGTTCGAGCCACGCCATCGCCTGCAGGCGTCGACGAAGACCAGCCGCATCCATCTGGTCGCGACGTATCTCATTGCGGATCGTCCCACATCCGACGCAACTCGATCGGGCAGTCTCGTTCCCCCCATCGAACAAACGTCCATCGCCCATCGCGCCGCTGAAAGTGCGCGACGGCGACACAGCAACAGATCGTCATGTGTGTGGCCCCCGCCGGCGAGACGCCTTCCGTCCCGATCAGGAGGCTTGCGGCGTCGTCCGTGATCTGCGGCAGGTCGACAACGACATAGTAGAAGGGCTCGTATCCCACGAGAAAGGTCGCATCGGCCCTCTGGATCAATGACAGTTTGACGGACGGAATATCAGGCAACGCCTGTGGACTCAGGGTCAGCCTGGCCTCGGGCATTTCTCGGCGCACCGCGACACGGCCGAGCAAGCCCCGGTTCTGAAACGCCTCTTGATCCAGGAGCGCCCGCTGAGCAATCCGATCCCTAAGCGCATCGCGTACGAGCGCTTCGACGGCCGAATCAGCCGGTTGGTACTCCGCGCTTCGTTGAAACACCCCGGTGACGTCTGCATGTGTGTGAAGCGTCCACGAGATGACCAATGCCACGAACGCGCACCGCCAGAGCAGCGGTGGCCGCTTCTTCCGCATCGTCGCCCTCAACCCTCAGAACCAGCACGCACGCGTCCCGCCGCCCGGCGTGTGACACCCTCCGGTCTCGTCGCCTCGCGAGGCGCGGAACCACTCAACGCCTGCGCCCCCCACACCAACGGCCACACTCCCGGTCGAACGCTCATGCGAAGCTCCAACGCCCGACTCGTTTATCGGTTCCGACGCTGTAATGCGGCTAACGCTCTTTCCGCACGTCTACGTCGGATGTCATCAGCCGAGGCCGTCAGCTCTTCGAGCACGGCCACCGCGTCCGTGGTGCCAATTTCTCTGAGCGCAGGAATCAGGACTTGATCGACCAGCGAGTCGGGAAACAACATGCCGGGTCGCCGCGACATCAAGGCACGCTGGATGTAGGGTACTGCAACCGGATCCAAGACGCCGGCGAGCGTCCACGCAGCCACGTGCACAGGGCGTGGGTCGTCGGCGTGCTCGATCGACGAGACCAACTGATCACAGACGACGGCCAATCGTTCCGGGTCACGGGGCAGCACGTCCACATCGAAGGTCGCGCCGCGAGACATATCGATGCTCGGTAAGTTCCATCGCAAGGGTTCCGCGGGAGGCCGATCCACATCAGCAGAGACAATGCGAAGAGGAACCGGCAACGTGATGGTCACTTGGTAGCGCCCGGGCTCAGAAAAATCAACCCATCGATGCAGAACTAACAGCTCCTCATGACGCGTGCCGGATCGGATCAACACGGCACCGGTGCTCGTCAACTCATCTGGCGCGGCGCCCAACCGCTCGCCTGAATTCAGCAGCGGCGTGAGTCTCGGCGTGAGCTCCCCGCCCGGCGTGCGCACGCGCACCACAAAATGCCCCCGAGAGTCTGGGCCAAAATTAGCGACGACCCCATCAGGCCCCTGATTTCGAATGGTCAGCACGACGATCACCGGCTCGTGGAGCGTGACGCGCCGTGTCGCCAGTTCATACGCGTACTCCACCGCCGGCGGAACGGGCGCTTCCTGCGCGGCCGTTGGCACTGGGCATTGCAGAACGCCAATCATCAGCGACCAAAGAGCGACGTAACGCATGCGGTCCTACCCTTCAGCAATCTCGGACGGTTCGCGCAAGACGCGATCTAACGCCTCACCGAGGCGATCGTCGAGGACGAGCGCCACGAGGGGCGCGCGATCCGTCTCAGGAGATACCATTGATGCGTGATCCACGAACGCCTCCCCAGCCACCGTGGAAACCGTGGCCGAACGCGGCGTCGCGGGGCTCAACGTCCGCTCAAAGACATGTTTGTGCCCGGCGCCCCCTCCGCCCGCTTTTGCGATCCGACAGAGAGTGCCTTCTGCGACCAGCTTGCGCAGCGTGACCATCACAGAACCGTGACGTAAGGCCCCCCCTTCGAGCAGGTACTGTGCTCGAACGGCATCCATGATCGTCATCAGGGTAAACCGTCCGAGCGGTTGAGCCACGACCGCTTCACGCACCAACTTGGCCAACCTTCCGCGTTGAAACGTCCCACGCGCAGTGATCGCACTCCCGTTGCCCTCCGTAGGATCGGTCACTTCGCCGCAGACAGGCGGCGCGGGCATGGCCCGTGTGCCGTCCTGCGCCGCTCCTCTTGACAGAACCATCTTGACAACATCGCGAATATCGTCGGCCCCTTCACGGCCCGCGTCCCCTGCTGTGTCTTGGCGACGGAAGACCGGGAACATCCGGAGAATGTCGTCGATCTCTGCCTGGAGCGCATCCACCTTGTCGAACAACGCCGCCAGACGTTCGGCGGCTCCCAGCGTCGCCAACCGTGTGATCAGCTCCTCTTCGGCGAGATGTACGTCATCGCGCGCGTCCATGTCCGACTGATGTCCCTTCTTCTACGTCCCCATCGCCAGCCGGCCGCGTCGCCAACACGCGATCAGACCCACCTGCCGCGCGGCTCGCGAACGTGTGACATCACCGGTCGTGTAGACCACGAGTCGGAAAGGCCCCCTCGGCTGAGTCCGTTCAGGCAGTGTGGGCGTGGAGGAGTCTCAACCGAAGGGGCCATTCAGGCCGGTCCGGCTCTTCAAACCGGCCCGAACTGCAATCTACGAACCTCGCGAATGATGATGTGACGGTCGCGACCCAAGCCGTCGACGTGTCAGGATCATCATCTCTCTCTATGGTCGCGCGATGGCTTCCGCGAGTCGGCGATGGACAGGTTCGTCAACGCCCGCACGAATGGCCGAGCGCCGATAGGTCCCGTCGACCTGTTCTTCCTTGACGGTCTGCCACTCGCTCAGGCTCAACGCGGTTTCGCCTCGCTCGGTCCGAAGATGCGGATCGGCGCCGGCGTCCAAGAGCAGTGAGACGAGTGCGAGGTCACCTCGCCGCGCGGCAAACATCAGGGCTGACCAGCCCCCGGCGTCTTGCGCGTTGACGTCGGCACCATGGTCGAGCAGCTGCGCAGCGATGGTCGCGTCAGCGGGACCACTGACTGGCGTACGTGGTGTCACGGCATGACCGAGACTCGCGAGTTGGATCAGCGCCGTCGCGCCACTGTCGCTGCGTGTCGCGACGCTCGCCCCTGCGGCGAGGAGCAGATTCACAATGCGGGCCTGGCCGTACAACGCCGCACGGAGCAGCGGCGTACCGGTCGCGAGGCCCCGATCGGGCGCGGCGCCAGCGCGAAGCAACCATTCGACGCTGCGAGCATCATCGCGCGCCGTGGCACACCAGAGCGCCGGTTGCCCGTACGCGTCGCGAGCGTTTGCGTCCGCGCCTTGTGCGAGCAAGTCACGCACGCGGTCGGGTTGCCGCTGCTGAATCGCGCGATGCAAGGCCTGATCGAGCGGTTCGTCGTGAACGTGTCGCCGTCCACGCTCGCGGCCCGAGAGACGGATCAGAAATGGACTGATCACGAACAGGAGAGCCAGGGCGAATCGTCGCGTCATAGGAGCACTCGTCGGTGGCATTTTCAGGGCCGGCCCGGCACGCACTGTGGCGGCGTCAGCGATGCGCGCGGGGTGCCGCCATAGCAGTCGCGTCGACGAAGACCTTCGACATCGCGGCCGTGGATCGACAGAAAGTTGTGGCCGAACCCGTCCTGATGATCGTACACAAGCAACCGGGTTTGACAAAAGCCCACATTGCAGTTGTTGTACGGAAAATAGACGTCCAGCGATTCGGGCCCATGTGGTTCTGGATGCGACTCCCCAGGGTCGTATTTGTACACCGCGACGTACGGCGTAATTCTGGCGATCTGGGCTTCGCCGCCACCCCACGCATTCACCGGTGTCTCGTGACAGCTTTCTTGTCGAGCTTCCCAGGTGGAGGCCATCCACTGGCCAGAGAACACCGATTCCCCGATTTCGTGGCCGTCGAGTGCCGCCGTGCCCAATCCCGTCGTGCGCGCGGTGGCGACAGCGGGATTGGAGAACGACCACGTGTGAGGCCAGGCGCCGAGTCCCAGCCAGCGGCCGCCGAAACAGTCCCCCCGGTTCTCCAACACCTGAAAGCCGATACTTCCTCCCTCCGGGCCTTCGATGACGGTCGGCTGGAGGAAGGCGTCGATGAAGCTATCGGGACAGCAGATGGCACATGAGAACGAACTCGCGCGTCCGGTGCGGGCACTGACGACTTCGGCGCGGCCCTGGAGACGGGCCCCATTCGACGGACCGAGAATGCTCCAGGTGAATCGGCCCGCCAGCGCCGTCGGTGGCAACCGATTTCCGAGCCGGTCTGGAATCTGTTGGTCGCGGAGTTCGCGGACGTTGTAGACGGCGCTCGTGCCGATCGCGAGCTGACGCGGCTCGACGTAGTACACGCCCCCTGGGAACGTGAGGCGTGCCGTAAACGACGCCACGGCGTCGGCCACGTTCGTGATCGTGACCGTTGTCTCGTGATCGCCGTCGAGCCGCCAAGGGTACGTGCCGGTGGACCGACGAGCGGGGCCTGCGTCTCGGAGCGGGATGTCGCGCGCCAAGCCCACGCGATCGATCGCGGTCAGGGCGCCAATCACGGTGCCGGGCACGCCGGTCGTCTCGACCTGCAGACTGACGCGATCCCACGCCGGGTCCGTCCCCGCCCTTAACTGCAAAGGCCTCACGTCGATCGCCGTTGCTTCATGCGGGCCGAGCGCAGCGGTCGTCACCGACAGCGGTGGCGCATCCGCATCCATGAGCGAGAACGCCTGCACAGTCACCCGCGTGGCGGCGGCGGTCGTGTTCTTCACTACGACCTGCAGGACGGTGTCACGCACTGGGACGTTCGTCGCATAGAGATCCGTCCGCATTGCAGTACCAGGGTCGTAAAAGCGAACATTCCCGACAATACGGCGACGACTCCCGAGGTCGCCTTCTACGAAGCCGCCGGCGCGCACGCTGCCCGGCGGCCCATCATGATCAACGCGGAGCCAGTCCACGGAGAGGCCGGCACGAGCGTGTCGCGTCACCTGGCGTGTGGCCCGCGCTGGCAGCGCGAAGGTGTGTACGCCTACGAGAGCATCTCGCACGGTGACCGACACGTCGGTGTCCGACGCATTCGCAATCGTGACGCGGGCGCGGGTGTGCGGCGCCGCCGACCACACGGCTTCCAGAGCGCTCGACGCGAAGTCGACCGGGCCGAGCACCGGGGCATCGACTGTACCGTTCACGCCTGGCACACGCAGGGTGAGCTGCCCCGCCACACGCTGGACTTCGCCGTTGTACTGCAGCTCAATCGCCTCGACCGGTTGATCGGTCAGCTCGCGCACCGGAAAGAACTGAAGCGTGTGGGGAGCCATTCGAATCGTCTTCCCCACGATCGCCTCACCACCAACCGAGAACACGGGCACGACGTCAGTCGCGTGAGGGCTGTTGTTGTTGAGCATCAGCTCTCCCTCAACCGCGGGATCGCCGATGATGCCAAACGTTCGTTGAGCGGTGCTCAGAAGAGGAGCTGCGCCTGCCGGCGTGGTCTGCTGCGCCGCGCTGCGTCCAACGACCAGCTCTCCCACCAGGAGGACGATCAACGCCAGAAGCGTGATGTACGACGTGCGTGTAGCCCTCATACTTCCCCCAATTCCATAAACGCCGAGAAACGACCGTCTCGCTCGTAACCCCGTTCAGCACGCGGCGGTGCCGCCGTCGCGGGCGACCACCCCCACCCCTGTGTCTTCGCGCCGGCTTCTTCAGACGATGTCGCGAGAACGCAGTTCCTGCCACACGAAGAACACCACGCACAACGCCGACGTCTGCCAGATCCCCGAGAACGTCGTCAACACGAGCATCAGCGAGATCAACACGGCACCCTTGCACATAACACCCGAACTGCCTTTCGATCCTCACGCCAGCTGAAACGATCACCGACCGACCGCGCGCCCAGCCGACGCCTTCTCGCGTGTACGGTCCTTCAGCGCTGGCGCACGAGGATGCCTTCCCTTAGCGCTGCTTCTCTTCTGCGGCGCGCGCGGCCGCTCCTTCGACATTGGTCTCTCGCATACGTCCGCCGTTCCTGCGTCCCCTTCGTCCACTTGGCGCGTCCGCGTCCGTCGACGTCGAGACAATCGCGTCCGCTCGTTGCGTTCGTCACGTTCGAGCGTCCGCATCTCGATCGCCTCTGGCAACCGTGTGAGAGGCTCGACACCCCGCACCCGCTCAGATGTTTGCGGTCCGCAATACGAAGCCAAGTACCTGCACGCCAGCTCGAGGAGCCGTTCAGGATCGTCGCCAAGCCACATCAGGAAAGAGTTCCCTTCCTTCAGGCCTTGCGCGCCGCGCTCTCGTCGCACCATTGGAGACACAGTCCAGCCGAAGGTGTCATGCTGGTAGCAACAGACAAGAACGAACCGTGTCTCGCCGAGCATCACATCATAGACACCCGCCCAAGAATCAGGCCCGGACATATGTGCCTTCGTCGAGCACCATGGCTTTGTCACTGATCTGCACGCAACGCACAGGCACGAACAGCATCGCGTCATCACCCACTCCCGGGTGAAGCTCGTTAGTCGACGGACGGGTCGTGAACCTCTGCGCGGATCAACTTCAACGCCGGACCTTGTGGTCTGACGCCATCGCGCGAATGCCAGGCCCCTTCGAATCGGTCGTATCCAGGCACCTGACGCAGCACGAGTTCCGCCCCAGACGCGACGGCTTGTTCCGCCGTCATCTGCATTCGAAGTTCCGACGCCTTAAACGAGATCCGGTACAACGGCGTGCGAGTCCCATCGCGTGACACCACCGCCCCCTTCAACTCGCCATTGACAAGAGCGAACACCGTGTCCACCCGATGATCAGGAGATGGGTCTTCCACCTCGATGCCCACGAGTCGCCACGATCCCACCAAGTCCGACAAGGTCAGCACGTGAACACCCGTCTTTCCACGAACCCGCCGGCTGTGGACGGGACCAAGTACCTAGACATCAACGCTCGCGACGAGGACGACGCGAGATCTTCACCAGCAGCGCGAGCACCAAGAGCTGCCAGGTCACTTCCCAAAGCCAAAAGATATTCAGCATCGGCAAGTACCCGAAGACGGCGTGCGCCATTGAACCCTAGCGAGAGACACGAGTCCCCTCTATACGCCGTCGTCCCTGCCGTGTGCGAATTCGAATCGGTGGCGCGACGTCGATCGGCCATCTCGTCTCCGCGTTGATCGTGATCTGAATCTGGCCCCCCATCGCGAGAACCAACCGCGTAAGCGTGTGCACGCCGATGTTCTGCCCTCGGCCCGACTCCAGCCGGCCGACCCAAGCCTGACTGACTCCGGCCTCCTGCGCGACCTGCTGTTGCGTCAGACCCCGAGCCCTTCGGAGCGCGACGATCTGCTGCTCCAACGCCATCCGAGCCACCAGCGCGGCGACCGCCGCGGCGCGCTCCGTCGTGGCGTCAATCTGTTCCTGCATCCAGGTCTTCAATCGAAAGGCTCGGTCTTTTCGCCGGCCGAGATCCCGTGAAGAAGTGCCGTCCGCATCTTCATGCCTCTTGTCCTCGCACGCGCACCTGTTCATGCGTCAATCCTGACTGTCCCGAACCGAATGCACCCCATGATCCGGTCGGTGACTACCTGATCGTCGCCGCGGCGATCCTTGCGAATCACCAAGCGCGCGCGGTCAATCACTACTCGCAACTCACCATGTATCCCGGCCCGGCGCAGGCAGGCAGCGTCAATGGTGGAGGTCACTTCGAAGGACATCCGGGTTGTTGTCGTCACGGTCATCCGATACGATCTCCCCTCTTCAACGTCAGGCTATGGTCGCTACGAGTCATCGCTACGCAAGCGCACGTCCTGGCGGACCTGATCGTCATACACGCTTTGAACATGAGCCAACATCGTGACCGCCGACAGGACGATCGCGATGGGCGGTTGAGCGAGGAACTGAGAGAACGCCTGCAGCACCTCGCGAAGCGTTCGGCCATAAGCTTCCGCGGGCCCCACGGGAAAGCTCTCGCCATCGGCGTAGTAGATACTCAACCCATCCTCTCGCGGACTGTGACGCAGGACGAACGTGTTGCCGCCCACTTTCAGACGAATAGACCACAAGGTGCGGCTGTGGCCGTCGTACCCGAGTCCTAGGTTCGTGACCGCGATCGGCGTCTGCGACTGCGTCATCAGGGCACCTCCGCCGCCACGCACGACAGGCGCGCGACAATGGCCAGCGCGACCAGCAACGCGAGAAAGCCGAAGCCCTTCGCCGAGGCCTGCACCGGGGTGTCAGGCGTCCGCGGGCTCACGTCGAGCAACAGCATCAAGGCGGAGAGTATGAGCATTCCCACCATCCGACTCGCGATTCATCAGATCAACGACGCCATGTCCTTAAGGTTGACAAGGCGCCAACTTCTCTATCGCTCCATCAACATTTGCGCGGGCTCTGCTCGCACCAGGCGTATGGAGCACGCCATCAGCACAAGGATGATGCCGCCCACGATCGTTCCTCCGGCCCAGGCGGCCGCCAGCGGTTCCCAGGCACGAATGTCGACAACATACGCAGCCACGAGTCGTGCCGCGACGATTCCCACCCCCATCCCCCCACCGACGCCGATGGCGGCGGCCAGGAAAACAGGACCGAAGACGTATCGCCACACCCGAAACGATCCAGCACCAATCGCACGGACGATCGCGACGGCGCGCCACTCCGACAAAACCACATGACGTGCATGAGCCCACAGAGCAGCAAGGCCGATCAGGAGGGCCACGCCCGAGAACGCTGTCATCACAGCCGCGCGGACGCGCTCGACACGCGTCAACAGCCACAGTCGCTGTTCGTAGCTCGAACCGGCTGACACGCGCGCATCGGCACGCACGCTGCGGATGGCCGCCGCGACATCCGCCAGCGCCGGCGCAGGCGGCCCGACCGTCCTCAGCACGAACGTGGTCCCCTCACCGCGGTGGAAGACCTGGGCCACAGGAGGCGTCCGGAGATCCTGGTCACGCATATTTGTGACCACCCCGACGATGACCCCACTCGTCCCCCCGACCTCCAGGCGCTGACCAATGGCCCCTTCTGGATTGCCAGAGAGTTCTGAAGCCAAACGCTCATTGACGAGGAACTCCTTCTCCGACGCTTCGGCACGTCCCACGCGAATCCGTATCCCCATCGTCCGACAGAACGCTGGCGCAATCCGATACTCCTGCGCCACCGTCACCGCACCACGCCTTGGTTCTCGCACCGGCACGTAGGCCCGTGCACCGCTCAGAAAGCCGCCCGTGCTCATGATCGACGCCTCTCGAACGGTCGGCAAGGCTCGCACGCGTCGCAACGCTTCTTGATAGAACAGGCCGGCTTCAGCGGCGGACCTATTCTCTTGCCAAGGCAACAGAACAGACATCACAGCGAGATGCCGAACATCAAACCCCAGCTGTCGTGTGTAGAGACGCACGAAGGCGAGAACCAGGATGGCCGCGAGATACAGGCTCGCGGTAACGATCACCATCGTCACTCCGAAGGCTGTTCTTCGCGCACGGCGCGGCCCCGGCGCGAGTTCTCGACCAGCCGCGAGTGCGTGGCCAAGGATGTGCGACTGTTCGGCGCGTCGCGCCGCACGCCAGGCGATCGCGCCGCACGCGCACACGCCGCACAGTGTGAAGCTGGCAGCGATGAAAAGACCAGAAGGCCGCAGCGTGACGTACCGTCCTTCCATCAACGGCAGGCTTGCGGCCAACACGGTCAACCCCCACCGCGCCAACAGAACGCTCGCCCCCAACGCCGCGGCCCCGATCCCAAGCAGTCGCATCGCGCTCGGCCTCAACAGCAGCCAGGGAGCGGCGCCGAGCGCCACGCGGATACCGTCCTCTCGCTGCTGTGCCATCGTCATCGCGGACAACAGCGTTCCGGTGGCCACCCACGCGACGATCAACAGCGCGATCGCCGTGGCGAGCAGCAGCGTGATCCCATGACCGTCATCCGGAATCAGTGCTTCCGTCAGAGGCCGCACCATCACATCGAGCTGATCTTGTGGACCGGGGTCTCCGCCCCTTGTCAACTGCAAGGCCCGAACAAGCTGAGGCCGCACCGCGTCAGCGCTCATCTGAGGCTGCAGTCGGCCCCAGATTTCAAACGAGCTGAGGACCGCGACATTTCCGTCGTGCACCGGTACCGCAGCGATCCACACATCCGTGTCGCCTGGCGTGTGAAACTCCTCGGGAGCCATCCCAACAACGGGTACCGATCGCCGCACCGACGCCAACGTCGCCACGTCGACGTCCTTCATCGTCAAGCTGAGGCCTCGCACATCAGCCCGGCTTCCCAGCGCCGTCCGCCAGAAGCGGGGGCTAACTATCGCGGGGCGCACTCGGTCTGTCGCCCGAAACGGCATGATGGGTCGTTCCAGGGCCACACCGAGTACCTGCCAGAACGAGGCTGAGACATACGCACACCGAGCCCTGAACGTTCGCTCGTGATCGTTCAGGACGCACGGCGTTGGCATGACGCCAGCCACTCCGGCAAGCCCCGGCGCGTGATCCTCGAGCGCCGCGACATCTAGCGGCGTGAGCGCCTGTCGCCCGCTATCTTCTCGACGCGTCGCACCCACGTGTACGAGTCCGTCGGTCTTCACCGACGCTGGCAGTGGACGCCACCGGAGCGCGTCCTCAATGCTCACCAGGATGAGGGATGCCGACGACGCCACACTGATCGTCACGACCATGAAAGCCAGCTGCGGCCACGTCCGTGGCTTGCGCGCTCGTTCATGGTGGCGCCCGGGCCGACGTCCGGCGTGGTCAGCGCTCATCTGACGACACGATCGAAAGCATTGATACTCGTCCAATCACACTCACGGGGCGTCCGACCGATACCGACGCGTTGGATTCAGCCCAAAGTGCACAGCGTGTTCTACAGAATGTTGAATTCTGCGACGCCAACGTTCTTGAGGAAGGCGATCTGGGCCTTCACTCTTATTGCCGTATGAGAAGCGACGTTTTAGGCCGTTCGCGCGAGGCTGGCTGAAAAAAAGTTGAACCAGGCAGTGCAGGTTGGCGATGGCCACCGGCGGCGATGCAGAAGAGGTGCTGTCAGGCGGGACTCACGCTCTGCACGAGCGGCAGCAGACTCTCGAACGGCGGGCGTTTGGGCTCGGCTCGCCGTCTTCCAACCCTGTCAGCTTCGCCGCGAGAGCGGGCCCAGCAGCGCCCCGCCGACATCATTTTGCTGGTACCTGAGCGCTGTCGCGCGTCCGATTCATTGGCGATAATGCGGTCATCGTCCCTGCGACTGCCGATCGGTCAGAAATCTCAATGCTGCACGGAGCGAATTCCCGACGGGTCTCGCACCGAAACGATGACGACGCCAAACGCGGAAATCACTTGTCTGGTGTGTGGAAGGACGGGCAATCAGCGCCGGACGTCGCGCGGCGCCGCGCGATTGCCGAAAGGCTGGAAACGTTTCGCGAAATACCCGTACTGCCCTCGGTGTTTCAGGGAGACCTTTGTTCGGCGGCTGGTCACGCTTCCGGTGGTCGGCCCCGTCGACGGGGACTGGCCGACGCTACGGCAGGCGGTTCAACAGATGTGGAATGCAACAACGGAGGCGGCCAACTGGATGTCCACACAGTACTACGTCCGCGACGTCCGCCGCCGCTCTCACGACGTGCGCCTGGGGAAGGTACCGCACATTTATCTATACCCGGAGGCTCGTCTCCTCTGGCCGCAGTTACCGTCGAACACCGTCGCGGCGCTTGAACATGAGGTGCGGCTCAAGTATTTGGCGAGCCGATACGATCTGGTGTGGACCTGCCGACGACCACTCCCAACGTATCGCTACCCGGTCCCGTTCAGCATACCGGCAAAATATTGGACGTTGACGTCTCAGAACAATCGATGGCAAGTATCGGTTCCGATGGCCGGTCGTCACTGGACGCTTCGGCTGCGAGGCGGAGCGCATATGTGGCGCCAAGTCGCGTTTCTCGAGCAGCTTGGTCAAGGCAAGGCGCAGGACGCGCATCTGAGTCTGTATCAACGAACCGTACGCGTCAGCGATCATCGAACGGAGGCCTTCAGAGGGACCCGGCTAATGTGTCGTATCAGCGCACATTTCCCTCGTACCTTACAGACGGAGGCGCAGCACACGCTGCATGTCAGAACGACTCCGGAGTCATTTTTGGTGGCCACGCTAGGCAAGGACGACTGGCACCTGATGGGCCATCAGGTGCGTCGTTGGCTTGCGCACGACGAACGCCTTCGCCGCGGGATTGTGGTCGATCTCAAAGGCGTGCGAGCGTCACGCGATGAACAGCGTGGTCTCCTTGAACGGCTGGGGAAAATCGCCGGGCGCTCACGGAATCGATTGAGAACCTGGTGCCATGAAGCCGCTCGCCGAGTGGTGGACTACGCGGTGCGCCGGCGCGTCTCTCTCATCGTGTATGATGACCATTCGCGTGATTTTGTACAACAGTTTCCGTGGACCTTGTTGGCTCGGTTCATCCAGGAGAAAGCCAATCAGCACGGCATCACGGTCGTCCTGAGTAATCACGTCGGAGCCACGACGCCGAGAGATTCGTCGGCATCAGCCTGAGAGTCAGCTACCGCCAAGCTGTAGGGCGAGTCGAGGCCCGGCACGTTCAACGGCCGGGTACGCTCTGCCAGACGCCCGCGAAAGCGCCGGAGATGTCGCCTCAGGGCCGGGCCTCCGGAGCGACGCTCGTCGAGAGCGCCGCTGCGGCGCACCAGCAGCCATGCTCCGAGGAATGCCGAGGGGTGTGCAGCAAGGCTAAACGATACGCCGCAACCTCGGAGGATCGCACAGCATAAAACGAGCACGCGCAATGTCGGAGGCGTCTGATGGTGATCCGCATACGGGTTCCCCTGCTGATCCTGGCGTTCACGGTCTTCGTGGCCGCCGAGGGACGACCTCAGGGTAGGGCGGCGGGGTCCGAGGGGATCTCGACGTTGTATGGCGGCGTGCGCGATCTTGCTGGGCATGTCATCGTCGGCGCGGTCCTCCTCGTCGAGGTCGACGATCCGGCGCAGCCCACTGGACGACGGTGGCGAACCACGTCGACCACACTGGGCGACTATGAAATCACCGGTCTTCCCATAGGTCGGTACCGGGTGACGATCACGGCGCCGCCGTTCGAGAGCCTCGTTAAAGTTGTCGTGCTGCAACAGCCCGTCGAGGGATTAAATATCACGCTCGAACTCCCCCGGCATGCAGAGAAGATCAGCGTGCCCAGTAAGGCGGTTCTGCCATCAAGCGCAATGTCGCCGTCGATCGGCACGCTGTTCACACGTGCTCGGATCGAGGCGCTTCCGCTGGTTCATGGTCCAACGGTGCAGTCGCTGCTGCATTTTGTTCCGGGGGTGGTGCCCACCGAGCCGTTAGGTGTACGGGGACAGTTTTCAGCCGTCGGGCAGCGCCTGCTCTCGCATTGGCTGACCATTGATGGCGTCTCAGCCAATCTCGGGCTGGAGAGCGTGGGCGGCGGCGTGGGAGCCTTCGGCAGCGGCACCCTCTTCGGCTACGACTTGGCCGGCAGCACGCGAACCCAGATCCCGCTTCACGCCATCCGGGAACTCAGAGTCCTGATGACGGGCGCCACGGCCGAAGACAGGCGCTCACCAGGGGCACAGCTCGCCATCGTCACACGCTCCGGTTCCGATCGGTTCACGGCTTCGGCCGACGCGTCGATGCGGCCCGATGCACTGCGGTCAAGTGACCCTTTTCCCACAATCGATCCCACAATCAATCTGGTCAATCTGGTGCCGCAGACGACACAATATGGGGACACGACGGCCGCCATCGGTGGTCCGTTGTGGCCGACACGAGTGTGGTTCTTCGCCACCGGAGACGTGCAGTGGATCAAGCACACGTTCAGCACGACGATCAGCGTGCCTTCCGCACGGCTTCGGGAAACAGCGCCGCTCCATCTTCAACCGTTGCTCAGAGCGTTTCCTCTTCCGAACGGTCCCGCAGGAGAGGAGGAGGGGCTTGCCGAATTCTCAGCACCGCGCCCGGACGACCTGTCATCCTCAAGCGTGAACGTTCGCCTCGACGCCACCCTCCTTCGAGACGCTCGCATGTTCGCTCGCATCAGTCGCGGCCAGTCCGAGCGTGATTCTGGCAGGCAGTCGTTCAGCTCCAGTCAGTCGACATCGTTGACGAGCACCACGCTCGGCGTGCGGACAGCAGGTGCGTCGATCACGCACGATCTGACAGCCGACGTCAGTGAACATCTGCAACAGGGGAGTTTCGGTCCAGGATTGGCAGGAACCGCCGGGCCATTTTTGTTTGAGGACCTGCTGCCGGCAGGCCGCACTGAAGCGAACAGCCTTGTGCAGGTCCGTGTGTTTCCAGGCCTGGGCGGCTCTCTTGCGGCCGGCCGGGCCCCGACGCAGATGCGTCGTCAATGGCAGGTGGCCTACGCTCTGGGCATGACGCAAAAACATCATACGTGGCGCGTCGGCGCTGATTATCGAGAGGTGATGGAGGCAACGATCCCTGCCCCATACCGCTATCAGTTTACGTTCAGCGGCTTGACCAATTTTCTGCAGGGCCGGACGGTGGCGATCGTGGCCGAAGAAAGCGCCCCCACCCGAATGCGGTTTCCGACCGCCTCGTTCTTTGCACAAGATACGTATCGCCCGCTCCCGCGTCTCACCATCGATGCTGGCGTACGCGGCACCATCCGACCGGCTCCCGTCAGCCGAACGGACCTTGAGCCGTTGCTTCTCCGATTCGAGACACTGCCAGCCTTGGAGACGCGTCCTGTCGGGTCGTCCCTCTGGGCAACGCAACGAAACTTCGCACCACGGATCGGCGCCGCCTACCTCCTCAACGCGAGCGGCCACCATGAAACGACGCTCCACGGCGCCTGGGGCCTGGTCTTTGATGACGTGGCCACGGGCACCAGCCTCATTGGGGCAACATATCCTTACATGAGGCTTCGCGTGTTACGCGGGTCGGCAGTTCCGGCGAACCCCAACGATCTGCAAGTGCCACTGCCAGCCCCCTTCAGTGCGGAAGATTTCGCCGGCTACCGCGCCTTTCCGAGCCGCCTGCGATCGCCCAAGGCCTACGAAGGCCAGATCGGCGTGGAACACACCTGGGGCACGCAGCGACTGAACCTGACCTACGTACGCGCGGCGGGACGCGATCTCGTCTACGCCCACACACATTATCTTCGTCCGTCGGGTCACACCACGACCATCGCCGCCGTCTCCAATGATGGGCGTTCAGACTATCAAGGCTTACTGACGGAATACCGGCGGCTGTTCTCGCGCGGATTCGGCATAGACGTCGTCTATACCTTCAGTCGAGCGCGTGACAACGACACGGGAAGGTTCCAGCCGCCACCACACGTCTTGCAGCCCTCCTCGAATCGTGGCCCCGCAGACTACGACTATCCCCATGTGCTGCACATGAACGTGTCTCTAGACTTGGAGGCGCTACGCTGGCCGGCCACACTCCGGCCGCTGGTCGCTGCCACACAGCTCCAGATCGTCGGCGCCGTACAATCCGGAGCTCCCGTCACGGTGACCACAGACCGCGAACTAGACGGAGTATTCGGGTTCTATTCGCTTCGGCCGGATGCAGTCTCGGGCCAACCGATCTGGATTCCTGCTCCAACCGTTCCCGGTGGCAGACGGGTCAACCCAGCCGCCTATCAGATTCCGGTGGAGAGACGGCAAGGCACGCTCGCGCGGAACACGCTGCGTGGTGCGCCGCTCCGCCAGGTTGATATCAGCCTCTCCCGCACGTTCACGTTGGGGGCCCGGCGCACCCTGCAAATCCGCGCAGACGCGTACAATGTCTTCAACCTCCTCAACATCGGCCCGCCCTATGGAGGGCTCGCCAACTCTACAAGATTCGGACGGCCCTTGGGATTGTATGCAACCACGCGAGAAGACAACCAGGGCCTCAGTGAGGGAGGGGGCCTCATTCCTGTCTTACAAAGCGGCGGTGCACGGACCATACAGCTCGGCGTGCGCTTCGGAATGTAATCACGATGTACACATCCCCTTGCATGGCCACGCCCACGCGGTCCCGCAGCCCCAATCAGTCCATGAGCAGTCTGCATCGATGCATTGGCCGCCGGGGCAATCCTCCTGAGCGAACTGCTTGTTACAATCGCACGAAGGAGACTGCGCCGCGGGACGAAAGGCGTGGGTTACTTGCGTCCATATCGATGGCGCCGCGGCCGCTGACGTCTCAACAACGACGCCGAGATCGAACCACACCCGTCTGTGTGAGGAGGTTGAGAACGCGCTCACGGCTGACGACGAGAAATCCGACAATCTCCGTCCCGCCTGTGCGTCCTCCGCATAGGCAGCCGGGGTCGTCAGCGCAATGGCTTCGAGCACGATCGCCCGCTGCCTCTGCGACAGATCTGGCCGTTGACTGAACTGTCGCAACTGATCCCGCCACAAAGCCGCGCGCGCCTCCGGACCGATGGCATTGAAAATCGCGATCCGTTCACCGCGGCTGAAGATCGCGAACTCTTCTAACGACGGTCGCGTGTCCGCGTAGCGTTGTGCCCACTGTCGCAACGCGTCACAGGAGGACGCCTGTGACGATACGGGCCACGACACAAATACTACTTGGCCAGCCACCACCAATACTCCCACCACCAACAACACACGCCAGAATCGGATTCGCCGAGCCATCATTCCCTCCAGTCACACGTGACGTCAGAGACCGCCGCGCCGAGGATGGCTGATTCTACGCGCCACGTTCTCCAATCGCCGCAGAAGTTTTTTTTGTTCGGCGGAGCGTGGACGACCTAAAACGCCCCTCCTCATACGGCAAGTACAGTGAACGCGGCGGATCAGGCTGCGGGGTGGATGTCGTGTCGAGGTTCGCCCCTACCAAGTACCGGCCGGCGGCTGCTCATGCAGGGCTCGCTATCTGCCCCGCCGCGTTTCCCGGAAACACAACGGTACTCACGATGACAGCTCAGAGACTGATCTGCGTCGCATGCCTCGGATTCACCCTCCTTGGGCCTCCGGCGTGCGGAACCCTTGGCCACGTCCCCAAGCCCGTACTCGGGCCGATCGGACGAGATCACCAGTTGAGGCCGCTGTCGCGTGATCGCGTAAAGCCAGCAGTGTCAGATCCAGTGGCCAACATGCCGCTCCAAGGAGTTGTTCGATGCGCTCAGGTCCTGGCTCTCTGCCGAACCACCGACGTCCTCAGCAACCCAACGTCAGCTCCGTCATTCTTGTCCTCTGCGTGGCGGGACACTTCGTCGCGACGGCAGCATTGGCCATGACGTGGCCGTCTTGGCGATGGGGCTGGACGGCCGCGTTCATCGTCTGCGGGATCGGCGCGATCAGAGCCTTCTCTCGCTTGGCCACGACGTCTGTCCCGACAAACCGGCCTGACCACGCGAGTGCGTCTAGTTGGTACATCCTGCTCGGTCTCGGGCTAGGGGCCCTGTCCGTCTTTGCCTACATCACCTATATCGCGTCCCAGATCGCCTGGCGCACATGATCGCAGGTGCCCGCTGACCACTACTGGGTGCGTTCACTGATCGAGACAAAGCGCCGCTCCGGCGTGGCAGAAAGACAAGGGCTTGGCCACTACGATTTCGAATAGCAGCGCGTACACTGATAGGCTGGGACGGCCCACGAGACGAGGACAGACGCGTCGTGCAGGACATCGATACGTTGGTAAAAAGGTACTTCCAGGATCACTGGAAGCACATCTACGAATACGCCGTGAAGCGATGTGGATCCATCGAAGACGCCCGGGATCTCGCGCAGATTGCTTTCATGAAGCTGCATCGTGCCCTTGCCGACGGACGAGCGATTGACAATCCACGAGCCTGGCTGAAAGCGACGGTCCATGACGCGGCAGTCGACTACCTCCGGCACAAAGACACCAGAATTCAATACGAGAGCGACGTCGCGCTCTCGCTGTCCGCCCCTCCTCCACGCACACCCGAAGATATTCTTGCCGAGCGAATGCGCAAGGACCTGCTGAAGGCGGCGCTGCGCCGTCTCACGCCGTTACAGCGGTCGGTGCTGATCTTGCGTGGACAAGGCATGAAGCTGCATCAGATCGCCACGCATCTCGGCCTCGACAACCACCACCGTGTGGTCACGCTGCTGGTACAGGCCCACCGCGAACTCGGGAGGCATTTCCGTGGGTGACCACCGGATGAACGACGCGTGCCCCTCTCTCGAAGATCTCCTGCTGGCACAGGAGCACGAGCTGCCGTCTGACCAGGCGCGCATACTCGCGGCACATCTCGCACACTGTCGGAAATGCCAGGAGGAGCTCATCCAACTCGACGCGTATGCCCGGGCGACCGCGGCCGTCGTCGCGGAAGAGCTCGACGCGCTCTCCGCCGAGGACGAATACCAGCGCTTCCTGGACCGACAGTCGTCTCATGTCCGTCAACACCGACCGTGGGTTCGACGCCTGTCCCCCGCCCGCTGGTGGCTGGCAGCCGTCCTGGTCCTGGGGCTGTCGACCCTACTCTGGCCAGAGATCATTGTCCATGCGCAGGCGGTCGTGGGCCGCGTGGTCGAGATCGTCCGGCACTGGTGGGCTGACGATCGGCCGGCGATGTCACCTCAGACTGCCGCTCCGGTGGTGCCGGCTACGCCGGCATCAGGGTCGCCTACTGATGCAGCACCCGATGCCGAAGCCCTCGAGCGAGCCGAGCTCGATGCACGCTGGATACTCGCAGCGGCGGACGTCGACTGGCGCAACGAGATTCGTGTCCGTCGGTCACGCGACGGCGTGCATGTAGAAGGTACCTTGCGATCGACCAGCGAGCGACTCGCCGTCAGCGCACAGCTCCGTGCCTTGCCGCACGTGAAGGCCACCTTCCGCGTTCGCGTGTTCGACGCTGCCGCCCCGCTACCAACGCCTGGGCTGTCCCGGTGGCTTGATCGCACGTACGGCGCGACCCGCGAACGTCGCACGTTCATGGACGGCTTCATGCGCCATCTCGATCGCATCGACGGTCGGCTGCGCGCGTTGCAAGCGTTGGCCACGCGATATCCCGCGTCAGTCGTCAGCAAACACCCGCCCCCACTGCAAGAAACGTTTCAACGACTTGTCGAATGGCACGTCATGGCGCTCATAGGTGATCTGCGAGGAGCGAATCGGCGCATGGCAATGCTCATCGGCCCTTCGTCACGCCCCTGCAGCCTCATGCTGGAGACCCCGCGTGACTGGCGGACCCGGGTCGCGTCCGGCGCGAGACATGTTGCGAGTTTCAACGCCCACCTTCGGGACCTGCTCACCCAGGAGGACGTGCAAGCACCCGAAGAGGGAACCGCCGACATCGAACGCGCGATCGACGCGGACTTCGGCGCGTTGTGGACGGCTCTGAATTGCCCTGACGCCGTGACCGTACCTGACGATTAGTCAGAACACGCCCAGGATGGCATCGACGGTGCCGATCGCGCCGTCGATGGGCGAGCCTACCAGTACAACCCGCCGCTGCAGCTGGGCACGCTTGTCTTGAGCGTGCCCAAAAGCCCTCAGCGCGAAGACCCGCCAAGGATTCCGGGCCTCGTCGCCGCGAAGGCCCGGAATTGATTGGGCTTCGCTCACGGGAGAGATCTATGCGTGTCATCGTTCACACCGCCGTGCCTCGCGGGCTCGATGCGCAGCAGCTGGACGTCCATGTCACGGCACGTTTGTCCATGCGTCCTGCGTACGGCTCGGACAATGACCGACGCATTCGTTCGGCGCTGTACCATTCGATGTTTCAGGACGCCTTCTCGTTTCACATTGCCCTGACCGGATCGCATGCACGAGAGACCGTTCCATCCTCCAATCTGGCGGGAGCGCTCGCCGCCGTGGTGTCGCTTGAACGGCTGTCGGCCCACACGCTCACCGATACACTCGTGTTGGGCGAGTTACAGCCGAACGGCGCGATCACGGCCATCCGCGGTGTCCTCCCGATATTGAGCACGCTCCGGCACACTCAGCAGCGTCGAACCCTCCTCCTCTCCCGCGACAACCTCGCCGAGGCGCAGCAAATCGAGGGATTCGTCCTCATACCCGTCAAGACACTTGCGGAAGCCGTCGCGACGCTTAATCAACGAGCGCGGCCACGGCCCACCGAACGACCAAGCTACGCGCCAACAGTCCCGGACCCGTCACCCGTCCACAGCATAACGACGCCAGCTATCGCCCATGCCCTTGATGTCGCTGCCGCGGGTCCACACCACGTACTGTTGATTGGTGGTCCCGGCAGTCGGGCCACCGAATTGGCTCGGGCGTCTATCGAGCTGTGCCCGCCGCTCACCCGCGCGGACGCGATCCGATGGACATCAGTCCATTCACTCACCGGCGCATTTCGTCAACTGCTGACGCACCGACCGATACGAGCGCCACATCACACGGTGTCAGCACTCGGCATGATCGGCAGCCGCGGATGTCCCGGCGAGCTGTCGCTCGGAGATGTGCTCATTCTCGAGGACGTGGTGGAGTTCTCACCGTATACGCTCGACACCCTCGCTGCCCACCTCAGTCAGGGACATGTCTCGCACGCCAGCCAACATGACACGCCGATCACCTTTCCCGCCGCCTCGATCATCATCGCCACCATGGCGCCCTGTCCATGCGGATGGTACGGTCATCCTCACCATCGATGCCGCTGTGAGAAGAACGCGATCGCGCGACACCACGGGCGTCTGCCGGTCAACTTCCGATCCCTCATCGACCTGACGGTCACGCTCCCTCCGCTGCCGACTGAGGCGCACACGACCCGATCATTCACTGAACGTCGCGAACGCATCGCCAATGCACGCGCGGCACATGCGCTCCACACACCGACTCGCGAGGTGGTCCAGTTGTCAGCGGCGGCGGCAACCGTAGGCGCCAGCGTTGGACAGACCGCTGCCGACGCTCATCGCACCCTTCGCCTCGCGGCCACGATCGCTCGCCTGGCGGGCCGGAATCACGCTCTGACGACAGACGACGTTTTGCAGGCACTCACCTGGAGAAGAGCTGTCGGTGTGACGCTCAATACAGCGTAACCGGACAGGGCCGCAAAAACGCCGCGACACGCCGCGCTGTTAGACGGTCTCGACACCAAGGTGTGACTTCTGGCAAGGGTTATCCACTGCGCCACTCTCGGAAAGCGGATGAGAAACCGTCGGGGCTGTTTGCAAAACCACCGCTATGAGAAGGGCGGCTTCTTTGTCCGTCCCTGACCGAAGACCACGATCGAGCAGCATTCCTTCGCACGCGTGACGGCGTTGTAGAGCAGGCGGCGGAGTTGCTCTGGGCTGCCCGTAGCCGAGTGGGGCCACATGACGAGCACTCGCTGGAATTCGCGATTCTTCGCCTGGTGGATGGTCATGACTAGCCGCCCGCTCTCAGCACGGGGATGATGGCGGGCGATGTCGCGCAGCACGTCGCCGACGATTTCGTCGAGGCGTTGTCGAGTGAACTCGGTCTCTCCCTTCACGTTGCGTGCCCGCTCGAGACGCTGGCAGATATGCGGACATGCCGGATGATTCTGCCCCGAGATGCACTCGGTGGCCACTTTCAGGGAGATGACATTCTGATCGCCGAACGGACCGAGTATGTCGGCGGCCTCTTCCTCGTCCCGACGTTGGCGTGACAGCGTGAACGGGCCGAACATCGTGCCCTCCTTCTTGTTGAGATCAAACCGTTTCGTCTGCACCGCATGAAGCACATCCTGAACGAACTCACTTCTGGCGTCGGGCGTTACTATGACCGCGTTCCTGCCGAGCATGCGCAGTTCGTTCGCGACTGTCCAGGAAACGAGACCGGGGTTCTTCGCCGGAGCCTCGAGCAGGCGAACTCCCGGCCCCTGGTGCCACGTCTTCCTGGATGGCGGGGGCGCCTTCTTTAACTGCAACCGCCCGCACACATCCGCCCCGTTCCGTAGAGCGTCCGCTACCTGTAGCAGGCCGTCTCGCGATGTGCGCCGAATCTGTGTGAGTTCGTTGGGCGTTTCGGCCCCCTTGAGCCACACGATCACATCACGCGCGTCGACGTCTTCGTTGAGGTTCTGGAATTCATCCGCAGCGGCAATGAGGCAGGTGGTCTCCGCCAGCGCCTTCAGTAGTCGAAACCGGTGCGGATTGAGGTCCTGTGCCTCGTCCACGACGACCAAGGGATAGGATGCCGCAATCCACGCCGCGACCGCCGGCACCTCAAGCAGCCTCGCAGCATCGATGCATATGCGGTCGAACTCCTTCAGTCCGGGCGGATGATTGGCATCGGGTAGTTCACGCAGCAGCGAGCGCCGCCGGCGCACCACCATGCCGGCGAAGGAATCGAAGGTCAGGCAGACGAAGCGGCCCCGGAGCTGCGGGACATCACGGAAGCGGTAGTTCAGGCGGTGACGCGAGCCGTTCATGAACGTCAGCGCGAGAAGCTTCTGGCCCGGATCGGCGAAGACGTGGTCAGACGCGCTGACGGCCTCGCCAACCATGTGGTGCGTCTTGCCGCTGCCCGCAGGTCCCTCAAAGAAGGCGCGGATCATATCGTCAGGCGCCAGACCTGCGTCGCAGCAGAACTCTGCTCGGCCCACAGGGCAAGGTGGTTTCTCTTGCCGTCGGCGCCCCGCGCCACGTCGGCGATATCGTTGAGCAGCGCGGCCGTCCGCGTCCGGCAGGCCGAGATGCGCGCGACAACTTCCGAGACGCTGTGGTGCGCCGGGGCGTAGCTCTTTTTCGTCTGCAGATACTTCGAAAGCCTCTTGAAGTCTGCAAGCGTCTGGCCGAGCGCCCCCTCGATTGCGGTCCGCGCCGCATCCCCGCCGGCTTCAGCGATCCACGCCACGACATCTTCCGTCACCCAGTCCTGCGGCCAGATGAAAACCAAACGCGGCGGCGTCGGCAGAGCCTTGACGTCGGCCAAATAGTCGCGCCCGGCCCCGTCGCCGTCGACGAGACAGAAGACCTCGTTGTGGACGGGATGCGCAACACCATAGGTGTCAACCACCTTCGCGTCGACCGTGGGAACCACGCCGACGAACGTTCCAAAGCGCGTCGGTTCGTCGGTGACGCTCTTCCAGTCCTGGCGCAGCTCTATGGCCGTCTGCAGCGCTTCCAGCCACGCCACATCGGAGGCGCCTTCGGGTATCAGCACGTACTCGTGCATCAGCGCCGCGACGAGCCGGTCGCGCCACGCGAAGAACAGATGCTGCTCGTGGTTGGTCGGCGCGACACCGCTCACCGCAAGTGTCGCTCCCGTCAGCGTGCCGTTGTTGTTGCGCAGGAAAATGACGTCGGAGGGCGGAAACATCGAAGCCACCAGCGGCGAATGCGTCGTCATGATGGTCTGCGTGCAGACGGCGTTGAGCCGGTTAACGAGCCGCTTCTGCTGCGCCGGGGGAACGTGAAGCTCGGGCTCCTCCACCGCCAGCAGGAAGCATTCACCCTTGGCTTTACGTGCGGCACCAAACTGCATGAGGAGGAGAAGGCTTTGGAGTGACGCGAGCCCGGAACCCTGACGCGCGGAGGGCAGCGTCGGCGAAGGCCCCTGCTGGAAATGGGGAATGACTGCCTGCAGCACTCCGTCGCTGTCCGTGGAGGTCAGCCGGAGTTGCAGCTTCGGCGCCGACGACATCAGGTGACCGAGTTCATTGTTGATGCTGGTCACGATGTCGGTGATGCCCTTTGCCGACTCCAGGCGTTCCGCCGGATTCCAGACGCGGTCGCGTTCGGCCCTGACGGCCGCCGCCGGCACTTCACCATTGGCGGCGATCACCCGCCGGAATAGGTCTGAGGAAAAAGATATCCAGCGGTCCCATGTCCGCGTGGCGGAGACGAGGAAGAAGCCGAGGTCCCGCAGGACCTTGCCCCGCACCGGCCGGACAGACTTCTCCTCGTCAAAAGGGTCACCGGTGTCGGTATCGTCGTCGACGAAGAAGCGAGTCGTCTCGACTTCGAGCGTATCGATGTTGAACCGGGCGCTTATGCCGACCTGCACGGCGAGGTGCCGTCCCTGGGCCGCCTGCGCGTGCAGAGTGCCCGCGGGGTCCAGCCACTTCTCAACGCCATGTTCCCCACCAAACCAGCCCCGATGGCGCTGCGGGTCGTCGCCCTCGAAATCGGTGAGGGTGGCGACCACCTCGATACGGCTACGCTGATCCGGAGCGCTGCCGAAGAAGTCATGCTCCGTCAGGTCGCGCAGCAGCTTGTCGCGTCCGAACAGCAACGCCAGCGCCTCGATGATCGTCGTCTTCCCGACGTTGTTCGGGCCGACGAGCACCGAGTGACTTCCAAGCCTGATGTCGGCATTTGCAATGCCGCGAAATCCCCTAATGACCAGACGCGAAATGCGCATGCGCTTCCCTCTGCGGTGCTGTGACGCGCGCAGCCTAGTCGTCCATCACCAGAGTGCAAGTATGTGAACCGACAGTGCCTTGGAGTTGAGGATGCTGAGTATATGACAACTGCCAGTTGTCCGAGCCCTTCTCCCTGTCAAGCCGAGATTTCCAATTTGATGCGCTCTATCGCCCGCATTCTACGCCTGCCAGACCGCGTCATGCGCGAAATCCTTCCTGTCAAATGAATCTCGCGTCGCAACACCGGCCCAGTGCCCAAATCGCGCCCGGCGGCGAGACGCCGCCGACATGTTGACGGACACGTCCCGCGCGTTGCGCCCTCTCTTCGCCAAAAACCGGTCTCCTGCCGCGAGTGCGCCCTATCCTCGCCTCTGCACCACTCTCATCGCTTCTGCCTTCGTGTTTCAAGAAGGCTTCCAACCGCGCGTGCTCTGCCGCCAACGCGCCGAGCGTGGCTCGCGCTCCCTCTCGGGCCAGTTGATACAGCTCGCCGCGCGCCAATCCCGATCTGCGTCCTGCCCTCCCGTCGTCGCTCTCTTCGCCACGGAACCTCCAATCCTGTCTGTCTCATGCGCTATACCGTTACCTTCGAGAACGCGTACACCGCAGATGGACGAGTTCCATCTCCATGTCGGCGGGCACATCTTAAGATGAAGGGGGCATTCAAGACCTTCTGACACTGCCTCCTGCAAACCGCACCAGAATCCTGCTAACATCGCGCGGCCTACACACCTTCGTCGAGACGTACAGCCTCGTCACTGCAGCGGTCAATCGCCGCCTCTCTCCCATGATCCCGAATCGCCTCGGATCTTCGCCCGCGAGGCGTCATCGACAGAATCCAGCAAGGATCCTCGCGGACCCGCGCGCCGGTTCGCGACAACACCCGCCTCGACCCCGATAGGCTGCGGGTTCGGAACCGCCACCTGATTTCTTCGCTCGACACACGCGAGAAGTCGAGTCGTGGCTGCCCGATCGAGCTACATACCAGCACGGACGTGTGCGCGATGCGGTGGCGGCACTCGCCCACGAACGTGCGCTCAGCGCACGGGCGTTCCGGCACGAACAGGCACTCCACGCCACCCAACGCCGCATCCAAGACCTCGAAGAAGCACGACACACACCGGACCCAGCTTCCCGCTCACCACATCTGCCCGGCCCACACACCGTGCGACCGCCTCCAGGCCGTCACGACGTCGACCGTCAGTGCGGCGCGAGTGCCCCGTCCGCCAAGTGACGGGGCACTCGCGCCGCTTCCTCTCTCGGAGCCGTCGCGTACCGCACGTCCATCTCTACGCCCCCGCCCCGTGGGCGTCTCTCGCAGGAGTGTTTCGACATGGCCCTTCCTGACGTTATCCACGTCACGGTAACTGCCGACGACATCCGCCACGGCCAGTCCGGCTCGTGGTGGAACGACCCCATTGCACGCTCCCTCCAACGCCAGCTTGGCCTCGGCCACTTAGTGGAGTCCCAACAGTACGTGCTCCGCATCTTTCACGACCGGCACTGTCATCACTACACCGTGCCATCCATCGCGAATCAGTTCCTGGTGGCGTTCGACGCGGACCCGCAGGCGGATCATGCGCCGTTCTCCTTTGAGCTCACGCGCTACATCGGCGGCGCCTTCGAGATCGTCGATGACATGTCCACACCGCGCCGAGCGTAACACCATCGCCCCTTACGACAATCCCTCACTATTGGAGGCCTACCCCAATGATAACGAACGCGCTGTCGTCCCTCTCGGCCGGCACGACCTTATACGAAGCTCGCATGTTTCGCCGTCGCAATGGTTTGTATCTGTGGCTCAAATCACCCTTGCTGGAAGCCCACTTCAAACGGCTCGCGCCCGCGTATCTCCTACATCACAGTCGATGGACCCTCGTCGATCCGACCACATATCGGAGCAACGACCACGCTCCCTCTGTCTACCACGTCGCACCGCTGGTCGGCGAGTACGGTCTCCGAACGCCGCTCGGATCCATCACCTACGGGCCAACCGTTTCGATACGCCCGACCCTCGCCGTGTTCCTCACCGAGCACCTGTCAACGGGCGTCTGCTATCAGGTCGACGCCATGCTCTCAAGTGCCGCCGCGGTTTCCTACCTCGAGCGATTACGCGACGCCGTACGCCCCTACATCGAGACGGCCCTCGCGCCCCTCGACATCTCCATGACCGTGGCCCTGAATCAGGAGGTCGCATGAGGCGACCAATGCCCCCGTACATTCGCACGCTCGGCATCGAGCTCGAGGGAGGCTGGAATTGCCGCTGTGCCACACCTGAGACGTTGTGCGATACCACAAGTAGGGGCTTCCCAGCCTGCCTGCCGACGCACCCGACCGCCACCCTGAAGACCGATACGTCAGTCCAGACCAACGCTCACTGGAACGGTGAGTTCGCCTGCGGACCGTATGTGCGACACGCCCCGTGGCACGCCACCGTACGCACGCTCTGGCCCCACGAGGTCAACGACACCTGCGGCATGCATCTGCATCTGGGTTGCTACAACGACGACGTATACGCCCGGTTCCTCACGCCGACGTTCGAGACCTACCTGCTCGACGGATTGGACGGATGGGCCAGTCAGCGGGGCCTGAAAGCCGACCACCCATTCTGGTCTCGGCTCGCCGGTCGCAACACCTATTGTCTCCACGGATACGCCGGAGACGAGCAGGCAAACGCCACCGGCCCAAGTGCGAAGCGCCATCGCGTCTGCAACTACACCTGGCAATACAAGGGCACGATCGAGATTCGCGTGCTCCCAATGTTTGCCGACCATGACCTCGCGTTTGACGCGATCGAACGCGTCCTGACCCTGGCGGAACATTGGGCGGCCCGCCATCGCACCCGGCTGCGCGCACGCAGCACGTTCATCCTGCCCAACGACCTCGTGGAAGACTTCCACACGGTGCAACGCATGGCCGTCGATATCCTCCACGCTCAGGCCGAGACGTCCTCAACGGAGATCATTTACACATGTGCATCATCATGATCGTCCATCAACAACGGCCCGCCCTCAACATCATCGCCGAGTGTTGGGCTCAGAATGCCTTTGGTGCTGGCGTTGCCTGGCGGGACCACGAGCGCGTGCGCTGGCTCAAAGGCCAGTTTACGAACGCAGAGGACGTCTTCACCTTCACGAAGACGCTCCCCAAGCCGTACATCATCCATTTCCGCATTCCAACGGTGGGTCACTCCTGCGATGAACTGTGCCATCCATTCCCCTTGGACGGCACGCTGGCGCTCGAAGGCGCCACGCGCGACGGCGTCATCGCCCATAACGGACATTGGCCGCAATGGCGACAGACACTCGCACAGTTTCTCCCAGTCGCGCGCCTGCCACGTGGGCCGTGGTCCGATAGTCGGGCGATGGCGTGGATCACCGGACAAAGCGGCGAAGGGTTTCTCTCGCTCCTCGACGATGCGCAGAAGATCGTGCTGTTCACGCCAAGCCGTCTCGAACGATTTGGGAGCTGGTTCGCGCACGATGGCATCTGGTTCAGCAATCAATGGTGGGCCAACCCCCCCGGGTTCCCGTTGCTCCTGACGGATCCTCGTCTCACGCTGACAGACGACGACCTTGATGTCTGGGACGACCTGCAGGCAGCGTTCTGGGACATGGTTCCACCGCGTCTGCGTCCCGTTCATCTGCGCGACGGCGACACATAGTCGCCAGCGCCGTGCCTGTTGGACGTTTCCGCATCACACACGTCCAACAGGCCGACGCTCTCCCGAAGGAGACCCTCGCCATGCCCCCACCGCGCTCCGACCCAGGCATCGAACGACATCCTCTCCGTTCCCACTTGCGCGTCCGTTGTCGGCTCCAGGGCGACAACCGCGCGCGCGTGCGGCCGCTGCCGCGAGGCCAGCGATCAGCGCGTCACACCCGCTCGCCCCGTTCACGCCCAGCCCGGCGATTCATCACCTGCTACTGCGGGCACGATTGTCCGCGGCGTGACGCGCACGCCGATGCCGCGGGCCGACGCTGGTGTCTGTGGTGTGCCATCGCACGCGATCAACGACGTCGATAGCCGCCCGCTCGCTCCACAAACCCCAGATCGGACACCGCTAGCTGTAGTTGCTAAATACGTTGTTCATCCGGAGCGCTCTGGAAAGAATGGTGTTGCCACACAGCCGTTCGATCTGGAGGACACCCCGGATGAAGCTCCATCGTAAAGCCAAAACGACG
>Ga0187894_10000909_pt1 | contig 39415 bp, 32 predicted proteins | sample GBC1701081metaG_FD_136650 | JGI IMG/M metagenome (GOLD analysis project Ga0187894, IMG submission 136650) | White microbial mat communities from a lava cave in the Kipuka Kanohina Cave System on the Island of Hawaii, USA - GBC170108-1 metaG ... | reverse complement strand
GCGCCGCGACGGAGCCATCGGATTGACCGGCCGGCCGCGCCTGACTTCGAGATAGGCGTTGAAATGGCTCTGCCAGGACACCTCGATCATTTGGCCGAACCAGTTGATCGAAAGGCCTGTGGTCGTGGGATAACCGTTCTTATCGTGCAGCCCGATGATGAGCCGGTTGTTTTGATACTCGGTCTCGATCAACGGGACTTGTGGCAGCGCAGCGCGAGGAACCTTCGTATTGACAGCCCCATCGTTCAGCGTGATGTCGAGCAGATCGTGATAGCCTTGAGCGGGAGAGCGCGTAAGGCGCCCTTTGTCGGTCAAAACCCTGATGAGGTTTTCAGTCAATCCGTTCGAGCAGGCAACGCTGACGCTCATGCCTGGCGCCGGAAAGTTGATCTGCTTCAGGTTATCCCGCCAGTTGACCGCGTACGCTTCGCACGTCCACCAAGGTTCAGCGGCGATCGTCAGCGAGAGCAGGTTCGAAGAGAAGGTGACCGACTCAACCTCTTCAGCGGCGAGCAGGCTGTGGATACCCAGTCCCATCGGTTGCTGCTCTTCTTCAATCCGCTCGTCCCACCCCGATTCTCCAAGCTTGATCAGGGCTTCAAAGTCGGCCTCGTCACGCAGCCCGCGCCCGTCATCCTGGTAGATGAATCCTCTGTCGTCGGTCGTGATCCGCACGTTTCGCGCGCCGGCGCGTTGCGAATTCTGAAAGAGTTCGCCGAGGATTTCGTTGATGTCGCCGGTGAAAGCCCGCTTGATGCCGAGCCGCAGGCGCATTGGATTGATAAGGTCGGTGATTTGAGAAGAAGACATAAGGCTCTCCTTGTGAATGGAACAGTGGTTACGATTCCTCGACGAATTGCGGAAGCTGGTGATCGTCGTAACAATTGACGAAACCAATCAGGACTTCCGGCAGGTCAACGACGAACTCTCCGGGAAATTCGGTGAGGGTTCGAACAGTCTTTCCGAACGACAGGGACAAAGCATCCGCCGTCCGCCGATCGGCGCTGCGCGCGTATTCAACTGCAATGACCGTATTTGGAAGGCTGCGGGCGAGCGGGCAGGACCTGCTGATCTCTTCCGCGCTGTCCGGCGCGACGCCTTTCGGAATTTCCGATAACAGATTCAGACCGCAACGCTCGCGCGCGGCATTGATGTATCGAAGCACAAGAGAAAGTTCTTCATCGCTCATATCGGTAACCTCGGTATGTGAAGCGCTGGCTCGCAACTTTGCTCGCCGCCTCGGTTTCCTTACCACTTGCGCCACAGCCTCAATCGAAGAGCTTTCCCTGTCCGGTTTCGCCCAGGGCCTCTCTCCACTTCGCTTCAAACCACTCGAAGCCGTAACGGGTCTTGGACTCGACCGCCGCTGGCGCGACGACGAATAACTCTTCGACCGCCGGATAGCGATCCGGCTCACGCTCGCGCACGTAGCCGTAGCTGATGTCGTTCTCGACATGCGCTTCGAGATGTGACGACATCTGCTCGAAGCAGGCGATCATTTCAGCGCGGCTCCCTGTCGTCAGCTTTTCCACCGCGCGATCAGCGTGACCAGGCGCTTTGTAGATGCGGCGCACGCGGTAGAGCGCGTATTCAACCGCTTCCAGCCGCATCCGGAAAAGTCGCAGCGCCTCTGTGTGATGATTGCCGGCAACGATGGATAGGAGTGTGCGATCACGGTAGAGCGTTCCGCGTGGATTGAGGGAGAGGCTTTGATGTTCGAGCATCAGCGCCTCGGCGACCTGCTCAGGAAACTGCCGCATCCGCGCGATGCCGTCATCCTTGAGCGCGTTGAATGGGCAATAGACACAAGCCGATTTCTGCCAGGTTTCGCCAGTGACCTCTTTCAGATACTGCCTGGCTCGCTCACGCGACCACCGCCACTCCGATAGGGGGTACCAGCCTTTCCGCATCGCAGTGTCATACTTCGCCGCCCGGATGATTCGCGACTCTTCATCACAGTTGAAGCCGAAGGCGACTCGCACCCGTTCAGCCTCGCGTTCAGCAAAGGCGCGTTCGCTCTTTGCAATGCGCGATTGCTCATCCGCGTTGTAACCCAGTGCGTGGCGGTATGATTGACCGGATAATTCCTGCGCCAGCCAGGTCTCGATCACCCAGGCCTTGAATTTGAGGAATGCCGGGTTGAGCCTGCGAAACGACAATCAGCCCAACAAGCCTTGTTCATTGGGCTTCCCGGATCATATGTCGTATAAATCCTCGATCCATTCATCTATCAACTTTCCATACCAAGTTGCCTGCCGGTGGCGTAGTGAAAGCCGGCGTCAACCGATTGGCGAGTTCTATCGCGGGAGAACCTCTGTGGGAATTTCAGTACAAAGCGGTCTTTGCCCGGTCACTGGCAAGTTCACCTATGCAATTTACGACGGCGATCTGCCTGTCGTCGCGGCCACCATCTATCTCCGACATCTGGGCAGTGAGGCAGGCCTTGACGCCAATACCCTCGCGACTCGGGCTTACGCTCTCCGCATCTTTTTTGAGTTTCTGCACAACAATCACGTCACCTTTTGGGAACTGACGCCCGCGCTCGTCAAGCAGTACAAGCGGACACACCTTTCCCAACAGGATGCGGATCACCGATTCCTCCTAAAGCGGAGGACTGTCCAGCAGTACCTCAATGCCGTGAAGGGGCTGATCCAATACTGGCGTGCGCAGCGCGATAATGATCCCTTGTTCACCGATCAAGCCGCGACAATGGATGGCGTCAAACGCAAACAATACCGGCGCGGGCTGCTGCATACCGCCTGGTATGCGCCGATCCCCAACACGTTATGGCGCGTCAAGATTCCCGTCGGAGAGAAGCATGATCAACAACGTTATAAAGGACTGTCTCACGAGGCCTGCCAGCGGGTGATGGCCGCCCTCAATCGCGCCCCGCATCACACGGAGAGGGAGACGATGTTGTTCTACCGCGACCGGGCGATCTGGACATTCTTGCTGATGTCGGGCCTGCGGAAAGGCGAACTGTGCCGCATTCGCTGCGAGGATGTGAACCCCGCCGCCGGGACGATCTTACTCAAGGACCGCGCGGAGGACGCCTGGCTCGGCGAGTTAAAGATCGGGCCGGGAGAGGTCTTCGTCACGGCTCGCAATCCTTATTGGAAACATCTCGACTCCTGGCTGCTCGAGGGGCGATGGATCGCCGAAGAGATGTTACGCGCCCGCGGTTCGGAGGATCATGGGCTGCTGTTCACGAACCGTAATGGCGGCCCGTTGACCCAGGCGGCGGTTGATCACCTCTTCACTCGCCTCAAAGCAGAGTGCGGTTTTGGCGATGAGATACACTTTCACCCTCACGTCACGCGCCACACCACCGCAACGCTGATGCTTAACAGCGGCGTTGCTTTGACCGAGATCCAGCGGTTCCTGCGACATCGATCCGCCCACAGTACGGAACTCTATGCCAGAGTCGCCGACCCCAATTACCGTGCGGCGATGGAAAGATTCTGGCAAGGTCTGGAGGTGGTGCCATGAGCCACCACTGGCGAAACGATTTCACACCGATCGAGCTGCGGTACACGATTGACGGTGAAGTAGGGCGTGATCAGGATCGCTATCGCGTCACCTTCCGGCGGGCGGGCGGCCAAAAAGTGATCAACTATTACTATGATTTCAGCCGGCATCCGCTGCGGCCGCTGCTGGCGCTCTATTTACTCGACGAGGTCGAGGACCTCGCCGGCGGCTCGCTCAATCACAGGTTCAGATGCGCGAAACTGCTTGAGCAATTTCTGTCGGAGACGGGCGTTGGAGATCTGAACCCGGAGAGTTTTCTGTTGTTCATTCGCTGGCTGTCGGGCGCTGAGAAACCCGACGGGACGCGCCGGTACAAAGACTCGACGATCGCTTCCGCTGTCAATTACATCCGGATGTTCTATGAATCCGGTCTTCGCCAGCAACATCCCGGCTGGAACCAGCGCGACCTCGACACGATGACTGGCGCGGCCGGAAAAGCGCTGCGCGGGCATCATCAGCGGAGTTTGCAAGATTCTTTTGACTCGGCGATCTCACTTTCTTCTTTCTCCGCGCTGGCGAAAGCCGTGGCGATCGAGTCCGCACAATGCCAGCGAGCCTTTGCAGAGCGCAACGCAGGCCGCCGCCGGAGCCTGTACAACCTGGAGGCGATCGGGATGAAACGGATTGATCCCAACCCCTTCGTGGTCTTCGCACTGCAAGCCGCTCTGCGTTTGGGGTTGCGCGCCTCGGAATTCAATAGTTTGCGGCGCGAGGACATTCGGATTGATCCGCTGCGCGGGAACCACGAAATCTACGTCCATGCGCCTGACAAGGCCGACGCATTCATTCCGGTGGACGAAACTTTTCTGGCGGCTTGGAAGCTGTGTGAAGCCTGGGACGAGGAAGCGCGCGGGTTGGCCGAGCCGGCGACGGCGCAAGCTTTCAAAGATGCACTGTTAGTCTACCCGGAGACGGGGAGCCGTCATTCGCCTTGCGCGCTCAAACGGCTCAACACCTACCTGCTGAACTCCAGCCATCTCCCTTACTTCTACGCGAAATGGTTTCGCCATCTGGCGAAGGATGAAGACGGAAACGAGCTACCGCTGTTGCACGCGGACGGCGATCCCACACAGCCATTCAGCGTGAACTACCGAAGGCTCCGCAGCGCCTTCGCAGTGCGCTTTGCCGAGCGCGAGCGCAATCGCGTCCTGACGGCGCAGGTCATGCGCCACAAGAGCGTTCACACCGCCGAGCGTCATTACCTACAACAAACACGGCTCGATCACGCCAGGAAAGTGCAGATCGCGCTCAAGGCCGAAGCGCACTTCCTGGCGCTCGGTCTCAAGAATGCCGTGTCGGCTGGGATCACTGAAGAGACGTTGCACAATGCGCGCGTCGCCGGCGCGATGACCCCGCATGGCCTCTGCAACTCCGCGCTTCAGGGCAATGAGTGCACGCGCGCCAGTGATTGCCTGGAATGCGAGCATCTGGTCGTGATCGCCAGCCGCAAACCTCGCTTCATTGCCGACCGCGACGCCTACTTGAAAACGGCTGAGGAACTCGAAACCAGGGGAGATTTGCGCTCTGCGGAGAACGCGCGGGGCCGGGCTTCGCTGTGTCAGGCCCATCTCATCAGGATCAATGAGCAATTCGACGGAGGAATTTTATGAGCGCGTTGCCGCCGCGAGCCTTCACCCACGCCGAATTCACACAGGAGACTCGGCGTGAGTTCCTGGTCGCGCGCCGTGACAATCCAAGCGACCGCGCCAGATTCAGTTTTGAGAACGGCTCCTGGTTGTTGCTCGACCTCCTCAAACCGCACGAACGCAACTACGACGGGACGGTCAACTTCACCGCCCTGCCCGATTGGTTGAAGACCGAGGCCAAGCATTACATCGCGCATCTATGGCTGAGAGTTGGTGCAGACGCAGGCAGCCTTCAGCAGATCATGGTCTCACTGCGAGACCTTGGCCGGTTACTCCCGGATTTTCAGGGCAGCCCCATTGATCTGCGGGCCCGTCACGCGCGCGAATTTGTGCGGCGCTATTGTGACCTCGATCTTTCCGCCATTTCGAATCAGAGGGCAAGGCGCGCGCTGAATGGCTTCGCGGCCTTCGTGCGGCAGCAGCATCCCGAAGTCAAAGAGAATGATTTCCATCTCGTCTTCCCCCGGCCCAAAGTACATACCGAACAGCATCAGCCTCTGGAACAGGCGCAGGAGGCCAAAATCGCCACGGACGTCCTGGCTGCGGTCATCGACGCATGTACGTCGGACGTAGCCGCCTACCACGAAGCCAGGCGCACCTATATTGATCCGATTGATAACAAGAGGGAATACAACGCGAAGTTCGCGCGGGACCGCAACCGAAAGGCGGCGCTCGGTCTGCCGATACAACTCGGGCGCACACCGCGGTTGAAAGAGTTGCTTGGCCGGGCGATCAAGGGGCAAGCAGTCATCCTGGCGATCTGTGTCGGCCGCCGCGCCGCTGCCGTATGCAATACCCGGTTTGACGTGCGGACTGAAAGGATGGAATGGACGAACAACGCCGGCCAGAAGGAGAAAGGAGTGCTCGTCCGCTTTCGGGAGATGAAGCTGCGCCAGATTGATGAGGACGTGGCTTGTCCGGACGCCTTCGGAGAGCTGGCGCTACAGGCCATCAAAACCGCGCGCGAGCTGACGGAGGATCTACGTCGTGAGAATCCCCAATGGGCGGACTATCTGTTCTTGATCCCCGGCGAGAAACGGAAGAGCGCTTTCATTTTAACGCCGAGAGTGATCAACACGTATCTGAACGGGAATAGCGGGAGTCCCGGCATCCTTCAGCGTTACCGGATTCCGGTGGAAAAAATCATCACGCACAACTTCCGGCACACACGCGCGACTAACGCCTGGCTCGGCGGGATGCAGGTTCACGAGGTGGCTTACGACCTGGGTCATACGGGAACCGAGATGACGCTACGCCACTACATTGTCGGGAGCGAAGAGAGCAAAAGAAGGCTGCAAGAGCTGATGGATCGCGGGGCGCTCAGTGGGGCGCTGGAAGCGATGGCCGGAGGCCGGGAGATGGTGCAAACGCGGCTCGGCCAACGGCACGTAGAAATCATGAGGAGACAAGGACGCATCCTCACTCCCACGCGCTACGGCTACTGTGCGCTGCCGGCGGCGTCCGGCCCCTGTCCACGCGCCACTCCTTGCTACATCGGTCCCGGGCAAGGCGGCGGCGGTTGTGATCATCACATCCTCTCGCCCGATGCGCTTCCCGCGCTTGAGGAAGACCAGGAACTGCTGGAAGCGAATCTGGCCGCCTATCGTCCTGACCCTGACTACCAAGTGTGGGTTCGGCATCAGGAGGTGCAACTCGCAGTGGTCGTGCAAACGATTGAACGCGCGAAGACACTGCAGCGTCGCCTCGACTAGGGGGCCGATGCCAAAGCCGACGGGCAGTAACGATCCATCATTGACGAGTGAAGCCGGGGGATTGAGCAAAAATGAGGACAGAAGCCATAGGAAAACGCGCAGAGACCGAACGCAGATTATGGGCGGCCTTTGAGGCCATTCGGGCTGAAGGGGTTCCGACCGGGCCCTCAGCTTTCGCCGACCAAGTCGGCATTGACCGCACTTATCTTTACACCTTCCCGTCGCTGGCGGCCGAAATCTCCGCTTACGGGAGGCGGACGCAACCAAGCAAATCGCGGCGCGGCGCGGGTATCGTAAAGGAAGCCGCGCAGCAGCGTGAGGCGGAAGCCCGAATGCGGCGTGAGCATCAGCAATGGTCGAAGGAGTTGCCGAAGCTACAGCAGCGGCTTGAATCCCTCGAGCAAAGCCTCCTTGCTCAGACCGCGGAAAACAAAATCTTGCGCATGCGATTGGAGCGGACACAGCGAGCCTACGAACTGCTTTTGATGTTGGCCTCGGAAGCCGGAGTAAGCCCGCGAGAGTTGGAGGCGTTGCAAGAAAAAGCTCGTGGGTGATTTGGTGGAGTCCGCGCAGAAAGCTTTTGTTGTAAGATGGAAATGCCTTGCATTAAATTCTAGGGGCAGTACGAAAGTACTGACTTCACAAACAAAAAACAACGTCGTTTTTTGCCCTTCACCCAATATTTCTTCAACGAGCATCTTCTTTCGCCAGCGAACTGCGGGACGGTTCCGGCGGCGCTCAACTCTTCCTGGAGCGTGTATGCGCCTTGCAGGTGAATCTCGAACGGCTGGCGCGTGTCGCTGAGAACTTTGATTCCATCGGCTTCCAGATGACCGGCGCGCGCAACCTGCACGTAGCGCACGCGGCGGCGGCGCATCCGCGGCAGCAGATGGTCTTCACACAGCCGTTTTGTATCGGGATATTCCCCGCCGGTCTGCGAGGTAATGACGATCAGATCGCGTTCCAGATCGAAGTCGCGGGATTCAGGCTCTTCCAACCAGCGCAGCAAGAGGGCGGACGATTCCACTCCCATCCCAAAGCTGAGCACGGTCTTCATCGCTGATCTCAGAACCGAACATGAATACGAAGTTTGAATGTGGTAGTTGGAGCAGTGGCAGGTTTTCGTCTTTATGAGCGAGCAGCTTTCTTGGCCTTCGCGGCAATCGGCTCGGCATCACTCGCGGCCTTGAACGTGATCAGCCGCACGTAGCGGTTATTTCCATCCGCATCTTTGCCGACACAGCGCGAAAACCAAATTGCGGCGTCGAACCTGTTATTTGGTGAGCGGCGAGTGAAGACCTGGCCATTCCACTCGACGGACGATACGCCGTCTTCGTCCTCTTTGAGAACGCCCGCGCCGATGCTCGACCAATCGAAGCTGTGATACTCGCTCAAAGGCCGCTGGTAGTTCGGAGCAGGATTGGACGAAAGCGCGATCTGGCGCAGATGGGATTCAATTCCCTGCAAGCTTTCGGCGATGAGGTGAAGAATCTCGCTTTGCCCCTCGGTCCGCCTCTCCAGAGCAACGAGAAGCTGCTTGAGATGATCGTTACCCGGCGCAGTCTGATTCGACGTTTCGTTCGACATGGTTCGATTCCTCAATGGGAAAGCGCGATAGGAGTCGCAGTCTTAGTTTGAAGAGCTGACCGGCGCGGCAACCTTGGCCAGCGCAGTGAGCGGAAGCGAGCAGTTCATTCGCTTCTCCTCGTTACCGCTTCCGCGCATCTTCTTGAATTCGACCCGGGCCAGCCAGCAGGCTTCCGCGGCCTCGCGCGCTGATCCTGTCTTCTGCTTGTTACCTGACCAATAAACAACGTGGACATAGCCAACGCGCCCATTCACGGCAGGCCGTGATGGAACCTTCTGTATGACTTTGACCCAATCACCGGCATCAATCTCAACCGGCTTTGGCTTTGAGGCCTTCGCCTGCCTTTCCCACCTGCGACCGGTCGTTCTTTTCGGCTGCGGTTGGTAGGGACGACCTGCGCGCCAGTCCTTTCCGCTCAGGATTGCGACGAGCCGCGCCATCAACGATCGGCGCACGGCTTCGGCGAGTTCTTCGGGCGGGCGCTCCCAGTCAATCTCCTTGACTACGAGCAGGTCTACCGGGTCAACGTAGATACATTTCGAGCCGCGAAAGTAGGGCAGTTCGCCGCGATCCGCATACTTTCTGACGATGTGGTCGGGAACCTGTGTGGCGCGCATGACGCGATGAAGCGTCCAGCCTCGCGCTTTATACGAATGAACGCCGAGATCGTAGAGCCGGCGATGAACGGCGTTCGGACTCCGATTGAGCGCCTCGGCCAGTTCCTTGCGCGAAAAAACGCCCGCGCCTTCGGTGAGAAACCAGTCCTCTTCCGGCGTCCAGGCTTCCCAGGCGCGATCAGTCCGGATGCCCGCCGCCATCCACCCTTCCCGAAACGTGCCGAAATACTTCAACACGCCGTAAGACGACGGATACGGATTGCCGACGCCGGTATTGCTGGCGCCGGTGAATTGCTGGCGCTTCTGATACTCGGCGGTCGCCGTCGGCGCGAACCCGAAGTCGCGATAAAACCGGCGCAGCCCCTCAAGCACACGTTCCCGCGTCCACCATTGTTTTCTGTACGTCGTGTGGCGCATTGGCTTCGCTCCTCACCAGATTACTGATGAACTGCGGCAACGGGCAGGCAGCGCAGATGTCCGAGAAGCCCGCCATTCCGCAGTTTTCACACACTCCTTCAAGCGCGCTGAGCAGATCGGCGTAGCTGAGCGCGCTGCCATTGCGTCTCTCCAGATCGGCGACGGCATTGGCCCGCGTGTAAACAACCGCCGGACGCTTCGGGGCTTCATCCTTCTTCCCCTTCCCCGATCTGCGCCGCTCCTTGTTCACTTCCGCATCCGTCTGTTCTGCCTCGACGATTCGATCAACCATCTCTTTGAGCTTTGGAACCGTCAGCCGGCGCGAGGCAACGAGATTGGCAAGCCGTTCCTGCCGGTCTATGTTCTCGATCCGGGTGAGCAGCGGCGCGAGCGTGATCGGCAGTTCGTTGCTATCGAAAAGGCGCTGCACCGAAAGCGACAGCTTGAGGATGACCATCCGCGATTGAATTCGCGCCCCATTGATGCCGAGCTTGCGCGCCACGTCCATCTGCGTGGAGCCGCCGGTGATCAGCCGTTCGTAAGCCTTCGCTTCCTGCAATGGAGAAAGATCCTCGCGTTGAATGTTCTCGGCGAGCATCACCTCTTCCTGCTCGACGGGCGTGTAGTCCCTGACGATCACTGGAACTTCATCGAGACCTGCCAGGCCAAGCAGGATGGATGCGGCGCGCCGGCGATGCCCGGCGACGACGAGATAGCCGTCCGTTTTCTCTGGATGCGGAACCACAATCAGCGGTTCGAGAACGCCCTTCTCCCGGATTGAATCGGCCAGTTCCTGAACTGTCGCCGGATCAACTTCGCCGCGTGGGTTGTGCGGGTGCGGGTAGAGCAGGTCAACCGGGCAGAGGCGCACGGCCTGAATTTCAGATGATTGAGCAGTCATGACTTTCACCATCAATTGATTGATCAGTAGAATTAAGAATGGAATCGCGCACGAATGCCTGCCGCTTGCTTACTAGCCGCGGCCAAAAGGAATCCACCGGAGTGGATCGGGCGCAGACCGGCCACGCTTCAGATTGAAGATCCACCAGCCCCGCGCCGCTGTCGCCTGCCCGCCCTTGCGTCCCCACTCTTGGTATTGGTTGAGTTGACTGTGGTGCTCGACGTGACAATGCTCGTGGACTTCCACTGTCTTATCTCCACCTTCCGATTTGAGTTGCGGATGGTGGCGGTTGACCTTTTGGCCTTTGCGAATCGGGCGATTGCAGAGAGCGCAAGTGCGTCCGTTCGGCATACACACCTCTCCCTCCCCCGTGATGACGAGCAGGTCACACGAGAAACAGGTTTCAATTTGCGAAGAAGGTTGTGAGGAGGTTGGCGAAGACTTCAGTTCGTCTGAGCTTTCGCGCGGGTCTTGCCGGCAGCTTGCTCTTTCTCGTCACCGGCCTTGGTTGTTGATGCCGGCGGCGAATCTTTTTCATAAACGACGGGCTTCCTGGCCGCATCGCCGTTCTGAACCGCTTCGAGGTAGGCATCGTGCGCGGGTTTGTATTTCTTCGGAGACAACTCGGCGCGCACCTGGGCGTCAATGAGCGTGTGATTGACGCCGCGATCCTCACTCAGCCGCACGACCGGCTTCTGATCCACCCGGCTGTTCCCGTACTGATTCGCGCCGTAATGCGCGAACGAGCAGAGCATCAAGAACCGCGCGAGATCGTCATCGCCGAGCGCGGCCAGCTTGCGAAGCGCCGACGCATCATCAAAGCGCAGCTTGGCCGTAGCCTCTTTCTCCCATCCGAACACTTCATAGATCGTCCGCTGGTGCTCCGAAGGGATGCGGCGGAAGAATTCCTTGACGGCTTCGTCGAGGTGCGTTCGATCTAGCGGCCACGACCAGGTCTTGAGCGCTTCCGCCATCACGCGCTTGCGAACGACCTCGTCCACCTTGATGTCGAAGAGTTCCTGCTTTCTCCGGTTGCGGTCCTTCGGCGACGCGTTGCGTGAAACAGGGCCGCTTGAAGAGTAGGAGTGAGACTCGCGCACCCTGCCGAGGTGATCCTTGCAGCTCCTCTCGCGGCAGATCCACCGCACCTGGCCGATCTCCGGCCCGTCCACAACAATGGCCTGCTCCGCGTGTTCGCAGCGATCGGCTTTCTTCTCTAACGGTTGATACTGATCCCGGCCAATCGCCCCTTTCGCTTCAATTCCCGAACCGTAAGAAGCAGAGATGTACACACCGGGCTTGCCGCTCTTCTCGTCAAGCTCGGCCTTTTTGATCTGTACGAACGTTTGCAGCTTGGCCTGGAAACAGGGAGGGCTGAGACACGTGTCGCCGTTTTTGATGTCGGCGAAGAGCGTCTTGTCACGCCCGCTCCGTTGCGGGCAGTTCGCGCAGGTCAAGCCATCCTCGCGCAACCTCGCGTCATCGAGCTTGAAGGGCGCTGTGTGCAGGTTCAGGTGAACGTTCTGCGCCAGCCAACCCAGCAGGTGGCGGACGTGGCGAGCCGGACGCGTCTTGTCAGGCGCGTATTCGTATCTATTTGCGCTTCTGTTTAAGACGCTCTTCGTCTCGTAGCAGGCGGCCAGGGCTTCGGCTTGAATCTCCGGCGCGAGGCGGCAGATTTCCAGGGCGTGGGCGAGCGTGATGCGCTCTTCGCGGAAATCGTCGCGCGCCTCTTCGATGAGGTTCGTCAACGCGAGCCTGCGGGCAATGTGGCGCACGTCCTTAGCCACGCGCTCGGCGATGTCGCGGACGCTGAATTTCATCTCTTCTTTCAGCCGCATGAAACCGTCGGCTTCATCAAGCGGATGCACATCCTCGCGCTGCAGGTTCTCGATGAGTTGGTCACCGAGCGCCTCTTCATCAGTCATGGACTTGACCTGCGCGGGAATCTCTTTCAGCCCGGCCAGCTTCGCCGCGCGGAAACGCCTTTCGCCGGCGACGATCTGATACTTCGCCTTCCCGGCTTTCGGCGCCGCGATCTCGCGCACCAGGATCGCTTGCAATACGCCGCGCTTCCGGATGCTCGCGACAAGGCCGGTCAGACTGCTCTCCGTAATCTGCCCGCGCGTGTTGTTCGGCGACGGTATAAGCTCGACGAGCGGGATCATTCGAAGCTCGGTCGAGATGGCGTTCCCGTTGTTCTCGTTTTTCGCTGCGGTCTTCCTGCGCATGGTTTTCTCCTGGTGATGAAAAGTGGTTGCGGCGAATCTCTCCCTACTACGTAAGTTCGCGCACTGCCTGCCGCTTCGTTTTTTAGAGTGAATGTCGAGGCTCATTGAAGATTGTTGGTTGGGCGGAGAGATGCTTCCATTCAGGTGAATCGGTTGTTTATTTCCCCGAAACCGACTTTAAAAAATTTCTTGGCCGTTGCGCTCTTCATCGCCTACAATCCGCCTTCACATTTGCTTGCTGTTGGGTATTCTCGGTAAGGCAGTGCATCCAGCGCCTCTTATCAAAGGAAAGTCGTTCTAGATAGAGGAAACAGGGTTCTTCCATCTGGAAGTTTTGACGTGTATCTAAGCGTTAGCCTGCAGAACCAGCGCAAACCCAATAACGTGCGAAGCCCTACGAAATCGTCATTTAGCCAGCCAAACAGAGTGGAGTGAGGTGCCATGAATTATCACTTCAAAGGAGAAAATCATGCTACAGGAATACGTGTTCCGCTTTTTGAGCGTTCGCCCTGGCAATCAGCGAAAGAAGATCGAACGCACTCCCAAAACTGTGCCGGTATATGAGGCCACCAGGCCAACGGCGTTAAGCGACAATTTGAAGCGGCTGCACGATGCCGGTGCTTCCGCCGCCGAGATCATGCGCGCGGTGCGCGCGTACCAAAACTCACCGGCGCACGTGAAAACGCTCGACGGGGTGCCGTTGGAAATAAACAAGGCGCTGCACTGGCTGGCTGCACATAGCGGCACCCCGGTGAGGGATCTGAATCTCGGTGGTGCGGTGGAGTCCTTGTTTGGGCGTCCGGTCAAGGAATTGGTGGGCACAGAAGCCTTCAAGACAACCAGTGAGAGACTGTCTGACACCCTGGTCGCTGAGGCTTTCCATCCGACCTGGGACCGGCCCACCGATGGTTTGGCGTCAGCGCGCAAGTGGCTGGCGTTGATTGAGTGGCTGGCGCAGGACAAGTCGCTTGATCCAGACGCGCCTTTGGGTCTCGCATTTGCTGAATTGACGCTGGCAATTCCCGACTTCGCCCGCTTGCCAACACCGCCTCCGCCCGGCACGCAACCACCCCCCACCCCGCAACCTCGGCCGGAAGACCAGGAGCGTGAACGGTTGCGCAAGTATCTACAGGACTTGGAAGGTGCGCACCGAGAACTCTCACGCAAGGCAATTGACGACGATGCCTTACTGAATCCGCAAGTGCGCGTGGACCTGCCGCCCAAGCTCGCCGAATTTGAACACCGGCTATCAATGATCGAAGCAAGACGTGATGTCATGCTTTGCCCTGACGACGGCCCGAATGCAATTCGCAAGGCGCCGCTGACCGGCGGCGCCTTGCCACTCGCGTCCGGTGGCGCGCGTGTAACCTTCAAACCCGATACGATTGCGGCCCTGTCCGACGTCAGCAAACGCGTGCTGGCTGACGCCAAGATCGACGCGGCCAAGGTCGAACCTACTCTCGTGGTGGAGATGCTGGAAGAGCAGATGCGCGTGACCTCGGCGCAGCTGGCGTCAAACGAAAGCGCCGACACCGTATTGCTGCTCGGCGGCGTTATGATGGATACGCGCAAGATCAGGAATTCCTTCCTCGGCGCGCGTGACCTGGGCGATCTACTGAAAGACCAGTGTCACTTCCAGGCCGGCGTCGGTGATCTGCTGATGGTGAAGCAGACGCTCAAAGCCTATGAGCTAGCCGAGTTTGCCCACGTCGAAAACGTCCTGGCCGGCGAGGCGCGCGTGCGCGAGCACCGGCGCCTGAACGTGCGCGAAGAGATTCAGGTCGACGAGGAAGAGCGCGAAACCGAAAAGGAACGCAATCTGCAAAGCACTGAGCGCAACGAGATGCAGTCGGAGGCGGAGAAGACGGTCAAGAGCCAATTTGAACTCGACGCCGGTCTTCAGGTCAGCGGCTCCTATGGTCCCACGGTGAGCTTCAGCGCCAGCCTCAACGTCGGCTTCTCTACCAGCACCGAAGAAACCCAGCGTAAGGCGGTATCGTACTCGCGTGAAGTGACCGAGAAGACCTCAGAGCGCGTACGCGAGCGGGTCAAGAGGGAATTGCGCCGCCGCATGTTGGAGCAGGTGGAAGAGTTGAACCGGCATTCGATCACCAACGAGCCGGCCACCAACGGCCATATCCGCGGCATCTACCGCTGGCTCAACAAGGTCTACGACGCACAGATCCTCAACTACGGGCAGCGGATGATGTTCGAGTTCGTCGTGCCCGAACCGGCCGCGTATCTGATCTATGCACTGATCGAAAATCCACCGAAAGACACCGAGCTTATCAAGCCAGTCCCCCCGACGCTCTATGGCGCGCCGCTTAAGCCCTCGCATCTGACCCGCACTAACTATCTGGACTTCGTCGCCAAGTACCAGGTGCGTAACGTCCCCCCCCCCGCCGGAATTCCAACACGTGGCGGTGTTCGACAAGCAGGACAAGGTACAGGACGGCTCGGACTTTGGTCGCGGCACAAAGGTCGACATCCCGGCAGGCTACTACGCATACGGCGCGACCGTGATGGCCGACTACATCTTCACTGATGGCCAAGCGCACCATTTCCGAGTCATGGTCGGCGGCACCGACTACGACGTATCCAACTATTGGGGATCCACCTACAAATCGCTGAACAACAGGTTCAGGGAGCTTGGAATCGCATATCATTTGTGGCGTGCCTGGAGCTTCGCTCTTGCGATCGACGTCCACTGCCGGCTGACCTCAGAGGGTTTCGCCAAATGGCAGCAAGCCGCGTTCGACTCAATCATGGAAGCGTACCTGGTGCAGAAGGCCGATTACGAAGAGAAACTAGCCGCGCTCGCCATCCAGCAGGGCGTGAAGATTCTTGGCCGGAATCCGCTGGAAAACCGCCGGATTGAGCGTGAGGAGTTGAAGAAGCTGGTCCTGATGATGCTCACGGGCAATAATAACATCGCGCGCAACTCGATCCTGCCCGGTCTAGAGCCGAACATTGACTTACTGAAGGCTTGCACAAACGGCAACTGGATTCGCTTCTTTGAGAACGCTTTCGAGTGGAACAATCTGATGTACGTGCTTTACCCGTACTTCTGGGGACGCAAGGCGCGCTGGATCTCGGCACTGCACTTCACTGATCCAGACCTAGACTTCGCCGCCTTCCTCAAGGCTGGCGCGGCGCGGGTGCAGGTGCCGGTGCGACCAGGCTTCGAAAAAGCTGTCGCCTACTTCTGTCAGTTCGGTGTGATCTGGGAAGGCAACGATCCGCCGCTGCGCGACGACGACCTTTACGTGCCGATCGTTGATGAGATCGCCGAGAACTTGGGCAAGCTTGACGACGGCGTGCCGTATCCGGAAGGAGCGAGGCCGTGGGAGGTACGCATTCCGACATCCCTGGTGCTGGTGCAGAACCTGGAGGAGATACCCGGCATCCGGGACATGCTGACCGGCAATAACGTGGTCATCACCGGCTGAGGGTTCCGCCATGGCCGACTACGAACTGCATGCCGACTACAATCGCAACGGCCGGCTGGATATTTCCGCCGCGGAATACGCGTTGCGGGGAACGGCGCCGGGAGCGATCGTTGTCCCCAACCTTGATGCCGATGCCCGCCGCCTGCCCGCGAGCGTGACGTTAGGCTCGCGTGTCATGCTCGACCGTGATCAACCCGTGGTGTTGGCCAATGACGACGAAGCTCTACCGCTGCGCATCGTCGTCAACAACGCCAGCGCGCCGGCGGGATCGCGGTTTTTCCTGCGGCCGGAGGGCTTCGCTCGGATTCGAGTGCGGATTAACGACGCAGCAGGCCGCATCCTCCCGTGGGATATAGCGCGGCCGTCGGACATTCCCATTGCCCTGCCTGGCGCGCCCGGCACGCTGAATCTAACCTTAACCACGCGCACACTGCCCGGTTCGCCATTCGGCCGGGTCACCGATCTCAATCCGCGCTTTGCGCTGGATGCGGAAGAAGAAGCGGCCTTGCAAATCCGACTGCTCAGCGTCGCTCCCACCGGCGCGGAAACGATACACGATACAGCACGCTTCACCGTCGCGCCATTCGTGATCCTTGATAACGCCAGCTTCGCCGTTCGCGTCTACGTTTGTGACCTACCGAGTAATCAGCCGTCGGTGATCGAGCTGCGGGAGGCCTTGCGACTCATCGGCGTGCCGCTGCTGACAGTGCCGCAGGACGTAGCCAGCGGCGACACCTGGCTGCAAGACCAGTTTCAGCACGCGTTGATCCAGGGCGCTGACGGCTGGCGGCAGGTGGTGCTGCATCTGCCGCGCCTGCGCGCGAACAGCTCGAACGGCACCACGGCGGGCAATCTGTCGACTTTTGTGGTGTCGCATTTCCCGTCGCGTGACATCGGCGTGTTCGACGACCTGTGGTCACGCGAGCTGCAGTTTCTTGATTCTTCACGCCGTCCACGACGGCTCGGCTTCCGCGAGTGCGATCGGCTCGCGGTGGTGATGATATTGCCCTACACACTAGTAGATCTCCTGATCGACGCCATCAAGCGCATTGACCCGAAGTTCGAGCCGGAATGGCCGCACACCGGTGAAGGGGACAGCACGACTTGGGGTGACGTCCGTGGCTGGTTACTGGAGTTGGTGCGCGAGTTCCGCCGCCGCGCGCGCGCCGCCGGGGATGTTGGCAACGACGAATGGCAAGCAACGCTCGCACATATGGCTGACGATGCGCAGGCGCGCGTGGATCAGGTGGCTTCGCTCCTGCCGTTCGATCCCGACCGTGGCCTGATCGGCCTGCCGACCAGCAGTGGGCAAATTGAGGTGACCACGGGCGAGGCGCACCGCATCTTCGTGCGGGTTCTGCAACTACATAACTCATCCAATTACGGCGGGAACATCGAAGCCTCACCACCGACACCTGATGCCGCGCTCGGAAAGCTGGTGATTGGCAACAGTGTGATTGACGGCCAGCACGACTTTATGGATCCCGATCTGCTGCGGCTTCTGTACAAACAGCGCAAACAGCCAGTCGTGCAACTCGACAGCAGTTGGCTGGATGTCGGCCACGTCGATGAGTTCATGGCCTTTGCGCCCGACCGCCGTGGATCAGGCGCGAGCTTCGCCGTGCTACGCGCTTCGTCATTGCTGGCGCTGAAGCTGATCGAAGAAGCCGAGCGGCGCTATCTGAGCGGTCTGTCGGCGAACCATCCGCACAACATCAGGCGTCGCCCCAGCGGCGTATTGGCGCGACTGACTACAGACGGCAGTTCACCGGTAACGCGGCTGTTCCGGGCCAAGGTATGGAGCCATCATCACGAGCGCGCCACCGGCCAGGAGATTCCTCAAGTGCTGGAACCACCGCGCATTTATCAGGATGTGTCGCAGGCGATGAACGGCGGCGATCCGGTCGACCCGGACTCTGGAGGAATCAACATCCATGGCATCCGCTTCTGGCCTGGTGAAGGACCCGAGCGCACCTATCCCGCCGACATCACTGTGCGCGAACTGTTATATGGTGAGGCCGATCTCGACGAAGAGAGCACCAACACGTTCATTGAGACGCGGTTTCTGGCGGATGCAGCAGAAGGACTGCGCGTTGCGTTTCCGCAAGCGCGCATGTTTCCCCTGCCGGTGTTGTTCGATCGCGTGGCCAGCACCCGAGATTGGAGCATCGCAGCTTCCGCATTCAAGACGAGCGCCTTCACGCCCGACGTGCTCAACTTGCAAGTGATCAATGGCCGCCTGCTCATCCCGCGCCCCTATGGCCCGCGCATGCGACTCTCAGATGTAATCGCAGTGATCACTGCCGCGACAGCGGAAATGAATCTTCCGGATTCGCTGGTGCGCCGCATCGACGAACGGTTTGTGCGCCGCAATCGTCTGCGCAACGGCGTTTACTGGATCGCGCGGCAGGCGCCGGTTTATCGCACCGTATCGCCGATTGGCACCGTGCGCTCCCTGTACGATGGGCTGGAAACCGAAGAGCAGGTGATTGCGCAGTTTCGCGACAGTTTCCCCGGCGCCACCGATCGCCAGTTACGTCGCCAAATCATCGAACCCAACCGCCGCCACTTCGACGCGCGTGGTCGCCTGCGCGACGGTTGGCGGCGGTTCGAAATCGCCGAAACAATGGTCGACATCTTTGAGACTTACATCCAGGCGGTTGCTGCCGAGATGGATGCCCCACTGTTCTGGGTCGATTCATGGTTCTACCACGTGCACGCTGGCGGCATTCACTGCGGCACCAATGTCTTGCGGACACCGTCGCGGGCAAGCGCCCTGCCGAACGTGTGGAACGTGGCCGATCTAAATTACAATGGGCAATCTCTGGAGTTTGAAGCCGAGGAAATAACGGCGCCCGCACGCTGAGATAAGTATTCATATCATCGAGTTCAATATGCTACAGGCTAGCTTTTCAGAAATATGGCATTTCCAGGGAATTTTCCCCGTAACATTGTCCCAATATACTGGCGTTCGCCTCGACGTTGCTGATCGAATTCGACCAAAGCAATTCTGCTCAATTATGTAAGCACAGAAATGTAAAGCCATCGCTCTCTTACCAAGTAAGTTCTCTCACCGCCTGCCGCTCTGTTTTTTCGAGGCAGACATCGTTCAGGTAGCGCGCAACCGCTTCGGCGATGGCATCATTGGCCACTGTGCCCGCGTGTTCGTATTCGCCGGCGTCCAGCAAACATTGGATGGCCTGGCGCTGTTCGGCTTCCGAGAGCCAGTTCCATCGCTCTTCGACCGCGAACTTCTGCCGGATGTCATCTTCGGTGAAACAGAGCGCAGGGATCGCTCGGCGGGCTTCCGCTGTTGCTTCCCGTTGCAAGCCTTCCGGCGCATACGCGAGCAAGCGAAAGAAGAGGCTTCTGCTGATTGCCATTACGAAATAACTCATCTCGCCTCCTTCATACCCATCTCACATCCGCATCGGCATGACGACCGCCAGACAGCGATCCAAAAAAGCTGTCGTAGTGCTGAGCTGCGTCTGCGTCTCGCCGGACTTGAACTCGAACAAGATGTCGTTCTCCTCGACCGCGCTGAAGAAATCGTTCAGGTACGCCGCGTTGAAACCCGCCGTGATTTTTTCTCCGGCGTAATCAACGGGCACGGTCTCGCCCGCCTCGCCGATCTCCGATGTCTGCGACGAAATGTGCAGCTCGCCTTCGCCAATCTCCAGCTTGATGGCGTGCTGTTTGTCGTCGGCCATCAGCGCAACGCGCTTGACCGCCGGAAAGATCAGATCGCGGCCTACGCGGAAGCGATTGTGGTTTTCTGTCGGCAGCACGGCGGAGTAATCGGGATATATGCCGGCGAGCAGGCGTGAGACGATCTCGCGCTTCCCCAGCTTGAAGTGGATATGATTGTCAGTCTTGCCGATCTGCATCGTCTCTTCGCCGTCGGCGCAGAGCTTTGCAAGTTCGGAAAGCGTCTTCTTCGGCACGATGACGTCCAGGCTCTCGTTGAACTGACCTTCGTGTTCGACGAGCGCCAGCCGGTGGCCGTCGGTCGCTACCATGCGGATTCGCTCACCGGAGATTTCGAGCTTCGCGCCATTGAGCGTGTAACGCGAACCTTCCTGGCCGACGGCGTGAAGGACGCGCGGGATGAAGCGCGAGAAGATGCCGGCGGGGACTTCGGCGAATTCGCCCGAATACTGCTGCAACTCCGGAAAGTTGTCGGCGCCCAGACCGTTCAGCCTGAACCGCGAAGGCGTGCAGGTGATCGTCGCCTGGAAGAGGTCGTTGGCTTTGATTTCGATCCCGGCTTGCGGCAGCGATTTGACGATCTCCATCAGCTTGCGCGCCGGCAGGCAGATCGAACCCGCCTCGCGCACGTCGGCCTCGCATTCGGTCGTGATCGTCAGGTCGAGGTCGGTCGCGCGCATCGTGATTCTGCCGGGACCGGTTTCAATCAGAAGATGTGAGAGGATCGGGATCACCTGCTTCGCGGCCGCCACGCCCTGCAGGTAGTAGAGTTCACTCAAGAACAGATTGCGATCAACGCTGATGTTCATCGTTCCCCCTTGGTTGATTCGCCCGCCAAGCCACACGAAGGCGACGCACGAAGGGGGGCACGAGGGGGAGAATCTCTTCGTGGTTCCTTCGTGTGGCCAGGTGGACGAACCTTGTCGTTTGAAGCTACACGCGCGCGAACTCAGATTCGGCGAAGAGCGGCGCGGGCGGATGAGAGGTTGGCGAGATAAGCGGCGCGGTGTCTGACGCGAGCAGGTTGCGCGCCTCCTGTTCCAGCTCCGCGATGCCGGCGCGCACCTGATCCTGCTGCATTCCGAGCAGGTCCTGGTACATCTCGGCCTTCGCCTTAAGCCGTTTGTAGGTGACCAGGCGCTGCGCGATCGTCTTATCCCGCAAGCGGTCGCCGGATTCGCTCAGGCGGCCGAGGTCAGTCTGCAATGAGTTGATCTCATCGAGCAGGCCGGCATGCACGGCTTTGGCCAGGCCGCGTTTGGTTTCGACCGCGTCGGGGACGCCGAGCGCGCAGACGAAGGGGTCGAGTTCCACAACCTGCGGAATATCGGCGATCAGTTGGCGCAAACGAACCAAGGAATCGCGCTCGGTGGCCGGCACAAAATAGACGCCGCCGGCGCGACGCAGCGAGACCGCGTTCATCCCGTCAATGACCTCGCGCATCATCTGCGACAGGTCGCGCGCGATGAACAGATCGCGGTATTGCTGCCAGTACGGAGTCAGCTCGTCCGTGACCTGCTGGCTTTCGCGCTGCGCGTCAATCACACCCTCGGCGTCGGTCGTGCAGATCATCTCGCCGGTCTTCTTGTGCAGCAGGATGCGCAGCGCCGTGCCGTACGAGAGTCCGAGCACGCTGAAGTCAATGTCCTCGGCGACGAGCGCGTAGACCAGGTGCTCGCCGCCGGCGCGGTTGATGACGCGGATCAACGTGCGCTGGCGGCCAGCATCATTCTTCTCCTGCTCATCGTCGTCTTGTTGAAGCTGCAAATTCCGGGCGATTCGCTGCTTCGCCTTGATCCATTCCGCCAGGGCGCGGCGCAGTGCCACGCGCGGAGTCGGCGGATCAGGCATGTACTTGTCGAAGCCCGCTGTTTGCAGCGCCTGCCCCAGATCGGGATGGCTGACGCGAATCCCGGCCAGCCGCCAAAAAACGGTGTAGCCGACGAGTGGAAACTGCGAGGTCGAGGCCTCGACGCCGTTCAGATCACGAATTTTCATGCCCTTGCGCATATCGGTTCCCCCTCTCTTTCACGATCTGCCACCCGCTCGATTTCTTCTCTCAGTGCGCCAATGGCCTCGGTGCATTGCCGGTGGAGAGCAATCGCGTCTTCGTCGCCGGTGCTTTCGGCCACGAAATCGGCAAAACGCGCGGCCGAATGCAGCGTGGCCATTGCCTGTTCCATCGCAGTCATATCCGCCTCTCGGTTGTTTGCTGGTTTGAGAAGTTGAGTTACACAGAGAAGATCGCTTCGAGCGCGTGGATGTCTTCGGCCAGGTCATCGAGACAGAAGACCGCATCACTGATCTGCCAGAGCAATTGCTCGCCTTCGCCGCCGCCGATCAAGATGCTGTAAGAGCGCATCCCGCGATCCGCCCTCATCTTCTGCCAGTTCGCCAGCGTCTCGGGTTTGAGCCGCCCGACGCCGTCGCTGACGCAGATCGTATCGGCCTTGTCGAATGCGGATTGGCCAGCGAGGTTCAATGCCTCATCCATCCATTCGTCAAAGACCGTTCCGCCGTTGAAGAAGTGGCTGGCGCAGGCGATTGTCTCTTGCGCCGTGGCTTGGCCCTTCGGGAAGACCTCCACCTTGATGTTGGATTCACCGGAGAAATGAATGACGGCGAAATCCCGTTTCTGCAACCGGGCGATGGAGAGCAGCGCGAGCATCACCGCCTTGCTCCACACTTCTTTCGTCATCGGACCGCACAGCCAGCTCATGGACTCCGATTCGTCAACCGCCAGAATGATCGGACCCTGTCCTTCCGGTTCGTGGCCGATCAGGTCGTACTGCATCAGGTTGCGCTCGGCGAATTTGAGATAGAAGAGGTCTTCGAGGCGGGGATCGGCCAGCAGCGCGATCTCGCTCGGCAACAGGCGCTCGATCTCGCAGCCCGTGGTGATCGAGGTGATCTCGTCGGGCGGATGTTTGACGCGCGTCTTCTGTTGCTGAAGCGCGATGCGGGTGAATCGCCCGCAAACGGCGGCGATCTGTTGCAGCTTCGGCGACCGTCCTACTTTTTGCGCGATGGCGAGCTTCTCTTTCGTCGAAAGCGAATTTCGCCCGCCCGCGCCGGCCTCGATCCCAAATCCCGCGTCGTATCCTCCAGCGAGGGCCCCGAACGCCTTGATCGCGTTGTTGGCTTGCTCGACCTCGGCCATCGCTTCGGCCAGACCCTGCCGCACGGCCCGGCGCACCTTCTGCTCGCGCGCTTCGCTCGACTCGTCCAGCTTGCGGTTCAGGCGCTCGGCCTTCTTCTCCTTCTTCTCAGCGTCGGCCTTTGCCTGCGCGGCCTCTTTCTTCAACTGCTCGGACCGTTCGGCATCCTGCGACAACGCCGCCAGCTCGCTGAGCGTTTCGGCGCGGGCGAACAACTGCTCGACTTCCGCGGAAAGCTCGTGCAATTGGTTGATCTGCCGGATCGTCTCCTGCCCGAGCGCCTCGATGGCCGAACCCGCGCAGCCGATCGTCGCCATCGCGCTCGAAAGCAGATCGCCGACGGCGCCGCTCTCGCGCATCTCACGCCATTCGGTCGTGGAAAGGATTTGCTCGACGATTTGCTGATTGATTTCGTAGGCCGGAGAGAGCGGCGCAATTGGCGCGATGCGCGGCGCGCGTTTGTGGAAGCTCCAGAACAGGTCGCGCAACAGCGCCTGGCCAGTCCGGATCGCGCCTGCCGTCTCTTCCACCGTCCGGCTCAGCCGCGCGTAATCACCCGCCGCCTGCTCGAAGGTCTCGACATCGAAGCCGTCGTGCGCGATCGCCTGGCTGCCGTCGGTAATCGCGCCGGCGACGATCTCCAGCTCTTTCACATTGGCGGCGACCTTCGGCTCCTCCATTTGTTCAGCGCGCGTTTTAGACATAGCGATCCCCCTTTTGCGAACTGCCTACAGCTTGATTTTTCAGACAGCGAACCGGCGGCCTCTGTAAACTGATAACAATCTTTGATATAGTTCGTTATCGTTTAGTCCACCAAAAATAGAGCGATGCGGGAGGAATGATTTTTATGAATGTCTCACTGACGCCGGAACTCGAAAGCCTGGTGAATGAAAAAGTCGCGGGCGGTCTCTACAACTCCGCCAGCGAAGTCGTTCGCGAAGCCCTACGGCTTCTGTTTGAGCACGAAGAGGTCCGCCGCCTTCGGATCGAGGAACTTCGCCGCGAGATCAAAGTGGGCGCGGATCAGATCAAGCAGGGAAAATACAAAGACTATGGTTCGGCTGATGATTTGATTGACGACATCCGGGCGCGCGGGCAGGCTCGGTTGAAGACCAGGCGCAAGAGCAAGAAACGATGAAAACAATCCGCCTATCCGAGCGCGCCCAGGATGATTTGCTCGAAATCTGGGAGTACATCGCCAGGGAGAATCCCGAAAGCGCCGAACGTCTGCTCCAAAGCTTCCGGGAAAAATTCGAGCTGCTGCTGGGTCATCCGCTGATCGGCAGAGAACGCAACGAAATCTTCATCGGCCTTCGCTCGTTTCCCGCCGGCAGATACGTCATCTTTTATCAACCGATGGACTACGGCATTGAGGTTCTTCGCGTGCGGCACGGCGCGTCGGATTTGCGCGGCCTCTTCGACATCTAGCGATGGAAGTCAGAGAACGAGCGCGGCGATCTCCTGCTTCATCTTCACGACGGCCTCGATCACCTTGTCAATGCGGTTCGTGTTGCGCCCCTGCCGGGCGGCCTGCTCGCGCAACTCCTGCAGCCGGACGCCGATCTGTTTGAGCTTGGTGTTGGCCTCGATCGCCGCTTGCATTTTCTGCTCTTCGCCCTGCACGGTCCTTTGAGCGTCCATGCATTCGCGATGCACCGACGCCGCCTGGTCTTCGTAATCCACGGCTTTGGAGTTGAGCGGATTGCCGATGCGGGCGACCGCCTTGCCGATCTCGGTCTGTTGTTCAGGCGATTGCCACAGGACGTGTTTGAGGAAGACCAGGTCATCTTCCGTCACCGCATCGCGCCCTTCCGTGAGCGCGTGCGCCTGCAACACACCGAGCGTCTGGCCCCAGCGCCGGTCGCTGACAATGATCCCTTTGCCGGCGAGGTCCTTGCGCAACTGCTCGATCAGGTCAATCGTCGCGTTCGGAATGACAACCTGTTCCGCGCTCTGCTGCAGCGCGACAAGCTCTGACTGCAAGAGCGTCGCCGGCTGGCTTCCATTCGGCTTGTGCCGCTGCGGCTTCGCGCCGAGTTTTGCCGAGGCCGCCCGGATGAATTTGGCGAACCCGGTGTCGCTGACGTAACCGACCCGGAAGCGCAGCAGGAACCGATCCCAGAGCGCTTCGAGTTCATTGCCCTGCGGCATCTCGTTGCTCGCGCCGAAGAGCGAGATCAGCGGGACTTGCATTTCCTGACCGCCGTTGTGGAAGACCCGTTCATTGGCGATCTTCAGCAGCGCATTCAGGATCGCGCTGCTCGCCTTGAATATCTCGTCGAGGAAGACGAGCTCGGCCTCGACGAGCTTTCCTGCCGTGATGCGCCGGTACTCATCGCGTTTGAGTCCGCTGACCGACACTGGCCCGAACAGTTCTTCCGGCGTGGTAAAGCGCGTCATCAGATAGGCGAAGCTTCGCAGGCCTGCGCGATTCTGTGGACTGATGCGCTCGGCAAGACTCGTGACCAATTGTGATTTCGCCGTGCCGGGCGGCCCCAGTACAACCAGGTGCTGTCGGGCGAGCAAAGCGACGAGAGAGGCGCGAATAACCTCATCGCGTTCGATCAGCGTTGCCGTCAACTCGCGCTCGACGGCTTGCAGTTTGTCGAGAGACGGTTTGATGGATGCGAGATTGAATGCTGTAGACATAGCGATCATCCTTTCGCTGGGCGCCGACAGCTTGATCTTTCACTGGATGGGACGTCCTTTGGAAACGCATTAATGAGGTGTGCTTCAGTCGCGTCAGGTCGGCTTCGGAGATATACTTGACTTACGGACGAAGGCAGTCTTGAGCTTTTGCCGTGTATGCTGAAAGCATAGATGAGAGGTAATTACGATGCACAGCGCAACAGTCGAATCAATTCTTCAACAGGTCGCCACATTACCGCCGGGCGAACAGGCGCGGCTGCTTACTCTCTTGCTCAATGGCAACGGCGTACAGAACGTCGCTCGCCCTGAACCTCCGATCAAACTCGCCACGCCAATTCCAGAGCCTGATTTGCAGGGCGCAATGCAATGGCTTGCCGACAATTCCAGGCAGCACGCCGGGCAATGGGTTGCGCTCGACGGCGGCAGACTCATCGCCCACAGCGCCAGTCACGATAAGGTCGTAGAGGCTGCCAAAGCGGACGGCGCGTACCTGCCTCTCATCACGCTCATCGAACTTAAACCGGCACGCCCATTTGTTCGAGTCTGAATCATGCAACACCAACTCTCCTTCGAACTTGCTTATCGCTATCCCGACGACGCCAGCGGGATCACGATCCCGCTCATTTTGCAATATGGCGAACTTTCGACACCGACAACCGCAAAAGTGGATTCCGGCGCAGACCTTTGCCTGTTCAGCAATGAGACAGCGCAGCGACTTGGCATCCCGGTTGAAGACGGTATTCCCATTGTGCTGGACTCGCTCGGCGGGCCTCTCGATGCCTACGGTCACGAAGTAGTGATCCAAATCTTCGGGCTGGCCTTTTATTCCTTCGTCTATTTTTCGAAGTATCCTAACCTCGCCAGAAATCTCTTCGGCCGGCTGGGAGGAATTCGGCATCTCAGGCTCGGCCTGGTTGATTACGATTCAATGATCTACCTGCACCCATACAATTCCTGATTGGCTCAAACTGGATCAGTTGTAGCGGCCTTCGGTAGAAGACGATCTCAACAGTTTTGCAGTGCGAACGGTCTCCGCCAGAAAGAAGTTGTCGAGCGCCTCGGGCCAGCGTTGCTCGAACTCGTTCGGGTCTGAAAACGGATGAGCGGCTTTGAAGTTCCGCTCCGCGATAGATTTCCAATACGCGATTATCTCTTTGACAAGAGCGGTCAGATCGGATGCCTCGCGTGACCACTTGGTTTTGTTCATTGCCGTGTCCTCCTGAAGATACGGCTATGCCGCCCGCTCTACTTCTGCGTTCCGTCAAGTCCATCTATTCGCGACATCAGGACCAGTTGAAGCACATCTGTTGGGATGACCCTTTTGCTGTAACGCCCTTCGAGGCCATCCCGCGTTTCTCTGTGGTCGCTCTTCGAGCGTGATCTCCATCAGGCAGAACGAAGAATCCATTCTTCGATTCGCTCTCGACTTCGGCTCGCGCGCAAGCCTGGTCAATCTCGTCATCGCTATGCGCCGGTAGAACATCTGCCGCAACCGCAATCACGCATTCAGGCTCAATCACAGTGGCTTCCGAGGCGATTGCCGTCCGGTCATTGAAAGCGATGGCTTTCTCTTCGTCCGTTTCCACAGACTGCTCCGTAAGACTGAGGATTTGATGAACGCTGACGCCGGATTCGACGGGACGAAACGCCTCTTCATCGAGGCTCGACAATTCGGGCGAGGCTTCGATTTCCACGCCAGCGTTTGTCAGTTCTCGATTGAGCGCATTAAGACGAAGCTTGAGTTCCTCGTACCTGGCCGCAGGCTCAAAGCCCTTGTTTAACTCGGCGGCGATTTGCTGCCGCCGGTGCTCAAGCTCTGCTTGCGCGGCGAGCGATTTCTCCAGCTTCCCTTCCAGCCCGCGCAGTTGCGCGTCCATTGATTGAATGATGCCGGCGTCGCTTTCGCCGAGATTGACGCCGTAGCCTGGTTCGTTCTCGCCGCCACGCAGAAACAGATCGGTCTCGGAAAAGAGTGAACTGAGCGCATTAAGCTGCCTGCCCGAAGCGCGAGCGATGATCTCGAAGCCGCGATAACGGCCGATGAGCCTGGCGATCCTGCCCGTGGACCGGGATTCACGAGCGACGACGAAGCAAAGTTGCCGCAGGTGCGCGCCGGCGCGCCCGCGGTCGGTGAAAGTGATGGCCTCTTCCGATGAAATGTCTCTTCTCAACTCAATCGTGAAATCGTCGCGTTCGTTCTGATCTCGCGTTGCGATGGCCTTTTGGTGGCTGGCGATTTCGCGCACGACCGAATCCAGATGCGATGGCAACGATTCCATCTGCCGGCGCAGTCGCTGCCGGCTGGCGCTCCACGCGCTGTAGAGACGTTCGAGCTTCGTCAGTTCGACTTCCGTTGCGACCTTTTCGAGAATCTGCGGATTGCCGCTGGCGATGGCCTTGATCTGCGCGGCGGTCATCACCAGTTGATCCACATCTTCGGCGGTTCGCGCGGTGACTTCGCCAGCCATGATCTGGCTGATAAAGCGGGCTTTGCTTTCGATGAGGCTCCACATGTAAGCGTCGAAGGAATGCTCAGTGACGTAGGTGCAGATGTGAACTTCAGGAAAGATATTACCCTGACGTAAGATTCTGCCCTCGCGTTGAGAGATCTCACTGCTCTTGTAGGTAGGGGTCAGATGGTGAAGCGCCACCAAGCGTTCTTGAAAATTCGAGCCGAGGCCGGCTTTGTCGGTCGAGGCAAGTAAAACTCGAATCCGTCCGGCATTGACATCTGCAAACGCCCTCGCCTTCTTTGCCGCCGTCGGGAAATCGTGAATGTAGGAAATCTCTTCCGCTGGAATGCCGCGAGCGATAAGCGCGCGTTTGATCTCGCCATAGACGCCTTCGCGCGCCGAAATCTCGGCGGCGGTTTCTACGATCACTTCGTTGTCTTCTGTCGAATCGAATTGGTCGTTCATGCTCACACGCTCACAAAAGAAAAACTGGAAGCATAAGATGGCGCGCCAGGTTATGCTTCCAGCATTGAGAAAATACTGTTGCCCTTACCTCGAGGTTGCCAAGCGAGGCGTGCCCAAATCGCAGAACAGAATTTGAGCGCCTCGCAGATGCTGCGATTGCTTGTAAAACTCGGCGATCTTGTCGGCAACGGCCTCGATTTTTGAATACGCAGGGCGTGGCGCATCCGGTATCACCAGGCGAATATCGAGCGCGGCCTTCCGGCCTTCAGTCGTAACTTTGAGCATGTTGTCCGCCTCTGGCGAAACGCGCCGGCTCTTGATCGCCTCGACGCGAGCCGCCAGATTCTTGACGAACCGTTTGAGTTCCGGGCTAGCCGGAATCGTGATGACCTGAGGCGCGCCGCCAGCAATCTTCGGCCGCGGCAGATTGAGTTGATCGGCGTTCTTTACATCCAACACTTGTCTCCACAACGCGGCAAGTTCGGGCAAATTGGTGAACTTATTGAATCGAGTATTAATTCGAAACCCGCTGGCGTCCGGTTTCATCTCCAATCCCTGGCTGGTTTCGGCGAAGAGCTGCGTCCAGGCGTCGAAGTGCGCGATGCCCATCTCTTCGAGCGTGTCGAGCTGCAGGAACTTCATCATCACGTAGACTTCAGCCAGCGTGTTGCTCACCGGCGTCGCCGTCGCGAAGACCACGCGCCCGCCGCCGTCGAGCAGCGACCTCACCTTGATAAACGCATCGAAGGCGCGCTGCGAATCGGCTGTCGGCAATCCCGCGATGTTTCGCATCTTGGTCGGGCAGTATAGGTTTTTATATAGGTGGCAATTCGAGACCAGCGCCCCGTCCGCAAAAAAGTTGTGATTGTCCGCTACTTCGAGGTCGTAAACGATTGTATTTTCTCTACCACCCCTTCCAGATCCTCCAACACCTCCTCGTTCCAGAATCTCAACACCGACCACCCGAGAGCTTTCAAGACGGACTCCTTGCGCCGGTCCAGGAACTTCCACTTCTTCAGCTTGTGCGAATTGCCGTCTACCTCGATGGCCAGCATCCTTGACGGGTCCGCAAGATCCACTTTGTAAGAAGGAGGCAATGACGGAAATTGATCTTTCACGGGCGTCGTCGAGATCACATACTCCACCGGCAGGCCGAGCCGCTCGGCAAGCAGGGCTTGAGGAAGGGTTACCGTCCCATTGCCGCCCCTCGCAAGAAAAGTCCGCCCCGTCATCTTCTGACGCATCTTTTCGACCGCGGCAGGATCTTTCATCGGGTTGTTCCTCTTCATGCGCTCCGAGGATTCCGGCGACTTGCAGCCTTTGCGGTGGCCGTAATACGGGGCCATGCGTTTCTTGAATCTCTCCTTCGCCCCTGGCTGGCTGTGACGCCATTTCGCCGCGCAGACATAGCCGCAGAATCGCCGCGCCTTGTCCTTGCTGGCCCAGACCTTCTTCGTGAACTCCCTCCCACACCACTCGCAGACTCTCGTCACCTCCTGTCTCGGCGATGCTTTCAGGACGCAGTTCCGTGAGCAGTATCGTTTCATTCTGCTCCGTTGAGGCTGAGTAAATTCCTTCTGACAGCCAGGGCAGATTGTCGTGACAAAGCGAGTGCCGAACCGGGCCTGCGCCGCGCACCTTGGACTGCAAAACGCTTTGTTCCTCTTCGCTTGCTCCGGCGACAGTTCCCTGCCGCACAGTTTGCAGTGTCTGGCAGGGCTTGAGATCGATTGCTTTGACATAGCCGGCTTCGACGGTCCAGATTTTGTGGTCCTCGGTGCAGGTGAATGACCCTTTCTCGTGGTTGACCCGCACCAACCTCTTTTCCCGTCTTCTTGCCGACCACCCGATTATTGGTTTCCACTCCAACGTCCCAGCGCCGGTGTCGCAGGACAGCGCTTTCACTCTCAGTCTTTTGTCTACAATCTCGCCGATCGGAATTTCTCCCTGGTCTGTCAATACTTTCGTGTCGTAAGGGAAGCACTCGTCCACGAAAAGCCCGTCCACGCCCAACTCCTCCCACGTGATCGTGTGTTTGGAATCGCGCAGGATGGCGCTTTCGCAATCCTTCAATTTCACTTCGAGCTTCTTGATGGCGCGCTCGATCTCTTTGATAGTTTTGCGGTGATCGCCCCGCTCGTCTTTCGGAATGCTTTCGAGGTATTCCCGGAGCACGTCAATCTCGCGTTGGATATACCGCGCGATGGTGTCGGGCGCGACGGGGAGCATCTTGAAAGCCGTGTGAGGTACGATGATGAGGTCCCAATCGCCGGTTGAAATGCGCGAGAGCAGTTCGCCGCGCTGTGACGCGCTCAGTTCCTCTTTCGACGGCGCGAGAACGTTGATGTCAGGGTAGAGCCGCCGCGCCTCGGCCTCCCACTGCGCGGGAAGGTGATTCGGAACGACGGCCATCGTCTTGTGACAGAGGCCCAGTCGCTTCAACTCCATCGCCGCCGCGACCATCAGAAAGGTCTTGCCCGCTCCGACGCAGTGACCGAGCAGCGTCGCCTTGCTTTGCAGAATCCGAGCGATTCCATCGAGCTGGTGCGGCCGCAGCATGATGCTCGCATTCATTCCCGGCAGTTGCAGGTGGCTGCCGTCGTAGCGCCGCTCGCGCAGGCAGTTGTACCGCTCGTTGTAGATTGCGCAGAGTTCGCGCGCCCTCGATTCGCTACTCCAGAGCCACGCGACGAACTTGAGTTTGATCTCGGCCAGTTTCGCCTGCGCGGCGACCGTCTCGGTGTCATTGAGGATGCGCCGCGTTCCCGTAGGCTCGTCAATCTCGTCGTAGATCATCGGCAGGCGGAGGTTGAGGGCGTCTTCGGCGAGGTCAATCGCATTCATTCGAGACGTGCCCCAGACTTGCGTCGCTTCGATCGAGTTGCGCGCCCAGAGATTGGAACCTTCGATCTTCCAGATGCCCAAGCTTTCGACGTATTTCACCCGGCCGTCGAACTGCGGGATGATCTCGCGAATGAAATCCCGAACGACGTCGGGTGGAATCCATCCCGATCCGAGCCGCGTTGCGATCTCCTCGGGGCCGAGCGGCGCGGGCTGGACGGCGGTGAGCGCTTCGACGTTTTCTTGAAAGCGGGGACTGAGCGCCGCGGCGGCCTGCGCCTCCTTGAGCTTCTCGACCACGCTGCCGGACAGATACTCGTCGGCGGTCGCCCAATCGCCGGAAGTCGTCTCAAAGATCAGCCCACGCAATGCGCCGGCGGCTTCATCCTTTGTTTGCCCGGTCATCGCGGCGATGCGGTCGAGGTCAACGCGGCCACATTCGTTCAAACAGAAGAACAGCGCGTCTTTGGGCGAGGAGATTTGAGCGAAGTCTTTGCGCGGGCGGATCGTCCGCGAGTGGAAGATCGCAGCGCGTTTCCACGATCCTTTGCCGGCAGGTTCTTCCAGCGCGCGCAGGAAAGGCACAAGGGGCGAGCGGCGGTCGAGATCTTTCATGTTCTGTTTGGCGTTGACGGGGCCGTACCGCGCCGTGAAGCGAAGGTAGAGGCTGTTCAATTCGCGCTGCGCACTGGTGAGTTTTTCATCCTCGGCATCGAGGAGTTGAAGCTTGATGACCTGTTTGGCCGCCGAGTAGATGTCGAGCAGGAGCGAGGCTCGATGACGCGAAATTCCGGAGAGACGGTTGAGATCAACGGCGCCGGCCTTCTCTTTCTCCTGTGTATCCTCTACCGGCAATGACGCTAGGGTAGATTGATTCACCGCCGTCGCCGTGATCGCCTGAGACGGCAATTGTGAAATCAGCAAATCACGCAAAGCTCCGGCGAGGTCCCGCCCATCCGGTTTCAGCGTGAACTCGTGATCGCCATACATCCCGCGCGAACACCCCGGGACGCCTAGCATCAGCTCAAGGCGGTCAATGTAGAGCCGGTTGACCGGGACCCGGTAATCCATCTCGTTCGGAAAGACGTCCGTCTCGATCCAGGCGAGCTTGTCATCAACGCCGCCTGGTGTAGCCTTCCGTCGCAGAATCAACACGTCGGTCACGACCTCGGTTCCCGCGTTCTTGCGAAAGGCGCTCTCGGGCAGGCGCGCCGCGGCGAGCAATTCCGCGTGTTCGGCGATGTGCCGGCGCACGCGCGGGTTCACTTTATCGAGCGTATAGCGCGAGGTGATGAACGCGATGATCCCGCCTGGCTTCACGAGCCGAAGGCTGCGCGCGAAGTAGTAATCGTGAATGGCGGCTTTGAGATGGCGCTCTTTGATCCGCGGATCGTGAACGGCGTAATTGCCGAAGGGCGCATTACTGATGGCCAGATCGAAGTAGTCATTCGGCAGCACGGTCTCTTCAAAGCCCTGCTGGAAGACCTTTGTGTTCGGGTAGAGAAACGTGAGGATGCGCGCAGTGATCGAATCGAGTTCAACGGCCACACGTTCGGCTTTGGCCGCGACCGCTTCAGGCATCGCGCCGAAGAAATGGCCGATGCCCGCCGCTGGTTCGAGCACGCGAAGACTGGGGAGAGCGCCGATGCCCAGGTGATCCAGGGCATCGTAGATCGCGCAGATGACCGGGATCGCAGTGTAGTGGGCATTGAGCGCGCTCGAGGTAATCTGCGCTCTCTCTTCCTCGGTCAGGAGTCCCGCCAGCGACGGATGAATCGCCGCTTGCCGGTACGCGCCATCGGGAAAGAGCCGGTCCAGCACTTCGCTGTCGCCCCAGCCCGAGTACCGCACGAGCGTCTGTTGCTCCGCCGGCGTCAAACGCCTGGGCGCGCGGGATTCCGCTTCGAGCGTCTTCAGCAATTTGATGGCGGCCACGTTGTGATTGAAACGCGAAGCCGGGCCGCCGAGGTCGGCAAGGTCTTCGCCCGGCGCGAACCGGAAGTCAGCAAAAGCGGTCATTGGAAGCTCTCCCCTGGTGCAAGTTGGCAATTGGCAGGCGAAACCGCCGCCGCTCACCGCACTTGCGAACCGCTTCTGTTTTTCGTCTTGATGGGAAACGCGCTGAGTTCGGCTAAGCGCGCCATTGCGATGTGCCGGAAGTGGGGACTGAGGCGATTGAGCCAGCAATGGACACTGATGGAGGTGATCGGAAGGTTGCGAACGGCAGCGTCGTCAATTCCTTTGACCCGGCCGTCCCACGAAGCGATGCGCGTCGTCGCCAGCGCCCTTTCGCGCCGCATCCGCCTGGCAACGAGTGTTGCCAGATGAAAACAGACCGCTTTGTTTGAATAACTGTCCGAATCGAAACCTATCATTACGCGCCGTCCATGCGTGAGTTCGACGAGCGCATCGTGATTGGCCGTCACGCAGGGAGTTGCGATGATATGCAGATCGGGACGAAGGGCGGAGAGAACATCGGCTTTGAGCACACCCTCAACGATTACAACCTGGGAGTTGCGTGGGAGATCGGCGGAACGGAATTTGTAATGAAGAGGGCTGCGCGATCCGCACCCCTGCGGCAGATCGGAAGAAGAGAGCCACAGATAACGTCCGCTTTTCTTTACGACCAGCGGCATCCGCATCTGGCAGGACTGAATGCGCCCCGATTCATCGCGCACGGGAATGAGCAGTCTCGGCAGGAGATAATCTTTCGGCTTCCAGAGATGAGCGCCGTGGCGATCTTCCCAAAACCCGGGAACGCCCCGCAACGAATCAGCGCCTGAGAATCGGTCGCTTGTTTCTTGCAGAAGCCGGCGCGCAATACGATCTCGTTCTCGCGGACTTGCTGGCAGCCCGCCATAGTTGCCGAAGTGACATTCGCTCAGCCCGCGCGCACGAAGGCCTTTTTCGCCACTGATGAGCAGGCTGCGGTAACGCTCGGCCGGGCTGAGCTCAATCAGTCTGCTGAAAACGAAATCGCGGACTTCGATGGGAGCGATTGGCGATTGTGGGAGATCGGCGACAATACGAACGTCATTCACCTTCTCTTCGCGCCAATCTTCGTGCCCGTCTTTGTGAATGAAGATCGCGCCGCCGTGACGGTTGATCTTGCGCGCTCCCTCGCTCACGCGCATACAGATCGAGATGGACCCGTCGCGGACGTAAGAACACCAGTCCGGCTTTCCGCAGATCTGGCAACGCCTGCGCCGGTTGACGCGGCAGAAGATGTTTGAAGCTGACGTCGGCATGGCAATCACTGCCAGCCGCGCGATTATCGGATCGTGCGGTTTTAGCATACGACCCGTTTAAGGCGATTTACATCCCGAAATCTAGAAAGTGTCCGAAACAATCACGTTGACGGCTTTGTTATAATCGGCCCTTAATTCTCAGACGCGCCAAGGAGATCCACCGCATGCCAAGATACTGGGGTATTCATAGCGGCATTCACATCGAGCTTGAAAATCGACACATGCTCGGAAAGGTTCTTGACTACTGGGTGCCGGTCGACAACAGGATGCACGCTGGCGATTTCGTATACCTGTTCCGAGATAATGAGTACCTCTACGGGTACGGAAGTGTTATGTCTCTGGCGAAGCCGACACTTAAGCCAGACGGCCCCTACCGACAAGTCTCGGTCCACCTAATGGACATCGGAGGACAGCGGTTCGACATCAGAACCGAGATCCGGCAAAACGAAGCTTTTCACAACTACGACCGGATAAAGCTGCAGAACCTGTCGAGCTTCAATGATGAGCAGGTTCGGTATCTCAATGGCCTTTGCCGAAGAAACGGCTCTTCGCCCCCTGATCCTGCCGACGCAAGGGCCGACGATGAGCGAGCACTTCCCCCGATGCGACCTGTTCTGGCGGACTTCATTCTCGGAGAGCGCCTTCAAATAGACGAAACGCGCTTCGATGAATTCAAAACAATCAGTTCAACGAACGTTGTTGCCCGTATCCTCGATGAGGTGTACGGCTACGTCATTGGCTTCCTCAACCTTGAAGACCGGAGGGGCGTTGATTACTGCCGTATTTTCTGGGGCGTGACGGACAAGAACCGCACCGTTGAAGGTGTGAAGCTCACAGAAGGAGACCGGGACCAGTTGCGCCGTGACGTGGGCGGGAAGCTAGTGGAGCCTTTCAAAAGTGCTCCACCCCGCTAAACCATTAGCGGCCGTCCCTTGTAGGTCCACTTGAACGGTTTCGCGAGTGTGTTGTTGAAATATTCGATGAACTCCAGAATTCTCTGGCGCAGTTCGTCAGTTGATTTGAACGATCCGCGCTTGAGTAAGCGCCGCACCAGAATGCTGAACCACATCTCGACTTGGTTGAGCCAGGAGCAGTGCTTCGGGGTGTAGACAAATCGGATGCGATGTTCAGAGTTGGAAAGAAACTCTGCGCGAGCACTCATTGACTTCAAGATTCCGGATTGGCCTTTCTCCCCTAAGTCGCCGATGTAACCAATCGCGCAAGCGACCCATCGCACGAGCGATTCCGATTGATGGGTATTGAGTTGATCAACAATAAATATCCATGCCTCGTTCGGCGCGATCTCGACCGTCTGGGCGATGTGCGCAACGAAGTCGGCTTCCGTGCGAGTATCGCCGATGCTGGGGGCAAGCTGTTTTCCAGTCGCCACCTCGAAGTTGGCGATCAGGCATTGCGTGCCGTGACGAATGTACTCGTATTCCTGGCGTTCGAGCTTGCCGACTTGGCCAGCCATCCCCGGTTGCATTGGTTTTGTTGGCGCGGCGCGTTCGAGCGCCTGGATGCCGGTCTTTTCATCTGAACTCACGAGGTGGACGCCCTGCGCGTGGAGCAGCGGCGCTTGCTCGGATAAATCGCAGACCGTTTTGACTTGCTCGCAAAACTCTTCCGAGTCCCGCTCCGGAGCGTTGAGCCAGTGTTCAATCCGGTGCGGTTTTAAGTCGGCCTGATTTTAAAAACCGCCCGACACTCGACGGGGAGATGCTTTCAACGATCTGACGTTTGACAACTTCGCCCGCCAACTCCGGCGGAGTCCAATGACTCACCGGACGACCGCTCTCGGCTGGCGCTTCGCAAGCGACGGCCACGATCTGGACGATCTGTTCGGCGGTGAACTTTGGCGGCGTTCCACGGCGCGGCTGATCGCTCAAACCGGTCAGGATCAATTGGCGCAAATCTTCGTCGCTGATCTCGGAGGCTACGGCATGCTTTAGTTGAGAGGCCAGGTCAACCCAGCGATTGCGCCACTTGCGCACCACAGCGCGATCCATCTGGCGCTGACGGGCCAATTCGTTATTGCCGACTCCATCGGCCATGGCCAACATGAGCAGTGCGCGAATAACCAGACGGTATTCCGTGCTGCGTTGCCTGGCGATTTCTTCGACGAGCTTTCGAGATCTCTGCGAGAGATCGATTTTCGCTGAAGGTTGGTTTGGCATTTGTTGCTCCTGACGATTGATCTGGATTACTTCAGGAGCCGATTTTACCATTCAAAGAGCAAGGTGGAGAACTTCAGAAAGGCTCCACTAGCCAGGATAAAACCTCCGCTTGCTGCATCCGCGCGCTACATCGAACTCCATCAGGTTCGTGACGCAAGCGGCACTGCGATGCCTGACCTATACGTTGTTGAGGTCGGCGTCGGTCACGGGGAGTCGGGTGCGTTTTACTGCTCCGAAAATGATAGCTTCTACATCAAATTCGAGTTTGTTCAATGCGTCCGCGGAGAGCGGCTCATTTCTGCCGTTGAATCTGACCTTCTCCCTGACAAATTCATCGAGCGATTGATGGGCCAACCGTGCGCGCTGCTGCGTCTCTTCCTGGAGATGCGCGACGGTATCGCTCAAGCGGCGCGCCGCCGGTTCCGGCTGTGAGGCGAATACTTCTGGTGGCGCGAGATGTTCCCAGGCGAGATTGCGCGCCTGCTCACGAATCCTGGCTTGTTCTTCATGCGGCAAAAGCGCGCGAGCTTCTGTGATGGAAAGCGGATTATCTTCCTTGGTGATGACAACGTGGCCGGAGTCCTTTTGCCTTTGCCGGACGGCTTCGTTGAGCAGGCGCGATTCGATCTCGCCCATGCTCGCCATATACTCGCGGTACGAGTCGCTCTCGCGAGGGATCGAGGCGAACGGCCTGGCGGCGGACGGCGGAATCGCGTGTGGAGAGGTGCCGGCGGGATCGCGGGTTGGCGTTTGTGAGCGTGTGATTGACTGTTTCTTTTCTTCCATTCGCTCAATCAGGAAGGTGCGTTCATGCGGCGGCAAGCGTTCAAACATTTGCCGCAAATCAAGCCTGCCGGGATTGCGCATCTCCTCGTTCAAGATCGCCGCTTGGTAATGGCGAACGGCGGGCGCGCTCCGGCGGGATTCAAGTTCTGCGAGCATCTTGTCCAGCGCCGGTGATGGCGGCAGTTCTCCCTCGCGTAAAGCCTCGACGCGTGCGGATCGTTCCGTTCGTGACAGCCCCCAGTAATGCCGCAGCTCGCGCATCTCCGACGTGTGATGCTCCGGCGCGCGGCCGAAAAAGAGCAGGTTCCGCTCACGCGCGCTAAGCGGTGCCGTTTCCGGCTTTGGGTACGCTGCGGGATCGGCTTGATGCAGGCGAAGCGCGGCGCCGCGTTGAAGGTTTTCGCGCAGGAAGTTTTCGGCGGCGCGGCTGAGTTCTTCGGGCGTGCGGGCTTCGATCATTTTGGCGTGAGCCATGCGGAATGCAGGGGACTTGTTGATCGCGCGCGTCTCCGGGTCTTTGAGCCTTTCGTCAACATAGGCTTTGAGAAATACGCCGGTCTTGAATCGTTCTTCTCTTTCTTCCTCGTTCAGTTCTTTGTCGTAAACTTTTTCATTGATCGCGGCAATAATGGCGCCCCGCTTCCTGCCGCTTTCAAGCAGCCGATCAATCGCCGGCAAAGAGTTTGTGAAGAGCCGTTCTTTCACCTCAAGATTTAGCCCGGCAGGCAGGCGCAGTGATTCGTCATCAAGCCTGACTTTGCGCGCCGCCGTGTTGAATGCGCCAGCGGTGATTTCCGCTTCGCGGTCTTCATCGAATCTGACTTCGCGCGCCTCTTCAGGTGAGGTCGCCAGACTAGCGACTTCGACGCTGTCTCGCGTCTCAAGCTTCGACATTTCATCGGCCAGCAATCGCATTTCGGCGAGCGTCTTCTCCAACTCCACTGCTCCTCCTACCGAATGGTCGCCGCCCTTGATTCGAGTGTAGTAATGCCGGAAGACTTCGATCTCCGTTCGTGGATCGGCCGTCTTTCCGGCAATCGTTCGGGCGAGCGCATGAAACTCGGTTGCCTGCCGCGGATTTTGAATCTGCCCGTGGGCGTAAGACAGGCTGGTGATGAACGGTTGATCGCGGTCTTCTGGCAGTTCGTATTCTTCGGCAGGAATGATGAGAACATCATCTTTTATTTGAGCGCCGCGCTCGTAAAGGTCGCGCAGTTCACGGCTGTGTTTTCCGAGCCAATCAGCCTGTTCGGGCTGCGCGCGGAAGTCAGGATGATCGAGACCTGGCGTCCTGAATGCGGCGCGAAGGTCAGTCGCCCCTGGCCGATCCTCCGGTCCGCGTTCAGGGCCGCGCAGGATGATCTCCTGAATCAATTCGCGGCCTGCGATGGAAGGATTGCGGCGAGCGGCTTCGAGCAATCGCTCGTCCGGCGTCGTCCATTGTTCTTTGCGAGGTTCCGGCCTTTCATCGGCATGCGTTTCGGCCAAGCCGCTGTTCGATTGCCCTCGCGGTTGAACTGCCTGGCGCGCTCGTTCCTGCGCGCGGTCGAGAGCTGCTTCAAACGCCTGGCCGAAGCTTCCGGGGTGGATTTTCTCGGCGCCGTTTTCCGCGACGGCGCGGTGGGCAAGCATCTCTTCCGGCAATCGGCTCAGCCATTTCTCGTGGCCGGTTTCACGGTCGAGATAGCTCCGATGAAAGAGCAGATGGAGGTGGGGGTGATCGGTGTTGCGATGAACACCCGCGACCCAGTGTAGATCACCGGCCTGTAGTTCACCTGCGATCTCAGAAACGGCTTCGCGCGAGACTTCTATGAGCGCACGCTGGCGGGACGGTTCATCGT
>Ga0187894_10000908_pt1 | contig 39416 bp, 41 predicted proteins | sample GBC1701081metaG_FD_136650 | JGI IMG/M metagenome (GOLD analysis project Ga0187894, IMG submission 136650) | White microbial mat communities from a lava cave in the Kipuka Kanohina Cave System on the Island of Hawaii, USA - GBC170108-1 metaG ... | reverse complement strand
GGCGGAAGCGAGACGGGGGAATCGCTTCGACGGGAGACTCGGGCCAGTCCACGCCGGAGTGCGGAGGGCAAGCGGCGTACCACGCCGGCGGTGGGGAAAAAGCAAGCCGTGGCGCGGAGAGAGCGCGCGCCGGCAGTGGTCGGGATGTAACGCTTCCGGACAACCCTCCGGTCTCAGGACCGGACAACTCCCCACAATCTCGCGCCCACTATGGGCTAGGCTGCGGCGAGCAGCGACGCGAGAGTGTCGAGGCTCGTGATTGACCGCTCGCCCCGGTCGGCCTCGCGGTGGGAGAGCGCCGATCCATTGCGCCGGATGAGCAGCGCCTGAAGACCGGCCTCGCGCGCGCCCAGCACGTCGTCCTTCCAGTTGTCTCCGATCATCAGCATCTCGCAGGGCGCGGCGGCGAGCGCGGCGCCGACGGCGGCGAAGGCGCGCCGGTCCGGCTTCAGGATGCCGGTGTCGCACGAGAGTTGCACGGTTTCGAAGCGCGAAGCGAGTCCGCTCGTCTGCAGGAACCCCATGTCGAACGACTGCGTGTTCGAGAGCAGGGCGAGGCGGAAGCGGCCGCGCAGACGGTCGAGATTCGGCAGCACATCGGGGAACAGCTCGACTTCCGTCGCCGCGTCTCGCCAGAGCGCCGCCGCGGCCGCGCGGTCTTCGGTGGAGAGCGTCACGCCGGCCGCCGCCTCGATCGAGGGGAGGGCGGCGTCGATGTCGTGCATCGGCCGGCGCATCATTCCGCGCTCGATCGCGCGCAGCCAGTCGGTGCAGCCGGCGTCCTTGAGCTGGCGTCCGAGGGCGATGACCGGATTGATCGGCGCGCCGGACGCGGCCAGCGTGTTCCAGAGATCGAAGACGAGCGCCTGGACGATCACGCGGGGAGTCTACGCTCCGTCCGCCGCGCTGCGCTGCGCGCCCGCGGCGACTAGAATGCCGGTCATGCCGAATGAGCGGGGAGGACGGCTGCGCGGTGCGCTCATCGCGGCGCTCGCCGCGTGTCTGGCGGGAATCGCCGGCGCGGCGAAGACTCCTCCGTCCCGTCTCGATGATCCGCCGCCCTCTGGCCCCGTGGTACGAATCGGTCTGACAGCCGATCGGGTCAAGGTCACCCTCTCCGCCGACGGGCCGTTCCGGATCATCGAACCCGCGTCGGGCCTGGCGGCGTGGAAGAAGGAATACAACGAAGAGATGCTCGTGACCACCCACGGCGCGCCGCCATCTCAGGAGCGCGTCTGGCGCGTGCAGGTCGCCGCCGCGGCGACCGAGGCGGCGGCCCGCGAGCAGGCGGATCTCGTGGCGCAGCAGACCGGGCTGCCGACGGCCGTCAGTTTCAACCCCGACCGCGGCTCATGGCGCGTGCGGGCGGGGGCGGCGCCGTCGCGCGAGACGCTCGACCCGGTCCTCGTCGCCGTCCGCGCAGCCGGCTACACCGACGCCTGGGCCGTCGACGAGCCGGCGCCGGGGGGTCAGGCGTGGATCCGCCTCGTGGACGCGCAATACGACACGCGGGCCCTTCAGATCACACGCATCCTCGCGGAGCCGGGTGCGCGCGAAGGCGGCCGGGAGTCGATCCTCTCGGTGAACGGCCGCCGCTATCGCGGAAAGCTCGAGATCCTGGTGGATCCATCCGCCGGTCTGCGCGTCGTGAACGTGCTTCCGGTCGAGGAGTATCTGCGCGGAGTCGTGCCGGCGGAGCTGGGGCCGGCGCTCTGGCCGGAGCTCGAGGCGCAGGAGGCGCAGGCGATCGCCGCGCGGACCTACATCGTGCGGAATCTCGGCCGCTTCGATCAGGACGGCTTCGACATCTGCGACACGCCGCGCTGCCAGGTGTACGAAGGCGTCGGCTCTGAGCACCCGCTCTCCGACCGGGCCGTCCACGAGACGGCGGGCCGCATCGCCACGTACGAGGGCCAGCCGATCAACGCCCTCTACACGTCCACCTGCGGGGGGCACACCGAAGACGGCGGCGAGGTTTTTCCCGAGGAGGCGGCGCCTTATCTCGTGGGCGTGGACTGCTATCCCGAGGACCAGGTCCTTCGCAGGCAGGGGGCGGTGATCGAGGGCTCCGCCGCCATGGACACCGGCGCTCCCGCCGAGGTCGTCTCGGCGATCGCGGGGCTCGTCGCGGCGGGGATCCTGACGCCGGAAGCGCTGCGGCCCGACTGGGCGGTGACGGCCTTGAGCGACGCCGAGGCGCGCGAGCTGATCCACACGGCGGCGGGGCGGATCGGTCTCGACGGAACGATCGCCGAGGGGCGGCAGGCGGCGACGCGGCTCGGGTTCCCGATGGCGCTCTCCGACCGGATGGGAGGGAAGGACCGCGCCGAGTTCCTCGTGGACGCGCGCGACCTGCCGGTGCTCCTCGACCTCCCCGAAGGGGCCGTTCCCGCGGCAGACCGCAGGACCGCGGCGGCTCTGCGGCTCCGGGGCATGCTCCCCGTGCTCGGCAGCGGTTCGCTGCGCCCTGACGCCCTGCTCTCGCGGGGTGAGGCCGCCGGGATCCTGGCGCGGGCGGCGTCGCTCTATGGCGTTCCCGAGGGCGGGGAAGGGGGCTTTCTCGCCGCGTCGCGCGGCGCGAGCGACGGGGCGCTGCGGCTGCGGCTGAAGGCGTCCGGCGGACCGCTCGAGCTGGACCTGTCGGCGCCCGGCCGGCTCGCCGTCTTCGTGGACAACGGCGCCGGCGCCGTTCCGGTGCCCAGAGTGGCGCTCTACCCGGGCGATCGCGTGCAGTTCTTCCGGGGCGACGAAGGGGATGCCCGTGTTCTCACCGTACTGCCCCGGAAGAAGGGGCTGTCGGACGATCGCACCTCTCCGACCTATGCGTGGGAGGTCACGACGTCGGCCGCCGACCTGGACACGAAGCTGGCGGAGCGCTTCGACGTCGGCTCGCTGCGCGACATCGTCACGCTGCGGCGCGGCGTGTCGGGCCGGGTGACGCAGGTGCGCCTCCTCGGCGTCCGGGGTGAGACGCTCGTGTCGGGATTCAACCTGCGCGGCGCGCTGGGGCTCAAGGACTCGCCGCTCGTCATCGAAAAGGTGCGCGACGGCTCCGGCGGGCTGCGACAGGTCGTCTTCGCCGGCAAGGGCTGGGGCCACGGCGTGGGGATGTGCCAGGTCGGGGCGGTCGGCATGGCGGCGCGGGGCCGCCGCGCCGAGGAGATCCTGAAGCACTACTACACGGGGATCTCGATCAAGAAGCTCTGGTGACGGCGGCGCGTCCCCGGATCGCCATCATCGTCGGCCCGACGGCATCGGGGAAGAGCGATCTGGCGCTGGCCCTCGCCCGCACGCGGAGCGGCGAAATCGTCAGCGCCGACTCGATGCAGGTCTACCGGGGCCTCGATGCGGCGACGTCGAAGCCGGGGGCCGTGGAGCGGGCCGAGATCCCGCATCACCTCGTGGATGCGGCGGACCCGGGGAACGACTGGTCGATGGGGGATTTCGTGCGCTCCGCCGAGACGGCGATCGCCGCGATCCTGGCGCGCGGGCGGCTGCCGATCGTCGTCGGCGGCACGGGGCTGTACATCCGCGCGCTGCTGCGCGGCCCGTTCGATGCGCCCGGACGCGACGAGGCCCTGCGCGCCCGGCTGCGCCGCGTGGCGGAGCGGCGCGGGCCGCAGCGGCTCCACCGCTGGCTCTCGCGCGTGGATCCAGCCACCGCGGCCCGCCTCGGGCCGCGGGACGCGCAGCGGCTCGTGCGGGCGCTCGAGGTGTGGCTGCTGACGGGGCGCAGGCTCTCCGAGCGCGTGTCCGAAGCCGGGTTCGCCGGCGACCGCTACGACGCCGTCAAGATCGGGATCAGCCTTCCTGTGGAGGAGCTGGACCGGCGGATTGCGAAGCGCGTGGATCGCTTTCTCGCGGCGGGGCTGATCGACGAGGCGCGCCGGCTGCTGGCGGCCGGAGTCCCCGAAACGGCGAACGCCTTCAAGGCGCTGGGCTACCGCGAGGCGCTGGCGGTGCTTCGCGGGGCTCTGCCGCCGGAGCAGGCCGCCGCCGCAATCGCCCTGGCCACACGGCGGTACGCGAAGCGGCAGCGCACGTGGTTCCGCCACGAGCCCGGAATCGTCTGGCTGGACGGGACGCTGCCGGAGGACCGCCTGCTGGAGGCCGCCCTCCGGCTGCTGTGAACGATTTTACTTGGGCTGCGGAACGATGCGGATGTACGGGCGCGGCGATTCCCACCCCTGCGGGTAGGTCTTCTTCGCCTCGTCGTCGGACACGGAGCCGGCAATGATGACCTTCTCGCCCTGCTTCCAGTTCACCGGCGTCGCCACCTCGTGCTTTGCCGTGAGCTGCAGCGAGTCGATCACCCGCAGGATCTCGTCGAAATTCCGCCCCGTCGTCATGGGGTAGACGAGGATCAGCTTCACCTTCTTGTCGGGTCCGATCACGAAGACGTTGCGCACCGTCTGGTTGTCGGCGGCGGTGCGGCCTTCGCTGCTGCCGGGCAGCTCCGCGGGAAGCATCCCGTAGAGCTTCGACACCGAGAGCGTGCCGTCGCCGATCATCGGGTAGTTCGGCGCGTAGCCCTGCGTTTCCTTGATGTCCACGGCCCAGCGGGAATGGTTGTCGACGGGATCGACGGACAGTCCGATCACCTTGACGTTGCGTCGCGCGAACTCGGGCTGCAGGCGGGCCATGTAGCCGAGCTCGGTGGTGCAGACAGGCGTGAAGTCCTTGGGGTGAGAGAAGAGCACCACCCAGGAGTCGCCGATCCAGTCGTGGAAGCGGATGCGGCCCTCGGTGGTCTCGGCCTCGAAATCCGGAGCGAGGCTCCCGATCTGCAAAGACATAGTACGGCCTCCTCTGAAGCGGTCCTGGAAGACCCGCAGTATACCCGAGGAGGCCGCGCGCCGCCGCGCGGCAAGCCTAGCGGCGGAAAATGCCGCCGCGCGGACCCGCCTCGGCGGGCGCAGCGGTGTTCGAGAGCTCGCGGATGCGGTTCTGGAGCTTCTCGAGCTTCATCTCGTATTCCTGCTTCTGGAAGGACAGCGCGCGCGCAAGCTTGTCCTTCTCCTCGAGCAGCGTCCGCATCGCCGCATCCGAAGCGCCGCCCTGCTCGCTCGCGCCCTGCGTCTCGGCCTCGAGCTGCAGGATGCGGGCGTCCCGCTCCGCGATCTCGCGCCCGAACCGCTCCTGGAGTTCCTCGTAGTTCTTCTCGATCTCCTGCAGACGCAGGATGTGAGAGAAGTCCGCCTTCGAGAGCGCCATGTCGTCCTCCGAGTCGTGCCGCAGCCCCGTCGCGCCGTGTTCCCCGGCGTAGAGCATCTTCCGGAGCAGCAGATCGAGATCCTCCGGGCTCGGCGAATCCGTGAGCGCCCGCTCGCGGGTGATCACGCCGTTGATCACCAGCGCCGCGAGCGACTGGTTCAGGGACTGCATGCGTTCGTACGCCACCGAGCGCTCGATCTCCTCGTGCAGCTCCTGCAGCGCCCCGTCCTCCACCAGCTTGCGCACGCGCGGGCTGCTGCGCAGGATCTCCACCGCCGCCACGCGCCCGGCACCGTCCTGCCGCTCGACGAGCCGCAGACAGATCACCGCTTCGATCACGCGGGAGAGCTGCTGCTGGATCTGCGTGTGGTGGCCCTCGGGGAACGCTCCGATGATCCGGTCCACCGTCTGCGCGGCGCTCGAGGTGTGCAGCGTCGAGACGACGAGATGCCCCGTTTCCGCCGCGGACAGGGCGCTCGAGATCGTCTCGAGGTCGCGCATCTCGCCGACCATGATGACGTCGGGGTCCTGCCGCAGCGTGTTCCGGAGGGCATGCGCGAACGAGAGCGAATCGGTGCCGATCTCCCGCTGTGTGACCGTGCCGGTCCCGTCGCGGATCAGGAACTCGATCGGGTCCTCGACGCTCACGACGTGAACGGGCCGGCGCTCCACGATCTCGCGAATCAGCGCGGCGAGGGTCGAGGACTTGCCGGATCCCGTGGGGCCGGTGACCAGCACCAGACCCTGCTGCAGCTTCGTGAACTCCTTGAGGACCTCGGGGAGGTTCCACTCGTCCAGGGAGGGGAATTCGATCGGCACACGCCGGAGCACGGCAGCCAGCGTGCCGCGCTGGTGGAAGATCGTGGCGCGGAAGCGGCTCACGCCGGGGACCGAATATGCAAAATCGGCGTACAGGTCGCTCTCGATCTTGGCGCGCTGCTTCTCGGGGAGCATCCCCATCAGAAGGGTGCGCAGCGCGTCCGCGGCGAGCGGGTCCCCGCCCATCGGCTGCAGCCGCCCCTTGAGCCGCTGCATGGGCGGACGGCCGGGCTTCAGGTGCAGATCCGAGGCTCCGGACTCCACGACGCTGCGCAGAAGATCGTCGATGAGCATCGCCTTGCAATGTCGGTCCCGCTGCGCGGCGAGGCAACCGGGACCGGCGGAGCGGTGCCCCGGGCCCGGCAGGCGGACCTGGTTTGACACCCCCCGGAGGACGGCCTATAACGCGCGCGATGACCGAGACGCGCCGGCTGCTGCGCACGCTCACCTTCGCGAACCAGTTGACGTTTCTCCGGCTCGCGGTGATCCCGTTCTTCATCCTGGCGCTGCTGGCCGGCCGCCACGGGCTCGCCCTGGGCCTCTTCGCCGCGGCGGCGGTGACCGACGCGCTCGACGGGCTGATCGCGAGGATCCTGAAGCAGCAGACCGCCCTCGGCGCCCTGCTCGATCCGGTCGCCGACAAGCTGCTGCTCACCTGCGCCCTCGTGACGCTGACGCTTCCCGATCACCTGCGCGTGGCTCCGGATTTTTCGCTCGCGAACCGGATTCCGCTGGGGCTCACGATCCTCGCCCTTTCGCGCGACCTGATCATCCTGCTCACCGCGGTGACGCTGTATCTCGTGTACGGCATCACGCGGTTTCCCCCCAGCCGCGTCGGAAAGCTCACGACCTTCTCCCACATGCTGCTGGTCAGCCTGGTGCTGCTCGACAATGCGCGCGGGGTCGCCTCGCCGCTCGTCGTCCCCGTGGCGGCCTGGAGCGCCATCGGGCTCACGGTGCTGAGCGGCGTCCACTACATCGCGAGAACCGGAGCGCTCATCCGGGCCGAGCAGCCCGAGGCCGCCCGGCTCGTGGAGCCGGGCGAGGACGAAGACGGCAGGGGTTCCGAAGGCCCGGTGCCCCGCCCGGTCACGGACCGGCGCGAAAGCGCCTGAGCCGGCGCGGAGCGCTCCGGCGATGAGGCTCTCCGCCGAGGCCGCGGCGACCCTCGACTTCCCACGGATCCGCGAGCGTCTGACCGGCGCGTGCGCCACGCCGCCGGGCAGGGACCTGGCCCGCGCGGCGGGGCCGGTCTCCGGCGTCGACACGATCCGCGCCGCGCTCGCGGAAACGAGCGAGGCACGGACGCTCCTCGCGGCGGGTCAGCGGCCCGACATCGGATTCACCGACGACCCCGCCGGGCCGCTCGCCAGACTCGCGATCGAGGGAGAAGTGCTCGACGTCCTCGAAGTGCGGTCCGTCGTGCGGCTCTGCGCGGCGGCGGCGGCCGCCCGCCGGGCGCTGCGCGGGCGCGGCGCCGACCTGCCGCTGCTCGCGGCGCGCGCCTCGGAGATCCCCGATCTCGCGGCGATCCCCGCTGCCATCGAGCCGCACATCGGGCCATCCGGAGAGCTGCTCGATACCGCGAGCCCGGAGCTGGCGCGCCTGCGGCGCCGCACGCGCGTCCTCGCCGCGGAGGTGCGGGAGCAGCTGATCCGCATCGCGCGCAAAGCAGGCGAGTCGGGGGCCCTTCAGGACGATTTCATCACCGAGCGCGGAGGGCGCTTCGTGCTGCCGGTGCGAAGCGACTCACCGTCCCGCCCCCGAGGCGTCGTGCACGGCGCGTCGTCCTCGGGCGCCACGCTGTTCGTCGAGCCTCTGGAGACTGTGGACCGGAACAACGAGCTCGTGGCGCTGCGCGACCTCGAGGCGGCGGAGATCGAGCGCATCCTGCGAAGCTGGAGCGAGCGGCTGGCCGGGCGTCGGGAGGAGATCGCGGCCGCCGGCGAGCGCCTCGGAGGGATCGATCTCGCGCTCGCGCGCGCCTCGCTTGCGGAGCAGATGCGCGCGGTGCCACCCGTCATCCAGCCGGGCGGTGCGCTGCGCCTCGCAGGCGCGCGCCACCCGGTTCTCGAGGAGACGCTGGCGCCTTCCGGGCTGCCGGTGGTGCCTCTGACTCTCGCGCTCGAGCCCGGGGATCGCACGCTCGTGATCTCCGGCCCGAACACCGGCGGCAAGACCGTCGCGCTCAAGACGGTGGGGCTGCTCTCGGTGATGGCGGCCTCGGGTCTTCATGTCCCGGCGGAGTCCTGCGCCCTCCCCGAATGGAGCGCGCTGCTCGTGGACATCGGCGATCACCAGTCGATCGCGGCGTCCCTGTCCACCTTTTCGTCTCACATCGCCAACATCGCGGAGATGCTCCGTGATCTGCCGGCGGCGACGCTCGTGCTCCTCGACGAGCTGGGCACCGGAACCGATCCGGCCGAGGGCGCCGCGCTGGCGATCGCGCTTCTGGAGCGCTTCGCCGGGTCGGGCGCCACGACCCTCGTGACGACGCACCACGGCGCCGTCAAGGAGTGGGCGATGGGCGTCCCCGGGGTCGCCTCGGCCGCGGTGGAGTTCGACGAGGGGCGGCTCGCGCCGACCTATCGGCTGACGATGGGCGTGGCAGGCGCTTCGGCCGGGCTCTCCATCGCGGAGCGGCTCGGGCTCGATCCGGCGGTCATCGCGGCGGCCCGCGCGCGTGTCGCCCCCGCCGCGCTCGAGATCGACGCGCTGCTCTCGCGTCTGCGCGGTCTGCTCGCCGCCGCTCGGAGCGACGCCGCCGCGCTGGAGCGCGAGCGCAGCGAGCTGGCGCGTCGAAGGAGCGTGCTCGAGCTGGCCTGGGAGCGGCAGGAGGCGAAGCGGAAGGAGGAATTCGAGCGGGCCGGGATGGCTGCGATCGAAGAATTCCGAAGGATCTCGCAGCGGCTGGTCTCCACCGTCGCCGACAGGAAGGAGCGGCTCAAGCTTGAAAAGGAGCGGGCGAGGCAGGAAGCCTCGCTGAAGCAGGCGATCGCCGCCGAGCTGCTGCGTGCACCGGTGGCCGGCGGGGGCCGCTCCGGCGGAGAGGGCGCCGGCTCTCCCGCGGCTGTGCGCGCGGGAGAGCACGTGCGCGTCGTGTCGCTGGGCAGCACCGGCGTCGTCGAAGAGACGGGGGACGGCTGGGCCTCGGTGCGGATCGGCGCGGCGCGCGTTCGCGTGAAGCACTCCGATCTGCGGCCGGCCTCCAGCGGCCCCGGCCTTGAAGAGGCGGCCGGCTGGAAGAAGGCCGCTCGGAGCGGCGGCCGCAGGTCCGCCCGGCCGGCGGGTGATTCCGAGAAGGCCGCCGCATCCGAGATCGTTCTGATCGGTCAGCGCGTGGAAGAGGCGCTGCTCGCCCTGGACCGCTTTCTCGACGAGGCCTTCGTGGCGGGGGAGCGCGAGGTGCGCATCGTGCACGGCCACGGGTCTGGCCGTCTCAGGGCCGGTGTTCAGGATTTTCTGCGTGCGCACCCGCACGTCGCATCGCAGCGGCCGGGAGACTCGTCGGAAGGAGGGAGCGGCGCGACCGTCGCGCGCCTGCGCGTCTAGACTCCTGCAGCCGCTTCAGCGGCCCTTCTTGCGGCCGAAGAGACCTCCCATCAGACCGCTGCCCTTCGCCGTGCCCATGAGCGCTTCCAGCGCGTCCTTCGCCTCCGTGTTCTTCGGCGACCAGCGGAGAACGGATCGAAACGCGCGCTCCGCCTCTTCGCGGCGCTCCATCCTGGCGTAGAGGTGGCCGAGCCCGAGCGTGAATTCCGCGCGCGTCGGATCGAGCCCCGCGGCGCGCATCATCAGATCGACCGCCTCGGCGCGCTGCGAGGGGCTGCGCGAGAGCGCCCTGCCGAGCCAGAACAGATGCTCGGGACGCGAGCCGTCGAGATCCACGGCGTTCTTCAGGAACGACAGCGCCCGGGCGTAGTTGCCCTCCTCGAAGAGCTGCTTGCCGCGCAGCCAGTTGGCGCGGGCCAGCTCCTGCGGGTTCATCGCCTTCTCATCCACCGGCGTGCCGGCGGCGGCGCCCACGCCGCCTCTCCCCACGTCGTACTCGCGCCGGGCGAAGGTGTCGGTCAGCGTGTTGTACGCCTCGGTGATGCGCGCGAACAGGACCTCCATGTCCGGCTTGATCTGCTCCATCTCGGGGCCGGAGAACCGGTCGGGGTGGAGCTGCTTCGCGATGGCGTAGTAGGAGCGGCGGATATCCTTCTCGGGAGCCGTCGCGGCGACTCCGAGGAGCTGGTAGTAGTCGGCCCCTTCCATGCGGGTCAGAAGGTCCTTGTATCGCTCGATGTCGCCGGGACGGAACTCGCCCGAGTGCAGGATCTCGGCAGCCGCGCCGGCGGTCGCGCCGGATGCGGGTTCTCGCGCCGCGAGGATCGCGCGCTCGCGCACGAGCAGACCCGCCTGGACCAGCGTGGCCGCGGCGGCGAGCAGCCCGTCCTGCGAGAAGTCGGCTCCGTCTTTCGCGATGGCGAGCACGTCGGCGACCTCGGCGCCGGTTCCGGTGCCCACGCGCTCGATCACCGCCGACTCCGCGGCCGTGAGCGCGCCGGCGGGCAGGGGGGAGCGCGCCTCGGTCGCGGCGCGCAGGCGCGCGTCCTGCGCCGTGCGCAGGCGCGTGACCAGGTTCATGTCGGGCCGCCGCCGCGCCTTCTCCAGCGAAAGCTCCGCGGCCACGATCTCGAAGTGAGGAGCGCCGGCGATGTCAGGAACCCCCTGGTGAAACTCCCAGGCTCCGTCCTTCCACTCGGCGCAGCAGACGAGAAGGTAGAGAGCGTGCCGCCGGGCGAGGCCGATCAGCTCCTGCGGTGTGCAGGCGTTCGACGACAGCAGTCCCTCGGCGACCTGCCGGTCGGACAGAGACTCGTTGTCCAGCCCGCTCAGGATCGCCGGGTCGAATCCGCCTTCGCGGCGCAGGAACTCGGCGAGCCGCTCTCCGCGCACATTCGAAGCGCAGAGCCGGACGCGGCCGCGGATGATGCACACCTGCCGCCGCGCCCCCATCCTGTCGAGGGTCAGCACACCGGTGCGCGCCGAGGAGGCGAACTCCGCCCAGACCGCCCCGAAAGGGCGGGTTTTGAGGTTCCCCTGCATCCGGGGAAAAGATAGGTTCCGGAGCGGCCCGGGGCGCGCCCGCCTCAGCGGGTCAGCATCGCGTCGAGGGGAACGGCGCGCGGCTGCGGCGGCGGGCTGATCGAGGGCAGGCGGGGGATCGACGCCTCGGCGTCCTCGCGGTTTCTGTAAACGCCCCGGCAGAGCCGGTAGCAGTCCTGTCCATTGATCCGCACCGGGAGGAGAAACGCCTCCTCGCCGCCGGTGGAGAGCCGCCGCAGGAGCCCTGGAAGTGCCGCGGTCTGACAATTGGCGGAGATCTGCAGGGTCCATGTGCCGGGATCGGTCTCGACGGCGAGCGACGCAGCCCAGAGCCGCGCCGCGCGGGGCAGGTCCCCGGCCTGAGCCGCCGCCCCGGGTTCCTCGAAGGGGCGCTTCGGCGGCTCCTCCACGGGAACCATTTCGCTCCCGCCACCTCCGGCAGGGGACGGAGCGGGCGGAGCGTCCGCCGTCGCGTCCCCTCCGACGGGAGCGAGCGGGTCGAAGTAGTCTTCACGGCTCGCGTCGTGATCCGCCGACGGTTGCGGCGGGGCAGGGGCCGTGACCGCGGCGCGCTCGGGGGCCGGCGGCGTGCCAGGCGAGAACAGGCTGCGCATCACCACGTACCCGGCGACGGCGGCGAGGAGCACGAGCAGAAAAATCGCAGCCAGCGGCATCCCGCGCGCCGGACCCGGCGACGGATCCTCGACAGTGACCGTCCGCCGCTCCTCGCTCTCGCGCTCGAAGAGGCTTCGCGGGGACACCGAGCCCCCCCGCGGCCGCGGCGGCGCGGGCTTCTCCTCGTCATCGAACGGGAGGGCGTCTTCGGGATCGTCGTCGGGATCGGACATGAGCGGGTGCTGCAGCGAGGGTATTCCGCCGATTTCCGGGGTGTCAACACGGATCGGGCGGCCGAGGATAGGATTCGAAGCGCATGGAGACCATTCAGACCGACTTTGCCGTCATCGGCTCGGGGATCGCGGGGCTGCGCGCCGCGATCGAGATCGCCGAGACGCAGCGGTCCGTGTGGCTGCTGACCAAGGATCTCGCCGAGGACAGCAACACGCGCTGGGCGCAGGGGGGGATCGCCGCCGCTCTCTCCGACGAGGACCGCATCTGGATCCACGAGGCGGATACCCTCGCCGCGGGAGACGGCCTCTCGGAGCCATCGGCCGTGCGGATTCTCGTGGAGGACGGTGCGCGCCTCGTCATCGAGCTGATCGACTGGGGCACCGAGTTCGACCGCGAAGGGTTTCGTCTCGCGTTCACGCGCGAGGGGGCGCACAGCGCGAACAGGATCCTGCACGCGCAGGGCGACTCGACGGGCCGCGAGATCGTCCGCGCCCTGCTGCTGAAGGCGGCGACATACCCGAACATCCGGTTCGTGCCGCACGCCTTCACCGCGGAAGCGATCGCCGAAGAGGGGGTCTGCCGGGGGGTCCGCTTCATCGACGAGACCGACGGCCGCTGGCGCGTGCTGAGGGCGCAGGGCGTGCTGCTGGCAACCGGCGGCTGCGGTCAGATGTATCGCGAGACGACGAATCCGCCCCAGGCGACCGGCGACGGCGTGGCGCTCGGCTGGCGCGCCGGCGCGGAGGTTCTGGACCAGGAGTTCATTCAGTTCCATCCGACGGCCCTGGCGCTGCGCGGCTCACCCCGCTTCCTCCTGTCCGAGGCGCTGCGGGGGGAGGGGGGCGTTCTGCGTGACTCCGAAGGGCGCCGCTTCATGACGGATGTGCATCCCAGGGCCGAGCTGGCGCCGCGCGACGTCGTCAGCCGCGCGATCGTGCAGCACCTGCGCCGAACGCATGGCGACGCGGTGTTCCTGGACATGACGCACCTGCCGGCCGCGTTCGTGCGATCGCGGTTCCCCCGCATCTACGAAACCTGTCTGGCGGCAGGGTGCAACCTCGAGCGGGAGCGGGTGCCGGTGCTTCCCGCGGCGCACTACGCCATGGGCGGTATCCGGACGGATCTGCATGGCCGCACGACTCTTCCGGGGCTCTACGCGGCGGGCGAGACCGCCGCGAATGGCGTGCACGGCGCCAATCGCCTGGCGAGCAATAGTCTGCTCGACGGTCTGGTGTTCGGCGCGCGCGCCGGCATCGCCATGACCCGCGATCTCCTGGACGGCGGCGCGCCGTCGGGAAGCCCCGCGCGCGCGGAGCCGCTGCGCTGTCCGCGCGAGGAAGAGGCGGCGGGCGTGAAGCGGGTGGTGCGCGACATCGCCTGGGAGCGGATCGGCATCGTGCGCGACGGCGCCGGTCTTCGCGGCGCCGTCGAGCGGCTGGGCGAGCTGTGGCGCGGCGGCCCGGTGCGTCCCGGCCCCTCGCGCGCGGCGATCGAGGCGGCGAATCTCGGTACCGTCGCGTGGCTCACCGCGCGCGCCGCGGAGGCGCGCGAGGAAACGCGCGGCGCCCACAGCCGCAGCGAGTATCCCGAGCGGGACGACATTGGCTGGGCGGCCCACTCCCTGCAGCGGCCGGGGGGGCGGCGTGTCGAGCGGCTGCCGCTCGGGGCTATCGGATCAGGGTCAGGCAGCGCGACCAGCGGGTCTTCGTGAAGAAGTGCCGGAACTTGCTGGCGATGCTCCAGACCCGATCGGTGCCCGTCTTCGTCCAGTCGTCGCGATCCTCTTCGTAGGACCACCAGATCACGAAGGCGCGCCCCTTCACGAAGTGGCGCGGCACGAAGCCCCAGTACCGGGAGTCCTTGCTGTTGTTCCGGTGATCTCCCATCACGAAGAACGAGTCGGCGGGCACCGTCGCCGGTCCCCAGTCGTTCCCCGAGTCCTGGTACTTCGGCAGGAGGAACTCCTCCCGCAGCGGCTGCCCGTCCACCGACACGACTCCGCTTCGAATCTCCACCGTCTCGCCCGGCAGCGCGACGACGCGCTTGATGTAGTCCACCTCGGGCTCTTCGGGATACTTGAAGACGATGATGTCGTGACGGTGGATCCCGCGCACCGGCAGAAGCGCCCGCTCGAGCCCCGTGGGGGCCGGCGCGTAGGCGAACCGGTTGACCATGATGTAGTCGCCGATGAGGAGCGTGTCCTCCATCGAGCCGGTCGGGATCTTCGACTGCTGGAAGACGAAGGCCCGCGAGAAGATCACGAAGACGACGCAGACGACGATCGTCTCGAAATAATCGCGCAGGATCCCCTTGGCGGGAGGACCGCCGGTCCGATCGCTCTCCATCGCCGCGCGCGCCGTGAGGCCGCTCTTGCCCAAAGCCGTGTCTCCCGTCAGGGTGCCGGCGCGCCGGGCAGCGCCCGGGCGACGGCGTCTTCTTCATTCGCCGCGATCGCCGTTTCGGAGAGGACCTCAGGTTCCAGCACGTCCCGATCCCGGAGCAGCGCGATGAGGTCCGGCCACGCGGACCCCAGAAGCACGATCGGCCGCCTTGGTCCCTGGTCGGCCCGTCTCAGGGCCCACAGCAACGCGACTTCCGCCAGGGTTCCGGATCGGCCGGCAAGAATGATAAACGCCGACGGCAGGGTCATCAAACGCCGCGTGCGGTCGAACAGATCCGCTTCCTCGCGGGTCTCGGTGAGCCAGCGGTTCGGAGTGCGCCCCGGGAAGCTGGCCACGGTGACGCCGATCGCACGGCCGCCGCTCTCCCGCGCGCCCCGCGAGGCGCCTTCCATCACGCCGCCGTACCCGCCACAGACGATCGTCCCCCCGGCGCTGCCGACAAGGCGGCCGATGCGGCGCGCCGATTCGTAGAGCGGCGTGCCGGGCGGCGCGTCGCCGCCGCCGAATACGGCGACGGAACGTGGAATCGGCGCGGCGTCCGGGGGGCGGGTCATGGAGCCGCATGGTATAGTCGAATCATGCGAATCCGAATGCGCGCGGCTCGTCTGGCCGCGATGGGTTTGCTCCCGTTCGCCGCGGGCTGCACCGGGCCGGTGCGGGTTTTCGACGTCAGACCGGCTCCGGATTTCACCCTGCCCGACGTGCAGGGCCGCTCGGTGACCCTCTCGGAGCACAAGGGCAAGGTCGTGATCGTGGACTTCTGGGCCACCTGGTGCGCCCCCTGTCTGAAGGAGCTTCCGGTCTTTCAGCAGCTCCAGGACACTTACCGTGACAAGGGTCTGCAGGTCATCGGCATCTCCGTGGACGACAATCCGGCCGAGGTGGTTCCGGACTTCCTGAAGGATCTGGGGATCACCTACACGAACCTCATGGGCGACGAGAAGGTGACGGACCTCTATGCGCCGATCGAGGGGATCCCGACGATCTTCGTGATCGACCGCGACGGGCAGATCCGCCGGAAGGCCGTCGGCGCGGTGCCCAAGGACAAGGTCGAGGCCTGGATCAACGAGCTGCTCTGATCAAGCTCCCCAAGTCCCAGCGCTACTACCTTCCCGTACCCGCACCGCCGCTGACGCGCCTCGCCCGCCGTCTCACCGGCCGCCCCGTTCCCAGGTTCCCGCGCACGGTCCAGTTCCAGACGGTGACCGGCTGCAACGCCGACTGCGTCTGGTGTCCCTACGGCGCGACGCAGGCTGCCGCCTCGCACGGCAGGATGGACGAGGCGCTGATGCATGCGCTGCTCGACGAGTGCGCCGCCCGGCACGTGCGCCGCATCAGCCCGTATCTGATGAACGAGCCGCTGGTCGATGCGCGGATCTGGGAGACGGTCCGCACGATCAACCGGCGCGCCCCCGGGGCGCGGGTGACCCTGACCACGAACGGGTCGCTCCTGGGCCCCGAGGCCGTTCGCGAGATTCTGGCCCTGGGGCCGGGGCTGCACGAGCTGGCCGTTTCGGTGCAGGGGACCGAGGACGCGGCCTACCGTGAAACCATGCGGGGCAGGCTCACCCTCGGCGAGACGGTCGAGAACGTGCTTGCGCTCGCGCGTGCTCTGCGCGCGCGTCGCGCCGTGCGCCCGGCGCTCACCGTCACGATGGTGGGCACGCGCCTGATCGACACCGCCCGCGCGCTGGCGTACTGGTCGGCGCAGGGCATCGCCGCGCGCGTCACCCCCCTGGACAATCAGGGAGGGCTGGTGACGATCTCCCCGGATCTTCCCCTGGGCGTCATGGCGGTCAACGATCCCTGCCCCCGGCCGCACAAACAGGCCTATGTGATGTGGGACGGCGACGTGGTCGTCTGCTGCACCGACTACCGGCGCAGCGTCGTGCTGGGCAGTCTGCGCAGGCAGAGCCTGCATGACATCTGGAATGGTCCCGCCGCAATGGAGATCCGCCGCGCGCACATCGAAAAGGACCGGGCGGCGCTGCCGCCTCTGTGCCGCGACTGCCGGATCGACCGGCCGGCCTAGCCCCGCGGGGCGTCTCGCCTCTCGAGGCGCTGGAGGGTCGCCTCCGCGCGCTTGAGGCGCCAGAGCAGATAGACGAGGAACACGCCGAGCGCGATCCAGACGGCGTTGTACGCCCAGAAGAGAAACTCGAAGTTCTTCATGGAGCGACTCCCGTGGCGGCCCCCGCGGCCAGGTTCCCGATGCGCTCTTCGAGCGCGGCGAGACGGGCGCGGAGGACGATGAGCAGTGTGCCGAAGAGCAAGAAGGCCAGCGTGCAGATTCCGAACCCGAGGGTGATCCGGGGATCGTGGCTCGGGGCGTCGCGCCCGATCGTCGGTTTCGGGTGCAGTCCGCCCCAGCGCTCGACCGCCGTATAGACGAGGTACACGACGGGCAGCGCCAGGATCCCGAGCACCGAGGCGAAGCGGGCGCCTTCGTCGCGGTGGGCCGAGACGCGGCGCACCAGCACCATTCCGAGGAGCAGGAGCCAGAGCACCGCGGTCAGATTGAGACGGGGCTCCCACGTCCAGGCGCGGCCCCACTCCGGCTTCGCCCAGATCGGGCCGGTGATCAGCACGATCGAGCAGAACAGCAGACTGGTTTCCGTGGCGGCGAGAGCGGCGAGGTCGAAGCCGCGGCGGCGAGTGAGGAGATAACCGACCGAGCCGACGAAGAGCACCCCCACGGCGTAGAAAGCGGTCAGGGCGGAGGGCACGTGGACGTAGAAGATCCGCTGGACCGGGTTCGGCTCGCCGTCGGCGGCGAGCGCCGTCGGAACGTACTGCAGCGCCATCCAGACGGCGAGGAACATCCCCAGAAGGGAAACAGCAGCCAGGATTTCGGTCACGCGCCGGGACATCACTCCTCCAGGAGTGGCTCGAAGAGTACCACCGCGAGCGCCGTGATCACCGCGGCGAAGCAGCCGGCCAGCACCATCCAGAATCGGACCTCGCCCAGGGGACGCCCGGCCAGCGCGGCGGAGGTGCACTTGCCGGCGGAGATCAGGATCGGCACGGCGACCGGCAGCAGCAGGATCGCGGCGAGCGACTCTCCACGCCCCAGGCGGTTCACCAGCGCGCCAAGGAAGGTGCCGGCCGCGCAGAGGCCGTACGAGTGCAGCAGCAGCACGAGCGTGAGCGGCCCGGCGATGGGAATCAGATCGGCGCCGAAGATCACCCCCGAGACCGGAACGAGGATCGCCTCGAGCACCAGCACGAGCACGAGGGCCGCGGCCAGCTTCCCGAGATAGATCGCGCTGCGATCCACCGGCGCGAGCCGCAGCCCCGAGAGGGCGTCGTGCTCCGCCTCGTGAGCCCATCCCTGGCGGAATCCCACCAGGGACGCGAACGCCAGCGCGGTCCAGAGAACCGGCGGGATGAGGCGCTCGGGAGCGAGCGTGTTCATCGTGCGCTCGCCGAGGGTGAACGCGAAGGCGAAGACCGTCGCGAGGGCGAGCGCACCCATCAGGGCCAGCGCGTCGCCGCCCCGGACCTCGATGCGCAGGTCCTTGCGGGCGATCAGATACGCCGCGCGCAGCATGCTCACGCGCGCGCTCCCGCCGTCGCGCCGGAAAACCGGGCGGCCAGGGCGGCGGGATCGGCGCCTGCGGCGGGCCCCTGGTCGCCGATGCGCCCGGAGGTCAGGACGATGTAGCGGTCCGCCAGAGTCAGCGCGGCGGGCAGATCGTGTGAAACGAGCAGCGCGCACCCCCCCTTCTGCCGGTGCGCATTCAGCCTGTCGTGGAGCGCGCCGGCGGCGGCGGGATCGAGACCGGTCGCAGGCTCGTCCAGCAGCAGGATCGCCGGCTCATGGACCAGCGCTCGCGCCAGCGCGAGCCGCTGCTGCGTCCCGCGGGAGAGCCCGCGCAGCGCGTCGCCGGCGCGGCCCGGGATGCCGAACTCCTCGAGCAGCGCGCGGGCCCGCTCCTGCGGTCGCGGGACGCCGTGGAGCGCGGCGAAGAACGCGAGGTTCTCCTCCGCGCTCAGATGGTCGTAGAGGAGAGCCCCGTGGCCGGCGTAGCCCAGGCGGCTTCGCAGCCGCGCCGCCGCGGCGCCTCGGGCCCGCTCGCCGTCGATCCGAACCTCGCCGGCGTCGGGCCGGGACAGACCGGCCAGACAGCGGGCGAGCGTGCTCTTGCCGGCGCCGTTCGGCCCGAAGAGCGCCACGATCTCGCCGGCGGCGACGCGCAGAGCGACGCCGCGCAGGGCCCGGACCGGGCCGAACGACTTCTCGATCCCCGCAGCCTCGATCATCGTGCGGCGCGCGGGTGCGCGAGCGCCTCGATTCTCTGCATGAGGCCAACCGCCTCGGCGGTGTACCGCTCGCGCAGCTCCCGATGATCCTCGGGAGAGATCTTCCCCGTCGCCAGATCGAAGTCCAGGTCCTTCAGCGTCGCGAGCACGGAGGCCTGCCGGGCGGCAAGATCGGCCCGCTCCCGCTCCGCCGAGACGGCCGGCGGGGGAATGCTGTGTGTGAAGAGCGGCGCGATCAGAAAGAGCGCCACGGTCAGGATCGCGAGGGCGATCGCCAGGCCGGGCAGCATCAGAAGTCGACCCGGCCGAGATCCCGCTCGAGGCGGGAGCGCAGCCGCGCTTCCGCCGCCTCGTCGCGCGGCGGCGGCACCGGGACGGGGCCCGGCGCCGGGGGACGGCTCCAGCGGCGCAGAACCAGGAAGACGAAGGCGGCTCCCAGCGCGATGCAGGCGCCGGGCAGGACCCAGGCCAGCGCATTGAAGCCCTGGCGCTTCGGCACGACCAGAATCTGCTCGCCATGCTCGTTGACGAGGGAGGCGATGATCGCCTCCGGCTTCTCGCCCGAGGCGAGCCGCGTCTCGATCTGCTGGCGGATGTCGAACGACTCGCCGCACGTGCAGTCGCGCAGCGACTGTCGCGCGCAGCCGCACCAGCACAGGACCTCGCCCGCGACGGTGTTCCAGCCTTCCTGCACCTCGGGTGCAGCCGCAGGCGAGGGCGCCGGCCGCGCGACGAGGGCGCCCGGGGCCACGACGGCGGCGAGAACGGCGAGCGCAGCGGCGCGCAGGCGCCGCCGCGACTCAGGCGACGGCACGCTCCTCCTCGGAGGCGACCTGGAGCATCTGCCGCTCGCGCCTGTCGGGGAGCACGGCGAGACAGGAGCCCAAGATCAGGACGATGCCGCCGGCCCAGAGCCAGTTCACGAAGGGATTCACGAAGACCTTGAACGAAGCGAGCCCCGAATCGGGGTCCACGGTGATCGGCACGAGATAGATGTCCTCGCCGAAGCGCGCGAGATCCGCCGGACCGCTCACCGCCCAGTTCGGGTGGATCGCGACCTCGGTCGTCGGGTTGTCGACGCGCTCGTAGAAGCGCCGCTCCGGAACGAGCACCGAGATCGGGTGCCCGTCGCGGAAGAGGGTCGCCTCCATCACGATGCGCAGGTGCTCCGGCAGCGTCTCGATCAGGTGGCGGTCGTATGTCAGGCTGTAGCCGGCGAAAGTCAGCGTGTCGCCGGGGCGCACCTGCTCGAAGGTGAATTCCTTGCGATACGCCGAGGAGCCTGCGATACCGACCACCGCCACCACGACCCCGGCGTGCACGATGTACCCGCCGTAGCGGCGCTTATTCCGCCACACCAGCCGCGAGAGCGCCATCGCGAATCCTTCGCTCTGCGTCGCCTGCCGGGCGCGCGCCCCGCGCCAGAATTCCCCGCTGATCGTTCCGAGGACGAAGACCGAGCAGAAATAGAAGAGCAGCGGATAGACCTCGCGGACGCCGGCGGCGGTGAGCAGCAGCACGACCGCGAGAGCGACGAGCGCCGGAAGGAGGAAATTGCGGCGGAGACTGCGCAGCGAGGCTCGGCGCCACGCGATGAGAGGTCCGATTCCGGAGAGCAGGACCAGGATCAGGAACCAGGGCAGGGTCACGCGGTTGAAGATCGGCTGCCCCATCGTGACGTTCTTGCCGGTCGCCAGCTCCGACCAGACCGGCCATGTCGTCAGCACGAAGACGGCGAAGGCGATGCCGACGAGGATCAGGTTGTTCAGAAGGAACGACGACTCGCGCGACACGAGCGAGTCGAGGCGGTGATCGCTGCGCAGGTCCGGCAGGCGCAGGATGACGAGTCCGAGGGACCCCACGACGACGATGATGAGAAAGACGCCGAAATACGGCCCCAGCCCCGACCCGGTGAACGCGTGCACCGACGAGATGATGCCGCTGCGCGTCAGGAAGGTGCCGAAGATGCACAGGCTGAAGGTCAGGATGATGAGCACGACGTTCCAGACCTTCAGCATGCGCTTCTGCTCCTGGACCATCACGGAATGCAGAAACGCGGTGCCGACGAGCCACGGCATGAACGACGCGTTCTCGACGGGATCCCAGGCCCAGTATCCGCCCCAGCCCAGCTCGATGTAGGCCCAGTAGGAGCCCAGCAGGATGCCCGCGCCCAGGAACAGCCACGCGAAGATCGTCCATCGGCGGGTCGTGCGGATCCAGACCTCGCCGGTGCGGCGCGACGCGAGCGCCGCGATTGCGAACGCGAACGGCACCGAGAAGCCAACATAGCCCAGGTAGAGCGTTGGCGGGTGGATCATCATCCAGTAGTTCTGGAGAAGGGGATTCATGCCGGCCCCGTCGGCATGGGGGGGGCCGAGCGCGAGCGGCGGCGTCACGAAGGCCAGGGTGCTGGTGAAGAAAAGCAGGACGCCGCCCAGCGTGGAGTGCACCCACGGCATGAGCTCGCGGTGCCTCGAGCGATTGAGGAGCGCGGCCCCAACGGCGTAGAGCGAGAGAATCCAGGCCCAGAGCAGAAGCGAGCCGGACTGCCCGGCCCACAGCGCCGAGATCTTGTACTGGACCGGCTGCGCCAGATGCGACGTCTGCGCCACGAGCGCCACGCCGAACTGGTCGGTGAGGAGCGCGTACTCGACCGCGAGGAGCCCAAGGGTGAGCAGCGCCGCGGTGGCGAAGAGCGCCCGGCGGGACGAGACGAACAGACCGTCGCTGCCGCTGCTCCCCGACAGCGCGCCCGCGACGAGCGCCCACGCCGCAGTGAGCACCGCGAGGAGCAGGGACGCCTGTCCGAACGGAATCATGAAGCCGCCGGGGCGCCCCCCTCGGTGGAGTCGTACTTCGACGGGCACTTCGCCAGCAGCACATCGGCATGGAAGACGCCGTTCGGGCCGAGCACGCCCTCGACGACGACGTCGGCCTTGTCGGTGAAGGTATCGGGAACGAGGCCGTGGTACAGGACCGGCAGAGAGCCTGGGCCGACGGCCGCGCCGCCGGTCGGGCTGTCCTTCATGGTGAACCGCAGCTCCGCCCCGCCCGCCGGCTGCACCACGCTGCCCGGCAGGACCCGCCCGTTGATCCGGAAATTGCTGCCGCCGGAGGGTCCGTTCCGGACGAACTCGCTCACCGGGATGTAGTACGACGCGCCGGCCTGGTCGAGACTCGTGCGAAAGAGCAGCAGCATCGCCGCGACGATGACGGCGCCCGCGATGAGGAATTTGAGCCGGGTGGGGTTCATGGAAGGCGCCCGTGGAAGGCGTTTGCAGAATAGGGCGCACCCCGGGGGCTGTCAAACGCTGCGGGGCGTTTGACCCTCCAGCCGCGCAATGGTACGTTTTCGGCCATGCTGCGCGCAATGAAAGAGAAGCTCGAGCGCGAGCTCGCGGAGCTCCATCGGGAGCTGCGCCACGAGCTGCCCAAGGAAATCGGCAAGGCCAGGGCGCTCGGGGACTTGCGCGAGAATGCCGAGTACCAGATGGCTCTCGAGCGGCAGAAATATGTCCAGGCGCGCATCGGACAGCTGTCGATCCGGATGGCCGAGCTCTCGCGGATCAATCTCTCCGCGATCCCGGTGGACCGCGTATCCCTCGGGTCCACGGTGACGGTCATCGATCTCGCGACCGACGACAAGGTCGTGTACGAGATCGTGCTGAACGACGATGCCGACGTCGAAGCGGGGCGCATCTCCGTCGGCTCGCCGATCGGCCGCGGGCTCTCGGGCCGTGAGGTCGGCGACACCGTCGAGATCGCCGTGCCGTCGGGGCGCAAGCGCTTCGAGATCGTGGCGCTGCAGACGCTGCACGACAAGAACGACGCGGCCGGGGACGCGGGCGCATAGCCCGCCTCATGCCGGGGAAGGCGGCGGGGAGGTCCGGATGGGACTCCCGTGCGCTCCTCGGCTGCACCCTTGTCCTTTTCCTGCTGCTGTCAGCGCGGCTCGCCCCGGTTCCCCTGGAGCGCGACGAAGGGGAGTACGCCTACATCGCCTGGCTGATGGGAGAGGGGGGCATTCCCTACAAGGACGTCTTCAACCAGAAGCCGCCGGGAGCGTTTCTCGCGTACCGGCTGATCATGAGTCTGTTCGGCGGCACCGTGAGCGGGATTCACTGGGGCGCGCACATCTGGACGGCGGCGACGGCGGTTCTCGTATTCGCCGCGGGCCGCCGTCTGCTCTCGGACTCGGCGGGTGTGTTCGCGGCAGCGCTGTATTGCGCGTCGGTCCTGTCGCCCGGCCTGATGGGCCAGGCGGCGAACACCGAGACCTTCATGGCGCTGCCCTTGGCGGCGGCGGCCCTGCTCGCGTGGCGCGCGCGCGAGAACGGAGCCCCGGCGCGTGATGTCTTCGTTTGCGGGCTGCTCGTCGGGCTCGCAACGATCTTCAAGCAGGTCGCACTCGCCGACGGTCTGTTCATTCTGGCCTGGCTCGCATGGCTCCCGCGCGGCGCCGGGAAGGGGGTCTCCAGCCTCCTCCGGCGCACCGGCCTCTTCACGGCAGGAGGCGTCTGCGTCTGGCTGCCGGTGATCGGATTCCTCGCGCTGCGCGGCGGCCTTGCGGATTTCTACAGGGATGCGGTGCTCTTCAACCTCGACTACGCCGGCTCCCTGACGACCGAAGGCCGCCTGGCGAATCTCACCGCCACGCTGGGGAATTCGCTCATCCCGCATCTCTGGCCGCTCATGCTGATCGTCGCCTTCGGTCTACTCTGGCTGCGGCGGCCCCCGGCGCGCGGTCTGCGCCGGCAGGGAGTTTTCTGTGCGGCCTGGCTACTCTTCGCGCTCCTGGGCGCCGGCATGAGCGGGCACTTCCGCGAGCATTACTTCATTCAGCCGCTGGCCCCCGCGGCGCTCTCGGGGGCCGCGCTCCTCGATGCCGTCTGGTCGGCGCTCGGACGGCGAGCCATTGCCGCGGCGATCCCCGCTGTCATGGCGGTCTCACCAGTTCTAGTGGACGCGCCCTGGTATTTCGCGCTGAGCGCGGCGGAATACTCGCGGGCGCTCTACGGCGAGAACCCGTTCGCCGAATCGCCCGCGGTCGCGCAGGCGATCCGCGAGTCCTCGGCGCCCGGAGACCGTGTGCTCGTGGTCGGCTCGGAGCCGCAGATTCTGTTCCACGCACGGCGGCGCAGCGCGAGCCGCTACATCCTGACCTATCCGATGATGATGGACGTGCCGGGCGCGGCCGAGCGGCAGCGCGAGTTCTGCGCCGACGCGGCATCGGCGCGGCCGGGGATCATCGTCGTCGTGAACGTGCGGCAGTCGCATCTGTACGGACCCTGGACATCCCCGTATCTGTTCGAGACCCTCAACCCGCTGCTCGCGGCGCATTACCGGCAGATCTACCCGGCGGCGCAGGGCCCCGGCGTCCCCCCGCCGGTGATGGCCTTCCAGAGGAGCCCGTGATGACCGACACGTTGAAGGGCGGCTGTGCCTGCGGCGCAGTCCGCTACCGGCTGACGTCGCCGCCGATGTTCGTGCACTGCTGCCACTGCCTGAACTGTCAGAAGCACACCGGCAGCGCGTTCGTGATCAACATGCTGATCGAGGCGGATCGCGTCGTCGTGGAGAGTGGCGAGCCGTATGCCGTCGAGATGCCCCTGAATGGCGGCTCCCCGAACCAGATCTTCCGCTGCCGCACCTGCCACGTGGCGGTCTGGAGCGTGTACGGGGGCCGCGCGCAGGTGCGCTTCGTGCGGGGTGGCACGCTTGACGATCCGGCGGCGATCTCGCCCGACGTCCATATCTTCACGCGGTCGAAGCTGCCCTGGGTCACGCTCCCCGCCTCCGTGCCCGCCTTCGAGGTCTACTACGACGCGAAGACGCTCTGGCCCGCCGAGAGTCTCGCGAGGCGGAAGGCGCTCTTCGGCTAGGGCTGCGCGCGGGGCGCGCGGGCCGCGCCGCCGCGGAGCGCCAGCCAGCCGATCGTCGCCAGGATCTTCGCTCCGGCCCTGACGGAGCCGGACAGGGTCCCGGTGATCTTCGAGTGGCCGATGCGGGGCCGGTACGACACCGGCACCTCCACGCACCGCAGCCGCGCCTGGGCCGCCTTCATCTGCATCTCGACCGTCCAGCCGAAGCCCTGATCGGCCATCGCGATGGCCTGGAGGGCATCCCAGCGTGCCGCGCGGAACGGCCCCAGATCAGAGAACCGGACCCCTGTCGCCAGCCGGATGAGACCCGTCGCGAGCCAGTTCCCGAACCGCGCCTGAGGGAGCAGAGCGCCCGGCTCCCGCGCGCCGCGCACGCGCGAGCCGATCACGAGGTCCGCCTCCCCGGCCAGGATCGGCGCCAGCACGCGGGGCAGCTCCTCGGGATAGTCGGAATAATCGGCGTCGACGAAGACGACGACCTCCGGCGGATCGGCGCGCAGCGCGTCGAGCCCCGTGAGACAGGCGCGTCCGTAGCCGCGGCGCGGCTCGCGAATGACGCGGGCGCCGGCAGCCTGCGCGACCTCGGCGGTGCGGTCGGTGGAGCCGTTGTCCACGACCACGACTTCGCGCACGCCGGCGCGCGGAAGCGCGGCGAGCACGCGGGGGAGCGGACCTTCCTCATTGAGGGCCGGTATGAGAACGACCGTGTCCACCCGTTTGCTATACTCCTTGCGGCGACCGGCTGACGCGCAGAACGCACCAGAGGATACCCGGAACAGAAGGACCGACACGCATCGTGCCGCTGCTCACGGGACTCGCCCGGTCACTCCGCCCCTACCAGTGGACGAAGAACGGATTTCTCTTCTTCGCTCCGCTGTTCGCGCACGTCGCCCTGCAGCCTCAGGTCATGGGCCGGGTCTGCATCGCCTTCGGTCTGTTCTGCGCCCTCTCGTCGACCGTCTATCTGATGAACGACATCGCCGATCTGCCGCGCGACCGCCTGCACCCCGAAAAGAAGCGCCGCCCCATCGCGTCGGGCCAGGTGCCGGTCGGAGTGGCGACGGCCGCGGCAATCGTGCTGGGCGTGGGCGCCCTGGCGGGCGCGTTCGCGCTCGATCGGATGTTCGGCTACGCCTCGGTCGCGTATCTCGCCAACAATATCCTCTACTCGTTCTGGATGAAGCACGTCGTGATCCTCGACGTGATGTCCATCGCCTTCGGATTCGTGGTCCGCGCGGTGGCGGGCGGGCTCGTCGCGCACGTGCGGATCTCCCACTGGCTGATCCTCTGCACGGCGCTGCTCGCGCTGTTCCTGGCGCTGACCAAGCGCCGGCAGGAGCTGACGAGTCTCGCGGGGGAGGCGGGGAACCACCGCGTGGCGCTCAAGGAGTACACAGCCGGGTTCGTGGACCAGATGATCGCGGTCGTCACCGCCTCGACGCTGATCGCGTATTCGCTCTATGCGCTCGACCGCGACGTGGCCGAGAAGCTCGGCACGCGGTATCTGGGCCTGACGATCCCGTTCGTGCTCTACGGGATCTTCCGCTACCTCTACCTGGTGCACCTGCGCGGCGGCGGCGGCAATCCTTCGCGGGTCCTGCTGAAGGACCGGCCGCTGCAAATCAACATGGCGCTCTGGCTCGCCTCGGTCTTCGCCCTGATCTACGGCAAATGACGCGCTAGCGCGGCATCGGCGGCGGCGCGCCCCCCGGGCCGGGCTTGCGGCCGATCACATTCATCGCGAGCGCCAGCATCGATCCGACGTCGCTCAGGTTGGCCGGCAGCACGAGCGTGTTGCCTGCCTTGGCCAGCTCGCCGAAGCGATTGATGTACTGCTCGGCGACGCGGAGCTGCACCGCCTCGAAGCCGCCCGGCATCTGAATCGAGTCGGCGACCTTGCGGATGCCCTCGGAGGTCGCCGAGGCGATCGCCAGGATCGCCGACGCGCCGCCCTCGGCTTCGTTGATCTGCTGCTGCCTCCTCGCCTCCGACGCCTTGATGACCTGCTGCTTCTCGCCCTCGGCGGTGTTGATGGCAGCGTCGCGCTCGCCCTCGGACTGCAGCACGAGGGCCCGCTTCTCCCGCTCCGCGCGCATCTGCTTTTCCATCGCGGCCAGGACGTCCTTGGGCGGAGTGATGTTCTTGATCTCGTAGCGCAGGACCTTGACGCCCCACGGCTCCGAGGCTTTGTCGAGCTCGTTCACCAGGGCGACGTTGACGTGCGTTCGCTCCTCGAACGTGCGGTCGAGGTCGATCTTGCCGATCTCGCTGCGCAGCGTCGTCTGGGCGATCTGGGTGATCGCGAAGAGATAGTTCGAGACGCCGTACGACGCTCTCTCGGGATCCATGACCTTCAGATAGAGCACGCCGTCCACGTGGACCTGCACGTTGTCCTTCGTGATGCAGACCTGCTCCGGAATGTCGATTGCGGTCTCTTTGAGAGAGTGCCTGTAGCGGATCACATCGAAGAAGGGCGCGAGCAGGTGGAACCCGGCCTGCAGGGTCTGCGAATACCGCCCCAGCCGCTCGACGACATAGGCGCTCTGCTGGGGCACGACGACCGCCGTCTTCCACAGCGTGATCAGGACGAAGAGGGCGAGGGCGACGCCCACGATCATGATGCCCGTCATCGGAAGGTTGTGCATGGGTTACTCCGCGCGCAGCCAGAGGGTGAGGCCGTCCACCGTCTCGACGCGGCAGCGCTGGCCGCGGGCGAGGGGAGCGGAGCCGCGGCTGCGTGCCGTCCAGGCGGTGCCGCGCAGCTCCGCCTTGGCCACGCCGCCCGGAGGCAGGTCCTCCTGCAGGATCGCCACCTGTCCGACGATCGCATCCACCGGCGCCTTCTCGCCTTCGCGGGCGCGCATCCAGCGCAGCAGCGGCCGCCGGAACAGGGCGAGCGACACCAGCGAGAAGCCGGTGAACAGCAGCCACTGCATCCAGATTGGACCGGCGGCGCCGGCCGACGTGAGCAGGCCGACGATGATCGCGCCGATCCCGAAGAAGATGATGAAAAAGCCTCCGGGCGTCAGCAGCTCCATGAGCAGGAGCGCGATCCCCACGATGAGCCAGAGCCACCACGACATGGCGGTGTCCTCCAGTGAAACGAGACTACGGAACGGCCGCGCCGCCCGTCAAGACGCGGTCGCGGCGTGCGCGCCCGCTTCGAGCCAGCGCTCCGCGTCGATCGCCGCCATGCAGCCGGTTCCGGCGGCGGTGACCGCCTGCCGGTAGACGTGGTCGGCGACGTCGCCGGCGGCGAAGACGCCCTCGACCGACGTCGCCGTCGAGCCGGACTTCGTTTCCAGGTACCCCGCGGCGTCCATCGCGAGCTGGTTCTGGAAGAGCGCGGTGTTCGGCGTATGGCCCACGGCCACGAACAGGCCGTCGCATCGCAGCTCGCTGGCCGCCCCGGTCTTCAGGTTCCTGAGACGCACGCCGGTGACCTTGCCGCCGTCGACGCCCAGCACCTCGGTGACTTCGCTGTCCATCACGAAGGCCACCTTCGGATTCGCGCGGGCGCGGTCGACCATGATCTTCGAGGCGCGGAAGGCATCGCGGCGGTGCACGATCGTCACCTTTGAGGCGAATTTCGTGAGGAAGGTCGCTTCTTCCATGGCGGAGTCCCCCCCGCCGACGACGACCAGCTCGCGATCCCTGAAGAAGAACCCGTCGCAGGTCGCGCAGTACGAGACGCCGCGGCCCCAGAGCGATTTCTCGGACGGCAGGCCGAGCTTCCGCGCGGACGCCCCGGTCGCAATGATCAGGGTGCGGGCCAGGACCGCCCGATCGCCGATCTCGAGGCGGAACGGCCGCTTCGAAAGATCGACGCGGGTCACGTCCGAGGAAAGGAACTCGGTGCCGAACCGGGCCGCCTGCTTTCTCCAGACGTCCATCAGCTCGGGACCCATGATGCCCTTCTCGAAGCCGGGGTAGTTCTCGACGTCGGTCGTGATCATGAGCTGGCCGCCGGCTTCGTTCCCCTCGATCACGAGCGGGGAGAGATTCGCGCGGGCGCCGTAGATCGCGGCGGTCAGCCCCGCCGGACCGGAGCCGATGATGACGACATCCTTGCTGATCTCCGGCGCGGCGGCCTTCGCGGGGGCCGACGCGGTTTCGGGGTCGAGGAGCGCGTCGAGCTTCCCGCTGCGCTCCAGCGCCTGCAGCGCCTCGGACCCGCCGATGTGCGTCTTGCCGATGAAGATCTGCGGAGCGGTCCGCTGACCGCCCGAGCGCTCGATCATCTCCCGCTCCCGCGCCGGATCTCCGGTGAGCATGATCTCTCTGAAGGTTGCCCCCTTGCGGCGCAGCAGCGACCTGGCCCTGTCGCAGTACCCGCAGAAATCCTTCGTATAGATGACGATTTCGGGACTCATCCCTACAGATTAACACCGCTCCGCGCCGCACGTACAATCGGGCGGTGAAAACGGGCCTGCAGGCGCCGCTCACCGTGCTTCCGGGCATCGGCGCGCGCCGGGCGAAGACCCTCGAGGCGGCGGGGCTCTCGACGCTCGAGGACCTGCTTCTGCGCCTGCCGGCGCGGCACGAAGATCGCCGCCGGCTCCCCTCGATCGCGTCTCTGGCCGCCGGTGTGCCGGCCACCATCCGCGCGCGCATCGCGTCGGCGCGCGTGGTTCACACGAGACGGCGGGGTTTCTCGTTCGTCGATGCGCGGCTCGAAGACGAGACCGCGTCGCTGCGCGCGGTGTGGTTCAACCAGCCCTGGCTCGTGCGCACGCTGGAGATCGGGCGCGAGGGGTTCTTCTTCGGGGCACCGCGCGAGACGGGCGGAGCGGCGCGCGGCCTGAAGTTCGAAAACCCGGAGATGGAATTGATCGGCCCGGATGCGGGCGGCGAGCACGACCCGATCCACACGGGGCGTGTCGTGCCGATCTACAGAAGCGTCGCCGGCATTCCGGGCCGGACGCTGCGCAGGCTGAATCACCTGGCGCTCGGACTGGCGGAAGCAGAGGTCCAGGAGATCCTTCCGAACGAGGTGATGGCCCGTCGCGGGCTGCTGGCGCGAGGGGAAGCGCTTCGAAACGCCCACTTCCCGGAGGAGCCGGCGGCGCCCGGCCCCGAGGCCGGCCGTGGCGCCGCGGTCCGCAGGCTCGCCTACGAGGAGCTGTTCCTTCTGCAGGCGGGGCTGTGCGAGCGCCGGGCCGAGCGGATCTCGGCGCCGCGCAGGTTCGCGTACGACGGCTCCGGCGAGACGCGCCGAGGTCTCGAGGCGCTGCTGCCCTTCACGTTGACCGCCGCTCAGCGCCGGGCGTGGGACGAGATTCACGCCGATCTCGCGGGGCCTCATCCGATGAACCGGCTGCTGCAGGGAGACACCGGGTCCGGTAAAACGGTCATCGCAGCGCTCGCGCTCGGACTGGCCGCCGTGTCCGGGCGCCAGGGGGCTTTGATGGCTCCCACCGAGCTGCTCGCGGAGCAGCACCACGACCGCCTCAAGGACTTGTTCGCTCCGGCCGGCATCAAGGCGGTGCTTCTGACCGGCAGCCTGCGCCCCGCGGAGCGGCGCGCGGTGCTGGAAGCGGCGGCCGCCGGGGACGCCGCGATCGTCGTCGGCACGCACGCGCTGTTCTCCCGCGACGTGCAATTCGCCCGCCCGGGCGTCGTCGTCATCGACGAGCAGCAGCGCTTCGGCGTCTCGCAGCGGCAGCAGGTCCGCCGGCGCGCCGGCGATCCCGACACCCTCGTGATGACGGCGACGCCGATCCCGCGCTCGCTGGCGCTGACGATCTATGGGGATCTCGAGATCTCCGTGCTGGACGGCTCGCCCCCGGGGCGCAAGCCGGTTCGCACGCTCGTGCGAGGGGAGGAGGATCGGGAGCGGATCTGGGCCGGCCTGCGCCGCGAGATCGCGCGGGGACGTCAGGCGTTCATCGTGTATCCGCTGGTGCAGGAAGGCGATCGCGCAGGTCTCCGCGCGGCGGTGGAGATGCAGGCGCAACTCGCCGCCGGCTCGTTGGCCGGGGCGCGGATCGCGCTGCTGCACGGCGGCACGGAGCGCGAGGAGCGGCGCCGCACCCTGCAGGCATTCGCGCAGCGCGCGCTGGACGTGATCGTCGCCACGACGGTCCTGGAGGTCGGGGTCGACGCGCCCAACGCGACGGTGCTGATCGTGGAGCACGCGGAGCGCTTCGGACTCGCGCAGCTCCACCAGCTTCGCGGGCGCGTGGGGCGCGGCAGCGAGCGCGCGTGGTGTGTGCTGCTGGCAGGGGAGAAGGTCACCGAGGCGGCGCGCCGGCGGCTCGAGATCCTCGCGTCGGAATCGAACGGCTTTCGCATCGCCGAGATCGACGCCGAGCTGCGCGGCGCCGGCGATCTTGCGGGCACCCGCCAGCACGGGGAAGACGGTCTTCGCGCCGCCCGCCTGGGGCGGGACACCGACCTGCTGCTGGCGGCCCGGGCCGACGCCCGGGAGTGGTGGGGCCGCCTCGCCGCAGGGGACGCGGCGCCCGGACGGCCCCTGATGGAGTCGATCGCGCGGCGGTTCGGAGAGCGGCTCGCTCTGCCGGCGATCGGGTAGAGCGGACTACTCCGCTTCGCCGTCCTTCTTGGAGTCATCCGTCGCGGAGTCGACCTTCACGTCCCCCTCGGCCTTTTCGCCGGCCTCTTCCCCCGCTGCCTCGTCGGATTCCTCCTCTTCTTCGTCTTCTTCCTCGTCCTCTTCTTCTTCCTCTTCATCCTCGATGGAATAGGTCGCCGTCGTCACCGTCGGCTCCTCCATCCCCTCGAGGGGCACCGGCTGCTCCACCGGCTCGCCGAGCCGCTCGATCGTGTCGCTCTCGGAGTTCAGCTTGAGCATGTCGTCTTCGATCTCGCGGAGGACCGTCTGCATGGAGCGCGCGTCGCGCGCCACCACCATCGGGCGGCCGCCGGTGACGAGCTGCTCCCAGCGGCGCGACACGACGGTCGCGAGCAGGAAGCGGTTCCCGACCTTTTCCAGGCACTTCTCGATGCGTGAGCTCATGGCGTCTTCTTCACCTCATTCAGACATGGACTTGAGGAATGCGGCATTGTTCTTCGTCTTCGACATGCGATCGAGCAACAGCTCCATCGCCTCGACGTCGGACATCTGATTCAGGACCTTGCGCAGCACCCACACGCGGTTCAGCACGTCCTTCTGGATCAGCAGCTCTTCCTTGCGCGTACCGGAGCGGGTGATGTCGATCGCGGGGAAGACCCGGCGGTCGACCAGCTTCCGGTCGAGATGCAGCTCCATGTTCCCGGTGCCCTTGAACTCCTCGAAGATCACGTCGTCCATCCGGGAGCCGGTGTCCACCAGCGCCGAGGCCATGATCGTGAGGGAGCCCCCTTCCTCGACGTTGCGCGCGGAGCCGAAGAACCGCTTGGGGCGCTGCAGCGCGTTGGCGTCCAGCCCGCCCGACAGGACCTTGCCCGACGGCGGCGCGACGGCGTTATAGGCGCGCGCCAGGCGGGTGATCGAGTCGAGCAGGATGACGACGTCCTTCTTGTACTCGACCAGCCGCTTCGCCTTGTCGATGACCATCTCGGCGACCTGCACGTGACGGGTCGCCGGTTCGTCGAAGGTCGAGGAGATGACCTCTCCGTTCACCGAGCGCTGCATGTCGGTGACCTCTTCGGGGCGCTCGTCGATGAGCAGCACGATCAGGACGATTTCCGGATGGTTCTCGGTGATCGAGTTGGCCAGAGCCTGGATGAGCATCGTCTTGCCGGTGCGCGGCGAGGCGACGATCAGGCCGCGCTGCCCCTTGCCGATCGGCGTCAGCAGGTCCATCACGCGGCCGGCGGAGTTCTCGCCGTTCGTCTCGAGGTGGACCTGCTCGACCGGATACAGCGGCGTCAGGTTGTCGAAGAAGATCCGCTCGCGCGACTTTTCCGGATCCTCGAAGTTGATCGCCTCGACCTTGATGAGGGCGAAATACTTCTCGTCCTCCTTGGGATGGCGCACCTGGCCGCTGACGGTGTCGCCGGTGAGCAGGCCGAAGCGGTTGATCTGCGAGGGGGAGACGTAGATGTCGTCGGGGCCCGGCAGATAGTTGTATTCGGGGGAGCGCAGGAATCCGTAGCCGTCGGGCAGGACCTCGAGCACCCCTTCGGCGAATACGAACCCGCGCTGCTCGGTCTGGGCCTTCAGGATCTGGAAGATCAGATCCTGCTTGCGCATCCCCGAGGCGCCGGTGATCTCGAGGCTCCGGGCCAGCTCCGACAGGTCCGCAATCGCCAGCCGCGTGAGCGCGTTGAGCGAGAAGTGCTCTCCGCGCCCGCCGGGCGGCGTGAGCGTGCCCGCCGCGACGGCGCCCGCCACCGGCTGCGACGCCTCTTCGGCCTCGATGATGTCGGGCATGTTCGGAGGCTCGGGGCGCGCAGGACGCCCTCCGCGGCTATTGCCGCGCTGGGAGCCCCGGCCGCCGGAGCGGTCACCGGGACGGGGCATGACGGTCCTCGGAGCGCATGGATTTCATGGCAGTTGTCGGGCTGGTCGCGACCCGGCAGAGAAGGGACGCCGGGAGGAGTTCCTAGCGGGTGAGCCGGGTAACGGGTGGAATTGTATGGGGAGCGGGGCCGATGTCAAGCACCGGAATCGAGCCGGGCCAGGGCCCGGATCGTTTCGCGCGGGGGGGGCTCTCCTTCGGCGCCGGCCGGGGGCCAGGAGGCCAGGTCGGCTCGCAGCCGGGTGAGATCCTCGGCGGTATCCACGTCATGCCAGGGGGGCAGCTCCACGGGGGCGGCGCCCAGCAGTCGCAGCACCCGCACCGTGTCTGCGTAAACACTCGGCCCGCCCCATGCGATTCCGCGGAACATCTCGGGGATCACCGTCCGGGCGCCCACGAGGTAGTAGCCCCCGTCATCGGCCGGCCCCAGCACGACGTCGCGGTCGGCGAGGGCGGTCACCGCGCGCACGATGAACTTCACGGGCAGCGTCGGGCTGTCGGCGCCCAGGATCACGACGCGCCGGTAGCCGCCGGTCAGGAGGTCGAGCAGACAGGCCTGCATCCGCTCTCCCAGCTCGCCGGGGGGCTGCGCGCCGACCGCGATGCCGTCGAGGGCGCGGGAGACCTCCTCGTCGGGCTCCCAGGGCTCCGAGAACCAGACGGTGCGCACGACGCCTTCGTGCGACGCCCGGTGCATGGTGTGGATCGTGTCGAGGAGGAAGGCCCTGTGCAGGTCGAGCGCCGCGGCGTCGCCGATCGCGCCCGCCAGGCGCGTCTTCACGCCGCCGGCGCGCGGCGCGCGCGCGAAGAGCACGAGAATCGCGTCCCCCCGCGCGTCTTTCCGCATGACGGGGACTGTATCATTCCCGCGCGATGAGACGGACCGACGTGACCGGCATCCTGCTCGCCGGCGGTGAGAGCCGGCGCTTCGGAGCGCCGAAGGCGCTCGCGCGGCTCGACGGCGCGACGTTTCTCGAGCGCATCGCCGCCGCGCTCCAGCCGCACGCGGGCACGCTCCTCGTGAGCGTGCGGCGGGACGGTGCAGGCGTGCTCGAGGCTGCACTGCCTTCGGGCGCGCGCTGTGTGGAAGACCTGCGACCCGGGGCCGGACCGCTTGCGGGCGTCGAGGCGGCGCTGCAGGGGGTCACGACGCCGGTGGCGCTCGTGGTGGCCTGCGACTATCCGTTCCTGCGGGCGGAGGACGCGGGCCGTCTGCTCGAGAGCCTTGGCCCGCACGACGCCGCGGCGCCCGAAGTCGAAGGCAGAATTCAACCCCTGTGCGCGGCGTACGATGTCCGCATCGCCCCGCGGCTCACGGCGTGGCTCGACTCGGGGCGCAGGGAGGTGCTGGGGTTCCTGCGCCTGCTCGATCTCGCGACCGTCGCCGCGACGGACCCCGGCTCGGTGCGCGCATTCACCAACGTCAACAGTCCCGCCGATCTGGAGATCCCCTCGTGACGCGGAAGACACCGCGCGCTCTTTCTCACGTCGATCGCCGTGGTCGGGCCGCCATGGTCGACACCGGCAAGAAGCTGCCGACGAGCCGGCGGGCTCTCGCCTCGGCTGTCGTGCGCCTGGGGCCCCGGGTTTTCCCGCTGGTCCGGGCGAACCGCGTCGCCAAGGGGGACGTGCTGGGAGTGGCGGTGATCGCCGGCATACAGGCGGGAAAGCGCGCGTCGGAGTGGATCCCCCTCGCCCACCCGATTTCACTGGATGTGGTGCGCGTGCGCCCGCGTCTGGACCGGAAGACGCTGTCGGTCGTCATCGAGGCCGAAGCGCGCACCCGCGCGGCGACCGGCGTCGAAATGGAAGCGATGGTCGCCGCCGCGGCGGCGGCTCTCGCCCTTTACGACATGGTGAAGGGAGTGGACAAGGGCGTGCGCATCGAGCGCGTGATGCTTATTGAGAAGTCAGGGGGCCGCAGCGGGACGTGGACCCGCGCCAGAAGCCGCAGTTAGTGCGAAGCGGCGTAGTCGTCGCGCGTCTGTGGACGGGAGGCCGCCGGACCGAGCGCAATGCGCGTGGCGATTTTCTCGGCGAGACGCTCGTCGGAAAGCCCGGAGTTCCAGCGGTCGTGCCCGAGGCACTCGCGAATGAGGCGCTTCACTTGATCGATCGAAGATTCCATGGTGGTTCCTTTCCCGATTGATCAGGAATCTACCGTCATTGCGCCTCGCGGCAAGCCCCTTCGATTTGACAGTTTCCAGGCCCGAAAAATAGGATCCGGCCTCCCCATCATGAAAAAAACGAGCCGCCGCACCCGACAGAGAGAAGCCCCCGGGCACCTCGCCACGCGCGTCATCCACGCAGGACAGAGCCCGGATCCCGCGACCGGCGCGATCATGCCGCCGATCTACGCCACCTCGACGTACGTGCAGCCGGCGCTCGACAGGCTGTCTTCGTACGACTACACGCGGGCGATCAATCCGACGCGGTCCGCCCTGGAGCGCAACCTCGCCGACCTGGAGGGCGGGAGCCGCGCTTTCGCCTATGCCTCCGGCATGTCGGCGATCGCGGCGGTGATGACGCTCCTGAAGGCGGGCGATCACGCCGTCGTGTCGCACAACGTGTACGGCGGGACCTTTCGCTTCTTCGAGCGGGTGCTGCGCGACTACGGGCTCGACTTCACCTGGGTGGACACGTCGGATCTCACGCAGGTGCGCCGGGCCCTGCGGAAGAGCACCCGGATGCTCTACGTCGAGACGCCGACGAACCCCATCCTGACGCTGACGGACATTGCCGCCGCGGCGAAGATCAGCCGGCACCACGACCTGATCTTCGTCGTGGACAACACGTTCATGACGCCGATCTTTCAGCAGCCCCTGTCGCTCGGCGCCGACATCGTGGTCCACAGCACCACGAAGTACCTGAACGGGCACTCCGACAGCCTGGGCGGCGCGGTCATCGTGAACAAGGCGGCCCACGCCGAGCGGATGGCCTTCGTCCAGAAGTCGGTGGGCGCCGTCCTGTCGCCGTTCGAGGCCTGGCTGGTGCTTCGCGGGATCAAGACGCTCGCCCTGCGGATGGAACGGCACGACCGGTCGGGCCGGGTGATCGCCGCCTGGCTGGCCGGCAGGCGGGGGATCCGCAAGGTCCACTACCCGGGGCTGCCTTCGCACCCGCAGCGGGCGCTCGCGCGCAGGCAGATGGGCGGTTTCGGCGGGATGATCTCCTTCGACGTGGGGTCCTACGACCGGGCGAAGCGGTTCCTGGGTCGCCTTCGAATCTGCGCCCTCGCCGAGTCGCTGGGCGGCGTCGAGACGCTGATCTCGCAGCCGGCGACGATGACCCACGCCTCGGTCCCCGAGGCCGACCGCGCGCGACTCGGCATCACTCCGGGGCTCGTGCGCATGTCGGTCGGCATCGAGGACCCGCAGGACCTCATCGCCGATCTCGAGCGGGGGCTGGCGGCGATCCGCTAGCTGGCTGACTCCACCCGCAGCCAGGCGAGCCAGTCAGGGTCCGCGGCAGCGATGGGAATCGCCGCGATCTCCGGGGTCTCGTAGGAGTGCAGCGCGCGCACCCGCGCGCGCACCGCCTCCACGCGCGCTCCCGCTGTCTTCGCGATCAGGAGCACCTCGTCGTCCCGATGGATCGTCCCGCGCCAGCGGTAGGTCGAGCGCACTCCGGGCAGGACGCTCACGCAGGCCGCCAGCCGCTCCCCGACCAGCGCCTCGGCGATCCGCGTCGCTTCCTCCCTGGAGCCGGAGGTCACGAAGACGAGGAAACCGTTGTCCGGACTCGGGTTATCCACCCCGCGAGTCTAACAGGCGTGCTATATTGACGCGGCCATGAGCGCCATCAGCGAGGTCCTCGCCCGCGAGATTCTGGACTCCCGCGGCAACCCCACGCTCGAAGTCGAAGTCGTGCTGGACGACGGCCTGTTCGGCCGTGCCGCGGTGCCCTCCGGCGCCTCGACCGGGGCCGCCGAGGCGCTGGAGCTGCGCGACGGCGACGCACGCCGTTATATGGGCAGGGGGGTCCTGCGCGCGATCGACAACATCTCGAAGATCATCGCCCCGGCGCTCGAAGGCATCGACGTCTCCAACCAGGTCTTCATCGACTCGCTCCTGCTCGAGCTGGACGGCACCGAGAACAAGAAGAAGCTCGGCGCGAACGCGACCCTGGGGGTCTCGCTCGCGGCCGCGGCGGCCGCGGCCGAGTCGTTCGAGATGCCGCTGTATCGCTATCTGGGCGGCGTCAACGCGAAGGTGCTGCCGGTGCCGTTGATGAACATTCTGAACGGCGGCGCGCACGCCGACAACAACGTGGACATCCAGGAGTTCATGATCGCCCCGCTCGGCGCGGCGTCGTTTCGGGACGCCCTGCGCATGGGCGTCGAGACCTATCACGCGCTCAAGGGCGTGCTGCGCTCCCGCTCGCTCGCCACCGGCGTCGGCGATGAAGGGGGCTTTGCTCCGAATCTGAAGAGCAATGAAGAAGCCCTCGAGGTCATTCTCGAGGCGATCCGCAAGGCCGGATACACGCCGGGCAAGGACGTGGCGCTCGCGCTCGACTGCGCCGCCACGGAGTTCTTCGAGAAGGGGCGCTACCGTCTCTCGGCCGAGAAGAAGGTGATGACCTCGGCGCAGCTCGTCGCGTACTACGAGCGGCTCGTCACGAAGTACCCGATCGTCTCGATCGAGGACGGCATGTCCGAGGGCGACTGGGATGGCTGGAAGGCGCTCACCGATGCGCTCGGCCGGCGCGTGCAGCTCGTCGGCGACGACCTGTTCGTCACGAACACGCGTCTGCTCGCGGAGGGGATCCGCCGCGGCGTCGCGAACTCGATCCTCATCAAGGTAAATCAGATCGGCACCCTCACCGAGACGATCGACTGCATCGCCATGGCCCGCGACGCGAGCTACACCACCGTCGCCTCGCACCGCTCCGGCGAGACGGAAGACACGACGATCGCCGACCTGGCGGTCGCGCTGAACATGGGCCAGATCAAGACCGGCGCCCCGGCGCGCTCCGAGCGCGTGGCGAAGTACAACCAGCTCCTGCGCATCGAAGAAGAGCTGGGAGAAGACGCGCAGTACCGCGGTGCGGCCGCGTTCCCGAAGTCGGGAGCCGCGTCGGCGCGTCCGGCGGGGAAGGCCAGGCACACCGCTGGGATTCGCGCGAAGTGACCCGCGGCACGCTGGCGCGCCGCGTCTTCGCGGCGCTGCTCGGAGTCCTCGTCCTCGGCTTCACCGCGAGCGCGATCTTCGGCGAGCGCGGGTACTTCGATCTGGCGGGCCAGTCCGAGGAGCGGAGCCGCCTGACGGCGCAGGTGGCTCTCGCGCGTGCCCGCAACAGCGCGCTCGAATCGGCGATCACCGACCTCACGCGCGGCGGACCGCTGCTCGAGTCCGCGGCGCGCGAGGAGCTGGGCTACATCAAGCCGGGCGAGGTGACCTTCCTCTTTCCACCCGAGTCTTCGGACCCGACGCCCGCGCCCGCTCCGGTCAGCCCGCAGCCGTAACGGGCGCGCACATCGCCGGTGCCGCAGCCTTGACCGGGCGCGGCCCGGCTGCTACTCTCACGATCGCTTCCAGCACGGTGACGCGGGGTGGAGCAGTCCGGTAGCTCGTTGGGCTCATAACCCAAAGGTCGCAGGTTCAAATCCTGCCCCCGCCACCCGATCCCGCACGATAGAATCAGCAAGTCAACGCAGGTCGTGTCTTCCGGGAACTTCGTCAAGTCCCGGAGTCGTGCGGGAATTGTGCGGTTACCCCCGATCTGCGCATGTCACGCGAGATTCATGTCGGTGGTCTGAGCGGCGCGATACAGCTCGGTCTCCAGCATCGCCGAGACCATGTCATCAATGAGCTTGCCGAGCGCGAGGAAACGAAGAAGGAAGAATAGAAAAGCGGTTCCAGAAAGATGACAAGCATGGAAGCGACGGCCTAGCGGGGTGTAACGTGTTCTGCGATCAGTGCGGCTTCGAGGTCAGTTCGACTGCGAATTACTGCCCCAAATGCGGAAGCACTGTTTCCAAGTACACCCGGGCACCGGCCAACACTTTCATTGGAACTCCAAAGACGCCTCGTCTCGCGACAGCAAGCCTTGCACTTGGTCTCTTCGGGCTCCCGCTGTACTGGCTTGGCATCCCCTCGGTTCTTGCCATCATCCTTGGTCACATAGCACGCTCGCAGATCAAGCGGAATCCACAATCGCTCAGGGGAGGCGGACTGGCATTTGCCGGGCTCCTCCTCGGCTACGTGGTATTGATACCGTTACTGCTAATCGGGCTGCTCGCCATCTTCGCGCAGGGGTCCGCCCTGGCGCCATTTATCTACGCGCTGTTCTGAGTTCAGGTATCCTTCGCTAGAAACCAGCAGGTCCGGATCGATCACAACTGAACCGTACCGGGTTTTCCGGAGGCTCCATTCCTTGAGAGGATGGGGTCATGGGAACACCAACGAGGTACTCACGTGAGGTACGGGAGCGAGCCGTCCGGATGGTCCTGGAACACCAGGGGG
>Ga0187894_10000907_pt1 | contig 39431 bp, 36 predicted proteins | sample GBC1701081metaG_FD_136650 | JGI IMG/M metagenome (GOLD analysis project Ga0187894, IMG submission 136650) | White microbial mat communities from a lava cave in the Kipuka Kanohina Cave System on the Island of Hawaii, USA - GBC170108-1 metaG ... | reverse complement strand
TTTCGGAATCAAGGCGGGCCAATAGGCGATAATCTCTTCAACCTTCGGACGACCACCGGCAAAGCCCGTTACACTCGGCGGACCGTTCAGGACAAGCGGCGCAATCTCTCGCGTGAAGCGTTCGATGTCATTGCGGTTTTCGCCTCTGACGCCGATGCGGAATTGCACTTCCGGCATATCCGGCGACGGCTCGCCCGCTAGTTGTCCGTGGCAGGCATCGAAGCCGACAAACTCTGTCATCACGGTATTGAATTGCAAACCGAGTCTGTCCAGTCGTTCGCGCAAAATGCGGTCTGCGGCGCTCGCTTTCTTGTAGGCATCGGGCCACGAATAGACCAGTGTGCCGACGGCTTTCCACCCGGCGGAATAGCTGATGCTCACCTTGTACAAATCGGTCGCCGGTCTGCCTTTGATGCCGGAAAAGCGCACCCGATTGTCGCCGTCCTGCTCCAGCCTTACCGTCGTAAAATCGGCAATGCAATCGGGCGTAATGTACTCCTTCGGGTCGCCCATTTCGTAAAGCAGTTGCTCTTTGATGGATTGAATCGTGATGCGCCCGCCGGTTCCTTCGTGCTTGGTAATCACAAAACTGCCATCGCCCTCAGTTTCAACAATCGGATAACCGATGTCTGCCATATCGGGAATGGTCTCCCAATCATGCTGACAGTTGCCGCCAGTACACTGTGCGCCGCATTCAATGGTATGTCCGGCAATGGTTCCCGATGCCAGATTGTCCCAATCATCCGCCGCCCAGTCGTATTCGTGAATCAACGGTCCCAGTGTCAACCCGGTATCGGTGACGCGACCGGCAATGACAATCTGCGCTCCCTGATTCAAGGCTTCGGCAACCGGATGCCCGCCGAAATAGACATTGGCGCTCTGCACTTGCGACAACACCGTAGACAACGGTTCGCCGGTATCGAGATTCTTCAACTCAATACCGCGAGCAATGTAGTCTTCGAGTTTATCCATGATGTCGTCACCGGCAACGATGCCGATTTTGAGGCGTCCGGCAAAACCTTTATGCCGCGCTACCTCAATGACCGCATCGCGGCAGGCTTCGCAATTAACGCCGCCGGCATTGGCGACAACTTTGATGTTGTGTTCGACCAGTTCGGGCAGGATGCGCTCAATCATCTGCACGAAATCGCGGGCATAACCGGAGCGCGGGTCTTTGGCGCGTTGCTTCTGCATAATGGACATGGTGATTTCCGCCAGATAATCCAGCCCCAGATAATCAATTTTGCCGCGCCGCACCTGTTCTACCGGCGCTTCCAGCGAGTCACCCCAGAAGCCTTGTCCGTTGGCTATTCGTATGGTTTTCATGTTCTCCCCATTGAAGATGGAGGGGGTAAGGGAGTAGGGGAGTAGGGGCAAAGGCTCAAACTCTCCCTTACTCCCTTACTCCCTTACCCCCCTCCTCCCCTCTTCTGAACTAAGCCTGCGGTTTCGGTGGTAAATCCCGCGCTTCCAAGACCGATTGAAAGCTGGTTCTGGCGTGTGCGCCGTCGCAAAAAGGTTTCGTCTCCGACTGCCCGCACCGACACAGCGCAATCGTTGTGCGTCCGCCAAGCCCGAACTCTTTGCCGTCGGCATCTTTTAACGCCATATTGTCGCCTGAAATTAGAAGAGGACCGTTATTTCTGCAAGTGATTTCTGTTTTGTCGCTCATTATTCTCTCCAAAATGATTTTCATCCGCTGTAAAGCGGGAAGCTGATTTTACCTTACTGGCTGGCATTGCTGAAAGCGGCTATGCTAAAACATGAATTCAAACTGAGCGCCTCGAACTTATTACAGCCAATGGATGACAAACTTTATGCAAGCCCCGCGCTTGCCCCTTAGCAAGGAGAACTTATGAAGCGTCTCTTGAGTGGATTTCTCGTCACCGCCCTGACGCTCGTTTCTGCCATCGCGCAAACGCCGCAACCGCAGACCGATGCGAAAGCCTTGACCATCAATGACCTGATTGCCATTCGTCGGGTGAGCGACCCGCAACTATCACCCGATGGTCGTAGCGTTGCGTTTACAATTACCGACACCGATAAAGCTGCCAACCGTCGCACCACACAAATCTATCTGATGTCATCGCGTGGCGGCGAAATCCGCCAACTGACAAAAGAGAAGGTTTCTTCCGCTACGCCACGATGGTCGCCCGATGGTACAAAACTCGCCTTCATCTCAGCGCGTGACGGAGCGCCGCAAATCTGGATGCTCGACGTTGCGACCGGTGAAGCAAAGAAGATCACCAGCATCGCTTTAGGAGCCGATAATCCGCTCTGGTCGCCCGATGGCAAGATGATCGCCTTTACCTCAGAGGTCTATCCGGCGTGTGACAGCGACGACTGCAACCGCAAGCGCGAGGAAGAAGCTGCTGCCAGCAAGGTGAAAGCGAAAATTGCTGACCGTCTGCTCTTTCGTCATTGGAACGCTTGGAAGGACGGCAAACGCAGCCATATCTTCATTGTTGCCAGCACCGGCGGCGCGGTACGCGATATGACGCCGGGTGATTTCGACGCGCCGCCATTCAGTCTCGGCGGTCCGAATGATTACGCCTTCTCGCCCGACTCCAAAGAACTTTGTTATGTCCGCAACACCGATAAAGACGAAGCCTTATCAACCAACAACGATTTGTTCATTGTTCTTGTTGAAGGCGGCGAAGCCAAACGCCTCACCGGCGACAATCGCGGCGCAGATGTATCGCCGCAGTATTCGCCCGATGGTCGCTTTATCGCTTATCGTTCGCAAGCCCGCGCTACATTTGAAGCAGACCGCTGGCGGTTGATGCTCTATGACCGCGAAAGCGGCAGAAGTCGCAGCCTCTCCAATCAGATTGATAACAACGTCGAGAGTTTCGCCTTCTCGCCGGATAATAAAAAGATTTACGCTTCGGTATTGGAACGCGGCAAACAGCCGATTTACGAATTGTCGCTGGCTGGCGTTTCTGTTAAGAAGGTCATCGCCGACGGTTTCAATGATGATTTGAATGTCAGCCAAAACGGCGAAACCTTCATCTTCACGCGCCATAGTTTGAAACGCCCGATTGAACTCTACCGCGCCGGTTCCGACGGCAGCGGTATCTTGCAAATTACGAAGGTCAATGATGTGACGCTCGAGAAGTTCGGCATGAAGGCTGCCGAAGAGGTGACGTGGGAAGGCGCGGCGAGCGCCAAAGTTCACGGCTTTCTGGTCAAGCCAGCCAACTTTGACCCGGCAAAGAAGTACCCGCTTGTCGTGTTGATTCACGGCGGACCACAGGGCGCGTGGAATGATGCGTGGAGCTATCGCTGGAATCCGCAGGTATTTGCCGCCGCAGGTTATGTTGTCTTTATGCCCAATCCGCGTGGCTCAACCGGCTACGGGCAGAACTTTACCGATGAAATCTCCGGCGACTGGGGCGGCAAAGTCTATACTGATCTTATGAACGGCGTCGCGCAGGTGGCGAATAACGCCTATATAGATAAAGAACGCATCGGCGCGGCGGGCGGCAGTTATGGCGGTTATATGGTCAACTGGATACTCGGACACAATGACGACCCACGCTTGAAGTTCAAGGCGTTAGTGTCACACGCGGGCGTTTATAATCTGTCGAGTATGTACGGCGCGACCGAAGAACTCTGGTTCACTGATTGGGAGTTCAAAGGCAGACCATGGAACAGCCAGCTATATGATAAATGGTCGCCCCATAAATTTGCCGCCAGCTTCAAAACCCCAACACTTGTGGTTCATGGCGAACTCGACTACCGCGTTCCCGTAACCGAAGGCTTCCAGTTATTTACAGCTCTACAGGTGCAGAATGTCCCGTCAAAACTGCTCTATTACCCGGATGAAGGACACTGGATTTTGAAGCCGCAAAATTCCGAACTCTGGTACACTACCGTTCTGGGTTGGTTTGATACCTATTTGAAACCACAAGCGGTAACGCAGGCGCAGCAGTAAATCTCAACTGCAAGCGGCACAGATGCTCGCAAAGGCTCAGATAGATTCTGCTCCCGCGCATCTGTGCCGCTTGTGATTTTCGCTTCTTCAATTTGTTTCCTATTCTTCCTGCTTTTTATTGAGTTGTCTTACGCAGAACAGAGAAACCAACGAACCTTCAGGAGCCGGTGTTAGAGTACAAGCTTCAGCTTGGTCGTAGGGTGGAGTGGCGAAACTTGCGGTTTCTTCCGAGCCTCAGTCTGCTCCATCTTATGGTTGATCGCTTTCGTCTTATCCGTCAGAAGTCTGCCTTTGAAGCTACTGCCAAACTGAAGTTTGTACTCTAACACCGGCTCCTGAAGGTGTTTGCTTACCTCTATAATGCCTGACTTGAGTTATTGGTTCGATGTTTCTTAACACATTTATCTACAACTGCCCTGTGTCCTCGCAAGTCCAATTCATCCGGTCAATATGACTGAATGATTCTACTGGATTTCAGGCATTTTGCGAGAACTCTTACCCCTGAACAGGTTATAAAATCCTGATTTTTTCGGATTTTCTTTCTGGCATTTGCTTTGCTTTTGGTTGACTCGCAAAACGAAGCGGTTCGTGTAGGCACCGTTACGTCATAGGAACGTAAGGGGATAAATAATTATGACGGGAAGACCGTCTGCGCTCCTCACCGACGGAGCGACTTTTTTCAGACGCTGCTGTGCAGTTGTCGTTTTATTGAGCCTACTGATGACCGCGCCCTGGGCAGTGCCTAATGTTGCGGCGCAAAGTGGCTCACTCGGCAAACTCTCTCCGGCGCTGCAACAATCGCTAAATTCAACAACCAATTTGATTTGGGCGGATAGCTCCAGACAAACCGTGCGCGTCATTATTCAAAGCAAGGGGCTGGTTTCCAGTGCTTTAACAGCAGCTATCGCGCTGGCAGGCGGTTATATTATTCGCCAGTTCACCTCCATCAACGGCTTACTGGTTGAAATGCCCAAAAACAATCTGCTGACGCTTGCCGCCCGCGCCGATGTTGACCGCATCTCGCCTGACCATCTGGCGCAGATGACGGCAAGCCATCTGGAAGCGGCAAGCGGAGCCGATTCGACGCGGAGTTATAATAGCCTATTCAGAACCTTTACAGGGCTTGATGGCGCTGGCGTTGGCATTGCTGTTCTCGATTCCGGGATTATGGCAAGCCATCGCAATTTCGACAATTCTCTTACCCTCTCCCGCGTTCTGGCTTCGACCGATATTGTTTCCAGCAATGCGCGGCTGGCGCAGTTTGAAACGCTGCTCGGCTTGACCGCCGGATTACTGAATGGCAACCCGGATGCTTACGGGCATGGTTCGCACGTCGCCGGCATCGCTGCCGGACGTTCCATTGGTAATAACAGTTCACGCGGCTTTAACGGCATCGCGCCGAATGCCCATCTGCTTGATGTGCGCGTCCTCGATGGCTTGGGACTTGGACAGGTCAGCGATGTCATCGCCGGCATTGACTGGGTGCTTGCCAACCGTTTGTTGTATGGCATCAAGGTCATGAATATGAGTTTGGCGGCAACGTCTACGGAATCATACATGACCGATCCGCTCTGTCGGGCGGTGCGTCGCGCCGTTGCCAGTGGCATAACCGTTGTGGTCGCTGCCGGAAATTACGGGCGCACGATTGACGGCTTGGAACGCTATGGCAGCATCACCGCGCCGGGTAATGACCCGTCGGTGATTACCGTCGGCTCGGCAAATACGCAGCAAAGCGACGCTCGCGCTGATGAATCAATCAATCATTTCAGTTCACGCGGACCGACGCGAGGCTATGCGCTCACAGCAACCAATCAGAAACAGTATGACAATTTGCTCAAGCCCGATCTCGTCGCTCCCGGTAATCGTCTGGTTGCGGCTGAATCTCTGGGCTGTCGGCTGGCAGCGACCTATCCGTTGCACGTCAGCGGCTCAGGCACAAATGGCTTTATGCAGTTGAGCGGCACTTCGGTTGCAGCGCCCGCAGTTGCCGGTGCGGCGGCGTTACTTTTGCAGAAAAATTCGGGACTAACGCCGCCGCTCATCAAAGCCATTCTGCAATACACCGCGCAACAATTGCCACAGGCAAATCTCTCGCAGCAGGGAGCCGGATTGTTGAACATCGAAGGCGCAGTGCGTCTTGCCGGAGCCTTGCGAACCGACATTTCGACAGCCATCAGCCGTCGCACCATCAATGTCGGCGACTCTATGTTGCGTAGCGGCTCTGCGATGCCGGTGAAAACTTCGACCATCGCCGGACAGACCTTTAATTGGGGCGGCTATATCTTCGCGGGTGGCTCGCACATTCTCGCGGGTGATGAATTATTCAAACGCTATCAGGCAATTTACAATCCGGCGCTGGTGTGGGTTCGCAACCGCGTTACGCTCAATGAATCGCTGCTGACCAGCCAGCAACTGATTAGCTCACGAGTGATAAACGCCAATGCCCTCGCCACGCCGTACAGTGTCTTTACTTTTGGGCTGGCGCTCAGTAATGCCATTCTCTCAGGACAGGTCGCCACGATGACGCAGGGCATTACCCTGTCGAACGGCGTCGTCCTCGGCGAAGGCTATACGCTCAGTGAAGGCTACACCTTGAGCGAAGGCTATACATTAAGTGAAGGCTATACGCTCAGCGAAGGGTACACCCTCAGTGAAGGCTATACGTTGAGCGAAGGCTATACGCTTAGTGAATCCTGTCTATTTGGTGAGCCATAATTGGAAGTAAAGCAGTCAGCAGTCAGTCGTCAGCATTTCCACTGACGACTGACTGCTGACCAGCGAGCAAAAGCAGATGACCAATAATCGCCGGGTATTTCTGGATATGTCAGATTACAGCCTGAGCGCGAAAGCCTATTGGTGGCTTACCGCGACGGCAGGCATCAGCGTTGCTCTGGCGACGCTGATTGACGTGGCGCATCTGCAAAGCGATGAACTCTTTAAGCTGTTGATGCTGACCCTGGCGGTCTTTTTTGCCGGTTCGTTAATGATTCGCATTCCCGGCACGCAGGTCTCTTTTTCACCGTGCGATATTTTTGTCTTTCTGGGCTGCCTCTTTGCCGGCATTCCGGCAGCCGTCTTTCTTGCCGTCACCGATGCTCTGGTGACTTCGTGTCGCACCTCACGACGCTGGACAAGCCGAATCGGCGGACCCTCGCTGATGGCAATTTCCATCTTCTCGTCCGCTTATCTGTTCATCTGGCTGAAGACAGTCTTGAGCCGCTTTGAAATTGCCAACGGCACGGTAATCTTTGCGTCGTTGCTGGCGTTCTCGCTCTGCCATTTCTTATTGAATACGACGCTGTTGACGATTCTTCAGGCGTTGAAAACCAAAGTCTCGCCGTTCAAGATATGGCGAGCCAATTACTCATGGACGGGGTTGACTTTTGCCACCAGCGCCTCGGCAGCCGGAGCTATCTATTTTGCCATTGAAAGCTACGGGCTGGCGCTCTTAATCGCGGCAGCGCCGATTGTCGCCATCATCTTCGCCGCTTATCACTTCTACCATAAACAGGTTGAAGAACGCGCCAAAGCTGACCGCGCCCGTCTGGAAGCCGCCGAAACGCAAGCCGAACAAGCCCGCCAACACGCGCAGGAACTGGCAGAGAGCGAAGAGCGATTCCGTAGCGCCTTCAACTACGCCGCTATCGGTATGGCGCTGGTCGCTCCCGATGGCAGATGGTTGCAGGTCAATCGCGCCTTGTGTCGCATTCTCGGTTATGACGAGTCGGAGTTACTCGCCCGTGATTTTCAAAGTTTGACCTATGCGGAAGACCGCGAACTCGCATCGCGCCATCTGGCGCAAATCCTCGCCAAAAATGTCCATGTTGCGCCAATCGAAAAACGCTATATCCACAAACTGGGTCACGCCGTCTGGGTATTATTGAGCGTTTCGTTAATCACCGAAGCAAAGAGCCACGCGCCACGCTTTATCTTTCAGATTCAGGACATCACCGACAGAAAACGCGCCGAACAGAAACTCGCTCACGACGCGCTGCACGATTCGCTGACCGGGCTGCCGAATCGCGCTCTCTTCATGGATCATTTGAAGATGGCGATTGCCCGCGCCTCGCGGCTATCGGAAAAGGTCTTCGCCGTCCTCTTTCTGGACTTTGACCGCTTCAAAGTTGTCAATGATAGTCTCGGTCATCTGGTTGGCGATAAACTGCTGATTGCCATTGCCCGACGATTGGAAGGTTGTTTGCGTCCTGCCGATACGATTGCCCGGCTTGGCGGCGATGAATTTACCATTTTGCTGGAAGAGATTAAGAGTACAGACGAAGCGACGCAGCTTGCCGAACGCATTCAGAAAGAATTGACGGCTCCTTTCAACATCAACGACCACGAAGTCTATATTGCTGCCAGCATCGGCATTGCTTCCAGTCAAATCGGCTATCAGAAGCCGGAAGAGATTTTACGCGATGCCGACACCGCTATGTATCACGCCAAGTCGCTTGGCAAAGCCCGTTATGTTCTCTTCGATAAACGGATGCACACGCAGGCATTGAAGACCTTGCAAATGGAAACCGATTTACGCCACGCCGTTGAACGACAGGAGTTCTTTCTGGTCTATCAACCGATTGTTTCGTTGCGAACCTTGCGGCTGATTGGTTTTGAAGCTCTGCTGCGCTGGCAACACCCGGAACGCGGCATTGTCAGCCCCGCCGAATTTATCCCGGTTGCCGAAGAGACCGGCTACATCGCGCAGATTGGCGAATGGACGCTGGAAGAAGCCTGCCGGCAAATCCAGAGATGGCAACAGCATTTGCCGGAAAAACTGCCCTTCGCCGTCAGCGTCAATCTCTCCGGCAAACAACTGGTACGCGGCGATTTGCAGGAGAAAGTCCTGCAAATTCTCGAACGCACAAAAACCGACCCGCAACAACTGAAACTCGAAATCACCGAAAGCGTCGTCATGGAAAATATCGAGACGGCAAGCGGTATACTGGAAGAGTTACGCTCGCTCGGCATTCAGTTGAGCATTGACGATTTCGGAACCGGCTATTCCTCGCTCAGTTACCTGCATCGTTTACCGATTGATACGTTGAAGATTGACCGCTCGTTTGTGCAACAGATGACGGAGAATGGCGAGAATGCCGAAATCGTGCGAACCATCATTGCGCTGGCAAAGAATCTCAATATGGCGGTGATTGCCGAAGGCGTGGAGACCGGCGAACAGTTGTGCAATCTGCAACAGCTTGATTGCGAAAACGGGCAAGGCTATCTCTTCTCAAAACCAATCGGCGCGGACGAAGCAGGAAAGTTGGTCAGCAGTAGTCATCACTGGCAGGCATTACGCCAATCATCGCCCGCCCTTCCTGAAGATCAGTTATTAGACCCTGCCAGCAAATACACCATGTAAGGCACTTGGGAGCGCCGTCCTGGGAGCGCAGGCATCTTGCCTGCTTACTTTGTGGATCAAGCAAATAACTTACGCTGAACTGTTCTGCTGGCTCACGCACAGCAGGCATCTTGCCTGCGCTCCCAGGTTGCTCTATTCGCCCTTTGCAGAAACGCCGAGTTGCCACATCAGGAAGGTTAGATTGTCTGCTGTATCCTCAATCTGTTTGCTGACCGGCAAGCCCGCCGAGTGTCCCGCTTTGGTGTCATAATGTAACAACACCGGCTTATCCGAACCCGTTGCTGCTTGCACCAATGCCGCCATCTTACGAGCGTGCAAGGGCGCAACCCGCGTATCACTATCGCCGGTCACAAACATCACCGCCGGGTACTTCGTGCCTTTTTTGACGTTGTGATACGGCGAATACTTGAGGATGTATTTGAATTGTTGCGGGTCTTCCGCCGAACCATATTCGGGAACCCAGAACCGCGCTACGAGAAAGTTCTGATAGCGAACCATATCCAGCAATGGCACGGCGCAGATGACCGCCTGATAGAGTTCCGGGCGTTGCGTCATTACCGCGCCGACCAGTAAGCCGCCATTGGAGCCGCCGGAAATTGCCAGCTTCGATGAGTTGGTGTATTTATTGGCAATCAACCACTGCGCCGCTGCAATGAAATCGTCAAAGACATTTTGCTTCTTGTCGAGCATCCCGGCACGGTGCCAGGTCTCGCCAAATTCGCCGCCGCCGCGCAGATTCGGCACGGCATAAACGCCGCCCATCTCTGCCCAGAGCGCCGCCACGCCTGAAAAACTCGGCGTCAGGCTGACATTGAAGCCGCCGTAAGCGGTCAAAAATGTCGGGCGGTTGCCGTCCAGTTTCAAGCCTTTCTTGTGAACCAGAAACATCGGCACTTTGGTCTTGTCCTTCGATTCGTAAAAGACCTGTTTGACTTCGATTTGGTCGGTCTGCACCGGGACGTTGATCTTCGCCCAGACCGATTGCTTGCCGGAAGCCACTTCATAGCGATAGATGGTGGTCGGCTGGGCGAACGAAGTGAAGGTATAAAAGGCTTCGTCTTTCGCCCATTCGCCAAGTATGCCACTGGCGCTGCCGATGGTTGGGAAGTTGATTTCGCGCACCGCCTTGCCTGCCGTGTCAAAGACTTTCAAGCGTGACGAAACATTTTCGAGATACTCAACAAAGATTTTGCCGCCGACAAGCGAAAAGCCTGCCATCACCGATTTACTTTCGGGAATCAGCGTCTTCCAGTTCTCTGTCGCCGGGTTCTTCAAATCCACCATCAACAAACGATTGTTTGGCGCTTCCCAATTCGTCTGCATATACATCTTATCACCGGCAATTGAGGGCGAAAACTGCGCCGGAATGTCTTTGGCGATTGGCTTGATGTCGCCTTTTTCCGCGACGTTCTGCACCCAGACTTCGCTCTTGTCGCCTGCTGAACCATAGAAAACCGTAATCACCAGATAGCGCCCGTCTTCGGAAAGTCCGGCGCTGATAATTTGTACCGGACCGTAACCATCGCCGAATATCTTTGCATCTTCCTTCGGGTTGCTGCCCATCTTGTGATAGTAGATGCGCGAGCCTTCCTTGCTGAACCGCGAATAGTAGAAGCCCGATTTGTCCGGCTTCATCGAGATGCCGAAATAGCGCGTTTCCGGCAGCATATCCGGCAGGTCTTTGCGGGTGTCCACGTCCATTAATTTTACGCTGACTTCATCTTTGCCGCCTTGCCGGACGCCGTAGACAATCAGCTTGCCGTCGGTGGAAATATCAAGCAGATTGTACGAGGTATTGTTATCGGCGCTTGCCGTGTTAGCATCAAGCAACACTTCATCTTTGCCGTTTGCGCCGTTGCGATAGTAGATGACTGCCTGATTCTGGTCAGCGCGACGCTTCGAGAAAAAGTAACGCCCGCCGCGCTCGGTTGGTACGCCAATGGTATCAATCTTCAATAATTTTTCAAGGCGTTGTTTGATAGCGTCGCGTTCCGGTCGGGCGCTCAGTAACGATTGAGTATAATCATTCTGCTCTTTCAACCAACTGCGGGTTTCCGGGCTGTCCTGATCTTCAAGCCAGCGATACGGGTCGGTGATGGTGACGCCGTGAATTGTCTCGGTAACATTATCAACTCGGGTCTTTGGAACCATTCTTTTTTCCTGTGCAAATGTAGTCAGACACAACGAACTCAGTAGAATAAGGATTAGATATTGTCTTTTCATAAACTCGAATCTCCTGCGTGATTTCAAGAAATCTGCGAAGCTGGGGTTAATGGGGTATTATCCTCGCATGAGAGAATTTTTCGCAAACCGATTAGCCGCGCCTCACGTTTTGCACATCTAAAGCGTTATTGTTGCGCGTGTGATAGAATCGGCGACCAAATGAGCATACGGATTGCTGTAGAAAAGAGGTCAGCAGAAAGGGTAGCGCCTGGGTACGCACGCTTCCAGCGTGCAGGTTTTGGCAGACAAGAACTTTGCTTTTCCGACAACGCTATGTTGGCTCAAGGAAAGCACGCTGGAAGCGTGCGTACCCAGGATACTGAGAAAAATTATCGCTGAAGCCGTCAGGAAAATGCCGCGATAACGCCTTACTCCACCGACTTTTCGCAGCCATGGAGCAACCTTTATGGAAGATGACAATAAACCTGAATCGCCGCCGGAAGAGAATCTGACCGAGAAGCAGATGCAGGAAATCCTAACCCGTGTGGGGTATATTGAGAATGTTTTACGCGAGCAACTCTCGCGCCTCTATGAAATCGAATTGCGATTGGGAATTACTCCTGAAAAGTTCAAGCCGCAAGCGCAAGGCAATGTCGCGCCGCCGCGCCCAGTGACAAATCAACCGCCCGCGCCGCAATCATTCCCCGAACGAGTACCGGGAACGTACCAAAGACCGCAACCGCCGCAATCGCAAACGAGACCGCCGCAGCGACCAGCGATGCAACCGACGGGGCAACCGCTTCCACCGGCTGCGCCGCCCGCCGCTGCCGACTATATGCAGAAATTCAATCGGCAGGCGGCGCAACAATCCAGTCCGGCGTCCCCATTGAATCTGCCGCCGCGTCCGTCTGCGAACGCAACTTTCCAATCGCCGCGCCGCCCGTCTTCAAACCTTGAAATGCTAATCGGTGGCAATTTACTCAAAATTGTCGGTGCAGTGGCAATCATTTTCGCCACTGCATTCCTTCTAAAAAGCGCATTCGATAATGGCTGGATTACTCCGACCATTCTCGTACTAATCGGCGCGGCTTTTGGCATATGCTTTTTAGGGCTTGGCGAATTCCTGAGAAAGAGATATACAGGCTACGCTTATACCCTCTCCGGGCTGGGCATTTCACTCCTTTACCTGACCGTCTTTGCCGCATTCAGCCTTTACGAACTCATCCGTCAGCCTGTTGCTATGGGCTTTATGAGTCTGGTTACAGCGACGGCGGCAATCTTGTCAGCCCGATACAATGCTTTACCAATAGCCATTCTCGGGCTGTTCGGCGGATTCCTGACGCCGATTCTGCTTTCGACCGGCGTTGATAATCAGGTCGGGCTGTTCAGCTATATCGCCCTGCTCAATGCCGGAGTGCTGGCGCTGGCTTTCACGAAACAATGGCGGGTGCTGAACTACCTCTCTTTTGCCGGAACGGTGTTAATGATTACGGCGTGGATGGTGACACACTATACGTCGGAGAAATTGCAGCCGACCATCTTCTTTTTGACGCTCTTTTTTATCATCTTTGCGTTGCTGGCGATTTTGTACAATGTGATGAATCGCCGCCCGACGCGCTGGCTCGACCTTACGCTGGTCTTTACCAATGCGGTTCTCTATTTTGGTACAAGTTATGTGTTGTTGAATGCCGATGTGCATAGCGGCAGGTATCACGCTTATCTTGGCGCGTTCGCCGTAGCATTGAGTTTGTTCTACGGTGTGCTTGGTTACTTCACCTATAAGCGCGACAGCGCAGACCGATTGTTGGTTTTGACCTTCGGCGGCTTGATGGTTCTCTTTCTGGTACTCGCCGTGCCGATTCAATTCAATCAACAGTGGGTAACAATGGCGTGGGCTGTCGAGGGCGCGGTGATGACGTGGGTTGGTCTGCGAGCAAAAGATAAAACTTCGCTCTATGCTGCCCTTTGTCTTTTCGGCATTGCCGCATTCCATTGGTTCACGATTGATGTGCCGGATTTTGGCTATCAACTGGGCAAAGACTTTACGCCGCTTCTCAATCCGCGTGCCTTGTCCGGTTTTGTCCTCGTTGCGACGCTGGCAGCTTCGGCGTGGCTCTATAAAAAATTCGCTTCGCATCTTTCCGATGATGAGCGTTCGATGTTCAACGGCATCTATCTGCTCGGCGCGAATGCTTTTGCCATTACTTTGCTTAGTCTCGATGTCAGCAGTTATTTCGAGCAGAAACGGGCATCAGCAGGAGCGGGCGAACAAGTTGCGGCAATCGGCAATACACATTACTTCACACTGACGGCGCTTTGGGCGATGTACGGCGCGGTGATGCTGTTTGTCGGCGTCACACGCCGCCTGCGAGTCTTGCGCGTTACGGCGCTTCTGCTGCTTGGCGTCACGGCGCTTGCCGTCTTATTACAAGGGCTGGCATTTTATAATGCCGATTGGCACCGGGCTTTCTTCAATGAAACCTTCGCGTCGTTTCTCTGCATCATTGTCGCGCTTTCATTAAGCGCCTGGTGGTACTGGCGTTCCGACAATGTTGATGATGCAGAGCGTTCCATTGTTCTGCCGATGCTGGTAACAGCCGCCAATCTGCTTACCTTGGTCGCTCTCAGTATAGAGGTACTCGGACACTATGACCGCTTGCAAAGAATTCAGACCGGCGAAGAATTGGCGCTGGAAAATACCAAGCAGTTTATTCTCACGGCTCTGTGGAGCGTCTACGCCGGCATCGGGCTAACGATTGGCGTAAAACGTCAGCTTCAGCCGGTGCGACTTGGCGCATTGGCATTGCTGGCGTTGACAATAGTAAAGCTCATTTTCTTCGATTTGCGGTTTTACAATTTGCCGTCGCATTATCTGGTGTTCAACTACACCTTCGGGGCGTTCCTCTGCGTTATTGCGGCGCTGGCTTTAGCGATCTGGCTTTATGCCAACTCCGCAGCGATTGAAGGAGAAGAACGCGCCGGGATTATTCCGGTCATCATCGTTGCGGCGAATGTGCTGGCGTTGATTGCCCTGAGCGCCGAAGCCTGGGGCTATTTCGATAAGCAGTTTACGGCGGATGTAGCGGGCGAAGCGGCGCGAAATCTGCGCCTTGCACAACAGCTTTCCATTTCGGTTATTTGGACAATTTACGGCGGCGTGTTGCTGACGCTTGGCATTATCCGTCGTAGTCTGCTGTTACGGATTATGGCGTTGTTATTGTTAGGCGTGGCGATTGGCAAGGTCTTTCTGCTTGATCTGCAATCGCTCGATAGATTCTATCGCATTGTATCGTTCTTCGTACTGGGCGCAATTTTGCTAGGCGTTTCGTTCCTTTATCAACGCTTTCGCGGGCGCTTTTTCGATATTGAGGAAGACAGTAAAGAAGACGCTTTGCCCATCAACGAAACGTCTTGATAATGATTTCGTCTAATGTGAAACGATGGCGGAGCGCGATGCCAACACAATTCTGCCGCATAGCGGCACGTTGAGTTTAGCCGTGTAATTTATTGCACGGAGTTGAGGCATACACACCAATCGCGTCGCGTCGCGACGGTTGAATGAAGCCGGGAACATCTTTCAATCGTCGCTGACGCGACGCACAATCATGGGGTATCCGGCTTTCCGCGCGTTAAAACACACGGCTAAATTCAACTCGTCGCTACGCGACAAAAGGGGTTTTGTAATAGGCTGCGTCAGCCATTACGTCGCGTTAGCTTTTGCAGTCTACATAATCCGAAAAGATTCGTCGGTTTTCTCTTCGGGTTCTTTCATCTGATTGTTTTCTCTGGCTGCCTCTTCGTCCAAAGCGGTGAGCCACGACGGAGCCAGCGACGATTCGCTCTCGTAACCTTTGGCGCTTTGTTTGCCGATGCCGCCCGGTTCCGGCAGCAGACGATTGACCAGACTCATCAAGTCGGTCGTTACTTCCGGGAATAAGGCGTGAAAGGCAACAGCAAGTTTCGCCTGTACCGACAGCACAACCTCGCCGTCGCCGCGCTTACAGGCATTGACAATCTGCCGCGCCGCGCTTTCGGCGCTGATTGAAGTGAGCAGCGATGAATCACTGATAGTAAACCAGGCGTGTTCTTCGCGGTGTCTGCCTTTGAAATCGGCATTGCGCGGGCTGCCGGTTCGCATCAAACCGGGAACCACCGTCGTTACCACGACGCCATCTTTTTTCACTTCTGCCCGCAAGCCTTGCGAAAAGCCAACAAGGGCAAATTTGCTGGCGCTGTAGGGAAGCATATGAGGCACGGCGATTTTGCCACCGATAGAAGAGATATTGACGATGCGCCCAGCCTTGCGCGATTGCATCTGCGGCAATACGGCAAGCGTTGTGTAGACCGCCGCCCAGTAATTGGTCTTCATCGCCGCTTCGTAATCCGCCAAGGTCATCTCTTCCTGCGGACCAACGCTGATAATGCCAGCATTATTGACCAGTACATCTATGTTGCCGAAGCGATGACGAACCGCTTCAATAAATTCTGTGACTTGCCCTTGCTCGGTCACATCGCAAGGCATGGCAAAGATTTCCTGACCATACTGAGATAAATCTCTCTGCGCGTCTTGCAGGTCGTCTGCGTCTCTGGCGCAGATAGCGACTCGCGCCCCTTCGCGCAGGAATTCTCTTGCTATCACCAGCCCAAGCCCCCGCGAGCCGCCGGTAATTATACTAATTCCATTTGATTAGTGCGTAGAGTTCAGAGTTACGCCTTCAGGCGTGATCAATGTGGTACTCTAAACCATACGCACGAATCGCTTGGAATTGGTATTACTACCGTCTTATGTTGTAAATTATACATCGTCACTTGCCGGATAATTTCCCGTCCGGCGAAGAACGCGCCCGCCCCGGCTGCCGCCCACAACAACGCATTGCCGCTTTTTTTCTTCTTCCTGTCGCCTATCCAATCAGGAGTGATGTAATTCAAAATTAGTCGTTTAGCGATTCTGGTTTTCAAGCTCATGGTTATTCCTCCTTAAACACAAAAATAGAGGCGCACAATTAAGTACGCCTCTTTAATCAGCTTCATGGTTTAACTCCAAACAGGCATTTTGTCTGGTTGTTTCTGCATCACAAAAATTTAGCTGCCCATCTTCGCGCCGACTTTTGCAGCCGTATCGCGTGCCATTTGCCAATGCTCTTTAAGCGTCGGCAAGGTCTTGGTTGCCCAAGCTTTTACGTCCGCGTCTTTGCTATCCTTGGCGACTTTTTCATACATGGCAACCGCTTTCTCATGGTCTTTGACGATGGCGCTCATATAGGCTTTATCAAATTCCGCCCCCGATAATTTCGAGAGCTTTTCCTTCATCTTCTGATGTTCCATCATTGCCTGATGGTCTTTGGCATTCATATTGGCATGGCTCATTGTCTTCGATGAACTATTCATTGTTGAATCAGAAGTGCCGGACATCGTGCCGTGAGATTCCGGCAGTATAACGCCTTTGCTCTGCGCCAGTTGTTTCAGTTCATCGTTGGCTTTGCTGTGATCGTCAATCAGCCGTTGGGCGAATTGTTTAACGTCATCGTTGCTGCTTTTGCTGACAGCAAGCTGACTGAGTTCAATTTCCATCGCGCCGCCATGGGCGGCTTTCATAATAAATTCGTGATCCCCGCTGCTCAACTTCATGTCTGTAGAGGACATTTTATCGCGTTGCATATCCTGCATCTTGCTGTCCTTCTGTTTGTTCATGGTGTCTTGCTGCGGCTTGCTCATATCAGGTTGTTGCAGACCTAAAGAAGTCCCGACACTGACGGCGGAAAGAACACAAAAAATTGCTAATCGTCTTAACATAACTGCTCCTTTTACTTCCTCTCTTCGTACTACTGTTGTTGCGTCGCAGAGCCATCTGCGCGTTTATTTGTAAGCGAAATATCTGTAAGGCAAAACCTTGTTGATTCTGACTATCAATGTCGTACAAAACTTCTTCAGGACATCAGCCTGAGAGCGATGTACTGTTTTGCCTTATCTGCTGTACTGATTTCGCATAGAATGATTACCAGACAATAATTAAGGCAACTGATGTACCATAGGCAAAATGCCAATGTAGCGCCGTCCCTATTCGACTTGTTGCCCGTTGGCTTTTCTCTTCATTCGCTTGCCGGTCAGCGGCGGGCGATTGTGAAAGGGTTGGTGGCGCAGCAGATCATAACCGTCGCTGTGATTGAGAATGTGCAACTTCAAATTAAAGACCGACATGGTTTGATCCATAGAGGCTTCCGATATGTTCGTATAGGTCAGGTCGCGCCCGTCGGCAACATAGACCGCGCCGGAGCCGATGACCTGAAAGCGTTCGCCGCGTTCCACAACAATCGCCGTGTCTTCGTCAATCCCTATGCCAATCAGGCGCGGATTTTGCGCCACCGCGCCGAGCAAGCGGCGTATGCGCCCGCGTTCGGAAAAGTGCTGGTCAATGATGGCATTTTTTATCAAACCCAGACCGGGAACCATCTGAAAAGCATCGCGGACTTTGTAAAGATGGCTGTCAACCGTAGAAAAGAGCATCATCTCGCCCATTACCGCCGCCCCTGCCGAGGTTCCGGCGATAATCGCGCCGCGTTTGAACATCTCTTCGATATGTTCGATTAAACGGCTGCCGCCGAGTTTTGTGGTAATTTTTAACTGGTCGCCGCCGGTGAAGAAGATTGCCGTTGCGCCCGCCAGAATTTCGCTGTACGCCTGTTCGCTCTCCTCATCGCGTTGCCCGATGCTGAGATGAGCGACTTCTTTCACGCCAAAGTCGCTGAATAGCTTTTCGTACTGCTCCCAGGCTTCGTCGGCGTATTCGGTGGCAAGCGTCGCAATCACCAGTTTACCGGAATCAAGACGCTGCGCCAGCGCCTTCAAAATCGCCCGGTCGTTCTCTTTATCTTCGCGTCCGCCGACAATAAAGAGGGTTCCCCGCAGCAAGCGCGTCCGGCTCGGCGTTACGCTTCCGGTGGTTCGTTTGCGACTCGGTTTTTTGCGAGCCTTATTCTTTTTTGCCATCTCTTACTGTCAGCCTTGCGCCGTTCGCAGATTTGCTGCCGCCCGGCTTCGCATGGGCTTCATGTCCGGGATTTTGTTAATCGGCACGGCTCCGGCTTCAGTCAATAATTTCTGCACCACTTCAAGCGTTTCATAAAAGATGACAACCATCTCTTCCGGCTCAAGCTCTCGAATCGCCTGTCGCAAAGCCTCTGCTTCATTCAGAACAATGTGACATTCGATGCCGGGTATCACAGCCCGTGCCGCTTTGTACAGCAGGTTTGCAACTTCGCCGGAGTCGCGCCCGCGCAAATCTTCATCTTCTTTGATAATCAGCCGGTGAAAGCCCTGTGCGGCGGCGCGTCCGGCTTGCTCAACTACCGAATTGTCACGGTCGCCGGGAACGGCAATCACGCCGGTAACTCTGCGCCCCTGCCATTCTGCCGCCAGCCGACAGACCGAGGTAAAAGCATCGGGATTGTGTCCATAATCAACCAGCACATAGCCTGCGCCCACCTGATACAAGTTGCTGCGTCCGGCATTATGCTCGTTGCTGTCGAAATTCGCTAATGCCTCGACAATGGTTTCCCCTGCCAATCCATAAGCCCGACAAGCGGCAACGGCGGCAAGCGCATTGGCAATTTGATAGCTTGCCGTTGCATTCAAGGTTATGGGTATATCGGCGGCGCGAAGTAGGCGGGTTTTTACCTTATCCTTGACCTCGACAATCCAGCCTCTATCAAGCACATAAGCCGTACCGCCCGCGTCCGTATGCTTCTTAATTACCACATGGTCAGGATGCATGGAAAAGAAGACGATATTCTTTTTGCTGTTGCAGACTTTCGGATGTTCCGGCAGCGTCGCCAGTCGTTCATCGTCGGCGTTCAGAATCAACGTGCCGCCTTCGCGCACCCGCTCCGCCAGCAGTTGTTTGATATGCAGCAGGTCATCGAGGGTTTCAATGCCATCCTGTCCGATGTGGTCTAAACGAATGTTGCTGATAATCGAAATATCCGACCAGTCATATGCCAGACCATTACGCAGCAGCCCGCCGCGAGCCGTCTCCAGTACGGCAACCTCAACCGCCGGATCGGAAAGAATCGTCTGCGCCGAACGCGGTCCGGTGGTGTCGCCTTTGGCAATGCGCTCGTGGTTAATATAGATACCGTCGGTCGTCGTCATGCCTACGGTCTTGCCGGTGGTCTGAAGAATCTGAGCAATCAATCGCGTAATCGTCGTTTTGCCATTCGTTCCGGTGACGGAGATAACCGGAATACGTCCGGTTTCGCCTTCCGGGTAGAGCATATCCACAATGACATCACCGACATTGCGACCATTGCCTTCACTTGGCGACAAGTGCATTCGGAGTCCCGGTGCAGCGTTAATCTCAACAATGCCGTCGGTTGGCTGTAGCGGCTCGGCAATGTCATGAAGAATCAAATCAATGCCGCAGATGTCCAAGCCAATGGTGCGGGCGGCGCGTTCACACATGGCTGTAACTTCCGGGTGAACCGTGTCGGTTACGTCTTTGGCAGTGCCGCCGGTCGAAAGATTGGCGCATTCGCGCAGAAAAACCGTTTCATCTTTCTGTGGCACAGACTGAAGGCTAAAGCCGTATTTTCTGAGACATTCCAGCAGCACCGGGTCAACGGTTATTTTAGTCAACGATTTGTCGTGACCATCACCGCGCAGGGGGTCTTGATTGACGATTTCGATAAGCTGCTCAATGGTGTGTTCGCCGTCGCCGACAACGTGCGCCGGGACGCGCTCACCGGCGGCAACCATCTGCTGGTTAATCACCAGTACGCGATAGTCGCGCCCCTGCAACATCTCTTCGATAACCACTTCGCCCGAATCCTCTTGGGCGATACGAAAAGCCTTCTCTACTTGTGCTACGGATGTAAGATTTAATGATACGCCTCTGCCCTGATTACCGTTGAGCGGTTTAGTGACCACCGGCGCGTGCAGACTTTTGAACGCTTGCACGGCTGCCGCTTCCGAGTTGATAACTTCGCCATAGGGTACGGGCAAGGCGGCTTGACGGAGTAAGGTCTTGGTCAACTCTTTGTCGCAAGCGACTTCTACGGCGACGGCGCTGCTGTGGTCGGACATTGCCGCCTGAATGAATTTGCGTTGTTTGCCATAACCGAGTTGCACGAGACTACCATTGCCGATGCGAAGCGAGGGAATGCCGCGCCGCTTCGCCGCTTCGACAATCGCTGCCGTGCTGGGACCAAGATCGGTTTTTGCGGCAATCTTGCTGGCTTGCCGGATGCGGCTTTGCAGATCGAAAAATTCGTCTCTAATCAGAGCTTCAACAAATTCGACGGCGGTTTCTAATAAATAGCGCGTCGCCTTTGCCGATTGGTATTCAACAATGACATTATAGCAACCCGTCTCCCCGGCATAGCGTGTTTTTCCATGAGTAACGCCGATGCCTGCCATGCCGGTCAGTTCCAGAGCAATATGTTCAATGATATGCCCGAAGTAAGTTCCTTCTTTGAGTCGTTCGACAAAGCCGCCGGGTCTGCCTTTGGCGCAATGATGCTCATAGACGGCTGGCAGACGTTCCAGCAATCGCTCATTGAAGCCCGCAATCTCATAACTCTCTTTATCGGTTAGCTCGTCCAGATAGAGCTTCATTATCAATACCGGATTATAGCTGTAGACATTTGCGCCCGTCAGAGTACGAATTTCGCTGATTCTCATCTTGTGTCAACCTCTTGGTTATTTTATTTGGATCGTAATTTGGTTTGATTTCAGTGCGTGAGGAAAGTACCGGGATCAACTAATCACCTTTCACTTTACAATTTTTTAAGCAATTACCTTCCCTCATTACTCCTCATCGGTAAATGAGCAAGCCCAGTGCCAGTGTGTCGCAGGAATCTGAAGTCTTATCGCGCCCCGTAAAGTCTGCTATTTCAACGCCCTGTGCAATCTGGGAGAGTGAGCCAATAGCAACCGGCAAGTAATTATTTCTCTGGGGTGAATGTTTCTCGGACACGGCGTACTACAAAAATACTGTAATTCTGCTCTGAGGTTAGTCGAAAGCGGCTAAATCCTGCCTAAAACCGGAATCTGCCTTTCTGTTCCGCAATTGCCGATGTGGTACGGCAATCGCCTAATCAATCTAGATGGTTATGAACACTGTCGAGCTACTCTATCGAATTGAAAGCGACCCGTTGGGCGATGTGCAAGTGCCAATCAACGCGCTTTACGGGGTACAGACTTGGCGAGCCTTACAGAACTTTCGCATCAGCGCCTTACGGGTGCATCCGTCACTGATTATCGCTTTTGCAGAGATTAAGAAAGCTGCCGCCCGCGCTAATATCCAAGTCGGTAAACTCACTCCGCACATCGGCGAAGCGATTATTCAAGCTGCCGATGAAGTCATCGCCGGACGCTGGCTCAATCAGTTTCAACTCGATGTTTTTCAAGCCGGAGCAGGCACTTCGTACAATATGAATATCAACGAAGTAATTGCCAATCGCGCTCTCGAACTGCTCGGTCATAAGCGCGGCGAATACGAGCATCTGCACCCGAACGATCATGTCAACAAAGCCCAGTCAACGAATGACACCATGCCAACAGCTATGCGAATTGCCTCACTGCGATTGTTCTACGAATTGCTGAATGCGGCAGGCAGACTTGCCGATTCATTCGCTAAAAAAGCCGATGAATTCACTCCGGTTATTAAATCGGGACGCACTCATCTGCACGACGCAACGCAGATGACACTAGGGCAGGAATTTGGCGGCTATGCCGATAATGTGCGGCGGGCGATGAAACGCTTAAAAGATGGCGAAGATTGTTTGCTTGAAGTGCCTTTGGGCGGTACGGCAATCGGTAGCGGCGTTAATACGCATCCTGACTTTGCGACCATTGCGGTTGTCCGGCTCGCTGAAATCACCGGCTTGAAATTGCGTGAAGCGAAAAATCGCTTTCAATCGCAGCAGAGCCTTGGCGATTTTCTGGCGTTATCCAGCGCCTTGCGTGGCTTTGCCGTTGAACTGAGTAAGATTGCCAATGACTTGCGGCTATTAAGTTCGGGACCGCACACCGGATTGAATGAAATCGAATTACCGGCAGTGCAGCCCGGTTCTTCAATTATGCCCGGGAAAGTTAATCCGGTGATGGCGGAGATGCTCAATATGGTCTGCTTTCATGTCATCGGACACGACCAAGCGGTAATGATGTGCGCCGAAGCCGGACAGCTTGAACTGAATGTCATGATGCCTTACGTCGCGTATGCCTTATTGGAATCTATGGAAGTCTTGACCAATGCCTTGAATGCCTTTGAGGAAAAATGTGTGAGCGATATTCGCGCCAATGTCGAACAGTGTCGGGAGTATGCAGAACGCAGCGTCGGACAAGCGGCGACGCACAATGAAGAACTCGGCTTTATGGGCGCAGCGGAACTGGCAAAACGCGCTATTGAGACGGGCAAGAGTGTTGATGAATTATTGAAGGAGACGAAAAAATAGGATCAATTAAGAATTAAAAATTAAGAATTAAGAGAATGACAATCCTAATTCTTAATTGAATCAAACGGGGGGAATTATGAAGAAAGCACAGAAACAAGCAAAACAGCAACAACCACAACAGACCGATGATGAAAAATACAAAGCCTATGATGATGCGGTCAGACACGGCGAGCCGCTACAGGAACAGATTATTCCTGATGAAATCAGACAATTTCAGCGCGAAATGGACGAGTACAATGCTGTTTCGCCCAGACTCTCAGGCGGCGATATAGACGCCAGATGGCAGGACGCCGAAAGCAGCGGCGAAGAAGCAGTCGGCGGCACGGTGGCAACGCCTGACCAGGATAATGTGGATGAAATCGGGCGGGCAGTTGGACTGGAATTCCAAGACAATCAACCGTTGCGCTCTCCGGCTGAAGTTCTCGAAGAACGCGACCGCAACCGCTGGGAACTGAATCGCCATTCCGCCGATACGGACATCGCCCAACAAGAAGAATAAAGGCATGAAAAATAGCCGCAAGACCGGAATCTTGCGGCTTTGAAGTATGCTCACGACTCAATTGCGTCACGCTAACCGTGTTGCCAATACGCCTCTCTTATCTGGCTGCCACCGCAGCATACGAGGTGCGAATAATACCAATTCCAAATGATTTGTGCGTATACTGTAGAAATGAATTATACTGTTTTGATTAGCGAGAGCGAAGCCGAACTTCGGCAGCTTGAAAAGCGCCAAAAACTGGCACAGATGCAAAAGCGCCTTCACTTTCTGCGGCTGCTGAAAAGTCAACCAGCAATCACCCAAGAGCAAGCTGGCAAGAGCGTTGGCTGGCAACGGCGACAAAGCCAGAAAATCTGGCAACTCTACCGTCAAGGCGGCATCCGTAGCGTCTTGTATAAGCCTAAGGGCTGGGGCTTTGGCAAGCTGTCGAGTCCGCAAATCGCCCATTTGCAAGGCGATTTGCGGCAATTTGGCGCTACCAGTTTAGACGACATCCGCACTTATCTGGAGCAAAGTTTTGGTGTCGTCTATTCCCTCAGCGGCAGTAGCGCCTTGTGTGCGCGGTTGAAAATCAAACTCAAAACGGCTCGCCCCTACAATGTCAAACAGCATATTGAGGAGGTCGAAACATATAAAAAAACTTTGGCAACTTGACGCAGGAATTTGCTGATGAAGACGTGGAATTTGAAGATGAGATGCGCCTTGGAAGGCGCACGGAACTGGGTCGCAAGTGGGCGCCCATCGGCGTACGACCGCGTGGCAAGCAGCAGATCGGCTATGAGTATTTGTACTTGTATGTGTCGCTGAAGCCATACACCGGCGAATGGTTTGCGATGTTTTTACCGCGTTTGGATAAACCATGTTTTGGTATTTTTGCCAGCGAGCGTCGCAAAAGTTTAGCGAAGAAAAGGCTCTGGGTGGTGGATGGAGCATCAGCACATCGGTTAGCGCCAGGGCAGACGGGCTTGGTGTTGCAGAAGTTGCCCGCCTAGGCCCCAGAGTTGAATCCGGTGGAGCGATTTTTTCAAGAGCTACGGCGGCAGTTGAAGTTCCGCATCTTGGCGACGCTCGAAGAGGCAGAAGCGTGTGTCAGTGAAGTCTTGCAAGGCTTTTATCAAGATGCCGAAAGCGTCAAGAGTTTAGCTCTTTTTCCGTATATCACATACGCACGAAACAATTTGAATTAGTATAACTATAACGGCTGGCTCACCGTTGAGCCGAACGATTCGAGCCGTGAAAATACGACCAGCGGAGAGGCGACCAATTGCCAGTTGACCGTCAATATCTCCTATCAACCGAAACCGGAACAAGAGAAACAGTTGCAGCAGCAGGGTAAAGACCATGATGAAGTGATGCACGAAGGCATCCAGAAAGCGTTGCTGTCAATTAAAAATCTCTGCGAAGGCACCGGCGGCAAAGTCGAATCGAAAGCTGCCAGTAAGGGTAATAAAAAATGTAAGTGATTAGGTCTGAAAGAGAACAAAAGGGTTTCCTTCTATCACCGACCTCAGTTCTTGAAACACTTGGCGCTTCATCTTTCGCATTGTCGAAATAAAACTGTAGATTTGACTATAACTTTGCGATCCACTTTCTGAACGAAATCCACCACTCACTTTTTGCTTTACTTTCACCGGACGACTATCTCTTTGCGCTTGGTTATTGGTGAATGGCACTTCTTCAAGCTTGCCAAACAGCAGCGCCGCTGGCGCGTTTTTGCTCAGTCTTTCTAACAAGTTCCGCCCTTTGGTGCGCTTCCATTTGCCTCGCCCCTGGCTCTTTTTCGGCGGCGCTTCTTCCTCTTCTCCCCTGCCGATTATCGCTTCGTATCTCTTTTCATATTCTCCAATTTCTTCGATCACGCCTTTGCCCTCAGCGCTCTTTTTATACAGTTCCAACAGCCATTCTTTCATCTCCAAGCCTCATTTCGACTCGCTCGTTTCGAGGATTCCTGTCAATTCTCGCAAAATAGGTGCAGTACCTATCGCCTGCTTCATCTCTGCAAAGCCAAACTACCTCGCTAACCAATCGTGCACTCCCACTCCTTTGAACTGTGACACTATTGAACTCTCACGTTTCCTTGCTTCACTACCGCGTTTTTGATGCACAACTTGATAAGTCAACAAAGAACTCGAAGCCGTGTGCAACCATTTCAATTTCCCGCTTTCGCGCCTTCCCGTCTCATCAAAATTGAGCACTGCTGATTCCAGAATTGCCGCTTTGATTTCTGCCATCGGCATTTTTTCAGCGCTTCTGTTGACCAGTTCTTGAGTCGTCGCTTCCTTCAATTGATAGCCATATAAAGCCTCAAACAAATCTCCGATTTTGCGATCTGATAGACAACCGTGAACCGAGAGCAGGGCAAGCCTTGGTTGCCCTTTGACGCCATATTGAGTCTGTCCCAAGACCTTTTCAGGAAACCTTCCGCTGACCGTTTTGCCACCCGTGCATTGTCGCTGTAGGCGTCTGTATTCAACGACTTGCAAACGTGGTTCCGGCAAATCAAAAACTTGTCTGGCGTCGACAATCTGAGCTTGACCGGCAACAGTTGAGTTGCCACTTTGACCCTCTTGCGGGTAACAATCAATGACCAAGTCAGGTTCGGCAATCTTCTGTAAGGTGTTGCCTGAATGTCCCTTTTGTCCGCCGCGTTTGCCTGTAGGTTTGGGCAAGGCTGATTTTCTCTTGGAAAAAGCATCGCTTGATGGTGGCCGGTTGGAGTTGCTTGAATTCTGATTGAGTCTCGCCTTTAGCTGCTCAAGTTCTGTCTTCAAGGCAAGGGTCTCTGCTTGCATCATTTCAGTGATGGATAACAGATTGCGGATCAGGCTATGGCATTGTTGGATGGTATTGAGTAGTTTGACTTCCACTTTATTAGCAAATAGCTAATCAGCTAGAATCTCCTTTTTTGACCTAATCAGTTACGAAGAGATAGAGAATCACCGCCGTTACAACAAGCGCGGGTATCCAGCGAAACCACCAGAACGGCGACCGTGGCGGGGCAGGAGGAGGCGGCAATAAGGTAGATTTCGCTTTCATTTTTTGCTTGTGGTTGAATGTTATACCACTCGCTTTACGACACCGCAAAAATATAACGCTCGCTATAGGAAATCATTTCCCTTGACGAGGCAATAGAAAGGCACAGACAATAGTTCTATCGCACAGCAACCGTTCTCCTCTGCTTTTTTGCAGGATGTTCTATGGCTCAAAAAATTCTTATCGTCGAAGACCATGCCGATGCTGCTAATATGCTGGCACTGCTACTTGCCAGAGAAGGCTACACTACCATTCATGCGAAAAACGGACGCGAAGGATTTGCTCTTGCCATCAAAGAAAATCCCAGTTTAGTGCTAACTGATTTACAAATGCCGGAGATGGATGGCGTCAGTTTAGTGAAGTTGTTGCGACAACAGGCGCAATTTACCGCCTTGCCCATTATTATCGTCACCGCTTACCGCACCAGTGAGTTTTACGAAGCCATGCAGGCGGGCGCGAACGATGCGGTCTTTAAGCCGATCTTTTATGACCGGCTCGTTGCGGTAATAAAAAAATTTCTTCCCGGAGAGCAGCCTGCATCAGGAGGCATTGCTTAACTCTGCCTGTTTTTCAACAAGAGTCGGCTCTAGCCTCGTAACCTCTGCCGGACGATCTACCTGTCGTAAAGCGTCAAGCAACGACAGCGTAAAAGCAACGACGACAGGACCCAAAACAATGCCGAGCATCCCGAATACCTGTAGCCCGCCAAGCGCCGAAAAGAAGACGAACAGTTCATGCAGATTGACTTTTTCGCTCACCAGTTTCGGGCGCAAAAAGTTGTCTACCGAAGCAATCACCAGACCGCCCCAAACCGCCAGCAAGATAGCCTGTGTCCAATGTCCGGTAGCCGCCAGATAAATGGCTGCCGGAACCCAGACGACAAAAGAGCCAAGCATCGGAATCATCGAAAAGAACATTATCACTGCACCCCAGAGCGCCGGAGCCGGCAGCCCCAACACCCCAAAGGCAAGTCCGCCAAGAATGCCGCAGAGAACCGAGATAATGACAATGCCATTGACGCTGGCATGAATGACCTCGCCGGTGCGTTCAAAGATGCGTCGCGCTTGCGAACCTTCCAAGGGCAACGCCGAACTCATTGCCGCACGAATGCGCGAATTGTCGCGGAACAGATAATAAGCGGTGAAGATAATGAAGAAAAATTCAGCGATGGCGGTGACGATATTACCGGCAAAACCAATACTGTTGGCGGCGAAGTATTGGGTCAAACTCTTGAGACGATCCGTAAGATAGGTTTGCAAACCAGCGCGATCCACATTGATATATTGCTCAAGCCATGCCGTGATTTTCCCCGTCCTTGATGAATTTGGGTCCAGAAAAGAGCCTATATTATTCTGTAGATACTGGCTCGCGCCGGACAATTCGCGGAAAATCGCAAAGGTAATCAGCGCCAGAGGAATCAGAATCACAACTATCGCAAAGATGGTTGACAGCAGCGAACTGACAGTCGGACTCTTACCCCGCGCCTGTATGCGCTTATGCACCGGATGAAAAACAATTACCAGCACCGTCGCCCACGCCAAAACTCTAAGAAAGGGAACCAACATCAACCAGCAAACGTAAATCGCCCCGGCGGTGATGCCCAATAGGGCAAGCCAGCGAATTTGCTCTTTACGTTTGCTCATCAATCAGCCATTCCTAACCGGATTGTTTGGTCTTGACAATGCGGCTGGTATCAAACCCGTGTCCGGCAATCTTCTTCAGAAGCTCCTGATATAAAGCCTCATCCATTTTCGGTGACCGGCTTAGTATCCACAGATACTCGCGTTTCGGTTCGCCGATAACCGCATATTCATAATTCGGGCTGAGTTCAATCACCCAGTAATCACCCCAAACCATGGGCAGAAATGACAAAAACGCGGGCGCGAAACGCACTTCCAGCACAGAATTTGGACCTTTCTTGTCTGCCTGTCGCGCTGTGCCTTCGGCAGCTTTCAATGTGCCGTCAACTTTTTTGCATTCGTTCAAAACGATGATTTTGCCATTCTCTTTTGGCGTATAGGTTGCCGTCACATCCGACGCGCAGGATTTCTCAAAGCGATTGGGAAATCGGGCAATTTCGTACCATTTACCGGCATAACGGCTCAAATCAATAGTCGGGACGGGCTCTAGGGTTGGCTTATTGTCAGCCGCAACGATAGCGGTTGCAAATTGCAACGCCAGCGCCGTCACTCCGGTAAGCAATACTATCTGTTTTATCGTCATAATCTATCTATCTCCAACTATCTCCAAAAATCAAAAGATCACGGGTTGCGGCGTCACCGGCGGCTGCGGCGGTGAATCCGGCGGCGTATTCGGCGGCTGCGGCTGCGGGTCGAAGTCCGGTGGTTTCGGCTCCGGGTCAGGCATCGGCAACGGTTCCGGCTCCGGCGGCTGCGGGCGCACCGGATCGTCCGGGTTCGGCGGCGGGTTTGCCGGTGGCTGCGGGTCTGTAATTGGCGGATTTCGGCTCATAATCATTTACTCCTGATGTTTCAAATTCCATTTCTGATTGGCTTGATTGTCCGGCTCAAAGCGCGAGGATTGTCGCGCTTCGTCCTGCTCGCCGACTTGTAAATCAGCTGCTTGCTGCGACTGATTCAATAATGCCGGATTGTCGTCAATCTCATCGGCTTTTGCGGCATCGCGGTCATCCTGTCGTTTTCTTTGCGGCGGTCCGTCTTTTAAGAGAAGCGTCGTAAAGATAATGAGAATTGCTACCATAATCACAATAATCCATATATTCATACCATCACCTGAACTTATCCAAGTAAGCCTCTTTTATTCTTTTCCCCACGAAACGATATGCAGCATTTTTTTGTAATTTTCTTCGTGTCGCTTCGTGTGCTTCGTGGTTTATGTCAAGCGCCATCAGCCCGACAGTTAAGTAGATAGTTTGCGTCCGGCGCTCTCTTCAACCGAGGCGATGTTGCGATTGATTTTATCGGTCGCGCCTTCTTCGTCCTCTATCTTAATAATCGTCACCACATGATTCGATTTATCGCGCATCCGCAAATGACATTGTCTGACCACTTCCATCACTTCCTGCCACTCGCCTTCGACACAAGTGGAACCGGGAGTCAGCTTGTACGGCAGTCCCATGGTGTCAACCAGCTTGAGAATCTCGGCAAGCGGTCCCGATAAGTGTTCATCCGTGCCAAGAGGTAAAATTGAAAACTCTACTAACATCTTTTCTCCTTTTTTATTTGTTTATTTCACTGTCACAACCGAATAGGTTGCTGCCAGTGGCGTTACTTCATAACTATCGAGCAAATCCGCCGGGTCACGAGAGATAAAGATACAACCGGCAATTCGCAAATCATTGACCGGAAAGCCGCCGCACAAAACGCCAATGGTTTGCAAGTCTAGCTTTTTCGCGGCTTCCGCATCGTAAGGCGAATCGCCGACAACTAGGCACTGTTTGACATCTACATTGCCTAACTTGCGTAATGCTGCCTCAAAGATGTCCGGGTGAGGCTTCGATTTCTCCACATCATCGGCAGAGGTATCTGCCGCTATCAAATCATCTATCTTCGCCAACTCTTTATAGGCGGCAAGCTCATCTTCTTTAGCAGACGAAGCAAGGGCAATCTGTTTATCGTCTGCCAGTATTCTCTCAAATAGTTCGCGCACTTTCGGAAAGGCTTTCACTTGTGGCAAGTAGTATTTCTTGAACAAATCGCCGCGATAGGCTTCCATCTCGTCGCCAAAGTTTTTCAATTCATTGTCCGAAAAGAATACAGGTAGAAGTTGGTCGCCGCCCTTGCCGATTTGCGAGCGTACTTCTTCAAAAGCCACTTCGCGCCCGAATTTCTTAAAGGTCTCCTGCCCTGCCTTGGCGTGGAGGTCTACGGAATCCACAAGAGTTCCGTCTATATCGAAAATAACTGCTTTTATCATCGCTATCCTCATCGTGGTAGACTCTCCATCGTCACAAAGGCAAACCCTATAAGAGCAACCGCAATGCCACAGCTTTCACAACGGTAGTGAAAGAAAACCTTACAGGAACAAGGTTTGCTCACTTGCCAGCGCCTGAAGCCAAATGATGAAAACGGCAAATTGCCAACCGCCGAGCGACCTTTCCGTATCTTGATTTTGTCGGGTTCCAACCGGCGGCAATTCAACTGCCCTGGTGTTGATTCCAAATCGCGTACCTTGATGGTGAAGATGGCGGAGAGACTGCCAGCCGAATGGGAGATAGATTACGAAGATTTGGGTAATGTTTACGGGCGGGCGCGGATTCAAAGTTGTAATGCCTGTGTCTCAACTTCGATGGCGCTCTGCGTTTATCCCTGCAACTGCTATGAGCCGAATAATAAATCGGAGCCGGATTTAATGTGGGACTTAGATTTATATGCGCGGCTTGACCTTGCCGATGCTTGGGCGATAATCGCGCCGGTCAACTGGTACGCGCCAACCGCGAATCTGAAACTGATGTTTGACCGTCTGGTTTGTATGAGTGGCGGCAATCCCCGCGAAGAGTTGATTGACCACAAAGACCCGGAACTGGCAATGAAGCTCGAACACTCGTCGCAATGGGAAGAGTTGAGCGTCAATCATTTGGAAGGGCGCACCGCGGCATTTTTCTGTTACGGCGATGGCGGCGGCGATGAACTCAATAAAACGGGGCGACCCAAGCTGCTCCGCCACCCGGACTATTTCAACCCCGACGAAGAACCCTTTGACGATATGCGTCAGACCTATGCGCCGTTGGTCTGGCAATGTCGGTACAGTGGTATTGAAGTCCTCGATGAGCTTTGGCAATACGTCGAATTCGGACAGGGCAAAAAGTACAGCGACAATCAGGCGGAAGATATGGCGACAGAGGAAAAGGTCTGGCAGCCGTTCTATAGTTGGGTTGACGGTTTCACCGCGTGTGTCCGACAAAAAGGCAAAGTGGAACCGGGAAAGTATCGCGCTTATGGGTACGAAGCGCCGGAGCATTTCTGGAATAATTTGAAATTGAAATGGCGAGCCGCCAAAATCGCCGCCGGTTACCCGCCTGACGGTTCATCACCCGAAGCCCAGCAGGAGATGAAGCTGAATGACGATACTGGATTGAATATAAAAAAGAGTGAAGGCGAGAAATTGAGAGAATAGAAGTAACTCACCTTACGCGAGAGACGAAAGTTTGCGTCTTTAGTCCCGCAGGGACGACCGAAAATAGACCGGCAATTGATTGCCGGGAGACGAATGCCTTGCCAGAGAGTCCCGGAGGGACGGCTGAAGTGGTCTATCGCAGCTTCAGTCGTCCCTCCGGGACTCAAGGTAATGCGGCTACTAATCCCCGCCGATAAATCAGCGGTCTATTTTCGGTCGTCCCTGCGGGACTAAACCTTCCGTTAAAGAGTCACTGCAAGTAGCAATTACTTCTTCGTATCCGGGCAACGGCAGTCGTCCTGTGTGACAATTAAATCGAAGCGTTTTTGCTGCTCAACAGTCAGCAATTCGCGCATCTTCAAGCGAGCGTCTTCACGCAGGGAGAAGTAACGCGGACGCACTTCGGCGCAGACATTCTTATACTGATCGCGCATCTCGTCGAGAATGGCCCTCATCTTTGTCTGCTGCGCCGGCGTTAAATTGACCTCGCGGTTTAAGGTCTCGAAGTATTCCGCCGTATCGCGCATCGAAGCCATTTGCGGGGCGCTGGCAGAGCGCGACAGATAAAGATTATTCAATGCCGCGCCGGTGACAATGCCGAGCGCGAAGATAATCACAACGCCAAGCCATACTTTGAAAAGCGCTTTACTCTCTTTTTCCATAATGATTCTTACCGTAACTCATCCTCAAAAATTTGAGAATAGAAACAGCGATTCAAGGCAGGTGTTAGAGTACAAGCTTTAGCTTGGGCGTAGATTGCCATACGGATTCATTGCGATTACGGCTATAGTATAATGACTATACAAGCCTCGTCAGGTTCATCAGTAGGGCAAGGTTCGCCTCCGTAAGCTACTACCAAACTAAAGTTTGAACTCTAACACCTGCACCTCATGTTTACCTTTCCCTTCGTTTCTGCTTAACCTGAGCTACTGCTTATCAACCCTTTACCGATTGCCGCTTTCCGGCGTTTGTACCAGAATGGCTACAACATCATCGGTTGACACGACACACTCCGAACGATTGGCAATGTTGCAGGCAGTCGGCGGCGTGTTCGCTTCCAATTTGACAAAGATTGCTTCATTTACGCCAATCGGATTGGGCGGCGGCGCGTTTTTACCCGCAAAGACATAAGCCCCAACCGCTAAGACCGCCAGCAGCGCAAACGCCGGAATCGCCCGCCGCGCCAGTAACGGCAGTAAGCGCAGATAAAACGGCACGGCGGCGGGCATTGCCTGTGCTTCGGCAACTCGGGCGCGAATTCTGGCATAGAGAAATGGCGATGCCGCAATTTTATCAATCGTCTCTTCGTCAGCAGACGCGGCGTGTAGAATACGTCGCCCGATTTTCTCTACCTTTGCTTCTCGATGCTCTTCTGCCATACCGTATGCCTCAAACAAATTCGCTCAACACCCGACGCAAGGCAAGGCGGGCGCGATGAGCGCGAACTTTCACTTTTGCCACCGACCACGCGGTTACTTCGGCAATCTCAGCAACCGAAAATTCTTCCACTTCAAGGAGTGTCAATACCAGCCGGTCATCGGCGCTCAATTGCGCCAATAATTTATGCGCCAGATCACGCGAAATCAGCCGCGCTTCCAAATCGCCTTTTTGCCAGTGCGACAGCCGGTTCATCATCTGCGCTTCATCATCGGTAAGGGCGTTCAGGGCATCTTCGGGGCGACGGCGCAGGCGGCGCAATTCGTCATAGCAGGCATTGATAGCAATGCGCGACACCCACGCGGCGAACGATGCGCCCTCGCGGGGCGCATAATCGCCAAGCGAGAGAAAGATTTTCGTAAAGACTTCCTGAATAATGTCTTCAATCTTTTCCGAACCGGCGAAGTAGTTAGAAGCGATACGCGCAACTCGTCTGCGATGCCGCTCGAAAATTTGCTCAAAGGCGACTTCATCGCCCGCGCAAGCTGCCTGAACGATGGCATCGTCAGCAATTTCACATCTCTTCTGACTACGCGATTCGATAGCCGTACACTCAAACTCGCCGGTAATCTCGTACCTTCCTCAATGTCGGCTGCCAAAAAACTGAGGGCGCAACACCTTCTCAGCCGCACAAGGCATTCTCCAAAGCCGAAAAGCCATTTTCCACGCCCCACACCAATAAACGCAAGGCAGCGACAAGAGGTTACAAGACCGGAAGAAAATTCTGCACAGAACTTATCAAACTCTAACCTTTTGCTTGCCGTATGACTCTATATAAGTGTAGGGCTTTTGCGTGGGCGCAGAAGTTTTATGGAGTGAGGAATGGCAACGGCAGCAGAACCGCCTGATGAAATGCTTGTGCTTGCGGCGATTTTAGGCAACCTCGATGCCTTCGATGAACTTGTGCTGCGATACCGAGCGGCGGCAGTGCGCGTGGCGCAACAGGTGGTCGGGCGCGACGACGCCGAAGATGTAGCACAAGACGCGCTGCTACTGGCATTTCGCGCCTTGCCTTCGATTGAAGAGCCGTCAAAGTTTGCGGCGTGGTTGTCGGCAATTACCCGCAACCGGGCAATGCGAATCGGTAAACGCGAAAGCACATATCAGCGTAATCGGGTCGTGCTTGACGAAGTGCTGTTGGAAGAGGTTGAGGCGCTGGCGCGTCCTTTCGTGCAGGAGAGCAACGAGGAATTGACGTTGGCGCTGGAAAATCTGCCGCCCGATTATGCGCTGGTCTTACGGATGCGCTTTCTTGATGAAATGCCGCTTAAACGTATTGCGGCATTTTTGGGCGTGGCGCTTTCAACCGTGAAATGGCGCGTGCATCAAGGCAAGAAACTTCTGCGCGAGGAGCTATTAAAATTACGAGGTGAATCATGGAACGAGAAACCGAAATCAGAAAATTGACTAATGTGCTGCGCCGCGTGGCGCGTTCGGCGCAATACGCCGCGTGGAGTAATTCCGTGCCGGACGCTGCCCGCTTTTGCGTCCGGCAATTTAATACGGTTCTGGCGCGATTGACGGAATTGGAGCCGCAGGTCGCGTATGCCTTCGGGCAACTCTCGGAAGAGGCATCGCCGCAAGTCGTTCGCATCGCGGCGCACGAACTGGCAGGCTATTTCGCGGAAGAACGCGAATCGAAACGCGGCGCGTGGGCGTATGAAGGCGGTTGCGGCACGCATCGCCAGCGTCACGCCAGAGCGTGGCGGCATGAGCGTTGTTAATAATTCCGCTTATTCAGAGAGCAGAAAATGAATAGCCGGTGTTAGAGTACAAGCTTTAGCTTGATCTTAGGCTGCAAGGCAAGCCGATAACAGTTCCGACGAATAGTACAAAGCAACGCCCAGACCAGAGCCGCAAGGGTAAGCAGTAGCGCAATGCCTGTGTCGCTCACTCTACTACCAAACTAAAGTTTGTACTCTAACACCTGTCGTCAATATGGGGGGAATTTGTATTACGAAAGAGGTGTGATATGGAAAGAGAACAAGAGATCGCAAAACTGGTCAATGTCCTGCGGCGCACGGCGCGAATGGCATTGCAATCGGAATGGACGGGAAGCGCCGCCGATACGGCAGCCTTCTGTGTTGAGCAATATAACCGCGTACTGGCGCGATTGAAAGAGATTGACGGCAATCACGTAGTCATCTTCGAGCCGTTGGCAGCAGGGAGTTCGCTTACCGTTGCAGCAATGGCGTGTCGTCAGCTTGCCGCCTACTATGAGGATGAAGTGCCGCGTGACCATTGGGATCGTAAATGGGCAAAGGATTTTGCTTTCTTTGACCCGCGCCCGTTCCGCGAATTCTGGGAGAAATCGGCGCGTGACATCGAAGATTTCGGCGAGTATATCCGCGAAAGCATCGAAGAATGGGCGCGACAACGCAAAGAGCGCACCGAAAAACCGGAGCCGCCGAAAGCGCAGTAGTCCGTAGCGCTTAGTCCGTAGCTTTTGTCAGTAGTCATTCAGGCGTTTTGCAAGCATTTTGTATGCAATCACACAACAGCTTCACGCGAAATCAAAACTACGGACTACGGACTATCACCTTTGACAATCTTCTAATCACCACAGCATACTCCTTGCTTCGTAAATCCTCATTCGGCAAGGAAGATTCATGGCAGCTAATCTACTCGACGGCACAAGTGTTGCCAACGCCATTAAACAAGAGGTTGCAGAAGAAGTCGCGGAACTTTCCAAACAGGGGCTAAAACCGGGCTTGGCAGCCGTTATTGTAGGGCATGACCCGGCTTCGCAACGCTACGTTGCCAACAAGGTCAAGACCTGTGAACAACTTGGACTTTATTCTGAAAAGATTGCCTTGCCGGAAACGACAACCACTGAAGAACTGCTCGTGGTTGTCAACGATTTGAACCGTCGTGATGAAATTGACGGCATTTTGGTACAAACGCCGTTACCGCGTCAGATTGACAGCGATTTGGTCTTGAAATCGGTTGACCCGGCAAAAGATGTGGACGGCTTTCATCCCGTCAATGTCGGACGCTTGGCGCTCAATGAAGATGGCTTGCGCCCCTGCACTCCCGCCGGAATTATGGAGATGCTCGAACGCTACAACATCAATCTGAGCGGCGCAAATGCCGTGGTACTCGGACGCAGCCGCATTGTCGGTTTGCCGATGTCATTGCTGCTGCTGCACAAAAACGCAACGGTGACCATCTGCCATTCGCGCACCAAAGATTTGGCGGCGGTCACAAGTCAGGCGGATATTCTGGTTGCGGCTATCGGACGGATGGCGATGGTCGAAGCGCAGCATATCAAACCGGGCGCGGTGGTCGTTGATGTCGGCATGAATGAAGTAAAGACCGCCGAAGATTTTGAACGACTCTACGGCGATAATCCAAAACGCCGCTCTGCATTTGAAAAGAATGGCTATACGCTGGTCGGTGACGTAAACCCGCGTCAGGCGATGCAAGTGGCGAGTTATTTCACCCCGGTTCCCGGCGGCGTCGGTCCGCTAACGATTGCCATGCTGATGAAGAACACCCTCAAAGCGATGAAGCTGCGGCGCGGGCGGTAAAAATATCCCCAGATAAAGAATAGACCGCGAATTGGGCGGATGCGGTGGATTGATGCGGATTATCCGTTTGTATCTGCCTAATCCGCCCAATTCGCGGTCTATCTGTCATGATTTTTTGAGCATCCATTCATTGTCAGAGTTCGCTTTCCGCTGAAAAAGAATTAACGAATGTTGTGACAAGCAACATTCCGGCAAAGAGCTTTCATTCACTCTGAATATGGTATTGTAATAGTTGAGGATGCTTTGAAATTTCAGGAGAAGGTCATGCTCAAAAATCGCCTGTCGCTCATCTCGCTCTTGCTCTCAATTATGATGTTTCACGCTGCCTGCGGCGGCGGTAGCCGCTTCGGAAGTCGTAAATCGGATACTCATTTCAAACCCGGTTTCAACCTCTTCAGCGAACAGCAGGACATCGAGTTAGGCAAACAATCTGCCGAACAGGTGATGCGCGAAATGCCGGTTTTGCGCGATGAGCAAATTCAAACCTACGTCTCCAACCTGGGGCAGAAACTCGCCGCTAAAGCTCCGGGCTATAAATTCCTTTATCAATTTCGGGTTATTGCCAGCCGCGATGTCAATGCGTTTGCGCTTCCCGGTGGCTTCATGTTCGTTAATGCCGGAGCTATCGCATCTGCGAAGAATGAAGGCGAACTGGCGGGCGTGATGGCGCATGAAATCGCTCACGTCGCGTTGCGACACGGTACGAGTCAGGCAACCAAGGCATACATCGCGCAGGCCGGCTTGAGCGTACTCGGCGGGCTGGCAGGCGGCGAAAACTCCGACTTGGGGCAGATCATTCAAACCATCGGCGGCGCCGGCGCGAACGCCATCTTTCTGAAATTCGGGCGGACAGCAGAAACGCAGGCTGACCTTGCAGGTTCGCGCATCTTAGCGGAAGCCGGTTACGACCCGCGTGATCTGGCAAATTTTTTTAAGACGCTGGAAGAAAAAGACCGGCAGCGCGTCCCGGAAATCCTCAGCGATCATCCGAACCCGGGCAACCGCATTAAGGCGATCAATGATGTGTTGCCGTCACTGCCCGTCAGCAGCAACCCGATTCGCACTTCACCGGAGTTTGAAGGGGTGAAGGCGCGACTGACGGGCAATCGCGCCGCCTTGACCAATGAAGAACCCAAGCGCGTCGGCAGTGTGCCAACCAAGATGGGCGCAAGACCCGCGCCGCCGTCCGGTTCGTATAAATCCTATCAAGCGGGCGACGGTTCTTTCACGCTACAGGTTCCCGACAACTGGGACGGGCTGACGTCGGATCAGGTCAATTTAATCTTCGCCCCGCAAGGCGCGTATGGACAGATGGAGCAAACTGTCTACGCTTCGCATGGCATCTTTATCGGCGCAATGCCCGTCGAGCAGAGCAATCTGGAAGCAGCTACCGAAGCCTTCGTACAAGCACAGATTCAAAGCAACCCTGATTTCAAAATCGCCCGCCAACCTGAAGCCATGAACTTCGGCGATAGGCGCGGCTATGCTACGGTTGTCGCCGGACAATCGCCGGTAACGGGAGTGATAGAGGTTGATGTGATTTATACGACAGCAACAAGCGACGGCAGGCTATTCTATTTCGTCACCATCTGCCCGCAGGATGAAGTGGATACCTATAAACCTGCCTTCGAGCAGATTATCAACAGCATCCGGCTGGCGCGTTAATTCAGAAGCAACATTGTCCATTATCGAAACGAACTCATCGGCACGACAAAGGACAATTTATCAATGGATAAAGAACAATCAAATTGTTAGCTGAACACCAGGAGATTTGTCATTTATTCAAAAACCACATCTTCGTAAATCTCCTGCATAGAAAGCGTGAGCGGCGACGGCAGTGAGTGAAATGTCACGGCTTCTCCTTCTTCAAAGATTTCCAGTTGCCATCGGTTCTGCTGATCCTTGCGGTAGAGTTCAACCCTGATTCTGTCTTGATAGACAATCGCATATTCGCGCAAACTTTCAAGTTGGCGATAGATAGAGAGCTTTTCACGGCGGTCGGTGTTTTCTGTAGACGGCGACAACACTTCAACAATCAGATCAGGATTACTTTTGAAAACGCTTTTGAGCGCGAAAGGTTCGCAAGTGACCATGACATCCGGGTAATAGAAGGTATCAGCAATCTCGATTCTGACTTTCATATCGGCTAAGTAGGCACGACCGCCGCTACCGCGAAGATGAAATCGCAGTTGGGCAAATAGATTTCCCGCAATCGTATTATGCCCTTCTGTCGCACCTGCCATCGCAAAGATTCGTCCAGCGACATACTCATGCTTCACATCACTTTTTTCTTCAAATTCAAGATATTCCTGAACCGTAAGATGAAACAATTTTGCCGGTAATGACATAGTAACCTCTCTTGTGCGTAGGCATAAATGATATGCTGACGCAGCATTATTCCGCAATGACTCGCATTCTCACAACGCCAATTGCAGAAGAACCAGCAAAGCGATTCCAATTGCAGCATTAAGGCTGACCTGAAACCAGAAAGTAGCAGGCTCTAACTTTCTTACTATCATTTCTTTCTGCATATGCCCATAATCGTCTTTAGGCACGATACCATCTCTCATATAAAAACAAGCATAATTATAAGCAATCAACCCGAAGAAAAAGAAAAGCGGTAATTCGTGAACAAGATTGGCTAAAACTACGCCTATCAGAGCAAGCATAATCGAGAACAAATTCCAATCTATAAGCCGCAAATTTATGGCAAAGAAATCGCTGAGGTGATAGAAGTAGAGAGTCAGCAACGTCACCAAAGCAAGCGCCGACAGCGGCATACCGATCATCTTGTATTTCGCCCGCGGGTAGTGGCTCAATTGAGAATGAGAGCTTGCTCCAGATTGTAACGATGCAAAAATAATTGCAGACCAGTCTCATGCATAAACCAGGACTTCGAGAACGACAAACTCTGTCGCACAAACCG
>Ga0187894_10000906_pt1 | contig 39457 bp, 45 predicted proteins | sample GBC1701081metaG_FD_136650 | JGI IMG/M metagenome (GOLD analysis project Ga0187894, IMG submission 136650) | White microbial mat communities from a lava cave in the Kipuka Kanohina Cave System on the Island of Hawaii, USA - GBC170108-1 metaG ... | reverse complement strand
CCTTTCTCGGTCCTCATCGAAGAGGGCAAGGGCGGCAAGGCTATCGCCGAAACCGAGCGGGTGATCGAGATCCCGATGAACACGATCAGCGGCAGCAAGTTCGCGGTCATCGTGACGGACACCGAGAAGCGCAAGTTGCGCGTCGCCTTCGATCTGCGCAACGCGGCGCCGAAGGCGCCGGACGAGGTCAAGGCCAGAGAAAATCGCGGCGAGGTCGAAGCCGTCTGGCTTGCGGCGCAGCAGGACGGCGCCTGGCGCTTCGAAGCGGTGCGCCAATTGCGGGCACTGCCGCAAGACAAGGTGATCACCGACCTGATCGCGGCGCTCGAAAAAGGGTGGCAGCCGAAATAGCTAAACCGCCGTCGCCATCACCGCGGCGGTGTCGTAATATTCATAGAACTCCGTCACCTTGCCGCGGTTGAAACGGCAGAGATCGGCCTTTGGCGTAACGAAGGTCTTGCCGGTCTGCTTGTTGGTGAAGGAGATTTCGGAGAGCACCAGCACGTAGGGGCCGCCGACGACATACTCCTTCACATTGTAATAATTCATCTTGAAGGCGGATTCCAATCCGCGGAAATATTCCCTGACCTCCTCGCGGGTCTTGCGCGTCTTGGTGAAAGCGATGGGATCGGCGCCGTCGGCAAGCGAGCCCCAGAGAACACGGGGCGCCAGGATGCCGACGAGCGCATCGGCGCTGCCGCCCTTGGTCTTGTCCCATTGGGCATAGAGCTTCTTGAGAGCCTTTACATTGTTGGTCGCCGCTGCCGTGACGCCACTCGCCGTCTGCGACTTGCCCGACTTGTAGAGAGGTTTCGGCTTCTGCGGAGCGGTGCAGACGCCTTCGGGGGAGCAAGCCGCATAAGCCTGATGATTGTCGAAGTACTCGAAGAAGTCGGTGATCTTGCCTTTCTTCACACGCAGGATGTCGAGCTTCGGCGTGTGCACGACCTTGCCCGTATGCTTCTGTTTCCACGCGCATTCGCAGACAACGGCGACCGTATTGCCGTGCACGAGGAAGGTGCGGACATTGTAGAAGATCATCTTCCAGTCCTGCTCGAGACCCCTGAAATACTCGCGGATATTGTCCTTCGTGCTGTGGTCGCTGGTGAACAGCATGGGCTGCGCCCCGGCGCCGATCGAGCGGAAAGAGCCGTCATCCGCCATCAATTCCAGGAATTTTTCGGCTGTCGATCCCTTGCCGCGGTCCCATGCCCGGTAATGCGACCTGATCTGATTCACGATCCTTGATGACATGACACTCTCCCTCTGGACAGTGTTGCCTTCCTAGCACAAAATTGCCGTCAGGACATACTGCTGTTCAGCGCCTACGCGGCGGCCGCGACCGCCTTCGCGGTGTCGTAATATTCGTAGAATTCCGTGGCCTTGCCGCGAGCGAAACGCCACAAATCGGCCTTGGGCGAAACGAAGGTCTTGCCGGTTTTCCGATTGGTGAAGGAGACCTCCGCCAGCACAAGGACGAAAGGTCCGGCTGCGATATATTCCTGGACGGTGTAGTGATCCATCTGGAAGGCCGATCCGAGCTCCTTGAAATACTGGCGGACGTCTTGACGGCTCAGGCGCGTCCTGGTGAAGGCGACGGGACCAGTGCCGGCGCCGAGTGAGCCCCAGAGGACATTGGGCGCCAGCACCTTGATGAACGCATCGGCGCTGCCGCCCTTGGTATCGTTCCATCGCGCATAGAGCTTCTTCAACATCCTGACATTGGCGGTGGTCGCTGCTGTCGCTCCGCTCACGGTTCGCGATGAGCTCCATTTGTAGAGCGGCTTCGGCCGGCGCATGTCGACGGTGCCGTCCGGCACGCAGGCCGCATAGGCCTGGTGGGTATCGAAATACTCGAAGAAGTCCTGCATCTTTCCATGCTTCACCCGGATGATGTCGAGCTTGGGCGAGTGGACGATCTTGCCCGTATGCTTGTGCTTCCAGGCGCATTCGCAGACTGTGACGATCGTGTTGCCGTCGACAAGAAACAGGCGGACATTGTAGAAGATCATCTGCCAGTCGCGGATCAGCTCCTCGAAATATGCCCTGATCTTCTCCTTGGTGCTGTGGGTGCGGGTGAATTTCATAGCCTCGACACCGCCGCCGATCGACCTGAAAGTCGCATCGTCGGACAACAGATCGACGAAGAGAGCCCCGGTCTTGCCCTTGCCGCGATCCCATGTCTTGTAGCGCGTTTTGATCTGGCGCAGGATCTTCTGAGTCATGACGCGCCTCGCGATGCTCTAGGGCCGCACATCGAAGGTGAAGAGGGCAGAGCTCATGGCGGGACCGCCTGCCTCATCTTCCTGGATCGAGGCGGCGCGGGTTGCCGAGCCGGTGATGCCGCCGAGCAGGACTTTGAGCGATTTGCCCTGCGCCGAGCCGCGGGTGGCGGATGTGTCCTCCACACTTCTCGTCTGCCGCATGTCCGACAAAGTGGGCTGGATCAAGGAGCACATGCTCGGCGCGATCTTGGTCGAGTCCTGCGGGATGGCGAGGATCACCGCATTCTCGGTGCCGATCGCGGCCGGCTTTTTCTCCTTGGCATCCCAGGTATTGATCTGGATAGTATAGGTCACTTCGCCCGATCCCGAATAGAGAGTCCTGACACAACCACGCGCTTTGTCCTGGTTCGACAGCGGGAAAACGCCGCCCAGCGCATCGACATAGAAGGCGGCGATATAATAGGTCTGATCTGTTTCGTTGGCGATCTTGAAACGCACCGTGTCGCAATTGCCGACACCTTGCGGGGAGAAGGCGGCGAGCGATTTCTCCGGGTCGGTCTTGTCGGGCTTGCCGCAGGCAATCGAAGGATCGGCACTCTTCTCGCCCTTGCGCGCGATGGTGGCGGTGATCTCCGGCCGGTCGGCATTCTCGTCCAGCGACGATCCGACGGAGGCGGCGAAGCGGATCAGCTTCTCGGCGCGCGACAGCGACCAGACCGCCTGCTTTACCTTTTCGGCCAGCGCCTTGGGATCGGTGTCGATCGGAAGGCTCGGCGTCTGGCCGAAGCTGCCGGCCGTCATGTCGAGCGGACGGTCCGGGCGCATGATCCAGAGGCGGCCGTTCTGAACCCTGAGCAGCACATCGCTGTCCGGATTGCCGGCTTCGCCCAAGGCGATGCCGATCTCGGGAGAGCCCGACTCCTTGCCGAAGGCCCTCTCGATGGCTTCCGATACTGTATCCGACTGGGCCTTCTCGGTGAGATCCGCCTGGGGCGGGGGCGACACGGCGAAGCGGAAGCTCACCGCCTGTTCGGTCAGCCTTACGGCGATCGGACCTTTGGCGATCTTCTCCGCACCCGGCTCCCAGACGATGTTGCCGGCCTGGCTCGAGGCCGCTTCGGCCGCGGTGATCTCGGCCTTGCCGATCGGGGCATCGCTCTTGCCCGGCGCGTAGAGGGCGACACGCGAGCCCAATTCGAACCCATGCAGCACGCCTTGCGGAATGGTGATCGCTTCATCGGCCATGAGCGACGTGATGAGCCGCGGGCCTTTGCTGCTCGCACCCGGTACCGGCCGGTCCAGCACGCCGTCGAAGACCGGCTGCGGCACGCGGCCGCCGGAGCGGTCGGTCGTCAGATCGGCGGAAATCTCGCGCGCCAGATCGGCGAAGGTCTGGGCGGTGCCCTGGGTCAAGGCATGGTGCAAGGCGTTGGTGAAGACGCCCATGCGCTGGGTCTTGCCGTCGCCCACCATCGGCAGGCTGTAGCCGGTGAAGGGACGCTCGATCGCCTCGTCGAAGGCATCGACGGCATAGAAGCCGACGAGGTCGTTCTCATTCTTGCTGACGATGGCGCCCTTGCGGGTGCCGCCGCGTGTGGCGCTCGCGCCACCTGCCCTTCCGCTCTTCTCCGGAACGCCGAGCGCGGCCGGGTCGATGGAACGGGTGACGCTGTCGCCCCTGGTCACCGTGCCCGAATGGCAGGAGTCGATGATCGCCCAGACGAACGTGCCCTTGGTGCGGATCGCATCGAGCTTCTGGCCGAGTTCGTCGTCGACAAGCGCGTTCTTGATGCCCTCGCCGGTCGGGTCATAGGCGCCGACATCGGCGGGCAGGAGCACCTGGTCATAGCCATCGGCCTCGGGCTCGATCTCGGCGGCCGGATCATTATCGGGCTGGCGGGTGCCGTGGCCCGAATAATAGAAGATGAAATCATCGTCGGGCCCGGTTTCGGCGGCGATCTTGTCGAAGGCGGCGCGGATATTGCCAATGGTCGCCGCGCCATTGAGGACCGGATAATCGGCTCCTTCCGGGACGCCGTCGCTCAGCACGGTGATATCCTCGGGTGCTACGCCGCGCGATTTGAACAGGCGCCACAGGATCGAGACGTCGTTGCGCGGGCCCAAGAGGTCGCGAATGCCCGAGTCCTCATTGTAGTCGGCGACGCCGACCAGCAGCATGCGGGTCTTGGCCTCCGCGGCGGAGGTGAGACCTGCGAGAGCGAGGAGGGCGCTTGCCGTGCCGGCGAGCAAAAATTTCTTCATCATGTGATCAACGCACCAGGGCTTGAGGGAAAATCAGGAAGGATATCCGGCCTGCGCGTGACCCGCGCCTGCTGCATGCCGGTCAGCCGCTCGACGCGGCCGGAAAGCCATAGATCAAGTTCCGAGATTGTCAATTTGCCGTCCTCCAGCAATCCAGCGGTTCTGTCTTACCGGTCATCGCCAGGCGATCTTAGACTCTAATGCCCTTGGGGCAAGTCAGATATGGTCGGCGTTTGTGGCGGAAGAACGGAGAAAGGCGGCCGGTTTTGCGACCGCGATTGATCGCGTCCCGGCGTGCGGGCCATAATGGGCATATGACCTTCGCCATACCGCAACGGATCGGTTGGGCGGTCGGCATTGTCGACGCCCGAGGCCCTGATTCGCTTTTGGAAGTCGGCTGCGGCCGCGGCGCCGCGGTCGGCCTGATCGCGGAGAGCCTGACGAGCGGACGGATTCTCGCTATCGATCGATCGGCGGACGCCATCGCCGCCGCGCGCGAGCGCAATCGCAAGTGGGAAGTGTCGGGCAAAGCAGCCTTCCTCCATTCACCCTTGTGTGACCTCAAGGATGATGGAAAACGCTTCGACAAGATCTTTGCCATCAATGTCAATCTGTTCTGGACCGATCCCGGTCCCGCCCTCGCCGTGGTCAGAAACCGACTGAAGGACGAGGGCCGGCTTTATCTGTTCTATGAGTCGCCGCAAGCGGCGCGCCGTGCCGAGATTGCCGAAAGGGTGAAGGCCAAGCTTTCAGGCAGCGGGCTCGTCATACGGAAAACCGTCATGAAGGAGATCGAAGATTCGCCGCAGCTCTGCCTGATCGCGGGCCACGGATGAGCTCGTCGGCGCTTCATCGCCAATTGGGAGAGAAAAATGCTGCAAACCAAATCCTCGATCACCATCACGCAGCCGGAAGACTGGCAGACAACGCCCGGCCGGTTCGCCGGCGAGTGGCAAGGGGCTGACCGAGGCGCGCAAATCTGCGTCATCGCCAACCTGGTCGAGAAGATCGGCGCGGGGGTCAGCCTGCATCGGCATCCCTATGCCGAGACTTTCGTGGTGCGGAAGGGGCGGGTTTCTTTGCTGATCGGCGATGAAACCGTCGAAGGCCACGAGGGACAGATTTTCGTCGTTCCCGCCGGCGTGCCGCATGGCTTCAAGAATGTCGGGCCTGGGCCTTTGGAGATGATCGATATCCATGAGAGCGGCAAATTCATCACCGAATGGCTCGACTGAGGCCGGCGGCTGAGGCCAGTCCCTAAACTAAGGATCGGAATCATGGGTGTTCGCGTTTTTCTTGCCGGCGCGTCGGGTGTCGTCGGCGTGCCACTTGTCAAACTCCTGGTCGGCGCCGGGCACCAGGTCACGGGGATGGGCCGATCGCCGCAATCGGACAAGACCATGAGTGTTCTCGGCGCCGACTATGTCGCGGTCGACGTCTTCGATGCTGAGATGCTTGCGCAGGCGATCGCCGCGGCGCGTCCCGATGTGATCATCCATCAATTGACGGATCTTCCGGCGCGCCTCGATCCGAGCCTCATGGGCGAGGCGCCCCTGCGCAATGCGCGGATCAGGGAGGAGGGGACACGCAATCTGGTGCAGGGCGCGCTCACCGCCGGTGTGCGCCGGATGATCGCCCAGAGCATCGCCTGGGCCTATGCAGCAGGGACACCGCCTTACACGGAGGACGACCTGCTCGATGGGGATGCGCAAGGAAGCAAGGCCATCACCATGCGCGGCATCATCGCGCTCGAAGAACTGGTCCTGGGCTCGCCGCCGCTCGAGGGCGTCGTGCTGCGCTATGGCAATTTCTATGGACCGGATACCGGCCGCGAGAAGCCCGAGGGCCCCTCGCCATTGCATGTAGAGGCGGCTGCCTATGCAGCGCTCTGTGCGGTCGAACATTGGCAGCCCGGCATCTTCAACATCGCCGAACCGCAAGGGGAGGCCGCAAGCCGCAAGGCGGTGGACGCGCTCGGCTGGCGCCCCGATTTCCGCCTGGCAGAAAGGACAGCGTGATGAGCGACATTCATGTTCCGCAACCGCCGAACAAGTTTCTCAGGTTGAGTTTGCCACTTCTCGGGCTCGTGGCTGCTTCGGCCGCGATCCTCTATGTTCAGGGATCATCCCAGCACCACGTAAATCATCCTGGCATGACCATGAGTGCCGATGCCGGAGACACGGGCGCCGCGGCGCAGCGCCCGGCCACCATCGTCCGGCCGGTTTCTTGCGAAAGGCTGCCCAATGTGCCGGGCAAGTCGATCACCACCGTGGTGGTGGAATTTCCGCCCGGCGCCTATTCGCCGCGCCACCGTCATCCAGGCTCGGTCACGGCCTTCGTGCTCAAGGGCCAGGTACGATCGCAACTGAACGACGGCCCGGCCGAAACATTCGGCGTCGGACAGACCTGGTTCGAGCCGCCGGGCACGATCCATATGTTCGCCGAGAATGCCAGCATGACCGAGCCCGCTTCGCTTCTCGCCACCTTCATTGCCGAGGACGATTGCGGGCCGCTGACGATATTCGAGTGAGCGCTAAGCGCGGTCGAGCCGGGCATGGGCGCGGACCGGGAAAGTGCCCATGTCCTTCACCTTCGGCGGAACGGCAGTGAAGCGGAAGCCCTCCACCGGCAAGGCGCCAAGGCCGGTCAGATGCTCGACGATCGGGATCTCGGCGGCAAGCAGCACCGTGTGGACCGGGCGCGCGCCGCCGGTCGTGTCGTCGATATTGAGGGAATCGATGCCGACCAGGAGTGCCCCCTGATCGCGCAGATAGACGGCGGCCTTCTCGGTGAGGAAGGGGTGACCCTCGAAATACTGGTCGGTCCGCCAGTGCCTGTCCCAGCCGGTATGGACGAGCACCGCGTGGCCGCGGCACGTGACGGGGACGAAATGATGCCAGTCGATGGCGCGTTCCTCGGCACCCGTCACGCGCACCACGACCGCCGGGATGTTGCTCACGCGCTTGAGCGCGAGCTCCGAGAGGTCGTGGCCGTCGGCATAGCGGTGGAACGGCACGTCGATATAGGTGCCGGTATTCGACACCATCTCGATCCTGCCGATCTGGAATTCCGTGCCCTCGGCATAGATCTCGCGCGACTTGGCGCGTGAGAGATGATCGCAGATCAGGGGCGCCGGCAGACCCTTATAGGTGATCATGCCGTTCTCGATCGTGTGGCTGAGATCGATCAGATGATCGCTCGCGCCACGGGTCTCGGCCACTGGGGCAGGGGAGGCCTGGCGCTTGTGGCGCTCGGCGATGATCTTCTTGTTGAGGATGCGCACCTCGCCCACCATCAGGAGACGCATGTCGCGGATGATATAGGCGGCGAGCACGTCATCGGCGATATCGTCACCTTCGATGTCGAGGCGGAAATCCTGGCCCTGGATGCCGCCGCCATTCGAGAAATCCACCTCGAAATCGAAACACACGCGCTTCTCGGTCATGGTGCTCTCCTGTTCGGACCATATGTCATGTCCATGCCGGAGAGCGCAACGGCCTACTGGGCGAGGATGCGGGCGAGGAGCGGGCGATAGATATTGGCGCCCGTCAATATCACGCCGACCTTCTTGCCTTTCATCCGCTCGCGCTCCTGCATCAGGCCAGCAAGCGGCACCGCGCCCGCGCCTTCCGCGGTATTGTGCGTATCCTCGTGATAGAAGCGGATCGCATCCGCGATCTCCTCGTCGCCGACCGTGACGATCCGGTCGGCGCCTTTGTGGATGATGGCGACGGGCTCGGGCTTCGGGACGCGCACCGCCACACCGTCGGCAAAGGTGCCGGCGCTGTTCGTCGTCACCACCTGGCCCGCCTTGAAGGAGAGCGCATGGGCGGGCGCGTTTTCAGCCACCACGCCGACGATCCGGGTCTTGAGCTTCAGAAGATCGCGGGTGCGGATCAGGCCGCATATGCCCGAACCCATGCCGATCGGCACATAGACCGTGTCGAGATCGGGTACGGCGGTAAAGAATTCGAGCGCATAGGTCGCGACACCGCGCATCAGCTCGGGCAGGAACGGCTCGATGACGAAGAGGTCGCGCTCGCGCGCAATGCGCGCGGCGATGTCATAGGCGGCGCTATAGTCGTGGCCGGCCTCGATCAGCTCGGCGCCAAGGGCTTTCAGCGCCTTGTTCTTTTCCGGATTGTTGTTCTCAGGCACGACGATGGTGACGGCGAAGCCCGCTTTGCGGCCAGCATAGGTCTGGCTGAGGCCATGATTGCCGACGGTTGCCGTGATGATGCCACGCGGGACCTTGCCATAGCGGCCCTTTTTCAGCGCATCGGCGAGAACGAGGCCGCCTCTTACCTTGAAGGCGCTGGTCGGCAGATGGTTCTCATGCTTGACCCAGACCTCGGCGCCGGTGCGCTCCTTGAGAAGCGGCCAGGCGATCTGAGGCGTCGCGGCGAAAGACTGGCGCACGATACCGGTGGCGTCTGCGAGCGCCTCGAGGCTGAACAGGAAGGGCTCGATATTGGGGGAAAGCGAGGGTGCTGCAGCCGTCATCTCGACCTCCGGAAGGCTAGTGGCGCGCAAAATCTCTCTTGAAAGATCAGTCCGAGAAATCAATAAATGGGGGATAGATCATTCCATATCGGAATAGGCATGCAGATCCCCCGGCGACTTCTCCCGCCTATCCATGCTCTTCATGCGTTCGAGGCGGCAGCCCGGACCGGCAGCATATCTAACGCGGCGCGCGAGCTCGATCTGACGCAAAGCGCCGTCAGCCGCCAGATCAAGGCGCTCGAGGACCAGCTCGGGCTCGAGCTCTTCGTGCGCGACAAGCAGACCATCCGCCTGACGCTTGCCGGGCAGAGCTATGCGCGCGACATCCGTGAAGCCTTGCGACGGGTCAGTACCGCTTCCCTCAATATCCGCGCCAATCCCCTGGGCGGCTCGCTCACCCTCGGCATCCTGCCGACATTCGGCACGCGCTGGTTGGCCCAGCGGCTGCCGCGCTTCGCCCTGCATTGTCCAGGCATTCACCTCAACCTGTTCTCGCGCATGACGCCTTTCGACTTCAATCTCGATTCGATCGATGCGGCGATCCATTTCGGCAAGCCCGAATGGCCGGATGCCACCTTCACGCCGCTCTTCGGCGAGAGCGTCCTGCCGGTCGGCGCGCCGGAACTGGTGAGCCGGTATTCATTCAAGTCGCCGGAAGACATCCGCCAGGCGCCGCTTTTGATCCTGCTGTCGCGGCCGGATGCCTGGGAGCGCTGGCTGGCGCGCCAAAGCGCGCGCGACGACGGCATTCGCGGCATGATGTTCGACCATTTCGAGATGGTCATCCGTGCCGCGCGCAGCGGTCTGGGCCTCGCCCTCATGCCGACCTTTCTGATCGAGGAAGAGATCGCGGCGGGCCAGCTCGTGCCGGCCTTCGCGCAAGCACAGCCAAGCCCGGAGAAATATTATCTCGTCAGCCCAGCGGAACGCGGCCATTACGCGCCGTTGGTCGCCTTCCGCGACTGGCTGGTGGCTGAGGCCGCTGTTGTGTCATGATGATGTGGTCGTGAGCGAATAGGGGCCGAATGGGTACGGGGCATACGCATGGGACGGGAGCGTCCCCGGGGACCGCCGCCGGACGGCACAAGGGCAAGCTGGCCTGGGCGCTGGTGCTGACCACCGCCTTCGTGGCCGTCGAAGTGATCGGCGGATTGCTGACCGGCAGCCTGGCGCTCCTTGCCGATGCGGCCCATATGCTGACGGATGCGGGCGGGCTCGCTCTGGCGCTGGTCGCCATCCGCTTCAGCGAACGGCCCGCCACGCCGCAAAAGACCTATGGCTATGTCCGCATGGAGATTCTCTCGGCCCTGGTGAACGCCGTGGTCCTCCTGCTGCTCACGATCTACATCCTCTATGAGGCCTATCAGCGGTTCCTCAATCCGCCGGAGATCCTGAGCGGGCCCATGCTGGTGGTGGCCGCGGCGGGCCTCCTCGTCAACATCATCAGCATGAAGCTCCTGTCGGCGGGATCGTCGGAAAGCCTGAATGTCAAAGGCGCCTATTTCGAAGTGTTCAGTGACATGCTGGGCTCGCTCGGCGTCATCGTCGCGGCCCTTGTCATCATGTTCACCGGCTGGACGCAGGCCGATCCGCTCATCGGCGCCGGGATCGGCCTGTTCATCATTCCGCGCACGTGGATACTCCTCAAACAGGCCATCCATATCCTCATGGAAGGAACGCCGCCCGAAGTCGACATGGCGCTCCTGGAGCGCAAGCTTCTCGCCATCCCCGGCGTCACGGCCGTTCACGACCTTCATGTCTGGACGATAACGTCGGGGCTCGATGCGATGAGCTGCCATCTGGTCGTCGCCGACATGACGCAAGCGCGTGGCATTCTCGCGAATGCCAATGAGCTGATGAAGACGAGCTTCGGCCTCAACCATACGACGATCCAGATCGAGGATCAGGCGCTGCGCGAGGCGGAAGGCGAGCTCAAGATATAACGCATCGGCCCGAAAAAGTGTGTGCGGTTTTTCGGACAAGCCGATGCGTAAGACTAAGTGGCTTGCATTTTGATAGTGACTGGCCTATGTCCCTCGCATGCAACCGAAGAAAGCTTTTGGCGTCGAATGCCCGGTGGCGCGCTCGCTCGAATGTATCGGCGAGTGGTGGAGCATCCTTATCTTGCGCGACGCCTTCCAGGGTTTTACCCGCTTCGACGAGTTTCAAAAAAGCCTCGGCATCGCGCCCAATATCCTCTCGCGGCGCCTGGCGCATCTGACGGAAGCCGGCCTGTTCGAGCGCCGCCTCTATACTGAACGGCCGCCGCGCCACGACTATGTGCTGACAGAGAAAGGCCGTGACCTCTTTCCGGTGGTGATGGCGATCTTCGCCTGGGGCAACAAGCACCTGGCCCCCAAGGGGGAGACGGTCCTCATCGCCTCGCGCCAGACGGCGCAACGCCTCGATCCGATCCTGGTCGATTCCCGCAGCAAGAAGCCGATCACGCTCAGCGATGCCGCCCTCATTCCCGGTCCCCGGGCCACACCCAGGACCCATCAGCGCCTCGCCATGATCCGGGCCATGCGCCCGGAAAGCTCAAACCCGAAAGGATGAAGCCATGCGCCGCATCGTCGTCACTGGTCTCGGTCTCGTCTCGCCTCTGGGCTGCGGGGTCGAGCTCGCCTGGTCGCGCCTGATCGCCGGACGATCGGGCCTTTCGGTGCTGCCCGAATGGGCGGCATCGCTGCCGGCCAAGGTCGCAGGGCTCGTTCCGGCGAAAACACAGGATCCGGAAGGGGGCTTCGACCCCGAGAAGGCCGCGCCGGCAAAGGACCATCGCAAGATGGACCGTTTCATCCTCTTCGCCTTGCTGGCGGCGGCCGAGGCGATCGTCCAGGCCGGATGGCATCCGGCCGATGCCCATGAGGCCGATCGCACGGCGACGATCATTGCGTCGGGGATCGGCGGCTTTCCGGCCATGGTCGAGGCGGTGCGCACCACCGACCAGCGCGGCATCCGCCGCCTGTCGCCCTTCACCATTCCCTCCTTCCTCGCCAATCTCGCGGCCGGCCAGATCTCCATTCGCCACGGCTTCAAGGGACCGCTGGGCGCGCCGGTCACCGCCTGCGCCGCGAGCGTGCAGGCCATTGGCGATGCGGCGCGCCTGATCCGCGCCGGCGAAGCCGATGTCGCGCTGTGCGGCGGCACCGAAGCCTGTATCGATCTCGTCAGCCTCGGCGGCTTCGCCGCGGCGCGGGCGCTGTCGACCGGCTTCAACGACCGGCCGGAGCAGGCCTCACGGCCCTTCGACAAGCAACGCGACGGCTTCGTCATGGGCGAGGGCGCGGGGGTACTGTTGATCGAGGAGTTGGAGCATGCGCGTTCGCGCGGTGTCACGCCGATCGCCGAGATCGTGGGCTATGGCACCTCGGCCGATGCCTATCACATGACGTCGGGACCCGAAGACGGCGAGGGTGCTGCCCGCGCCATGGCGGCCGCCTTGCGCCAGGCGGGCATCGCGCCCCGCGACGTGCAGCATCTCAATGCGCATTCGACGTCGACGCCGGTCGGCGATCTGGGCGAGCTCGAAGCCATCAAGTCGGTGTTCGGACGGGAAGGCGGTATCGCGGTCAGCGCCACCAAATCGGCCACCGGTCATTTGCTGGGCGCGGCGGGCGGATTGGAGGCGATCTTCACCATCCTCGCTCTGCGCGACCAGGTGGCGCCGCCGACCCTCAATCTGAACGATCCCGATGACGCAGCGGCGGGTGTCGATCTCGTCGCCAATATAGCGCGGCCCATGGCCATGGATCATGCGATCTCGAACGGCTTCGGTTTCGGCGGCGTCAATGCCAGTATTGTGCTCAGGCGATGGACGTGATTGACTCCGCGCCTTGAGGCGACGGACAGGAGACTCTGGCGTGTTCCTGGTTTTCGAAGACAGACCGTCAGACTCGCCCTTCATCGAAAGGGTGTGGCGCTGTCATAGCGAGCGCGCCGGCCTCTTCCATTCCATCGCCTCGCCGCATTGGGAAATGGCCGTCACCCGTCATCGCGGCAGGACATATCTCACGATCCGCGGCCCGGAAACAAAAGCGACGATGGCCGATTGTCCGGCGGACGGGGAATGGCTCGGCATCCGCTTCAAGCTCGGCACCTTCATGCCGAAACTGCCCGTCAGCCGCCTCATCGATCGACAGGATGTGGATCTGCCCTCGCTTTCCGATCATTCCTTCTGGTTCGAAGGTGACGTTTGGGAATATCCGAGCTTCGAAAATGCCGAAAGCTTTGTCGCGCGTCTGGTGAAGAACGGGTTCGTCACGCGCGACGGTGCCGTCCAGGCGGCGCTCGCCGGTGATCATGACGCGTTGTCCTTGCGCTCCATCCAGCGGCATTTCCGCATGGCGACCGGCATGACGCAGGCGACCTATCGCCAGATCGAGCGTGCCCGCCATGCGACACAGCTTCTCCGGCGGGGCGTGTCCATTCTCGACACCGTCCATGAAGCGGGCTTCTTCGATCAATCGCATCTCGCAAGGTCTATCAAGCGGCTGATCGGGCAAACGCCGGCGGATGTCATGAGCCAGGAAGAGCAGTTGTCGTTTTTATACAAAACAGCCTCGCACTCGTGAGGCTATGGTCGGCGCGCTTTACAGGGGGAGACGCGCATGCCGAAGATCAACACCTATCTTTCTTTCGACGGAACGGCGGCCGAGGCCATGCGCCATTATGAAAAAGTCCTCGGCGCCAAGCTCGACAACCTCATGCGCGTCGGCGACATGCCCGATGCGGCGCGGATGCCGGGAGCATCCCCCGACAGGGTCCTGCATGCGCAGCTCTCCTTTGCCGATGGCGGCGTCCTCATGGCAAGCGATCGCATGGGCGGTGGCGCCCATGAGGGCATGAAAGGCTTTTCCGTGGCGCTCACCTATGAATCGCCCGAAGAGGCGAAGCGCGTGTTCAATGCCTTGGCCGAGAACGGCATGGTGCTTTTGCCGCTGCAGCCTTCGTTCTTTGCCAAAACCTTCGGCATGCTGATCGACCGCTTCGGAACACCATGGACGATCAGCGGCGGTGCGGCACAAGCGTGAGCAGGGGGAACAGCATGACCTTGAACAGCAAGACATCGATCTGGATCGGCTATGCGCTGAGCGCACTCGTCGTCCTGTTCATGGTTTTCGACGGCGCCATCAAGCTGGTGCCGATCGCTGCCGTCACCGAAACGAGCGCGGCGCTCGGCCTGCCCGCGAGCATCGGCTTCGCGCGCGGCCTCGGCTTTTTGGGTCTCGTCTGCACGGCCCTCTATGCCTATCCGCGGACCTCGGTGCTGGGCGCCGTGCTGCTCACCGGCTATTATGGCGCAACGGTTCTGACGCATCTGCGCGCCGGCAGCCCGATCTTCGGCCATATGCTGTTCGGCGTCTATCTCGGCATCCTGGCCTGGGGCGGGCTTTATCTGCGCGATGAAAGATTGCGGGCGCTCTTCCCCTTTCGCCGCGACTAATAAGCAAACCTCAGGATACGGCTCGCCCTCATTCTGAGGGCTCGCCGCCCTGCCTGAATTTCCCGGGCGAACTGCCGCACAGTCTGCGAAAGGTATTGGCGAAGTGCGCGCTGTCGGAAAATCCCAGGCGTGCGGCGATTGTCGAGGACGACAGGTCGGTTGTGGCGAGGAGCCTGCGGGCCTGCGGCCTTTGAATGTACTGTCCCGGCGTCTGTCCCACGCTTCCGCGAAATGCCCGCGTGAAGGCGCTGGTGCTCAATCCGGCGGCCTGCGCCATCTCGGTCAGCGACAGGCTGGCTGCCGCGGGCTGATCCATCAGTTCAAGTACGCGTCGAAGCGCTGCGGGATGCAGTCGCGCGTCGTCCGGGCGGGCGCGAAAGCCTGCGAACGAGCGGGCGATGCTGCGAGCGAGTGAATATTGCATTCCCTCCAGAACGGCCTGCGGGATCCCCCCTTGCTGCTCTGCGGTCCGGTTCAAGTGACCCAATTCGGCGAAGAGGCGCTTGCATCTCATGTTATAGGCCGGGGCCCAGGCGACGATCCGCCGGTCACATGCGGCCTCGATCAATTCAGGTCCCATGCTGAGATAGCCGCTGACGAAGGCGCCATTCACCAGCACCGATCGGTGCCGCCGTCCGGCCGGCACGAAACTCATCGTGCCAGGAGCGTCAGGGCTTTCTTGCGGGGGAGCGCCCTCCGTCGTGCCGCGACACCGGCGCGTGCGGCCGGCGAACACCACGAAGATTGTGTGGTGCTCGTGCACGTGCTCGAAAACGAGTTCCGCGAATGGCTTCGCGGTTGTGAGATGGAAGTGAAATCCCGGCAGGTCCATGCGATGCGAGCGGACCATGCGCTGCTGCAAGCCGTCGGGTGATGCGAAGCTGCTGGCTGGAATGACCATGTTCACGCCTTTAGGCGGCTTGGGCTCGTTTCCGCATTGAAGACAACCGGCGGAAACACCATCCCGGGCTTGCCGAGTGATGCGCTCCCGAATGCATCGCGCTACAGATATTAGAGGAGTTCGAAGAAAGTGCGAAGCAATAGGGTCATTGGCATGAAAGGAACGGCGGACGAAGCCGAAATCCGCCTGGTGATCGACAAGTGGATTGGCGCCTTCCGTAACAAGAGCGTCGATGAAGCTTTTGCTGTCCATGCTCCTGGGATAGTGTCTTTCGACATCGTGCCGCCCTTGCGTTACGCCGGGATTGCCGACTACCGCAAGCCTTGGGAGGCGATCTTCATCGGGCCGCTGTTCACGGGCCCGATCGAAATCGAGCTACGCGACCTCACGATCGCCGTCGGGCAGGATATCGGGTTCAGCCATAGCCTCAATCGTTTCAAGGCGAAGCGGAACGATGGCGCGAGGATCGACTACTGGTTCCGTTGGACGGCATGCTTCCGGAAGATCGCCGGCAAATGGCTGATCGTGCATGACCACACTTCCCTGCCGACCGACTTCGCCACGGGAAGAGCGGTGCAGGACCTCGCGCCGTGATCAAGATCGCTTTTGCCTGCTGATGATGAGATGCGTGGCTGCCGGCGTCGAGATCCGCTCGGTCACCGCATAGCCCAAGGCCGGCAGGTCGATGCCGGCGAAGAGATTCTCGCCTTCGCCGAGGAGTACCGGAGACACGGCGATATGCATGTCGTCGATGAGCTGGGCGCGCAAATATTGGTGAATAGTGGCGACACCGCCGCCGATCCGTACATCCTTGTCTTGTGCCGCCTGCCTTGCCTGCCGCAAAGCGGATTCGATGCCGTCGGTCACGAAGTGGAACACCGTACCGCCTTCCATCGGGAGGGAAGGGCGCGGATGATGGGTGAGCACGAAGATCGGCACATGATAGGGCGGGTTGTCGCCCCACCAGCCCTTCCAGCTCTCATCCGGCCACGGGCCCCGCACAGGTCCGAACATGTTGCGGCCGAGGATCCAGGCGCCGACATTCTCAAAGCTGCGCTTGGCAAAATCGTCGTCGGTTCCGGTCTCGCCGCCCTCCTTGCCCTGGATCGACCGAAAGGTCTTGGTCGGGAAGATCCATTGATGCAGGGACTCGCCATTCTCACCCAGCGGATCGGCCAGGCTCTGGTTCGGGCCGGCGCCATAGCCGTCGAGAGAGATCGAAAAGGCGCGGACAATCAGCTTCGACATGGGGGAACTCCATTTTTTCAATAACCAGTTTTGAATTGCAACTGGTTATAATCAAAGTGATTGCGAATTGCAAGCGGTTTATGCCCGCAGGGCCGTAAAATTGCCACCGGGCTTTTCAAACCTCGGGGAAGGGAGATTCTGCAAAATGCCGAGTGCCCAATTGCGGCGGCTGCCTGCTCGCTACGTCAATATTCTGGCCGGTATTGCTCTGCTGGGCGTTGCCTGTCTCGCCGCGCCCGATGTTGAGGCGCGCAGCGCCCTGGAGATCTTGCGTGTCAGTCCGCTGCGGATCATGTGCTTCACGACGCCTTGCCCGCCGTGGAATGCGATGGCCATCTCACAGGGCGCCGAGGCTCCGGGGCCGCATCCGCTCTATCTCGGCCCCCTGCCGTCTCTGCGGGGACCGAAACCCGTGATACGACGCATAGCCGCGACTTGGCGTAACAGGGGCTGCGTGATCATTCGCGGCAGATTGGAAAAGTCCGGCACATCTGTGGTCTTGTTCATCGGGCGCATCTTGCGCTCGTGCTGAAGCACCATTCGCCCTCGCGCATTCATCGACAATGATTATAATCGGAAGCAAGCGGCTGTAAATTGGTCCGGAACAAGGAGGCATTCCATGGGGATCTCACGCGCTATCTTTGTCGCTATCTCGGCTATGGCCATCGTCGCGCTGTCGCAACGCGCGCATGCCGATGAATGCGACAATGCGCAAGGCGGCCAGGCGGGGCTGAATGAGTGCTATGACAAGGTGTTCAAGAAGTCGGACGCCGAGCTGAACAAGCTCTACAAGCAGATCGAGGCTCGGCTCAAGAGCGATGCCGACAGGACGAAGCTGCTGGTGACGGCGCAGCGCGCCTGGGTCGCCTTCCGCGATGGGGAATGCAACTTTCAATCCTCCGCTACCGCGGGGGGAAGCATCAGTCCGATGATCTATTCGATGTGCCTCGATACCGAGACGAAGAGCCGGATCGAGGACTTCAAATCCTATCTCAAATGCGAGGAAGGCGATTTGAGCTGCCCGGTCCCGGCGAATTGATCGCCGCGGCTTGCGGCTGTGATGGCCACATGTTTGACTTTGGAGGTTTGCCCATGATGAAGACCTACACAGGAAGCTGTCACTGCGGCGCTGTGCGCTATGAAGCCGACATCGATCTCGACAGCGGGGTCGGCAAGTGCAACTGCTCGATCTGTTCCAAGACCCGCAGCTGGAGCGCGATGATCAAGCCGGACGCGTTCCGCCTTCTCTCCGGAGAAGACGTGCTCAGCGACTATCAGTTCGGGACGAAAAGCGCGCATCATCCGTTCTGCAAGAATTGCGGCGTGCGCCCGTTCGGCCGCGGTTATATCGAGCAGATCGGCGGAGACTATGTCTCCATCCATCTGTCCACGCTCGACAACGCAACGCCCGCCGAATTGCTGGCCGCGCCAGTCAGATACTTCAATGGTCGGGATAACAGCTGGTGGACGGAGCCGGAAGAGACGCGCCATCTGTGACCTGAGGTGGGCGCAGAGCCGGTCCAGAATCCGGACTGCCCGGGCACACGGCCTTACGCTACAATGGCGTCATGACGGGATATGGCCAGTTCTGCTCGGTCGCGCGCGCCCATGAAGTGCTGGGCGGGAGATGGACCTTGCTCGTCGTGCGCGAGCTCCTCTGCGGCAGCCGGCGCTTCAACGACATCCGCCGCGGAATCCCCCGCATCTCACGCACCATGCTTTCGGAGCGCTTGCAGGCGCTGGCTTCAGCGGGCGTCGTGACACGCATCGATGGTGGGCGGGGGCCCGAATATGAGCTCACCGAAGCGGGCAGGGAGCTCGCCCAACTGGTGGGCCAGCTCGCCCAGTGGGGCCAGCGATGGCTGCCGCGGCGAGCCGGCGATGAAGATCTCGATGTCGAGCCGCTCTTGATCGATATGCAAAGACGTGTCCGGCTCGAGGCGGTCCCCAAGGAACCGTTCATCATCCGCTTCGATATTGCCGGCAGCCAGCGGCGCTTCCTGCTGATCAGCCCCCTGGAGGCCTCGCTGTGCACCCACAATCCAGGCTTCCCGGAGCTGATGAGAGTGAAGGCGCCACTTGCCGCTCTGGTCGCCTGGTGGCGCGGCGATGTGAGTTTCCTCGCAGCGCAAAGGATGGGCTTGTCGCTCAACGGAACACGGGCGCTGACCCGTTCCTTCCCGGCGTGGTTCGACCGGTATCTGTTCGCCGGGATCGGCCCCATGCGCGACGGCAGGAGGTCGTCTGCCGCATGACCGTCAGGATCGTTCGCCTCGGCACGCCGCGCCACCGGCAAGAGGGCACGCGTATCGGCGTTGTGCGGCGTCCGCCGCGCGGTGTGCGAAAGGAACGTTACGCTAAGGACGACTGGTTCGACGTCTGGTATCCCGAGCTCTCGCCGAGCCCCGATCTCGTATCGAGAGCCCTGGCCGCGAAGACCGATGCCGAATGGAAGAATTTCGTGCGCGCCTTCCGGGCCGAGATGAGCGAACCGATGCCACGGCGAACGCTCGACCTTCTCGCGGCCCTTTCGCATGATGCGCATTTTGCGATCGGCTGCTATTGCGAGGACGAAGGACGCTGCCATCGTTCGGTGCTGCGGGCACTTCTGGCGGAACGCGGCGCCCGCATCGCCTGATCCTCAGGCGGTCCGGATTTCGTACCTCACGCACCGGGCCGCCTGGTCCATAGCTCCCGCATCGCTGTCTCGCGGAGGAATGATCCATGGCCGTCAACAACATTCTCGAGGCCATCGGTCGCACGCCTTTGGTCGAGCTCAGGAGGATCGTGCCGTCCGGTCATGCCCGTGTCCTGGTCAAGCTCGAAGGGGCGAACCCGACCGGCAACATGAAGGACAGGATGGCGAAGACCGCCATCGCGGCCGCGGAAGCGGATGGGAGGTTGAGGTCCGGCGGCACCGTCGTCGAATATACCGGCGGCTCGACCGGCGCTTCTCTGGCGCTCGTCTGCGCCGCCAAGGGTTATGGGCTCAAGATCGTCACGTCTGACGCCTTCAGCGCGGAGAAGATGCGCACGACGCAGGCCTTCGGCGCCGAGATCATTCTCGTTCCGAGCGACGACAAAAGGATTACCGAGGATCTGATCCGACGGATGATCGACAAGACCCGGGAAATCAGCCGGGCGCCCGGGCACTGGTGGTTCGACCAGCTCAACAACAAGGATGCGGCGACAGGCTACCATCCGATGGGCGAGGAAATCTGGGCGCAATCCGGCGGGGAGGTCGACGCCTTCGTGCAGTCGGTGGGTTCGGCTCACTCCCTCAACGGTGTCGCGAAAATCCTGCGCGGGCACAATCCGGATCTTCATGTCGTCGCCGCCGAGCCGGCCGAGTCGGCCGTGCTGTCCGGCAAGCCGAAGGGCGCCCATAGGATCGAAGGCATCGGCATCGGCTTTCTGCCGCCGCAGTGGCGACCGGACGAGATCGACGAGACGATCTCGGCCACGACCGAGGAGGCCGGGCTCATGTGCCGCCGCCTGGCGCGGGAGGAGGGTATCTTTGCCGGCACATCGTCAGGCCTCAATGTCATCGCGGCGCTGCGCGTAGCGGAACGCCTCGGCTCCGATGCGACCGTGACGACGATCATGATCGATTCCGGCCTCAGATATCTCAGCACGGATGTCTATCGATAGGAAGAACCGGCGGCGCCTCGACCTGTGCGATCTTGCAAATTCGGGCTGCAGGATTGCGCTCTCCTCCAACATTCATTCGCCTCCTATCTTCCGGGCATCACTGCAAGATGGAGGTCAAATCATGGGTGCTCCCTCTCCCGATGTTTCCAATCTGTGGCTGGCGCGCGCGTTCAATGCGCAAGATGTCGAAGCGGCAGCGGCGCTCTATCATCCGGACGCCGCGATCGTTCAAGTGGACGAGGTCCATGGCGGCACCGTCATTGCGCGCGGCGCCGACGCCATCCGCGCGACCATGGCCGCCTATATCGACCTGAAGCCGCATATGGACGTCATTACCCACCACGTCACCGTCGCCGGCGACTTCGCCATGACGCGTTCGCAATGGCTGATCACCGGCGAGGACAAGGACGGCATGCCGATCGAAGTTCATCATCACGGCATGGAGGTGCACCGGAAGGGTGCGGACGGCAGCTGGTATTTCTTCATGGATCATCCATTCGGCGCCGATGCGGACTGGGCCGTCGAGCGCCCGCCGCGCACCGATTGAGCTCGTCGACGGAGAGGCTCTGTTCTGCCTCACGTTCCGCTAGGCCTGCCTTGGCAGTTTCCGATACTGCCGGAGTCCCTGTTTCCTCGATCAAATGATCGCGACTCTGTGCTCGAGGGCTGAGGCGGACGGAATCGTCCGCGGGTTTTGTGCGAAACCGTACGGTCTCTCCAGAGGTATTCGAGTTCTGTATGCTGACGATGGCGGCGATGAGATCGAGCCCCCTCGCTCAACGTTGCCAGCCAAGGGGCCCCGCCGGTCCGACAGCCGGCGGGGTTTTCTTTTTCGGAAAGCCGCCCGAAAACAACTGTGGCGAGGGCAGGCGCGACGCCTAACCCTTCATCTCGTTGTAGTTCCTCAGAACCGCTGCCCGAGCTTGCTCAGCATCCCTTTGCAGCTGGACGACAAGTCAGGAGCGTGCGACACGAGACAGGACAGCGCGCCGCCCCCGAGGATGCGTACGCCGGCGCAGAACTTGCGATAGTCGCCGCCGCAGGCCTCGCGCATGACGAGGAGTTCCTGTCCTGGCTCCAGCACGATGACGACCGGCTTCGACTGGCCGCCGGTATTCGCCTGTGGGGCTGTTGCACCGCCGGTGTCGCCTGACGTCGTTGCGGAGCCGCTCGGCGCCGCAGCGTCTCCGCTTCCGCCCGAGGTCGATGCCGATCCGCCGGTCGCCGCCTTCACCGCCTGCTGGCAGGCAGCGGAGAGGCTGGCGATGTTCTTTTCCAGACACTGGAGCGCGGCCGATCCGCCTGTCGGGACGCTGGCGCAATAGGTGCGGTAGTCGCTCTGGCACGACGCGCGGATCGCCTGCTGCTGGGCTTGTGTCGGCGTCGCTTGCGCCTCAGCGATGCCGCTCAGCATGGACGCGGCCGCCAGCATGATGACGATAGAGTTCCTCAAGGCTTCCTCCCTCTGGAAAGGCGTGAATTGGAAGTGGTTGCGGCTCGGCCAAGGACGCGGGCGACCACTGGCCGGCGCAGCGAGATTGCACTTCTTACGTTGCGGAAGCAATACTGATTCGAGATCCAAAGCCTAGAAATTTTTGGGCCTCGCGCCGCTGCAAGGAGCAAGCTCGATGTGAATGTTGCAGCGGCGCGGCAAAGGCAGAATTCTTCGGATCATCAGACAGCGCACTGACAAGTCAATCAGCGTCAGTTCTTCTGTCACAAGCGAGATGACGGATGGCTAAGAGCTCGTTTTCCCCGACTCAGCCAACCTGATCTCGAGATGCTGCCATCTAAGGCTGGGTCGTAGATGGCTGAGTGGTAGACGGTTGAGTGGTTGTGGTGCCCTGTTCGGTGGTCGATGGTTGCGCGGGCTGCTCAGTCGTGGTCGATGGCTGGGCCGGCTGCTCAGTCGTGGTCGTTGCGGGTGGCGCAGTTGCTTCTTTCGTGCCTCCAAACCAACCTGCAGGATAGCCGATGATGAGCAACAGGACGATGACGACAATAACGCCAATCACGATATTTCGCGTGTTAGTGTTCATGGCTCAACTCCCTCCGTTCGCCCAACGTGACGTGAGCATTGTGGCGTTTTTCAAGTCGGCCACGGTCACCCCAGAACATTTTTGTTCTCTATATGTTCTTTTGAGTGTCCTTAGCTTTCAAAAACCCTGAGGCAAATAGAAAACCCCGCCGAGGGGACAGGCGGGGTTTTCCTTGTAGGGTTCCGCTCGCTTCGGGGAAAAGCTTGCGGTCGGGATTGCATAGTAACTGTAGTGCCAACGAAGAATGGGGAGATTCTTGTCCGTCAGCATTTGGATGATATCGAGCTTGGGATCGATATCAAACTGGACCTTAGATCGCTCAACTAGACCTTGGCATAGGTCCGACGAGGGGCTTGGGGAGTATGGCGGGCCAAACCGAAGTCACGATTGGTCGTCCTCGTCCGATAATGCGCGGTCCGGGGTGTTCAATATCCGCTTCATATCGGGGAGGTCGTCAGTTTGAGTGGTCTCGAGTTCAATCGCAAGCTCGGCAGCTCGATAAACGGCATAGCGCATCAGTACCTCGACTTCCTTCTTGCCGAAACGACCGTCTGCCTCCCCCATGAAAGCCAGAACCTTCAAATCGTCACCAACGTTGTCGACAAGGCGCAGCGCACGATCAAACCCGACATCTCGTGCCGATCTCCGAACGGTTTTTGTAATTGGGATATATGGTCGAAAGAACAGGTCCGGGTCATATGTCTCGCCTGATCGATCGGCGACCTGAACAATGCGATCCAGGCGGAATGTGCGGGTGTGATCGCGGAGCTCACAGTGGGCCACGAGATAGTCAGCCGCGGACCGTCGCTCGATGCGATATATGCGGACCCACCGACCGCTTTGGGACCCGGTGGTGTCTCTGTATGAGATCCAGATCCTCAGGCCATCGAGTGAGGCATGCCGGCTGTCGTCATCTGTTTCGAAGTCCGAAGCATCGTCAGATGACTCGGCCGAGCTCTGAAATCCTTCCGGGTCGGCTTGTTTTCGCCGCGCTGATCTCGTCAAGATAGATCACCCGATCCATCCGGTCCTCCGGCCCGGCTCTGCGGCCGTTTTCTCCCTGGCATCGATACTGCAACAGGTCTAGCGTAGGGTCAATTTAATAACCAGTGGAGGCCCCAGTGGAAGATTCGCTGATCGTGGCTCAGGTCGGTGCGGTGGTCGGTGCAGTGATTGCCGCCCTTGGTTATTGTGCAAATTTGGCGGTCCAAGAGTTTCAAGAGCGTCGCTCCAGACGAGACGCGAGGAAATCCAGTCTCATCGAACTCCAGTCACTCCTACTGGCACTATATACCGCGTTTCGCACTCAAAGGCGGCTGCTCCGCAGTCTCGCTCAAGAGATTAAAGAATCGAACCGGGGGATTGGCGACGTAGGTTACGACAAAGCTCTTGCACTTGGCTTTCCTAAGCTAACCGATGAGCAAAAACTGCGACATGGTCTGATACGATCATACACAATGAGAGCGCTTCGGCCGCTCAACATGTCGATATTGGAGTGGCTCTCGAAAGACCGATACTTTAAGAGCCAGGGGAGTGAACTCGGCCTTAAACTCAGGCAACTTGAGGCACACTTGATTTTGTGGTCCGCAAAATATGAGTTCTGGATCCCTGACAGACCCGAGCGAGCAATTGTCTTCCTGGCCGATGAGGAGCAACAGGGTACTGGTTTCCCGAAGGGGATTGAAGCGCTAGTGTGCCAAGAGACCGGCACTCCGTTCAAGCAGAAGGAAGACGTGCCAGAGAATCTTAAAAGAGACGGCCAAGAGGAGAAGAATCAAAAGGAGGAGATGCGCGAGAGATGATCGAGATCGTCTTGACGAACGATAGCAAGATCACGAAGGGCGAGAAGGCGGCGCCCGAGCTGGCGGGAGGTATGAAAAGCATTTCAAGAGGAGACCAACGTTGAAGACAGGCATTCTTGCCGTGCTTGCTTGCGCTGCATTTGTCGCAAATCCGGCGATTGCGGCAAAGCGAACCGTGCCGAGTACGACGCCTCAGACATTCGACTATGAAGGGGGAGAAGCCGACGACGGCCAAGCGTTTGTCGAGTTCCATTGGGACTCAGTCAATTATCTCGAAGTCATGAAGCGGAAGGGGAAGGGCGGCAGCGATGACTGGAATGCGTTTCTCGCCGCGCTTCGCCGGGACACGAGTCAGAAGGTTCGCATCACAACGCAGAAGATCGGTGACAACCTGAATCTCTGCATTGACGCTAACGAGATGGGGGAATTCAAGCCGGATTTTTGTGGCATCCTCGGCTGGTAGGTAGTGCAGTGGCACAGGGCTTCAAGCCTAAATCCCGGGCCGTCACATAGCGCCCGGCGGTAGAACAGGCTACCTTCCTCTGATGACAGAAGAAACCAAGACGGTAACGATCAAAGATGGCAGCCAAGAACGCATCGTAAGGGTCATCATCGAACGGACTGCTCTTGAGGGGCTCGATTTCCAAGCGTTGGCTCAGGAGGCCTGGTTTCGGCCAGGCAGAATGCTCCGAAAGGACGGGGTAACGGTCATAGTTGCGAGGTTCAAGCGAGTGCAATGAGACTCGTCCGATCTGTCATGCCGGCGAGCGGCATCTCGCGGCGCAGCGGTCGGTGATCACAGCTTCTCGGAATCATCGACGAAGGTGTCAGGTGTTCGATCAACAACGCGTGTTTCGTCGGTTTCGGTGAGCTGCCCGGCGGTACACTCTGGACACTCATTTCCTAGAACGAATGTGCCGTTCTCGTCGTAGCTTGCCCAGATGTAATATCCGCATTTGTCGCATGCGAATTTTGTTTCCTCGATCTTGGGCATCATGCTTTCCCTTCTTCTGTCCACGCCTCTGAACAGACTACTAGCTTTCTGGTCACCACCTTGATTGCAATTCAGTGATGCGGACGACATAGCTCTGATAATCCTCTCCCTCTTCGGCGCTTAAAAAGCCAACCCGCATGGAGACAGGTGCAACGTTATCCTCACCGACTATTTTATACCGCGTGATTATTGGCCTTTGTCTTGAGATATAGAGGGTCCCGGAAAGCTCCAGCGCAACAGCAACAGGAAATGTGCCAATCAAACAAGACTCGCCGACTTGTTCGACGCGCCAGAAATTCTCCGGAGCGCCACTCAAGACAATGGTCGCGAACATCGACTTTTGCGCAGTGTCCGCGTGGACCTCAAGACGGAAGCGGCAATTGGCTCTCAGGGTAAGTGTAAGTATTCGAGACATGTCCCGCGCTTCGATGGTCATGTGTCACCTTGAGGTGTTGCGATGTTTGAGCCCTAACTCGACCAGCCGGTCCATCAGCGTGCGCCACAATCGAACGGACCGCGCTTGCCAGTGCCTCGAATTCTCTCGCTGTAAAACTGGCCCATGTACGGCGCAGAGAGGAGGCCGTTTGCGATACTGGGGCCAACCCTGCAGTAGACTCTGTAAGTGCCGTCCTGGAAGCCAAGCACCATCCGGCGACTGCCGGCGTCGTAACAGACGCGGGTGATGAACCCACTTCCAGTATCATTCTGGCATTCGTACCGGGCGAGATCGACTTTGCCTCGGTCCGTTACAACGACAGGGTCCCTGTTGGCTGAGGGCGCGCACCCGGCGACCGCGAGCGCAGCCGTAACGATCAAATGACCTCTCAATGTCGCTAGCGCTGTCATCGTTTCCCCATCTTCAGACCGAGTTGAATGAGCTGGCGGATGGCTTCTTCAAGCAGTGGACGGAATTTCCCCCTCTGCGATTTGACGCCCATGCTAACAATTGACTTAGTGGCAGTCTATTGAGATAGTTATCGACGAGTCGTCACGCTTCTGGCGCCCCTCGCCACAGGCTTTTTGATCATCCACCGGCCGATTGTGGCCATCCCCGAGGAGACACTGACTATTTTCTCGCCCTGCCGCAGCGGGGCGTGTCTCATCAGTTGTCGCGCTGCGGAGTGACGGGAGGAGGGGAATGCAATGGGTGATGCAGCTGCGATACTAGACGGAGTTACCGCGGTTCGCTTGAATACCGATCGGTATGAGCCGGTCTATCGGCGCGACGATGTTCTAATTTTGCAAGCGCAAGATCGACTCGAGCCAGGCCACAAGGTGCTGATCGGTCCGAAGGGAATGGATCGGGGTGGGCAGATTTTCGAGGTTTATCGCAACACCGGGAGGCACCTTTGGTTGAAGCCTATTCCGTTTCAGTCTGAGATCATCTGCGTAAGGTGGTCCCGTACCGAAATTTCTCAAGGGTGGCGAGGCGCTTTGCGGTATCATCGTCCACGGTGATCTCCTGTCCGATAGGATGATTGCCAAGAGCCGGGGCGCTGACACGCTCCGGCTCACATCTCGACCATTTTGCCCCTGATCACAGACCTTTCACCACCGCCTGGATCAAGACCCAGACCAGGAGACCGGCGACCCAATAGGCCCATACCGGAGGGCGCGCATTGAAGGCCAGTGCCTCGCGCTTCACCTTCCTGGCCTTCCGGCCGGCATCGTACATGAAGCTCATCGCGTGTCCCTCATTCAGCGCCTGAAGGCTCGGACCTTCACGGTCACCTCGCCGACCGTGGAAGAACGGTCTTCAGGAATTCCCGGCGGTTGTCTGATTTCTTGTTTTTCAGCGAGTTCGCCTATCGATACCGCCGCCCGCTTCGCATCACGAAGACCACGCGCCGCATCGCGGCGATGTCGCGCGACGGATCGCCATCGACCGCGATGAGATCCGCATCGTAGCCGGCAGCGATCGTTCCGATCTTGTCGCCAAGCCCGAGTGCCGCCGCACCGGCCGACGTTGCGGAGACGATCGCTTCCATCGGCGACTGACCCGACTTCACGCGACACACGAGCTCCTCGGCGTTGCGGCCGTGCGCGAGCGCGACGGCGTCGGTGCCGAACACGATCTTGAGGCCCGGCGTTCGAATCGCGCGACCGAACATCTCCGACGCCCCTGCCATTCGGGCCTTGTACTCCGCGAGCGACGAGTCGGTGAAATTGTACGCGTCGGCATGATCGATGTAGTTCTGAAAGACGAGACAGACCTGCGGATCGAAGATTGTCCCGCGTTCGGCCATGAGTCGGAGCTCCGCATCGGTCGCGAACCTTCCGTGCTCGATCTGCGTGCAGCCGGCGAGTGTCGCGGCACGAACGCTCTGCGCGCTGATCGCGTGGACGAGCGAGCGCAATCCTTGCGCCTTTGCCTCGCCGCAGATGGCCGAGAGTTGCTCATCGGAGAATGATGTCTGCAAGAGGCCGCGCTCCGATGATGCGATCAGCTTGATGATGTCGGCACCCTGTGCCTTGAGCTCGCGGACGCTAATGCGAAGCGAGTCAGAGGACATAGACATATGTGCCCGACCGACTTGCGTGATCGATGTGAGAATGCGCGGGCCGGGAATCCATCCGCGTGCGACGGCGTCGCGGAGATCGATGTCTTGCTGGCCTCCGCCTCCGACACTTTGAATGGTCGTAACGCCGGCCATCAAAGTGGCGTAGAGATTTCCCGCGCGCGCGAGCACTGCTTGAACCGGCGAGTCGCCGCTGTCCTTTGAGTTTCGCTTCCCGTTGCGATCGACGTACCAGCCCGGGTGGACGTGGGCATCAATGATTCCCGGAAGCAGAGTCGCCGAGCCGAGTTCGATGACGCGCGCGTCGGGGACGCTGACAGGCGATGTCGCGACGCGCTCGATCCGTCCGCCGCGCACGACGACGTAGACATTACGCGTCGAGCCGCCGCGCCCGTCGAGCATGGTCGCCGCATGAATGACGAACGCCGAATCAGCTGTCACTTGTGCGTGCGGCACCGACGTGCCGGACGCCCCCGCGAGAATGGCGACGATCATCGTAACCAACAGCGCGAGTCTCATTCTTTCTACCCTCGTTCGGATCCGTTGCCACATTCAGCGCACGATCCTGTTCATATACCGCGGTCTGTCCGTCCACGTTCCACGGCGTGTCAGTGATCTGAAGAACGTCTTTCCAAATCGTTCGTGCTTCAACTCCTGCAGGATAAGGGCAATGAGCCGGCGCAGCTTGGGCAATGTCTGCCCGGCCTTCCAAGTCTCGTGCCTGATCCGCTCGATTGCCGCCTCAAGCTCTGCCTCGCGGCCGCCATCTTTCTTCCCTGTCGCCATAGGGAAGAGTTTGGCATGCCCCTGGAGAAAAGAAAAACCCGCTCCGTATCCGGGTCGCCGCCGTGTCGCTCATCTCCTTCAAGGCCGAGACGATGTCAGGATCGGAGAGGAATTTTGAGGCCGAATGAACCGAGCTTGCGACTTGTTGCCACAACGTTGCCATGAAGGGTTTTCCAAAAAGAAGGGGCTAGCCTTTGTTGAGCTAACCCCTTGTTTTATCTGGCTCCCCGGGCCGGACTCGAACCAGCGACCCAGCGGTTAACAGCCGCTTGCTCTACCGACTGAGCTACCGGGGAATGGCGCCGCTATAGCAGAGGTTTTTCACGGCTTCAAAGTCTTTTTGACGGCCATCGAAAAGGCATCTTGGCGACCTTATATTTCCTCCGTCAACTGACGGGGCCAGGATGCACAGCATTAAATTCGGCGGGCGGACAGTTCCTCTTCCCGGCCATCCGGTGATCAGAATCCTATTGGGATGCCTGCTCCTCCTCGGCGGCTTCCTGGGTTTCCTGCCGGTTCTCGGCTTCTGGATGGTGCCGCTCGGCCTCGTCATCCTCGCCGTCGACATCCCGATGGCGCGCCGCCTCAAGCGGCGCCTCGATGTGCGGCTCGGCCGCTGGCTGGTCAAGCGGTCGCCCAAATGGGCGCGCCGCTTCGGTTTCTCCATCGGGCAGAGGCCCGTGTGAGTTTCCCTCTTCGCACAACTGTCATCGATGCGCCTCTATCCTCGCTGCATCGCCGGATATGCGAAGGATGCCCATGAAAACCGACCGCGATATCGACAAGACCTATGCGCGTTCCGAGTTCATCGCCAAGCTCAGGCGGCTGGCCGATGCGCTGGAGGCCGAAGAGCCGTTCGAGATCCAGATTGCCGGCGAGCGAATCCATGTGCCGGCGCGCGCCGTCGTCTCGATCGAGCATGAGCGCGAAGAGGGGGCTGAGGAGATCGAATTCCAGTTGCGCTGGCAGCCCTTATGAACCTGCGTGTCTCCAAGGTACCTGACGTGCACGTCGTCTTTCAACACATGTTGGAACAGCCTTCGCAGCGCTTCAGGCGTTGCTGTCACGGGACCGATGAAGTTACTGGCATGAAAGGGGAATTTGGAGGCCTCGCCCGGAATCGAACCGAGGTACACGGATTTGCAGTCCGCTGCGTAACCACTCCGCCACGAGGCCTTGGCCGGGGCTTATAGTCGAAGCCCGCGACAACTACAATGTGTTACGATTGGCAGATGGACAGACACGACCTATTTGGTTATCAGCAGCTTATGACCGATTTTGCTCTCGCCCGTTCAAAAATGATCGAATCGCAAGTGCGGCCCAATGGCATCACCGACGGCCGCATCATCCAGGCGATGGCGTCACTGCCGCGCGAGATCTTCGTGCCGGAAGCACATCGTGGCCTTGCCTATATGGATGGGGATATCGCGATCGGCGCCGGGCGCTCCCTGATGGAGCCGATGGCGCTCGCCAAGCTCGTGCAGCTCGCTGAAATCGAGGCTGGCGACCATGTCCTGCATGTCGGATGCGGGACCGGCTATGCGACGGCGCTGCTTGCCGCCCTCTGCAAATCGGTGCTCGCTATCGATGAGGACCAGGCTTTCGTCGAAGCCGCGAGTGCCAATCTCGCGCGTCTCGGCATCGCCAATGCCGAAGTCCACCAGGCGGCGCCTGCGGCCGGCTGGAGCGCCGGGCAGCCCTATGATGCCATCCTGATCGATGGCCGCGTGCCGATCGTTCCGCCCGCTCTGTTCCAGCAATTGCGGGATGGCGGGCGGCTGGTCGCCGTGGTCGGCGACAATGACGTCGCCACCGCGACGGCCTATAATCGTCATGACGGGGCAATCAGTTCATGGCCGGCCTTCGAAGCTTCGATCGGGCGCCTGCCGGGGGTCGTTGTGGACAGGCCGGCCTTTGTCTTTTGATTGGGGTCCGATCTTGCGCTAAGATCGAAAGTCGGGCTCGAAGGGAACATAAAGTGAGTTTTGGGCAAATGGGGCGTAAGCGGGGAGTTGCGTGGGGAATTGCAGGGATCGTGGCCCTGCCGTTGTTGTTCACATCACCGGCCATCAGCGCCGAAACTCTGGCCGGGGCTCTCGCCAGCGCCTATTCCGGCAATCCCACCTTGCGGGCCGAACGGGCCCGCCAGCGGGCGACGGACGAGCAGACCGCACAAGCGCTTTCCGGCTGGCGGCCGCGTATCGATGCCGGCGCCGATGTCGGCGTCACCGACACCGACACTGATCCCAATCCAGGCGGACAGAGCGGCACGCAGTATCCGGCCGATTTCTCCATCACCCTGACGCAACCGGTCTTCCGCGGCTTCAAGACCGTCAAGGGCGTAAAGCGGGCCGAAGCGACGGTCGAAGCGGGCCGGCAGAACCTGCTCGCCGTCGAGCAGCAGACCCTGTTCGATGCCGTGCAGGCCTATATGAATGTGATCCGCGACCGCCGCATCCTGGCGCTCCGCCAGCGCAATGTGACCGTGCTGCGCGAGCAGCTGCGCTCATCGCAGGAGCGCTTCAATGTCGGCGAGGTCACCCGCACCGACGTGGCCCAGTCCCGCGCGCGGCTCAGCCTCTCGGAATCGACGGTGGCGGAAGCCAAGTCCAATCTCGCCGCCAGCATCGCGACCTACACCAGGATCATGGGCCACGCGCCGGGCTCGCTCAAATATCCGAAGCTGCCCAAGCTGCCGAGGAGCCTCGAGAGCGCCAACGCCACCGCCGAGAAGATCAATCCCAACATCCTCGCCGCGGCCTTCACTGCCGAGGCGGCGCGGTACAATGTCGGCGTGGTCAAGGGCGACCTCTTGCCGACGGTAACCCTTCAGGCCGCCGGAACCCGGACCATCCAGGATCTGGATCATGTCAGTGATGGGAATGTGAACCAATTGAGCCTGTTTGGGCAGGTGACCGTGCCGCTCTATGAATCGGGCAGTGTCTATTCGGCGGTGCGCGAGGCCAAACAGACGGAAAGCCAGCGGCGCATCGAAATCATCGGCGCCGCCCGCACGGTGAGGGAAGCCGTGGTCACGGCCTGGAACTTCCTGATCGCCTCGCGCGAGACCATCGTCTCGTCCAAGTCTCAGGTCTCGGCCAACGTCCTCGCGCTCGACGGCGTCAAGCAGGAATATCTGGTGGGATCGCGCACCACGCTCGACGTCTTGAATGCCGAGGCCGAGCTTCTCAATTCGCAGGTCATCCTGGCGCAGGCCGAGCGCGACCAGATCGTCGCGGCCTATCAGATCCTGGGCTCGATCGGCCAGCTGACCGCCCGCCAGATCGGCCTTGGCGTCGATTATTACGACCCGATCGAGAATTACGACAATGTCCGCAACAAGTGGTTCGGGACGGGCGTCAAAACGATCGATTGATCCCTCTGGTCCCGCGAAGCGCGTCAGCGCGAAGCAGGATCCTTCGCCAAAGTCGTCCATAAGGCGCGAAGCCCTCCTTCGCTAAAGCTTCGGAGGGCAAGCAGGATGATCCTATTGATAACTTGCGGGCCTAATTTGCATGGGCGGTTGATTTGGGCAATCTTGCCCATGCGTCGGTGCGAAGTGAGTCGCCGGCGACAGGATCATTTCAATGAAGCACGGGCAGAAGCCGGCGGAGCCCAGAATGGAAGACGTGCTCGCTTCCATTAGGCGGGCCATAGGCGAGAATGCGCATGGCCAAGCCCCAGACCGCGTCGGCGGATCAATGGCGGAGTTCAGGGTGAAGTTCGACAAGCCGGCCAATCAGGAAACCCGCAGCCGGCGCAGCCCGGACTATGCCCCAGCCGCCGGGTCGCCCCAGCCGCAAGGTTTTGCCGGCATATTGAGCGGCAGCAGGAAAAGCTATGGTGAGGTCAGTCCCCCGCGCGAGACTGTCAAGCCCTATCAGCCGATCAAGCGGCCGGAGCCTACCGTGGCGCCAAGCGCCGATGAGGGCCAGCGTGTGTATGATGGCTATTATGGCGCACAGCTCGAGGAGTATCTCGAGCCGGCGCCGGAACCTTACCAAGCTCCCCCACCGACAAGCCCGCCGCGTCATTTGCCACCGCCCCCGGCAGTCATTGCCGATCGGCGTCAGAGCCTCTCCCAGCCTGCAGGACTGATGTCGGAGGCGAGCAGTGATGCGACCCAGGCCGCCTTCGGCCGATTGGCCGAGACGCTCACCAGGCGTGCTCTTGGCGAGCGCCCGATCGCCGATGTGACCCAGGAACTGCTCAAGGGCATGCTGAAACAGTGGCTCGACGAAAATCTGCCGAAGATCGTCGAACGGCTGGTGCGCGAGGAGATCGAGCGGGTCGTCCGGCGGCCGCGCTAGTCTGGCCGGTTCCGCCTTCACATGCCGGCGCGCAGGGCGGCGGCATCTTCGGGCTTCACGTCCGGCTCTTGTCCGCCCCACTTGGCGCGCATCCAATTGGCGAGATCGGCCAACTGGCGGTCGTCCAGGCGCGCCGCGAAGCCAGGCATGGGCTGCATGCGCTCGAGTCCCGGGAAACGCTGGGCCGGGATGCCGTTGAGCACCGTGTGAATCAGGTTGCGGGCGCTGGCGAGCCGCAGCGACGCATTGGTGGTCAAGGGCACGACCACATGCGGAATGCCCTGACCTTCGACACCGTGGCAGCCTGAGCACAAAGCCAGATAATTGCTGCGCGCTGCCGCTTCGACCTCGGCGGCGACAGCGATCGGCGTGGGTGGCTGGGCTTCGGCGGGTTTCTCCGGCAGCTTGTCGAGATCGAACAGATAGGCCGAGAGGGCCGCGAGATCGTCATCGCTCATGTATTGCGTCGAGAAATGCACGACCTCGAACATCCGGTTGGTCATGGCACCCTGCGCCGAGATACCGGACTTCATGAAGGACGGCAGAAGAAAGGGATCGAAGCCCATGCGCTCGAGGCCCTCCTTGGTGATATCGGGAGCGACCACACCCTCGAGCACCGCACCTTTGAGGTATTCGCGCTGATTCATCCCTTGCAGGGCGTTGCGCGGCGTGTGGCACTCGCCGCAATGGGCAAGGGCGTCGACGAGATAGCGCCCGCGCGTCCAGGTCTGCGAGCGGTCGGGGACCTTTGTCGTGGTGTCGCCTGGGAGATTGAAGAGGTTCCAGAAAGTCAGGCTCTGCCGGATGTTGAAGGGAAAGGGCAGGTCGTTCGCCTTGTTCTGAACTTTCATTGGCTCGCGCGTCATGAGATAGGCATATACGGCATCGACATCGTCCGGCGTCATCCCGCGATAGGATGCATAGGGCATGGCGGGGTAAAGATGGATGCCGTTCTTGCCGATGCCGTCACGCAGCGCGCGATGGAAGTCCGCCCGGCTCCAGTTGCCGATGCCATCGTCCTTGTCAGGTGAGATATTGGTCGCATAGATCGTGCCGAACGGCGTCTCGAAGGGGAGGCCGCCGGCCCAGGGAGCGCCACCCTTGTCGGTGTGGCAGGCATAGCAATCGGCGGCGACCGCGACATAGGCGCCGCGCTCGGCCAGCGCCTTCATCTGAGCTTGCGGCAAAGGCTGCTCGACATCCTTCGCCACCACGCTTCGCTCGAACAATCCGGCGAAGACGCTGCCGACGGCGACGAGAACGAGGACGACCAGCACGATCGCGGTCCACAGCAATGTGCGTCTGTTCATGTCGACTGACGCTTCATCGGGGGTGCTTGGACGAGGCCGGGAGTCTTCAGGACGAGGTCGCGGACCGCCTCGTAATAGCGCACATAACCGGTGCAGCGGCAGATGTGCCTGTCGAGCGCATTGGTGATGGCCTCTTCCAATTCGGCGCGGGCCACGGGCTTGCGCTTCAGCTCATCCATGAGAACGGTGGCGCCGGTAACGAATCCCGGCGTGCAGTAGCCGCATTGGAAGGCGAAATGCTCGATGAAGGCCTGCTGGACCGGCGACAGTTGCGTGATCGTGCCCGTCGCATCGCGCGCCGCGAGGCCTTCGATCGTGCGCACCTTCTTGCCTTCGAACCAATGCGCGCCGGTGATACAAGTGCGCATTTCCTCGAGCGTCCCGTCGTCCTTCTCGACGATCACGGTGCAGGCGTGGCAGATGCCCTGGCCGCAGCCCATGCGCGATCCGGTGAGATTGAGATATTCGAAGAGGAAGTCCTGCATCATCATCGTCTCGGGCACATCGACGGGTTCGATCGGCTTGTCGTTGACGGTGAGCGAGAGTTTCTTCGTGGCGATCGTCATGCCAGCGCCTCCAATATCTTCTCCGGCGTGATCGGCAAGTCGTAGAAGCGCTTGCCGATGGCGTGGGCCACGGCATTGGCGATCGCCGGCACGATCGCGATCATGACCACCTCGGCAATGCCCTTGGGCGCATCGGTAGCGGATAGGGGGGCCAGGATCTCCGCCGTCTGCGACCACACCGCCACGTCCTTGGAGCGCGGCAATTCATAGCGGTTCCAGTTCCACGTGCCGTCGCCCGGACCGTCCTCATAGAGCGGCAGATATTCCTTGAGCGCGTGCCCGATACCCATGGCGATGCCGCCCTGGATCTGCCCCGAGACCAGGTCGGGCACGACCTGGGTGCCGCATTCCATGATCGAATGATGCGACAGGAGCGTCACGTCGCCTGATCCCGTGTCGACGACGATCTCGGCCAGCGTCGCCATGGGCGCGTAATAAGTCACCCCGGCATTGTTGCGCTGGGTCGGCGGATAATAGACGGCGGCCCGGTCGATGAAGTGCCAGCCGTCCAATGTCATGAGCGCTTTGCGCTCGGCCGGCGCGCTGTCGCCATATCTCACGGCGAGGGCGTCGATGGAAAGTCGGCGGCGGCCCGCGCCCTGGATGTCGAACTCGGCCTCCGCCCATTGCCAGCGGTTGAAAGTGTGAACCGTGACGCCGGTGACGAGGCCCTGGGCGTGCGCTTCGGCCGCAACCTGCGCGAAAGGCAAAGGCGGCATGCCGCCGGCATTCACCATGCCCTGCGCCAGGCGCAATTCCTCGCGCCGCACGGTATAGGGCGCCAAGGCGCCGCCGCCAATGCCGCGCGACCAGAGCGCCTGCGCCGCCGGCCAGATCGCGAGATCGAGCAATGCGCGCGCCGCTTCGCGCGTCGCATGACCCAGATAATAGACGCTGTTGGTGGCGCTCATGGGCGAGGTGAAGCTCGGCGTCCAGCGCGGGTTCTGCCGGCGCTTGTCTTCCTCCTCCTGTGGCATCGTATAGGGCTCTTCGGTGGTCTCGAGCGGCATTTGCGGCCACTCGACCTTGGCGAATTCGGTCTCGTCCGGCACCCGGCCCAGAATATTGCTCACCATGATGGCCTGGGAGGTCGTGGTGCCGGTGCCGATCTCATGGGCGACATGGGCGAAACGGAGACGGCCCGCCGCATCGAACTCGATCGTGGCGAGCGCCGCTTCGGCACCGGTGCCATAGTCCTTCTGGACGTGGCCGTAGCCCACGCCATAGCGCTTGCCGGGATTGGCGGCATCGAACTCCGCCTTCTTCGCTGCGCGTCCGGCCCAGAGCGGATGCTGGCGGGCTTTGAGCAGGACCTCCTCATTGCGCAGCGCGCCGGCGGGGATGGCGCCTTGCGTGTTCTTCATGCCCGATTTGAAGACATTCTTGAGCCGGAGATCGATGGCGTCCGCGCCTAAGAGCTCGGCGGCCTCGTCGACCATCATCTCGGTCGCCGACATGGCCTGAAGCGTGCCATAGCCACGCGTCGAGCCCGCATCGACGGCGCGCGAGGCGAGGGCGGCGCCGGAAAAGTCGCTCTTCGGCAAATAGTAGATCGATTGCGCCGCCGTCGCCCCGACAAAGGCGACGGAGAAGGAGAAGTTGGCGCGCCCGCCGCCGTCATTCTTGAAGTGACCGGTCATGGCGTGGAATTTGTGGCTGGCGCGGTCGACCACCAGCACGTTGTCCATCCAGAAAGCGTGCCGCTTGAGCCCCATCTGGAACTGCTCATAGCGGTCATTGGCGAGCCTGACCGGCTTGCCGTCGCCATAGAGGCCCGCCACGACGCAGAAAAAGGGGAAGATCGAATGGTCCTTGGTGCCGTAGCCGACGGTATAGCCGGCCTTGAGGTCGACCTTGGCGAGCTTGAATCTCGATTTCGAGACGAGGATCGCCGAGACCTCGGCCACCTCATAAGGCGACTGCGTCGCCATCATCGCATGCAATGTGCCGCTTGCGGGATCGTACCAGACATTGCCGTTGTCGGCCTCCATGGCCGAGGCATCGACCGACTGCGAGAAATATTTGTGCCGCAGCACGAGCGCATCGGATCCCGCGGCCGCGATTTCCTTCTCGATCTCGGCGGCGGCGTTCATGCCGCGGGCCACCGCATCACTGTCGCCGGCCGGCGGCCAGGTTGGGTCGTCGCCCCTGAAGCCGCCATAGATCACAACGTCCTTGAGTGGCGAATAGCGGTCCTCGGCAAAGGGATCGCCGCCGTCGATGCGCACATAGCGCGCGGCACCATAATGCGCCGGATGCGAGTAGGGCGCCTTGGCGCCATAGCGCACCACCTTATCGTCGAAATGCAGCAGGCGCTTGGCGGCATCGTAGCGGGCGAAATCATGATAGACGAGCAGCGCCACCGGCTGGCCGAGGAGGCGCGGCGTCTCACCCTTGGGCACGAAGAAGACATCGCCATAGAAGCCCGGCACGGGGATGGCGATGCCGTCGGCGACGAGATCTTCCTGGAGCACGAGCCGGTCCGGCTTGAGATCATCGCCCAGCGGGCCCAGATCGATACCCTCGAAGATCCGGTCCGCCTTGGTGGCATGGAGCAGGAAGGCGTGCGACTGTTCCTTCGGCCAACCGTCGAGATCGCGGGCGCGATAGTCGCGGGCGAAGGTCTTCTCGCCCGTGACCTTGGCGATGGCGTCGAGACGGTATTTCGGGCTGCCGTCGGGTTTAAGCCAGTCGGGGCCGGGGAGTGGCGGCGTCTCGATCAGCTGGGCTTTGGCTTCGGGCGGCAGCAACGTAATGTTGATGGCGACCCCGGCGGCGATGCCGGTCTTGAGAAAGTGCCTGCGCGAAACATGTGGCATCATCGCCTTCCCTATGTCGGTACGCATGCTGTCGAAACGGCAGCCGGCATGTTCGCGCCTATATTAAAGCTGTTCGCAAACATGGCGCAATTGATCATCGGTCCAGAGTTGCGCCTCCCGCAGCTGCGAAACTGAAACCGAAGCCGATGAGGCACGGGATATTGACGGAGCTGGCCTCGTTAACTATTTGGATGGCGAGCGGGTCAGTAAATTCCCAAGTCGGGATACACCTTCATCGGCCAGAATGTTGCCCGCCCGAGCGAGCTATTTCGATGGAAATATCAGCATCAGGCGAGAGACTGCTTCTGGTCGATGCCCTGCGCGGCTTCGCATTGCTGGGCATCCTGATCGTCAACGCCGTTGTCTTCGCCTCACCCTATCACGGGCAGAGTATTCCCGATCCGAACTTTCAAGGCACCGCCGACAAGGTCGTGCGCGTGGCGATCGCCTTTCTCTTCGAGACCAAATTCTATCTCATCTTCTCCTTTCTGTTCGGCTACAGCTTCACTCTGCTGATGCGGTCGGTGGAAGCTGCCGGCAAGTCCTTCACGCTCCACATGCTGCGGCGGCTTGCCGGATTATGGGTGATCGGCGTCGGCCATGCCGTTTTCCTGTTTTACTGCGACATCCTCACAAACTATGCGGTTTTCGGCGTCATCCTGCTGGCACTGCGCAATCGGAGGGAACGGCGTCTGCTGCATCTGGTGGTCTGGCTCTTCGCCGCAATGGCGATCGTTCTGGGTGGGACCGGGATCCTTTATGGTCTGGATACCAGCATTGTGGATCCGGCGACGGCGCAGCTGGAAGCCGAGGAAGCCCTCAAAGCGTATCGCGGCACAGTTTCGAGCGTCATCCTGCAGAATCTGCGCGAGCTGTCCTGGGCATCGCTTGCCGTCGGCCTGGTTCTGGGCCCTTCAGTGCTTGCCATTTTCCTCCTGGGCCTGATGGCCGATCGGCGAAGTGTCCTGGCGGAGCTCGAGCGATATCGTCGGCTGCTCTATTGGCTCATGCTGGGTGGCCTCGTCATAGGCCTGCCGGGCGCAGCTTTCTATGCGCATACTACAGTCGTTCTGGCGGGTTCAGGCTGGGAAATCCTCGGCTTGTCCTTCGGCTTGCTGACCGCGCCTTTTCTCTCGGGCGCATATGTGGCGGCCGCGGCGTTGTGGTTCGGAACTCCAAGCGGGAAAGTCCTTGCCCTTTGGCTGGCGCCGGCAGGTCGCATGGCGCTCTCCAACTATCTGCTGCAGTCGCTCGTCTGCTGCGTGATCTTTTATGCCTATGGCTTTCGCCTCATCGGCGAGGTGGGGCCGCCGGTGGTCCTCGCGCTGGCTTTGACGATCTTCGCGGTCCAGCTCATCCTCAGCCGCTGGTGGATCGACCGTTTCGCCTATGGACCCGTTGAATGGCTGCTGCGCGCCGTCACCAATCTGCAAGTCCCGGTCTTTCGGCGGAGTCGCCTGAATCCAGCCTAGACGGTTGAAACCTGAGCCGCGGTGGTGTCTAAAGCCCGCTCATGCTCCCCGAAACGTTCGAAAATCATGCTCGATAAGACCTATATCCCTGCCGAAATGGAAGCCCGCCTCTATGAGGAGTGGGAAAAGGGCGGCTATTTCAAGCCGGGCCGGCGCCCCAAGGCCAAGCCCTTCACCATCGTCATCCCGCCGCCCAATGTGACGGGCTCGCTCCATATGGGGCACGCCCTCAACAACACCATCCAGGACATATTGTGCCGGTTCGAGCGGATGCGTGGGCGCGACGTACTGTGGCAGCCCGGCACCGACCATGCCGGCATCGCCACCCAGATGGTGGTCGAGCGCCTGCTCCATAAGGAGAACAAGACCGACCGCCGCACCATGGGGCGCGAGGCCTTCCTCAAGCGGGTCTGGGCCTGGAAAGAGGAATCGGGCGGCGCCATCTCGCGCCAGCTCCGCCGCCTCGGCGCCTCCTGCGACTGGAGCCGTGAGCGCTTCACCATGGACGAGGGCCTGTCGCGGGCTGTCCTCAAGGTCTTCGTCCAGCTCTATCGCCAAGGGCTGATCTACAAGGACAAGCGGCTGGTCAACTGGGACCCCAAAT